>Cobain_p2__coassemble_482_pt1 | contig 170844 bp, 165 predicted proteins | sample Cobain_p2__metabat2_high_PE_012 | metagenome-assembled genome bin Cobain_p2 | reverse complement strand
AAACCTCCAAACTGGTAAGTCTATCTTACATCAGTTTGAAGGTTTACACAAACTTTGGGATACTCCCATGTAATTAATGACATATCTTATATCAGTTTTTTCGATTTTTACAAAATTTAAAATGTCTCCTTTTCAGAACCAGGGTAGCTTCCGCGAAACGCCTGAGTAGCAGGTCCGTTTATGTGCCATGCATGATAAGCCCGCAATTACAATCCGTTTGCGTCTTCCCCAATCTGCACCATCTTGAATCCCTCTCCATGAACCTCATTGGATTCCAGCACGATTAAAAAGGAATCCGGGTCGGTTTTCTTTACAGCCTGCTGCACCTGGAACATTTCTTTGTTGCTGCAGGCACACATGACGACTTGCTTTTCTGTTCCACGGTACCCGCCCTGGCCCTTTAAAATAGTGGTTCCCCGTTGGCAGCATTCATCGATCACTTCACAAATCTGAGAACCGTGCTCGGTAACGATTAAGGCAAGCTTTCCGGCGTTGATTCCATACATTAACTTGTCTACTGCAACAGCAAAAATAAAATTAACAACCATTCCATAAATGATACCGTCTATATCTCGGAATATAATTCCACCTACCAAAATGATTCCCACGTCAGACCAGAATGCAATTTTTCCAAGAGATAAATGCGGTTTGATGGCTTTTACTGCCATGATAATAAAGTCGGATCCTCCGGTAGAAGAGTTTTTGGAATAAATCAATGCGTATCCGATACCGCCAAATACACCTGTACAAAGGGCTGCTAATAATCGGTCGCCCTGATATACCGGAAACAACGGTGCCACATAGTCGATCATCAAAGAAGAAAGCACCATACACCGTAAAGAACTGATAAAGAACTTTTTTCCGAGAAGCCGATAGCAGATAATGGCCAGCGGAATATTTAGTACAATGGTTGAAAATCCAATGGGAATATTCAGCAGCCGGTATAATATGATAGAAATGCCTGAAAATCCGGTCATTGGGAATTTTGCCTGCACAGCAAAATTGTAAATTCCGGCTGCGATAAATACGCTTCCTACAAACTCCCAAAGTAATTGCGTTGCAAATATCGTTGCTTTTTGCATAGAAAACTGTTTTTTCATAACTTAAATCCCTCCATTTCACAAAAAAAAGAGCGAAGGCGTATTATATAAAATATAATCCGCTTTCGCTCTTCGGCCATTAGGCTAACACTAATTCAACTGTTTTGTCAAGTATTTTTACAAAGACTGGTAAATTTTGTCCGGAGGTTGTCAGTAAGGCAGCAGCTGCACTCAGAGAGCACCCGCTTCTACTTCGCTATTTTCTCTATTTCTTATCACGTTTATCCCCTTTATCACACATAAGATTCCGACCGTTCCGATTCCGATGATGACCCAGCCCAGTCCGAGAGAATAGAGCGGAATGGCATGGAGGATATTCCCAACGGCGCCAAAGCTTACTCCGGCTTCCTCAACGGCATAAATGATGCTGACAGCGCCGACTGCCGTGATAGTGGAAAGATAAACATATGGGATTTTCTGAATCCATCTGTCGCAGAGCCCGAGGACGATGAGCATGATGGAGATGGGATAAATGGCGTTGAGCACAGGGACGGAAATGCTCAGGATAACATTTAGGCCCTGATTACAGATGATGAATGAAAATCCTGCAATACCGAGGACCCATTGGCGGTAGGAAAGCCTTGTCGTCAGGGTCGAAAAATACTGTGAGATGGAAGTGATAAGTCCAACGCAGGTCGTCAGGCATGCGAGCGTAAAAATAGCAGCCAGCAGGATAGCGCCGGTATCGCCGAACAGCTGATGGACGATGCAGCGGAGCGTCCAGGCGCCGTTTTCCTGAATTGGAAATACGCCGGAAGAGCTCATTCCCATGTATGCCAGGATAAGGTAGATGCAGGCGAGGATAGTTCCGGCAAAAATACCGGTCATCGTCGTATATTTCATCACGCCTTTTTTCTCTTTGATTCCGAGGCTTTCGATGGTTGTAGCTATGACAAGACCGAAATTCAGAGCGGCGATAGTATCCATCGTCAGATAACCTTCGAGAAAGCCTTTTACAAGAGGGGTGGAACTGTAGCTTTCTGCAGCGGGAGCAATGTCAACCGTACCGCGGGACAGGAAGCTGAAAAACAGGAAAAGGATAAGGCATAAAAGCGACGGCGTTAAAAACTTTCCGATGCGTTCCACAAGCTTGTTGGGCGTCAGCGCCAGCCAGCCGGCGATGAGGAAAAATACAAGTGAGAACAGCAGCATAAAAAGGCTTAGATTCGCTTCCTTAGGAAGATACGGAGCGACTGCCATTTCAAACGGGAGCGAAGCTGCACGCGGGATGCCGAGTCCGGGGCCTATGGAGAGATATATCAAAATAGTAAAGACCATGGCGAATTTGGGGTCGACCTTGCGGGCAAGCTTTTCCAGACCGCCGAATTTTGCAACAACGATGACGCCCAGAACGGGAAGGGCGACTGCGGTGATAAGGAAAGCCGCTATCGCGGGAGGCGTCTGGCTTCCGGCGTTCTGTCCCAGAAAGGGCGGGAATATGAGGTTTCCTGCCCCGAAAAACAGCGAGAACAGCATAAAGCTGACGAGCAGGATTTGTTTCTTTTTCAGTTTCATAACAGAGTCCTCCTTAAGATTTTGAAGAGCATTTCATACGCGGGAAAGTGATTTTTGCGTATAAAAAAATCGTCCTGTAAAGGACGATCATAAACCGTGGTACCACCTTAATTCCTGAGAAAATCTCAGCTCATATCGCATCATATAATGCGTTTCACCTATAACGTGGCTTAACTCCGGCGCTCCTACTGTTATTTCAGTTTGCTTCTCAGGGATGATTTCGTCATGCAGGTCTATTGACAGCTTTCACCGGGCGCTGTCTCTCTGTAAATATTGCCGCAGATTACTTGTTCCCGTCAAATGAATTTTAAATATGATCATATTATAGGATATAAAAAAATAATTTACAAGGCTTTTGGAGAAAAAATATAAAAGGGTAGTAAAGTTCGGGCTTCAGACAGCGTACGGAAAATATCCCGAACGCCGCCTGCTCCCGCAAAAGCCTCTTGTCGGCAGCTTGTCATTTCATCCCTTCGTCAAACCGTTTCCTGACTTCAATATAAGAAAGGATAGCTTCTACAGTCCCGTCGAATCCAAGCTTTGAGCTGTCCAGAGAGAGGTCATAGTTGCGGGCGTTTTTCCATTCCTGCCCTGTATAATATTTGTAGTAGCGGGCACGGTAATCATCGGTCTGCGCGATAAGCTTTTCAACCTCCGCTTCGGGGAGGCTGTTGACCTTCATTGCTTCCTGAAGGCAGAAGTCTGCAGGGGCATGCACGAAGACGCGTACAACACCGGGCATATCGGCAAGAACATGGTCGGCACAGCGGCCTATGATGACGCAGGAGCCTTCCTCGGCGAGCTGGCGGATGATTTTTGCCTGATAGCGGAAAAGATTGTCGTCCTTTGTAAAACCTGCGCTTTCCGGGGAAAGGGGCAGGGAGCTTTTAAAGCCTCCTGAAAGGAAGGAACGCAGTCCGTGATGTTTCTTTTTTTCATCCTGAAAAAGGGTCGGATTGATGCCGCTGTCTTCGGCGGCGAGTTCGATAATCTCCCGGCCGTAGCAGGGGATATCAAGGCGTTTTGCCAGCATTTTACCTACGGTTTTTCCACCGCTTCCGTACTGGCGGGCGATAGTGATAACAGTTTTTGCCATATCAAAAAAACCTCCTGATAGTCATTTTGGCAACAATATTTTTTATTCTCCCAGATAAGCCTTTCGAATGGATTCATCATGGAGAAGCGCCTGGGCGTCGTTTTCCTTGACGATATTCCCGGTTTCCAGCACATAACCGCGGTTTGCGATAGAGAGTGCTTTTTTAGCATTCTGCTCGACCAAAAGGATGGTCATGCCCTGTTTGTTTATTTCCTGAATGATATTAAAGATTTCAGAAACAAGGAGCGGGGACAGCCCCATGGAAGGCTCGTCGAGTAAAAGCAGCTTTGGCTTTGACATCAGGGCGCGCCCCATGGCGAGCATCTGCTGTTCGCCGCCGGAGAGCGTTCCGGCAAGCTGCTTTGTGCGTTCTTTTAGGCGGGGGAAGCGTTCGTATACCATAGACAGCGACTCCTCTATCTCCTTTTTATCGCTGCGCGTATAGGCGCCCATCTTGAGATTTTCAAGAACGGTCAGGTTGGCGAACATACGTCGGCCTTCGGGAACGTGGGCGATACCCTGTTTCAGGATGCGGTGTTCGGGCAGTCGTGTAAGCTCCTGATCCTGAAAACGGATAGAGCCGGAACGGGCAGAAAGCATACCGCTGACAGTTTGCAGAGTCGTCGTCTTACCTGCACCGTTTGCGCCGATAAGTGCGACGATTTCGCCTTCCTCAACGCGGAAAGAGATATTTTTCAGGGCGTGTATCACGCCGTAATAGACGTTTAGATTTTCAACATTCAGCAATGCCATAAAAACGGCCTCCTTCAATTGTTGGTCCGACAGTCTGCCGGACGGTTATATTTGATGATGCATCAGTCGCCCAGATATGCTTTGATGACAGCGGGATCGTTCAGTACCTGTTCAGGCGTCCCTTCTGCCAGAAGGCTTCCGAAGTTGAGGACGTAAAGATATTCACAGATGCCCTGAACGAGCTTCATGTCGTGTTCTATCAGCAGAATGGTAACATCGTATTTTTTGCGGACGAGACGGATGGTATCCATTAATTCGCCGGTTTCATTGGGATTCATGCCGGCGGCAGGCTCATCCAGCAGAAGGAGCTTGGGGTTGGTGGCAAGAGCGCGGGCAATCTCCAGCTTGCGCTGTTTGCCGTAGGGCAGGTTGGATGCCTTTGTATATGCCTCTTTGTCCAGGTCAAATACCTTTAAGATATCCATAGAACGCTCTGTCATCTCCCGTTCCTTTTTGCGATAGCTGCCCACATGGAGAAGGCTTTCTGCAAGGGAGTAGGAGACCTGACCGTTTAGTCCGACCATGACATTATCCAGTACGGACTGTGTGGAGAAAAGGCGGATATTCTGGAATGTCCGCGCTACGCCGAGACGGTTTATTTCAAACGGTTTTTTGCCTACCAGGTTTTGCCCGTCGAGTCGGATACCGCCGTCTGTAGGACGGTACACACCGGTCAGCATGTTGAAAACTGTCGTCTTGCCTGCCCCGTTCGGACCTATCAGGCCGACAAGGCTTCCTTTTTCGATGTTCATGGAAAGGTCATCCACAGCGCGGAGTCCGCCGAAGGAGATGCCGAGTTTTGTTACTTCCAATGCAGCCATATCAGTTAGCCTCCTTTGGTGCCGCCTTGCGTGTCCTGCGCGATTCGATAAGGCGTTTTTTAAGACCGGAGTTGTTAAATATCATCATTACGATCAGCAGGATTGCATAGATGAGCATTCTGTAATCATTCATAGACCTTAAAAGCTCGGGAAGGACGGTGAGCAGGGCGGCGGCAATGATGGAACCCCAGATGTTGCCGAGTCCGCCAAGAACGACGAATACAAGGACGAGTATCGATGTATTAAAGTCAAATTTAGCTGCCGTAACGGTGGAATAATTCATGGCGTAGAGCGTTCCGGCCATTCCTGCAAAGACGGCGGAAATGACAAAGGTCAGGAGTTTGCAGCGCGTTACGGAAAGCCCGACACTCTCGGCTGCTATCTTGTTGTCGCGCACTGCCATGACTGCGCGGCCGGTACGGCTGTTGATAAAGTTTAAAACAATGAACAGAGTGATAAGGATAAGGATAAAACCGGCTGTGAAACTGGAGAGCTTCTGAACTCCGCTGACTCCCATGGGACCGTTTATTATCATGGAGCCCCCTTCCTCCAGGGTGAATTTCTGGGAAAGGATGGAAAGGTGCAGTCCGTTTTTATCGAAGCCGATATAGAGCACGTTTATGATGTTTTTGATGATTTCGCCGAAAGCGAGGGTGACGATCGCCAGATAGTCTCCTTTTAAGCGAAGGACAGGAATACCCACGATAAGCCCTGCTATGCCGGCAAATAATCCTGCGACAGCCATGGAAACGGCAAGCCTGATGGGGCCGTTTGGTATCGCTTCTGCAAGGGATGTGGAGACGACAATACCGGTAAAGGCGCCGACAGACATAAAGCCTGCATGGCCGAGGGAAAGCTCGCCCAGTATGCCGACGGTCAGATTCAGGGAGACCGCCATTACAATATAGGCACAGATAGGAACAAGCTGTCCTTTTAAGGAAGAGGAGATGTTACCGGTGAGGATCATGGACTGGATGACAAGAAAGCCGATGATCACGATCGCATAGGAAGCTGCGCTGTGTTTTCTGTCAGCAAGCAGTTGTCTGATATTTTTCATGTTGCTACCTCATACTTTCTCGCTGACGTGTTTGCCGAGCAGTCCATCGGGTTTGACCAGAAGAACGATGATCAGGACGGCAAATACGATCGCATCGGATAATTCTGTGGAGATATATGCTTTTGAGAAAATTTCAATGACGCCGAGCAGTATACCGCCTATCATTGCGCCCGGAATGGAACCGATACCTCCGAATACTGCGGCGGTAAAGGCTTTGATGCCAGGCATGGAGCCGGTGGTCGGCATCAGGGTCGGGTAGGCGGAGCATAACAGCACGCCTGCGATGGCAGCCAGTCCGGAGCCGATGGCGAAGGTCAGGGATATCGTAGTGTTGACATTAATGCCCATAAGTCCTGCGGCTGCCTTGTCTTCCGATACGGCGCGCATGGCAGTTCCAGCTTTTGTCCTGTTTGTAAAAAGGGTGAGCCCGGCCATGATGACGATGCAGGCGATAATGGTAACGATGGTCACGCCGGAGATTACAAGCTGACCGTCAAAAAGCTGTACAGACCAGTTTCCCACGACGGAGGAAAAAGTCTTGGGGCTGGAACCCCATATGAGCAGGGCTGCATTTTGTAAAAAATAGGAAACGCCGATGGCGGTGATGAGCACTGCGAGGGAAGGAGCCTGACGGAGCGGTTTGTATGCGAGTCTTTCCACTGCGATTCCGAGAACCGTACACACAACGATGGAGATCAGGACGGAAACGAGGGGGGGAAGCCCCAGATAGCTTGTCGTACAGAATGAAATATAAGCGCCAACCATGATAACATCGCCGTGAGCGAAGTTGAGCATCTTTGCGATTCCATAGACCATTGTATAGCCGAGAGCGATGATGGCGTATACGCTGCCTAAGCTGATGCCGTTAATTAAGTGGGATAAAAAGGTCATAACAGGTACCTCGTTCTTTCATGCCATAAGGAGCGCCGTATCTTTTTGATGGATAGCGGCGCTCCTGCAGCGCATTGATCTTTTAAAATTTATGTGCCGGTTTTATCAGAGGGAGTCAGTCTTCCATTCCGACATAAGCGCCGTTTTCGATGATCATGCCTTTCGGGCTCTTGGAAACGGCTCCGGTGCTGTCCCATTTGATACCCGTTCCGGTCAGACCGTCAAAGCTGAGGGTAGGAAATGCTTCTATCATCTTTGTGCAGAGGTCTTCTGCGCTCATATCAGGAGTGGCGCCGCATGCTTCCAGCGCAGCTTTGTAGGCGTATACGCAGTCGTAGGCGTCTGCAGCGAACTGATTGGGAACATCACCGAACTGCTCTTTATATTTTGCAACAAAATTTTTTGTCTTTTCATCTGCGGCATCTGCATTGAACGGTGTCAGAAGCATAACGCCTTCTGCAAGAGAGGTGTCGAAGCCTTCCAGAGTCAGGATGCCGTCCATACCGTCAACGCCGAAGATGACGGGGGCATATCCCATATCCTTTGCCTGCTTTAAGATGAGGGAAGCGGGCTGGTAGTAGATAGGAAGGAACAGCAAATCGGCGCCGGCATTTTTGGCTTCCGTGAGCTGTACGGAAAAGTCGTTGGAGGTTGCATCAGTAAAGGTCGTTGCGGAAACGATATCCAGTCCCTTTGCATTTGCTTCTGCCTTGAACTTTTCATAGATACCACTGGAGTAAACATCATCGTTTTTGTAGATGACGGCAATCTTTGTACCGAGCTGCTGACTGGAAATATAATCTGCGGAAGCGATACCCTGGTTAGGGTCTGCAAAACACATCTGGAAGAAATTATCCTTGCCCTCTGTGATGGCAGGAGAGGATGCGGAAGGAGTCAGACCGAAAATGCGGTCTGCAAAGTGTTCCGTGGAGACAGCTTCGCAGGGTTTTGTTGTCGTAGCGCCCAGTGACAGCTGCATTCCCCAGTCTTTTAACGCATTATATGCGGAAACGGATTTTTCGGGGTCGTTCTCATCGTCTTCAAATTTCAGTTCAAACTGGATGGCGCCGCCTTCTGCGTTGATCTCGTCGACAGCAATCTGGGCGCCGTTTTTTACCGCGTTGCCGTAAATGGCTGCCGCGCCGGTCAGAGGTGTCGTTCCGCCGAGTTTAAATGCGGAGGCATCTCCGCTGTTATCAGTCGTTCCGCCGCAGCCTGCCAGAGTGCCAGCGCACAGTGCAGCCGCGAGTAACATGCTCAATCCTTTTTTCATAATAAGTTCCTCCTTTCAGCTTCGCCGTTGGATAGGTGTTTTTGTGTAAAAGACATCTGTCTTTTGGCTTGTTAGCATTATACAACAGATTTATAAAAAATGAATCATTTTTTTATTTAATTTTAACATTTCGTCAGTTTTGCAGTATTAGCAAGTTAAAGTGGCGCAGTTTTAGGCAAAGTGTTGTTGAAAATGCGTGGAAAGTGAGGCAGGGTACACAGAAAACAGAGAGGCAGGACGGGCGTTTTGCGGAGGAGCAGGGAAACAACATTGGGAAGAGATGTGAAAATATCAGCAGAATGGGCGATGCAGATGAATTTCCCTAATTGCCGCTTTACGCCGGAACGGATTGAGCGTATACTAGAGCACGAAACATTTGTATGAAAAGGAAAAGAGGATTGAAAAGATGAAGGTTGTAGTGTTGGCGGGCGGTATCAGCACGGAACGCGATGTTTCCCTTATCTCAGGGAAAATGATTTACAAAGCGATGAAAAGGCTGGGGCATCAGGCGGTGCTCCTGGATGTCTTCCTCGGGATGGAAAGGGACGACATCGAGCATATTTTTGAGAGCGACGAGGATTTTTCCGGGGATATCGCCGATATCCGGGAGATAGACCCTGATATCAGCGAGGTAAAGGCGCTCCGCAGGGACGGCGGAAAATGCTATTTCGGACCGAATGTCATCAGGATATGTCAGATGGCGGACGCAGTATTTTTGGGACTGCACGGTGCGGACGGCGAGGGCGGCAAGGTTCAGGCGGCATTCGACCTGCTCGGGATACGTTATACGGGCACAGGATTTGTCAGCAGCGCGCTGGCGATGGATAAATGTCTGGCAAAGGAGCTGTTTGTGCAGAACGGCATCCCTACCCCGGCGGGCTTCCGTGTGAAAAAGGGGCAGATAGGTAAGCAGACTCCCGTGTTCCCCTGTGTGGTCAAAGTGGCTTCGGGCGGCTCCAGCATCGGTGTTTCCATCGTTTCTGAGGAGAGCGGATATCAGGCGGCGCTGGACGACGCGTTCCTGTACGGCGACGAGGTCGTTGTGGAGCAGTATATCAAGGGGCGCGAGCTGACCTGCTGCGTGCTGGACGGCAAAGCCCTGCCCATCGTGGAGATAGCGCCGAAGGCAGGCTTTTATGATTATAAGAACAAATATCAGTCGGGCTGCACAACGGAGATATGTCCCGCTCCCCTCGACGAGGAGACGACGCGGAAGGTGCAGGAGATATCCGTGCGCGTGTTTGAGGCGCTGCGCCTGGAAAAATATGCCCGTATGGATTTTATGCTGGATGAAGAGGGAAATCCGTACTGTCTGGAGGCGAATACCCTGCCGGGCATGACGCCCACGTCCCTGATACCGCAGGAGGCCGCCGCAGTCGGCATGAGCTATGACGAGCTGTGTCAGAAGATTCTGGACATGGCGTTTGAGGACTGAGGAAGAAAAAGGGATATTTCCCCATTTTTTCGAAAGTGTGCAATCTGCTGCCCCGAAAATCCAGTGGACAGAGTGCATCAAAATGGGTATAATGAAATCGAGCCGTCCGCAGGATTCTTCTGCGGCGGCAGTATTCTTATGGAGGGAACCCAATGGCAAAACACCCATACAACAGGACAGTCTGGCAGTCTCTTGCCCTGATATCCCAGTTCGGTATCATGATGCTCGTTCCCATCGGCATGATGTTCGCGCTGGGCTATTGTCTGGATGAGAAGCTCGGGACGAATTTTTTCACGATAGTACTGTTTGTTGTCGGCGTGCTGGCGGGATTCGGGAATATCTTCCGGCTGGCGAGGAGGATATATCAACAGGAGAACAGGAAAGACAGGGAATGAGAGATTTTTTCAAAAATATGGATGCGACAGTAAAGGAAATGTGGTTTGGAGCGTCTGTATGGGGAGCAATCTGTGAGCTGGCATCGGTCTGGTGGGTCAAAGACCCGGTCAACGTCAGCCTCGGCGTGCTGGTCGGAACATTGCTCGCGCTGGCAGGCATCTGGCATATGTGGAAAGTGCTGGATACCGCCCTGGATTTAGGGGATGGCGCGCAGAAGTATCTGACGGCAAGGAGCCTGCTCCGGTATCTGGTATTCGTTGTCGTATTTGCTGTTCTTATGGCGACAAGGTGGGCAGATCCGCTGGCGGCGTTCGCAGCGCTGATGGGAATCAAGATTTCAGCATATCTGCAGCCCTTTGTACACAACTATAAAGAAAAGAAGGAGGTAAAGCGATGATGACCGGAATCTGGCTGGGAGGCGCGGCGGACATTGACTTTATGGTCCACGGCGTTTTCTCCTATGAGTTTTTCGGGCATACGGTATGGATCACTACGACGCATATCTGCCTGCTCATCGTCCTGCTGGTCATTCTGGGATTTGCGGTTGCGGCAAACCGTGCGATGAGGCATGCGTCAGAGGTACCCGGCGGCTTTCAGAATGTAGTTGAGACGATCGTGGAAAAGCTGGACGGCATGGTAAAGGCAGTCATGGGAAAGAGTGCGGTAAAGTTTGCAAACTACATCGGGACAGTATTTATTTTCATCCTGATATGTAACTTTTCCGGTTTGTTCGGAATGCGCCCGCCGACGGCGGATTACGGCGTGACACTGCCGCTGGGACTTGCGACATTTACGCTGATCCACTACAACAAATTAAAGCACAAGAAGCTGAAAGGCGCACTCGCCGAGCTGTGCGATCCGTGGCCGATATGGGCGCCTATCAATCTTATCGGCTATGTGGCGGTGCCGGTTTCACTTTCGCTGCGTCTGTTTGCAAACGTGCTTTCCGGCGTGGTGATGATGGCACTCGTATACGGGCTTCTGCAGGTGATAGCGATAGGATGGCCTGCTGTGCTGCATGTGTATTTTGACCTGTTTTCGGGAGCTATCCAGACCTACGTGTTCTGTATGCTGACGATGACGTATCTTGCCGATGCCATCGGCGAGGAGGGCTGAGCCTCGAAGAGAGGATGCCCGATGTAAAATTGTTTACCACTATCAGGAAAATGCCGCTTTTGACGGCAGAAACGGAGGAATGACGTTATGGAATTCAATGAAAACTTTATCTTAGGCTGTTCTGCGATAGGTGCGGGTCTGGCTGTTATCGCCGGTATCGGACCTGGTGTCGGACAGGGTATTGCTGCAGGTCATGCTGCTGCTGCTGTAGGAAGAAATCCCGGCGCAAAGTCAGAGATAACATCTACGATGCTGTTAGGTCAGGCAGTTGCCGAGACGACAGGTTTGTACGGCCTGCTGATCGCAATGCTCCTGCTGTTCGTAAAGCCTCTGCTTCCTTAATAAATATTGAAGCAGATATCATGAAACAGGAAGGAGGCGGGAAAATTGCATCAAATCAACGCAGTATTGCTGGCTGCAGAAATGGAGCCCAGACTGTTTGACCTGGACTTTCAGCTGCTGGCGGATTCCGTGCTCACGATAATCGCGGTATTCGTACTGTTTATCGCATTGTCCTATCTGCTCTTTAACCCTGCGAGAAAGTTCATGCAGGAGCGAAGCAACAAGATTGCCGGAGAGCTTGATCAGGCAAAGACGGCGCAGGAGGATGCTTTTGCGCTGAAGGCAGAATATGAGGCAAAGCTTGCAGACGTGGAAAAAGAAGCGGATGAGATATTGAACCAGGCGCGCAAAAAGGCTCTGGCAAATGAGGCGTCCATTGTGGAAAAGGCACGGACTGAGGCGGCTCAGATCATCGCCCGCGCACGGGTGGAGGCAGAACTCGAAAAGCAGAAGGCTGCCGACGGTATCAGACGCGAGATGGTAGGGCTTGCCATGGAGGCGGCGGGAAAATTTGTCCGCGTGTCCATGGATGAGAAGACGCAGAATGCGCTGATAGAAGAGACCCTTTCAGAAATAGGAGAGAATACATGGCAAAGCTAGTGTCGCAGGTTTACGCGGAGGCATTATTTGACCTGGGCGTGGAAAGCGACCTGCTGGACAGCCTGAAAGAAGAGCTGGACGGTATGTGCCGTATTCTGCAGGATTACCCGGATTTTTATGCGATACTCCTTCATCCGCAGATAGACCATCAGGAAAAGCTGCAGGTTTTTGAGCGGGTATTTGGAGGAAAGATCAGTCAGGAGATGGCGGGATTTTGCCATCTTTTACTTGAAAAAGGAAGATTCGGGGAGCTTTCCGGTATCAGGAAAGACTTTGAAAGACGCTGTCTGGACTATAAAAAGACAGGCGTTGTGTATGTAACAAGCGCCGTAGATCTGACAGATTCCCAGAAAGAGAAGATAAGACAGAAGCTGCTTGCCACAACCCCGTACGTTTCACTTCAGATGCACTGGGAGACGGATGCCGCCCTTATCGGCGGTTTAAAGATACGCATCGGAGACAGGGTAGTGGACAACAGCATTGAAAACAGGCTGAAACAGATGAAAGACAGCCTGATGCGTATATCGCTGTCCTGACAGACGGACAGGACGATAGAAGCGGCAGGCGCCGTAGGGCGGCTGCTAAGAAAGGAGCAATAACCCATGAATTTAAGACCTGAGGAAATCAGTTCTGTTATAAAAGAACAGATTGCCCGCTATGCCTCCAGGCTGGAAGTGTCGGATGTCGGCACAGTCATCTGGGTGGCGGACGGCATTGCCCGTATCCATGGTCTGGAGAACGCAATGCAGGGCGAGCTGCTGGCTTTCCCCAACGACGTATACGGCATGGTGCTCAATCTGGAAGAAGATAACGTGGGCGCCGTGCTTTTGGGTGCGGGAAGTATCAGCGAGGGCGATCAGGTTCGCACAACAGGCCGCGTGGTCGAGGTTCCGGCAGGAGATGCGCTGCTTGGCCGCGTTGTGAATGCGCTGGGACAGCCTATCGATGGAAAAGGACCTGTCCAGACAGATTCATACCGCCGTATCGAGCGTGTGGCGAGCGGTGTTATCACCCGTAAGTCAGTGGATACACCTCTGCAGACGGGCATCAAGGCCATCGATTCGATGGTACCGATCGGAAGAGGCCAGCGTGAGCTTATCATCGGCGACCGTCAGACCGGTAAGACGGCGATCGCAGTCGATACGATCATCAATCAGAAGGGGCAGGGCGTAAAGTGTATTTACGTTGCGATCGGACAGAAAGCGTCCACGGTGGCTTCCATTGTGAATACGCTGGAGGAGCACGGCGCAATGGCATATACAACGGTCGTTGCATCTACCGCGAGCGAATTGGCACCTTTACAGTATATCGCGCCTTATGCAGGCTGTGCGATGGGCGAGGAATGGATGGAGAACGGAGAGGATGTACTCGTTGTCTATGATGACTTGAGTAAGCATGCGGCGGCATATCGTACGCTCTCCCTGCTGTTAAAGAGACCGCCGGGGCGTGAGGCCTATCCGGGCGATGTCTTTTATCTGCATTCCCGTCTTTTGGAGCGTGCTGCCCGCATGAATGAGGAGCACGGCGGCGGTTCGCTGACGGCGCTTCCTATTATTGAGACACAGGCAGGCGATGTTTCGGCATATATCCCGACAAACGTTATTTCAATTACGGACGGGCAGATATATCTGGAGACAGAGATGTTCCATGAGGGCTTCCGGCCTGCGGTAAATGCGGGACTTTCCGTATCGCGTGTAGGCGGTTCGGCACAGATAAAGGCAATGAAGAAGATTTCTGCACCTATCCGTGTAGAGCTGGCGCAGTATCGCGAACTGGCGGCATTTTCACAGTTCGGTTCCGAGCTGGATGAGGATACAAGAGAGAAGCTGGCACAGGGCGAACGAATCCGCGAGGTATTGAAACAGCCTCAGTATCAGCCGATGCCGGTGGAATATCAGGTCATCATCCTGTTTGTTGCGACCGGGAAATATCTGCTGGATATTCCGGTGGATGAGATAACACGGTTCGAGTCGGAGTTCTTTGAATTCCTCGACAGCAAGCATCCCGAAATCCCGAAGGCTATCCGGGAGGAAAAGGTGATTTCCGAGGAGACAGAAAAGGCTCTGCGCAGTGCTATCGACAGCTTTAAGGCAGATTTTTAACAGCATCAGGAAGGACAGGTGACAATACATGGCTTCCATGAGAGACATCAAAAGGCGCAGGAGCAGTATCCAGAGCACCGGACAGATAACCAGGGCCATGAAGCTGGTCGCCACCGTAAAGCTGCAGAAGGCGCGGGAAAAGGCGGAGCATACGAGGCCTTATTCTGACGGGGTGTACCAGACCATGCAGTCGATTCTGGAGCGTTCTGCCGGTATCATCCATCCGTATCTGCAGGGAGGAGAGAGTCCGCGTAAAGCGGTCATCGTCATGACCTCCAACAGAGGGCTTGCAGGCGGATACAATTCCAATATTGTGAAGCTTGTGACAAGAAGCGGCATGAAAAAGGAAGAAATGGATATTTATGCGGTCGGCAAAAAAGGGCGGGATGCTCTTGAGCGGGCAGGCTGCAGGATAGCAGCGGACTGTTCTGAGATGAGCGAGGAGCCCTCATATGCAGATGCGGCAGTACTTGGGCGAAAGGTTCTGGATTCTTTTGTAAAAGGTGAAGTAGGAGAGATATGGCTTGCATACACCTCTTTTGTGAATACGGTCGTACACGAGCCAAAGCTCATCCGTCTGCTCCCTGTTGCACAGGAGGAAAGACCGGCTGACAGTGAGAACGGCAGTTCAAAGCTGCAGATGAATTATGAGGCAGAGGAAGAGAGTATTCTGGAAATGCTCATTCCCAAATATGTGGTCAGTATGATATACGGCGGCATGCTCGAGGCGGTCGCCAGTGAAAACGGAGCGAGGATGCAGGCGATGGATTCCGCGACCGGAAATGCGGAGGAGATGCTGGAAGATCTTACTCTGCTTTATAACCGGGCACGTCAGGGCGCTATCACGCAGGAGCTGACAGAGATAATCAGCGGCGCGGCGGCGATCGGATAGGCACGGCAAAAACAAGGAGACATTTATGGCAGCAGAAAATAAAGGAAGTATCACACAGGTCATCGGCGCTGTTCTGGATATCCAGTTCCCTGCCGGAGCGCTTCCCGAAATCAACGAAGCGATACGCATCGAGCGGGAAGAGGGCGGTGTGCTGGTCGTGGAGGTCTCTCAGCATCTGGGAGATGATACGGTCAGATGTATCGCGATGGGTTCCACGGACGGACTGCGCAGAGGAATGGAAGCTTTCGCTACGGGAGCGCCTATCTGTGTGCCTGTTGGTGAGAACACGCTGGGCCGCATGTTCAACGTACTGGGCGAGCCCATTGATGAAAAGCCTGTGCCGGAAGGGGTCAGCTACGAGCCGATCCATCGTCCGGCGCCGAAATTTGAAGACCAGTCTACAAGAGCCGAGATGCTCGAAACGGGTATTAAGGTAGTAGATTTGCTTTGCCCTTATCAGAAAGGCGGAAAGACAGGTCTGTTCGGCGGTGCAGGTGTAGGTAAAACAGTTCTTATTCAGGAGCTGATAAGAAATATTGCAACGGAGCACGGCGGCTATTCTGTTTTTACAGGCGTAGGCGAGCGTACGAGAGAAGGAAATGACCTGTATTACGAGATGATGGAATCCGGCGTTATCGACAAGACGACGATGGTATTCGGTCAGATGAATGAGCCCCCCGGGGCGAGAATGCGCGTAGGTCTGACCGGACTGACGATGGCGGAGCATTTCCGTGATCAGGGCGGTAAGGACGTACTGCTCTTTATTGATAATATTTTCCGTTTTACGCAGGCGGGCTCCGAGGTGTCTGCGCTGTTGGGACGTATGCCCTCTGCCGTAGGTTATCAGCCTACCCTGCAGACGGAGATGGGCGCTCTCCAGGAGCGTATCACTTCCACGAAAAACGGTTCTATCACATCTGTTCAGGCAGTCTACGTTCCGGCAGATGACCTGACGGATCCTGCGCCGGCAACGACGTTCGCACATCTGGATGCGACGACCGTTTTATCCCGTTCTATCGTTGAACTGGGCATTTACCCGGCGGTTGATCCGTTGGAATCCAGCTCCCGTATACTGGACCCCAGAATTGTGGGAGAAGAGCATTACCGTGTTGCAAGAGGCGTACAGGAGATTCTGCAGAAATATAAAGAGCTTCAGGATATCATTGCGATACTTGGTATGGATGAGCTTTCTGAGGAGGATAAGCTGGTCGTTTCCAGAGCGAGAAAGGTACAGCGTTTCCTGTCCCAGCCGTTCTTCGTGGCAGGACAGTTTACGGGATTGCCCGGAAAGTATGTGCCGATTTCCGAGACGATCAGGAGCTTTTCCGAAATCCTTGCAGGACAGCATGACGACATTCCGGAAAGCTATTTCCTGAATGCAGGCAGCATCGACGACGTTCTGGAGCGGGTTCAGGCTAAGAAAGCCGGGAAATGAGGTCGGCATGGCAGAGGAAAGAACCTTTCTGATCAAGATTATTACGCCGGAGCGCGTTTTCTATGAAGGAAAAGCGGTGATGGCGGAGTTTAATACTTCTGAGGGGGAGATCGGCGTTTACGCCGGTCATATCCCGATGACGGTGATATTAAAACCGGGTGTGCTGATATTGACGGAGGAATCCGGTAAAAAGAAAGCCGCTCTGCATACGGGATTTGCAGAAATCCTGCCGGATCAGATATCGATATTGGCAGAGGCCGCAGAGTGGCCCGGTGAGATAGACATCGCGCGTGCGGAGGCTGCCCGCGAAAGGGCAGAGGAACGGCTGAAGGCGCATACGGCAAATACTGATGTGGCGCGTGCGGAGACGGCACTTTTGAGAGCTGTCGCGCGTATTGAAGCACTGCGCTAGAAAACTGCATAGTATAAAGAAAAGAGGCATGGAGGGGAACCGATGGAACGCCCGAAAATACTTCCTTTCTATATGAGCTGGCCTCTTCCACTTTTTTACGAGGAAGAGGATGCAGCGATGCAGGACCTGGAATACTTTCAGGAAATGTATCCGCAGGAGGCGAAGCGTTATCAGCAGAAGGTAAGCCGTCTGCTGGATCGTTTTGACTATGACGGGAGCGCTATCTACGACGAATATCCGGATAGACTGACGCTTTTTAAAATGTCGGGAGACATTATGGAAACAATTGTCAGAGAAGAGGAGAATGACGGCGGAGAGCTGAATGCGGCGGCAGAGCCACAGATGGCGGAGCTGATACAGGTGCTCGTGTATCATGAGATATTTAAACGGCGCCGCAGACGGGACAAAGGCATTTTCAAGTTTTAGTTGTAGAAAAAGCACAAAGACGATAGAATAAAACCGGAGGAAGGGAGACTTCTTCCGGTTTTGCCGTTTCAGGTGGCGCGATAAGGAGGAATCTGATGGATGAATTAAAGAAGCTGTTGCAGGAGAGTCTTGGGAAGCACCTGTATCAGATAACGGTCAGTGGGGCGAAAGAGAATACGGGGGACGGTATTTCAAAGAGAAAGATAAGGCCTGTGCTCTTAAAAGGAGGGCTGGCTTTTCAGGTGACAAGCTATAGAGGACAGCAGGTGTTCCATGAAAACCATACGTCTGACGAAACCGCAGGGATATTGGAAGAGGATATGGCGGGCAGGTTCAAACAGCTTCAGATTGATACGGCAGATTTTGAGGCGACTGTGCTTGTGAGCAAAAAAGGAAAGATGACTATCCGGAAAAAGGCGCATGAAAAGAAGCAGGCGCCTGTTCTTTCCCATAACCGCAAAAAGCATTATGTGTTGGAGGAGGGGATTCCGGTACCTTTTCTTGTAGATCTGGGTGTCCAGACCAAAGAAGGAAAGGTGGTAGCGAGCCGTTATGATAAATTCCGGCAGATAAACCGTTTTCTGGAATTTATTGAGGATATCTGGCAGATACTTCCAAAGGACAGGCCTGTACACATCGTGGATTTTGGCTGCGGCAAATCATACCTGACTTTTGCGATGTACTATTATCTGCATGAATTAAAGGGGCTGGAGCTGGAAGTGACAGGACTCGACCTGAAAAAAGATGTTATTGCCCGCTGTAATGAGCTGGCGCAGAGATACGGTTATACAGGGCTTCATTTCCTGCATGGGGATATCGCAGACTATACGGGAACGGACAGGGCTGACATGGTAGTCACGCTGCATGCCTGTGATACGGCGACGGACTATGCGCTTTATAAGGCGCTTAAGTGGGAAGCAGGAGTCATCCTTTCGGTTCCGTGCTGTCAGCATGAGGTGAATAAGCAGATTTCCTGTGAAGCGCTGGACGGGGCGCTGCGTTACGGCCTGATAAAAGAAAGGGTATCAGCGCTCTTTACGGATGCGCTGCGGGCGGATATTCTGGAAGAAAACGGTTACGATACCCAGGTGTTGGAGTTTATAGATATGGAGCATACTCCGAAGAACATTTTGCTGCGGGCGGTGCGCCGAAAAAATATATCGGACAAAAAGAATGCAGGAAGCAAAATGCTGTCGGAGACATTGGGTGTCCATACGACGCTGCAGAAGCTTCTTGAAGAGGATAGAGGAGAACGGGATTGAGAAAAGCAATCGTTAAGAGCATTGCCTTTCTGGCGGTGTTTTTCATTTCGCTGATGACGATCAGTTTTGTGATGAATCAAGGAAATACGGATATGACGGCAGAAATGGGGAAAGCCACCCTTCCGTCGATGGCTATCGTGAAAAACGGGATAGATATCAATCAGATGTACGGATATACGATGCGGATGGAAACGGCGGGGCTGCGCGAGAGCATCACGACAGTGGATTCCACGCGTCAGGTGGATGCTGCGGTACAGCTGTATGGTCAGGAACTGGAAGGAATATCGTATGAGCTGAGGAGTATAGACGGAAGCCGCCTGATAGAAAAGACAAAGCTGACGGGGACAAAGGAAGGGGATCGGTTAAATATTTCATTCCGTTTAAAAGATCTTATGGAGGAGGGCGAGGAATACAGCCTGATATTTGTGGCAGAGCTGGAGGACGGCCGGGAGGCGCGGTATTATACGCGGGTCATCCAGGCAGATTACGGGTTGGCAGAGAAGCTGGATTTTGTGACTTCTTTTTCGGAGGCGACCTTTGACAGGGAAAGCTTCACGGCGGCGGGGTATCACAAGAAACTGGAGACGAGTCAGGAGGGGAGCGATACGAGCTTTGCCAGAGTGGATATCCACAGTATGGCATTTACGGTCACATGGGGAGAGCTGGATGTAAAAAGAGAAGAAGCTCCGCAGATATGGGTACGTGAAATAGCGCCCCAGACAGCATCCTTTGTCTTGCGTTATCCGATATCCTATGAGGAAAAAGGGAAAAAAGTGAGCGCTCAGGTGGAAGAATACTTCAGGGTAAGGAGTGCCGGAGGTACGATGTATCTGCTGGATTATGAGCGGACGGCGGAGCAGTATTTTCTGGAATCCTCCTCGAGTTTTTCGGAACAGGGGATAGACCTTGGTATCACCGGCCGGGAGATAGAGATGAAGGAGAGCGATGGGGGAACGGTGTTTGCCTTTTCTCAGGCAGGAGCGCTGTATTGCTACAACGGCGCGGACGGCAGGATGGCCCGGCTGTTTTCCTTTTATGATAAGGAGAATTCAGATGCACGGAACCGTTATGACCGTCACGGATTTAAGATTTTACAGGTAGATGAGACGGGAAATGTGAGTTTTCTTGTGTATGGCTATATGAACAGGGGACGGCATGAGGGAGCCTGCGGCGTTCAGGTATGCTATTACAGCAGTACGCTGAATGTTGTGGAGGAGATGGCGTTCGTGCCTTATGCACGTTCCGCCAAAAACCTGGAGGCGGAACTGAATTGTCTGGCATATGCAAACGGTAAAAATGATTTGTACCTGATGATAGACGGAAGTATCTGGCATATTGGTCTGGAGGATAAGAGCTGCACGGAGGTCGTGTCGGGCATCCGGGATGGAAGTTACCAGACCGCGGACGATAACAGTATGCTCGCCTGGCAGAAAAACGGCTCTGATAATAGCTGCACCAGTCTGGAATTTATGAATCTGAACAGCGGTGAAACCGTGGAGATAGAAGCAGGGGACGGGAATTATATCAGGGCTCTGGGATTTATGGGCGAGGATCTGATATACGGCATCGCCAAAAAGGAGCTGGTGGCAGAAGATTCTGTCGGAAATATCGTATTCCCGATGCACCGGGTCGTGATACAGGAGTTTGGTGGAGAGATACTGAAAAATTATTCCGGGGACGGCGTTTATGTAACGGGATGTACCATTGAAGAAAACCAGATAAATCTGGAACGGGTGCGGATATCGGGAAAAAGTTTTGTGCCAGTGGAGGCAGATCAGATATTATACAACGAGGAGATTCCGGAAAGTAAGAATTATGTGAGCATTTCGACAGATTCTGTCTTAAAAACTCTCATCAGTATTACGCTGGAGAGGGGGGCGGATCCCAAAAAGGTAAAGGTATTGACGCCAAAGGAGGTACTGTTTGAAGGCGGCAGGGATGTGATATTGCCCGACAGATCAACAGAGGGCAGATTTTATGTATATGGCCCGGATGGTGTGGAAAAAATCCTTTCAGATGCGGCGATGGCAGTAGCGCTGGGGGATGAAGCGGCAGGAACCGTGGCGGATGATGCGGGAAATTATATTTTTAAAAGGGACAGGCTGCATACAGCAAATCAGATAATGGCGATCAAGGGAGCAAAGGCAGAAGATGGAAGGAGCAGCCTTGCGGTCTGCCTTGATACAATCTTCCAATATGAGGGGCTTGTGAGGGACAGTCAGTACCTGCTGGATTCAGGAAAAGATGTACTGGAGATACTTTCACAGAATCTGACGGAGCAGACAGTGCTGAACCTTCAGGGCTGTACGCTGGATATGGTTCTTTATTATCCCGACAGGGAAATTCCGGTACTGGCAGTTCTTCAGGACGGCAGCGCTGTGCTGATTGTAGGATTTAATGAGCAGAATATAGTGTTGATGGATCCGGGAACCGGCACGGTATACAAAAAGGGAATGAATGATGCGAGAAACTGGTTTGAGGAAAACGGGAACCGGTTTATCACATACTGGTAAAGAGAAAGAATGCTGGAAATAGAAAAGGAGAGGCGCAGTGCGTCTCTCCTTTTACTAAAGTCAATGAAGCTGTCAGAACAGCTGATTTTTATATTTTTTGAGTGCAAACAGCAAAATGATGCCGAAAAGACCACAGGAGATGATTTCTCCGATTGTTACGGTCACTGCGGAAAACCACATCGGGATGATGCCGTAAGCGTATTTTAATACAGGCGGGATGATCAGGGCATTGGCAACGATAGGGGGCAGCGGGGATAACCATGCAAAAAGCGTCTTTTTTGCAGAGTGCTTTGCGGCTGCTCTTCCAAGAAGAAAGGTACCGACAGCACCAAGCAGGGTGGCCAGTGAACCGAAAATGATGTCCGGCAGCATTGCGCCTGTCGCGAGGTTGGCTGCAAGACAGCCGATGAACAGTCCCGGTACTGCGGCGGGCGTCAGGAAGGGGAGCACGGTGAGCGCTTCTGAAAAGCGGACCTGAATGCTGCCGCTTGCCAGACCGAAGGCGTTGGCGATCATCGTCAGCACGACATAGAGAGCGGCAATCATCGCCGCCTGTGTGAGATACAGAGCTTTCTTGTTTTTCATTTGTTTTCTCCTTTAGTTTTGTTTTACGAGTGGAAGGTTTCGAACACTCGGCTTTTTAGTTTACCTTCAAAAGGGCGGGATGTCAAGAAAGGAATAATACAGAAAACAATAAAATTTCAACCACTTTTTTGTAAATAACTGTTGCAGGAAAGGCGAAGATTAGTGTACAATACATGGGCAGGCCAATAGCCACGTCAAGAAAACAAACATGAAATGACAACGGAGGGACATAAAATGACGAAGGCACAGATTCTGAAGAAAGAGATTTTAAGTCAGTATAGAAGTGTAAGACAGTTCTCACTGGAGATGCAGATACCGTACAGCACGCTCGTAACGGCGCTGGAGCGCGGCATTGATGGTATGGCTTACGGTACAGTTATCAAGATGTGCAGCAAGCTGAATCTGAATCCGGTGGATTTCAGCTCTCTGGAGAGAGATACGACAATCAGCGAGCAGCTTTTGGAAAATCACGTGATGCAGTATTATGTGAAACTGAATCAGGAGGGCCGCGATAAAATTCTGGGACTGATGGATGATTTTATCCAGATTAAAAAGTATAAGGCAAAATAATATCTAGGAGAAAGACCAATGCATTATGATTATCTGGTAGCAGGCGCAGGTCTGTTTGGCGCAGTATTTGCCTATGAGATGCAGGCGCGCGGGAAAAAGGTGCTCGTGCTTGAAAAAAGGGATCATATTGCAGGGAATATTTATACGGAACAGGTTATGGGCATCAATGTACACAGATTTGGTGCCCATATTTTTCATACTTCCGATGAAGAGGTTTGGAATTATGTGAACCGTTTTGCCCGTTTTAACCACTATATCAATTCTCCGGTAGCGGTTTATAAGGACGAGCTGTATAATCTTCCTTTCAATATGAATACGTTCAGCAAAATGTGGGGGATCAAAACGCCGGCGGAGGCGAAGGCAGTCATCGAGAAACAGCGTGGGGAGTATGCGGGCATCGAGCCTGAAAATCTCGAAGAGCAGGCGCTTAGTCTGGCGGGGCGCGACGTTTATGAGAAGCTGGTCAAAGGATATACAGAAAAGCAGTGGGGCAGGGACTGTAAAGAGCTTCCTGCATTCATTATTAAACGGCTTCCGCTGCGGTTTACTTATGACAATAATTATTTCAATGACCGTTATCAGGGGATTCCCGAGGGCGGTTATACACAGATCGTGGAGAAGCTTCTTGAACATGTGGAAGTCTGCACGGGGATTTCCTATCAGGAATATGCAGCCCGCAATGAGGAAAAGCCGGAGGCTGAAAGGGACAGCTGGGATAAACTCGTTTACACCGGTATGATAGACGAGTATTACGGATACTGCTTCGGCGCGCTGGAATACCGTTCGCTGAGGTTTGAAACAGAACAACTTCCTGATATAGACAATTATCAGGGAAACGCGGTCGTAAATTACACGGAGCGCGAGGTACCCTATACCCGTATCATTGAGCACAAGCACTTTGAGTTTCAGACAGATGGCGGTACGGTCATCACGAGGGAATATCCCGCTCAATGGAAGCCGGGAGACGAGCCTTATTATCCCATTAACGATGAAAAGAACGGCGCTCTTTATGCACGATACGCAGAACTTGCGGCTGAAGAGAAAAACGTTCTGTTTGGCGGACGGCTGGGGCAGTACAAATATTATGATATGGACAAAGTCATCAGGAGCGCTCTGGATATGGCGGCAGGACAGTTGGAGTAAAAAACAGTTGACTGCACGCAACAGCTGTGCTATAGTCGAGGGGCAAGATAAATCAGAGGTCTTTTTTTTGTGCTCAATTTCGGGTTTTTCGGGAGAGAGATGAAGAGAGGACTCAGCAGACGACCTCATGCCGTCGGTATGACGGGGACTTGAGGGAGTGCACGACAATTTAGAGCACGCACGGAGGTGGAAAAATGCGTACAAGAATCACACTGGCATGTACAGAATGCAAACAGCGCAACTATAACACGACCAAGGACAAGAAAGCGCATCCTGACAGAATGGAAACAAAGAAGTACTGCAGATTCTGCAAGAAGCACACAACGCACAAAGAGACGAAATAATAGCGGCCTTTCGTCCTAAAAGACAGACGGCGGCAGCGCGTTGCTTTTGAAAGGGGTTTGCGTATGTCAAACGAAGAAAAGGCGTCTAAAGCGCCCAAGGCACCGAAGGTTAAGTTTTTTGACGGTGTCAAAGCCGAGTTTAAGAAAATCATCTGGCCGGATAAGGATACCCTGTTAAAACAGTCGGTAGCTGTTGTGATCGTTTCTATCATCATGGGCGCGATAATCGCACTCATTGATGTTGTCGCACAGTACGGCATCAATTTCTTGACGATGTAAAGTGAGGAGATTCTGATGGCAGAAGCAAAATGGTATGTAGCGCATACTTATTCCGGGTATGAGAACAAGGTAAAAGCCGATCTGGAAAAGACGATAGAGAACAGGCATCTCGAGGAGGAGATTCTGGAGGTGCGCGTTCCCATGCAGGAAGTAGTTGAAATGAAGAACGGAGCCAAAAAGACCGTTCAGAAGAAACTGTTTCCGGGATATGTTCTCGTGAATATGGTGATGAATGACGACACATGGTATGTGGTGCGGAATACGAGAGGCGTCACGGGTTTTGTCGGACCGGGCAGTAAGCCTGTGCCGCTGACAGAAGCAGAGATGAAGCCGCTCGGCATCCAGGAAGAGAATGTCAGCATCGATTTTTCCGAAGGCGATACAATCGTTGTTGTGGCTGGCGCATGGAAGGATACCGTGGGCGCGGTTCACAAGATCGATTACAGCAAACAGTCCGTTACGATAAATGTAGAGCTGTTCGGCAGGGATACTCCTGTAGAGATAAGCTTTTCAGAAGTACGGAAGTTACAGTAGGCATAGTTTGCCTGCAAAGTCAAAGTCGCTTGGTGGAGCGATCCGTTGAGCAGTGGAAGCAGCGTCCCGTCGCTGGATGCGGGAGATACCGCTGCGCCATACCACAATATATTTAGGAGGTGCCTAACATGGCAAAGAAAGTTACCGGTTACATTAAGTTACAGATCCCCGCTGGCAAGGCAACACCGGCTCCCCCGGTAGGTCCTGCACTGGGTCAGCATGGTGTCAACATTGTTGAATTTACAAAGCAGTTTAATGCAAGAACAGCCGACAAGGGCGATGTTATCATCCCCGTTGTTATCACCGTTTATGCGGACAGAAGCTTCAGCTTCATTACCAAGACTCCGCCCGCTGCTGTATTGCTGAAGAAGGCATGCAACTTAAAGAGCGCTTCCGCAGTGCCGAATAAGACCAAGGTCGCTACGATCTCCAAGGATAAGGTTCGTGAGATCGCTGAACTGAAAATGCCTGACCTGAACGCTGCAAGCGTAGAAGCTGCTATGAGCATGATCGCCGGCACAGCAAGAAGCATGGGTATCGTTGTAGAGGACTGAGTAAATAGAACTGGGAGTAATGCTGTTTGAGGCGTTACGTTAACAACCAATGGAGGTAATGAACATGAAACATGGAAAGAAATACGGCGAAGCCGCTAAACTGGTGGATCGCGCAACACAGTACGATCCTGCAGAGGCGATCAGCCTTGTAAAAAAGACAGCTACAGCAAAATTTGACGAGACCGTTGAGGTTCATATCAGAACAGGCTGCGACGGCCGTCATGCAGAGCAGCAGATCCGTGGTGCAGTTGTACTGCCCAACGGAACTGGTAAGACTGTAAAGGTTCTGGTATTCGCAAAGGGCGCGAAGCTGGATGAGGCTCAGGCAGCAGGCGCTGACTTCGTTGGCGGCGACGAGCTTATCCCCAAGATTCAGAACGAAGGCTGGCTGGACTTCGACGTTGTTGTTGCAACTCCTGACATGATGGGCGTTGTAGGCCGTCTGGGTAAGGTTCTGGGTCCTAAAGGCCTGATGCCCAACCCGAAGGCAGGCACAGTTACCATGGATGTGACCAAGGCTGTCAACGAGATCAAAGCTGGTAAGATCGAGTACAGACTGGATAAGTCCAACATCATCCACGTTCCGGTTGGTAAAGCTTCCTTCTCTGAAGAGGCTCTGGCTGAGAACTACAAAGCGCTGATGGATGCTATCATGAAGGCTAAGCCCAGCGCACTGAAGGGTCAGTATTTAAAGAGCATCACACTGGCGAGCACAATGGGCCCTGGCGTGAAGGTTTCTACAGCAAAATACTGCTAATTCCAAAATGGATAAAGGCAGAGACTTTTTTTGAAGATCTCTGTATCGGAACTCCCTGCACGATTTGTGCGGGGAGTTTTTTTGTATAGTTGACAAAAACGCTGGGAAGCATCACAATAGGAGCAGGAAGGATGAAAGGAAGCTTGGATGGCAGGAAAAAAGAGAAGAGGACGGCGCAGCCTGCACATATTCGGGTTGACGCTGATTTTGACAGTGGCCTTGGGAAGCGCAGTGTTTTTGGGCGGATGGGCTCTGGGAGGTTTTGGCATTCCGCAGCTTGCGGTGGTCCGGCTGGAAAGCCAGCTGGCAGAATTCATCAGTGAGGTGTCCGCGGCAGAAGATGTGCGCGGGAACGGGAAATATGCTGAACTTCTGGCTGATGAAGAGTTTTGCAGACAGCAGAATATCTATGCGAAGGAAGCGGCGTCGCCTGATGAAGCAACTATCGTATTTGCGGGAGATATCCTGCTTGATGATCATTATGCGGTGATGGCTAAGCTGCAGCAGCGCGGCGGCAATATTGAGAATGCGTTTTCAGAAGAAATGCTGGAGGTGATGCGGGGAGCAGACATTTTTATGGTAAATAATGAGTTCCCGTATACAGACAGAGGGGTGGCGACGGAGAACAAGAAATTTACTTTCCGGGCAAAGCCTGAATATGCTTCCTATCTTCTGGATATGGGAGTGGATATTGTTTCCATGGCGAACAATCACGCGTATGATTACGGAGAGATATCGCTGACGGACAGCATTGATACGCTGAACGGCATGGGAATGCCGTTTGTTGGAGCTGGACGGAATCTGGAAGAGGCAATAAGACCTGTTTATTTCATCGTCAATGATATGAAGATAGCATTTATTTCGGCAACGCAGATAGAGAGAACAGACAATCCGGATACGAAAGAGGCGACGACAACTTCCCCGGGAGTGTTCAGGTGCTGGGATGTGGAACGGCTTCTGGAGGTTGTGAGGAATGCTGAAAAGGTAAGCGATTATGTGATAGTTTATATCCATTGGGGGACAGAATCTACGGATGAGATAGATTGGGCGCAAAAGGAACAGGCGCCGAAGATAGCGGAAGCGGGGGCGGATCTTATTATCGGAGACCATCCTCATGTATTGCAGCCGATCGGATACAGCGGAGAAACTCCTGTATTTTATAGTCTGGGAAATTATTTTTTTAATTCAAAAGCGCTGGATACGTGTCTTGTAAAGGTGACGCTTTCCGAAAACGGATTAAAGAGCCTGCAGTTTATACCGGGAAGGCAGGAGGACTGCTATGTGTCGATGCTGCACGATAAAGAAAAGGAGCGGGTACTTTCCTATATGAGACAGATTTCACCGGACATAAGCATTGATGCGGAAGGATTTGTTACAAAGCAGTAGATATTTTACAGAAAATTCAGTCAGGAGGAAGCAGGATGAAGGGGATTTATTATGATGGAAAAGATGCATTGTACAGGGAGAATCTTCCTATGCCGGTATGCGGGGCGAATGAAAGTCTTGTAAAAATCCACCTGGCGGCGGTATGCAATACGGACAAGGAAGTCCGCAAAGGATACAAGCCGGATTTTACGGGAGTGATGGGACATGAGTTTGTCGGTGAAGTAGTAGATTCTCCGGACAAAAGCTGGATTGGGAAAAGGGTGGTAGGCGAGCTGAATGCAGCGTGCGGAAAATGCATTTACTGTCGGACGGGAAGACCTACACATTGCTCTTTTCGAAGAGTATTGGGAATGACGGATAAAGACGGATGTTTTGCGGAATATATGACGATTGATACATCGCTTCTTCACGAGGTGCCGGCAGAACTGCCGGATGAAACCGCCATATTTACGGAGCCGTTGGCGGCGGCTCTGGAGATATTGACGCAGGTACATATTTCACCGGCTAAGAATGCCGCGGTGCTGGGGGACGGCAGACTGGCGCTCATGACAGCACAGGTGCTGGCGCTGACCGGCGTTGATCTGACGGTTGTCGGACGGCATCCGGAGAAGCTGGAGCTTTTTAAACCGTTCGCAAAGGTGACGCAGCAGGGGGAAAAGGAAGGATATGAGTACGTTGTGGAATGCACCGGCTCTCCTACAGGGCTTCCGACAGCGCTGGAACTTGTCCGCAAAAAAGGAACCATCATCTTAAAGAGCACATATGCGGGAAACATAAGTATTGATATGAGCCAGGTGGCGGTCAATGAAATTACGATCACAGGGAGCAGATGCGGCCCGTTTGAGCCTGCGCTGAAGCTTTTAAAGGAAGAAAAGGTGAAGCTTCCTGCGATAGAACTGTATGACCTGAACGATTTTGAGAGTGCTTTTTCTTCGAAGGCATTTAAAGCAGGATTCCGCCTGTAAAAAGTGTGCGCATAATCATGTTTTGTGTTTGACCGGAAAGGAACTTTCTTATCAAATAAAAAACAAAAAAGCGCTTGACAACTACTCATATAGTATGCTATGTTATCTAAGGTCTTAAAGACCATGCCGAAGACAGCAGGTACCGGATGACCGGTGTAAGAAGAAGCGCCTGCCGAGGAGTGAAAAAGGATTTGAATCTATCACCTCTCTGTCTTCTTACAGAGAGGTTTTTTATTCATAGCCTCTTTTATTCGGCAAAAGAATCTAAAAGGAGGTAAGAAAATGGCAAAAGTTGAACTGAAAGCACCTGTAGTTGCAGAGATTTCCGAAGCAGTCAAGGAAGCGCAGTCTGTCGTACTGGTAGACTACCGCGGTCTGACCGTTGAGCAGGACACCGCTCTTCGTAAACAGCTTCGTAACGCTGGTATCACTTACAAGGTGTACAAAAACACAATGATGAACTTTGCGTTCAAGGGTACAGATTTCGAGGCGTTGGCTCCGTATCTGGAAGGCCCCAGCGCGATCGCAATCTCCACCACGGACGCAACAGCTCCCGCAAGAGAACTGGCTAACTTTGCAAAGACAGCAGATAAGCTGGAGATCAAGGGCGGCGTTGTGGAAGGCAATGCATATGATGCAGCCGGCATCATGGAAATCGCGAAGATTCCTGGAAGAGAAGCTCTTATTTCCAGATTGCTGGGCAGCATGCAGTCCCCGATCACAAACATGGCTCGCGTTCTGAATCAGATCGCAGAGAAAGGCGGCGCGGCAAACTGCGAGGCAGCTCCTGCAGAAGAAGCACCCGCTGCAGAATAATTTTCTCAATAGTAAGAGAGAACACTACGCTGTATAAGACGGCGTAAACACGAATCATAAAAAAACGGAGGTAAATAAAAATGGCAAAATTAACCGCTCAGGAATTTATCGATGCAATCAAAGAGATGACCGTATTAGAGTTAAATGATCTGGTAAAGGCTTGTGAAGAGGAGTTCGGCGTATCCGCAGCAGCTGGCGTTGTTGTAGCAGCAGCAGGCGGCGAGGCAGCAGCAGCAGAAGAGAAGACCGAGTTCGACGTAGAGCTGACAGAGGTTGGCCCTAACAAGGTTAAGGTTATCAAAGTAGTTCGTGAAGTAACAGGTCTGGGCCTGAAGGAAGCTAAGGAAGTTGTAGATGGCGCTCCGAAGGTTCTGAAAGAAGGCGTTTCCAAGGAAGAAGCTGAAGATATCCAGAAGAAGCTGGATGCTGAAGGCGCAAAGGTTACTCTGAAATAATTTCAGCCAATATCTTACCAACAAAGGCGTTCGCAATGCGGACGCCTTTCCTTTTTGAAAAAATATTAAAATACCTGTTGACTTTGTGTGTGGGTTGTGTTAGATTGTAGTGTGCACTATTGTGTTAGAGTATGCCATTTTATAAGTGTAATACCGAATAGTAATAGTCAAAGAAATCAATTATAAGAACGGGGTGAAGTGTCAATGGAAAAAAACAGAATACGTCCGACTGCCAAAGGCAAGAACATGCGTATGAGTTATGCACGTCGGAAAGAAGTATTGGAAATGCCCAATCTTATAGAGATTCAGAAGAATTCCTATAAGTGGTTCCTGGAAGAAGGACTCAAAGAGGTGTTCGACGATATTTCTCCGATTTCCGATTACAGCGGACACTTGAGTCTGGAATTTGTGGACTTCGAGCTGTGCGAGGATGACGTTAAGTATTCTATTGAGAAGTGCAAGGAGAGGGATGCGACATATGCAGCTCCTCTGAAAGTCAAGGTACGCCTTTATAATAAGGAAAAAGAAGAGATCAGTGAACATGAAATCTTCATGGGCGATCTGCCGCTGATGACTGAGACAGGCACTTTCGTTATCAACGGCGCGGAACGTGTTATTGTCAGCCAGTTGGTGCGTTCCCCCGGCATCTATTACGGCATCGGTCACGATAAGATCGGTAAGAGATTGTTCTCCAGTACGGTAATCCCGAACAGGGGTGCATGGCTGGAGTATGAGACGGATTCCAATGATGTATTTTATGTACGTGTGGACCGTACCAGAAAAGTGCCGATCACTGTTCTGCTTCGTGCGCTGGGACTCGGAACAAATGAAGAGATCCGAGAGGTATTCGGGGATGAACCTAAGATCGAGGCAAGCTTTTCAAAGGACACTTCTGAGAGCTATCAGGAGGGTCTGTTAGAGTTATACAAAAAAATCCGTCCCGGAGAGCCTTTGAGCGTTGAGAGCGCAGAGAGTCTGATCAATGCGATGTTCTTCGATCCCAGAAGATATGATCTGGCGAAAGTAGGACGTTACAAATTTAATAAGAAACTGGCACTGCGTGCGCGTATCCGCGGACAGGAGCTGGCAGAAGATGTTATTGACACTTCCACGGGTGAAGTTTTGGCGGCTGCCGGCACAAAAGTGACGCTGGAGCTGGCAGATTTGATCCAGAACAGCGCAGTACCTTATATTTATGTACAGACAGAAGAGCGTAAAGTTAAAGTTCTGTCCAACATGATGGTAGACCTGACACATTATGTGGATTGTGATCCGAAGGATTTAGGCATCACAGAGATGGTTTACTATCCTGCGCTTGCTCCTATCCTTGAGCAGTATTCCGGAAATCCGGAAGAGCTGGCGGAAGCGATCAGCCGAAATGTACATGAGCTTGTTCCGAAGCATATCACAAAGGAAGATATCATTGCTTCCATTAACTATAATATCCATCTGGAATACGGCGTTGGTAATGAGGATGACATCGACCATCTGGGCAACCGTCGTATCCGTGCGGTCGGTGAGCTTTTACAGAATCAGTATCGTATTGGTCTTTCCAGACTGGAGAGAGTGGTGCGTGAGCGTATGACCACACATGACGCGGAGGATATTTCTCCGCAGTCGCTGATCAACATTAAACCGGTACAGGCTGCGGTGAAAGAGTTCTTTGGTTCTTCCCAGCTGTCTCAGTTTATGGATCAGAATAACCCGCTGGGTGAGCTGACGCATAAGCGCCGTCTGTCCGCTCTGGGCCCTGGCGGTCTGTCACGTGACCGTGCCGGATTCGAGGTCCGCGACGTACATTACTCCCATTATGGAAGAATGTGTCCGATTGAGACGCCCGAGGGTCCTAACATCGGTCTGATCAACTCTCTTGCAAGTTATGCAAAGATTAATGAATACGGATTTATCGAAGCGCCGTATCGTAAGATTGACAAGACTGATCCGGCAAATCCGCGCGTTACGAATGAAGTTGTTTATATGACTGCGGACGAGGAAGATAATTACCATGTAGCGCAGGCTAACTCCGAACTGGATGAGAACGGTTACTTTATCCATCCGAATGTTTCCGGACGTTATCTGGATGAGACATCCGAGTATCCCAAGACAGTATATGAGTACATGGACGTATCTCCTCAGATGGTGTTCTCAGTGGCTACCGCGCTGATTCCGTTCCTTCAGAACGATGACGCGAACCGTGCGCTGATGGGTTCCAACATGCAGCGTCAGGCCGTGCCGCTTCTGACAACCGATGCTCCTGTTGTAGGTACCGGTATTGAAGTAAAGGCTGCGGTAGACTCCGGCGTGTGTGTGGTGGCAAAGAAAGCCGGTACGATTGATCATGTTTCTTCCAACCTGATCCGCATGACATGCGATGACGGCGAGAAGATGGAATATCGTCTGACCAAGTTTTCACGAAGCAACCAGTCCAACTGCTATAACCAGCGCCCGATTGTATTTAAGGGTAACCATGTAGAGGCAGGACAGGTAATCGCGGACGGACCTTCCACATCCGAAGGTGAGCTGGCTCTGGGTAAAAACCCGCTGATCGGCTTTATGACATGGGAAGGTTATAACTACGAGGACGCGGTTCTTCTGAGTGAGCGTCTGGTTATGGATGATGTGTATACTTCTATCCATATTGAAGAATATGAGGCAGAAGCCCGTGATACGAAGCTCGGACCTGAAGAAATCACAAGAGATGTTCCCGGCGTTGGTGACGAGGCATTAAAGGATCTGGATGACAGAGGTATTATCCGTGTCGGTGCAGAAGTCCGTGCCGGAGATATTCTGGTCGGTAAGGTAACTCCCAAGGGAGAAACGGAACTGACTGCGGAAGAGCGTCTGCTGCGTGCAATCTTCGGTGAGAAAGCGCGTGAGGTAAGGGATACTTCCCTGAAAGTTCCTCACGGAGAATATGGTATTATCGTAGATGCCAAGGTATTTACAAGAGAGAACGGCGACGAACTGTCTCCCGGTGTAAATCAGGCTGTACGTATTTATATTGCACAGAAGAGAAAGATTTCCGTCGGAGATAAGATGGCTGGTCGTCACGGTAACAAGGGTGTCATTTCCCGTGTGCTTCCGGTTGAGGATATGCCGTATCTGCCCAACGGACGTCCGCTGGATATCGTTCTGAATCCTCTGGGCGTGCCTTCCCGAATGAATATCGGTCAGGTCCTGGAAATCCATCTTTCTCTGGCTGCAAAGGCTCTGGGATTCAACGTTGCGACTCCGATCTTTAACGGTGCGAACGAGAATGATATTCAGGATACCCTGGAGCTTGCAAATGATTATGTCAACCTTGAATGGGATGAATTTAAGGCAAAGCACGGCGAAGACCTTCATCCGGACGTTCTGGACTACCTGTATGAGAACCGCGCTCACAGAGAGCTGTGGAAAGGGGTTCCGATTTCCAAGGAAGGTAAGGTGCGTTTAAGAGACGGTCGTACCGGAGAGTATTTTGACAGCCCGGTTACAATCGGACACATGCACTATCTGAAGCTGCACCATCTGGTTGACGATAAGATCCATGCCCGTTCCACAGGCCCCTACTCTCTCGTAACACAGCAGCCTCTGGGCGGTAAAGCTCAGTTTGGCGGACAGCGTTTCGGTGAGATGGAGGTTTGGGCGCTGGAGGCTTACGGCGCTGCATACACGCTGCAGGAGATCCTGACAGTGAAGTCCGATGATGTGGTTGGACGTGTGAAGACATATGAAGCCATTATCAAAGGCGATAACATACCTGAACCCGGTATTCCGGAGTCCTTTAAGGTGCTCTTAAAGGAGCTGCAGTCTCTGGGTCTGGATGTGAGAGTGCTGCGTGACGACAATACAGAAGTTGAGATCATGGAAACTGTCGATTACAGCGATACGGATTACCGCTATGAGATGGAGGGAGATTCCAAGGGTTACAACTACCATGAAGAAGAAAATCTGGGCAAGCTGGGTTATCAGAAGCAGGAATTTGACGCAGAGAAGGAAGAACTTGTCAGCGCAGAAGATGCAGATGATTTCGGAAGCGACAGTCTGGATGACGGATTTGAGGAATCTTTCGACGAAGAGTAAGCCGAATCGTGAATATGTAAAGGAGTGCCAAGATGTCTGAAACAAAAAACGAAGTTTATCAGCCGATGACGTTTGATGCCATCAAAATCGGTTTAGCGTCTCCGGAGAAAATTCGTGAATGGTCCAGAGGCGAGGTTTTAAAGCCTGAGACAATCAACTACAGAACCTTAAAGCCTGAGCGCGACGGTCTGTTTTGTGAGCGGATTTTCGGACCCAGCAAAGACTGGGAGTGCCATTGCGGCAAATATAAAAAGATCAGATACAAAGGCGTTGTCTGCGATCGCTGCGGCGTGGAAGTTACCAAGTCCAGCGTTCGCCGTGAACGCATGGGCCATATTGAACTGGCTGCACCGGTTTCCCATATCTGGTATTTCAAGGGAATCCCGAGCCGGATGGGACTGATTCTGGATCTGTCCCCCCGTGTTCTGGAGAAGGTGCTGTATTTTGCTTCCTATATCGTTCTGGATAAGGGAGATACCAGCCTGGAATACAAGCAGGTTCTCTCTGAAAAGGAATATCAGGATGCAAGGGAGACCTGGGGCAACCGTTTCCGTGTCGGAATGGGTGCCGAGTCTATCAAAGAACTGTTGGAATCCATCGATCTTGAAAAAGAAGCGGTGGAGTTAAAGGATGAGCTGGAGGATGCCAGCGGACAGAAGCGCGCGAGAATTATCAAGCGTCTGGAAGTAGTAGAAGCTTTCCGCGAATCCGGCAACCGTCCGGAGTGGATGATTCTGGATGCTGTTCCGGTCATTCCGCCTGATCTGCGCCCGATGGTGCAGCTGGATGGCGGACGTTTTGCAACGTCTGACTTAAATGACCTGTACAGAAGAATCATCAACCGCAACAATCGTCTGAAAAGACTGCTGGAGCTGGGTGCTCCGGATATTATCGTCCGCAACGAGAAGCGTATGCTGCAGGAGGCGGTCGATGCCCTGATAGATAACGGAAGAAGAGGACGTCCGGTTACCGGCCCCGGCAACCGTGCGTTAAAGTCCCTGTCTGATATGCTGAAAGGTAAGTCCGGACGTTTCCGTCAGAACCTGCTTGGTAAGCGTGTAGACTATTCCGGACGTTCCGTTATCGTTGTAGGTCCTGAATTAAAGATTTATCAGTGCGGTCTGCCTAAAGAGATGGCAATCGAGCTGTTTAAGCCTTTTGTTATGAAAGAACTGGTGAGCAGAGGCGTTTCCCAGAATATCAAGAATGCGAAGAAGCTGGTAGAACGGCTGGATACGCAGGTTTGGGACGTTCTGGAAGATGTCATCAAGGAGCATCCGGTTATGTTAAACCGTGCGCCTACACTGCACAGACTGGGAATCCAGGCATTCGAGCCTATCCTTGTAGAAGGTAAGGCTATCAAGCTGCATCCCCTTGTTTGTACCGCGTTCAACGCCGACTTCGACGGTGACCAGATGGCTGTACACCTTCCGCTTTCTCAGGAAGCGCAGGCGGAGTGCCGCTTCATGCTGCTGTCTCCTAACAACCTGTTAAAGCCTTCCGACGGCGGACCGGTAGCAGTTCCTTCCCAGGATATGGTATTGGGTATCTACTACCTGACACAGGAGCGCCCCGGCGTTACCGGTGAAGGCAAATACTTCAAGAGTGTAAACGAAGCGATCCTCGCTTATGAGAATAAGGCATGTACGCTTCATTCCCGCATCCATGTGCGTATGACGAAGGTGAACGCGCAGGGCGAGGAAGTGAGCGGGTTTGTTGAATCCACATTGGGACGTTTTATCTTCAACGAAATCCTTCCTCAGGATTTGGGCTATGTGGACAGAAATGACCCTGAGAATTTCCTGAAGCTGGAAGTTGACTTCCATGTGGGCAAGAAGCAGTTAAAGCAGATTCTGGAAAAAGTCATCAATACGCACGGCGCATCCCGTACTGCGGAAGTACTGGACGATGTCAAGGCAATCGGTTATAAGTACTCTACAAGAGCGGCAATGACCGTATCTATTTCTGATATGACAGTGCCGGCTCAGAAGGCAGAGATGCTGGAAGAGGCTCAGAAGACTGTAGATAAGATCGGCAGAAACTTCCGTCGTGGTCTTATCACAGAGGAAGAGCGTTACCGTGCAGTTGTAGAGACATGGCAGGAAACGGATAAAGAGCTGACAGATGTTCTGTTAAAAGGACTGGATAAGTATAACAACATCTTTATGATGGCGGATTCCGGTGCCCGTGGTTCCAATCAGCAGATCAAACAGCTGGCTGGTATGCGTGGACTGATGGCTGATACGACAGGTCGTACGATCGAACTGCCGATCAAATCCAATTTCCGTGAAGGTCTTGATGTACTGGAATACTTCATGTCTGCTCACGGAGCACGAAAAGGTATGTCCGATACCGCTCTGCGTACTGCGGACTCCGGTTATCTGACACGTCGAATGGTAGACGTTTCTCAGGAACTTATCATCCGTGATATTGACTGTGCGGAGGGCAAGGATATAATTCCGGGCATGTCCGTAAAAGCGTTCATGGATGGAAAAGAGACGATCGAAGGTCTTCAGGACAGAATCACAGGTCGTTATTCCTGCGAGGATATTTATGATAAAGACGGCAATCTGCTTGTTGGCGCGAACCACATGATAACTCCTGCGAGAGCAAAGCGTATCATGGATACAGGCGTTGATAAGAAGGGACAGCCGATTGAAGAGGTAAAGATTCGTACGATTCTCACCTGCCGCTCCAAGAGTGGTATCTGTGCGAAGTGCTACGGTGCGAACATGGCGACCGGTGAAGCGGTTCAGGTCGGCGAAGCAGTCGGCATCATCGCGGCGCAGTCTATCGGTGAGCCCGGTACACAGCTGACGATGCGTACATTCCACTCCGGCGGTGTCGCAGGTGACGATATCACACAGGGTCTTCCCCGTGTCGAGGAGCTTTTCGAGGCAAGAAAGCCGAAGGGACTTGCTATTATCGCAGAGTTCGGCGGAATTGCTGTGATAAAGGATACAAAGAAGAAACGCGAGATCATCATAACCAACAAGGAAACTGCGGAGTCCAAGGCATACCTGATCCCTTATGGTTCCCGTATCAAGATTGTGGACGGTCAGGAGCTTGAGGCGGGTGATGAGCTGACAGAAGGTTCTGTAAATCCTCACGATCTGTTAAAGATAAAAGGTATCCGTGCGGTGCAGGATTATATGCTGCGTGAAGTACAGCGTGTATATCGTCTGCAGGGTGTAGATATTTCCGATAAGCATATTGAAGTTATCGTTCGTCAGATGCTGAAGAAAATCCGTATCGAGACGAGCGGAGATACCGAATATTTGCCCGGAACGATGGTTGATGTTCTGGATTTCCAGGATACCAATGCTGCGATGGAAGCAGAAGGCAAGCAGCCTGCAGAAGGCAAACAGGTGATGATGGGTATCACAAAGGCTGCTCTGGCAACCAATTCCTTCCTGTCTGCAGCGTCCTTCCAGGAAACTACAAAGGTTCTGACGGAAGCGGCTATCAAGGGTAAGGCTGATCCGCTTATCGGTCTGAAGGAAAATGTCATTATCGGTAAGTTGATTCCTGCAGGTACCGGTATGAAGCGTTATCGTGATGTGAAGCTGAACACCGATGCGATAATCGCTGCCGAGGAAGCAGAGCGTGCGGCAAGAGCTGAGGAAGAAGCAAGAGCTGCGGCAGAGGCTGAAAAATCCGAAAAGGTAAAGAAGGAAGCTGCTGATGACGAAGAGCTTTCTGAAGAAAGTGCAGACACAGAACTGCTGGAGGAGACTCCCGAAGAGGCACTTTTGGATGAAGAAATCGATGAAGAGCTGGACGAAGAGGCAGAAGAGGAAAGCGAAGAATAAAGCGCTGTTTCATCAATAGAATAACGTAATGATTTAATGCGGCAGATGTATTTCTGCCGCATTAAATATATTTATGGAAAAAATACAAAAATACTTGACAGATGATTTAAAAGCATTTACACTGATAAGGTCTGCATTTGGAGATGATTATATTTTGATGCAAAAAAATATAAAGTAAATTCCTGTATAAGGAATGAATCTTCAAAGAACAGACCGGGCATATCTTAGTCCGAAGAAGCAACATGAGATAAGTATCGCAGGAGGTGAAACAGAATGCCAACATTTAACCAGTTAGTAAGAAAGGGACGTCAGACATCTGTAAAGAAGTCTACAGCACCGGCGCTGCAGAAGGGCTACAACTCCCTTCACAAGAAAGCGACAAATCTTTCTTCTCCTCAGAAGAGAGGCGTGTGCACAGCTGTTAAGACAGCGACTCCTAAAAAGCCTAACTCCGCTCTTAGAAAGATCGCCAGAGTACGTCTTTCCAACGGAATCGAAGTAACAAGCTACATTCCCGGTGAAGGACACAATCTGCAGGAGCACTCCGTTGTTCTGATCAGAGGCGGTCGTGTTAAGGACTTACCTGGTACCAGATACCACATCATCAGAGGTACACTGGATACCGCAGGCGTTGCAAACAGACGTCAGGCAAGATCCAAATACGGCGCTAAGAGACCTAAAGCCGCTAAGAAATAAGCTGCGGTAACGTAAGAGTACCACAAACGGAAACTAATTAAGTGTTGGAATTCTTATGCAGGGATTCCCTGCAGTTCGCTTTTTGGCGAATGGATATACCGCACGAACACATTAGATGACACATGTGAGTACCGATGAATTAATTTGAAATGATTAAGGAGGGAAGAAACGTGCCACGTAAAGGACATATTCAGAAAAGAGATGTATTGGCAGATCCTTTGTACAATGACAAAGTAGTAACTAAGCTTATCAACAACATCATGCTTGACGGTAAGAAGGGCGTTGCTCAGAAGATTGTATACGGCGCATTTGCCAGAGTAGAAGAAAAAGCCGGCAAACCGGCTCTGGAAGTTTTTGAAGAGGCTATGAACAACATCATGCCTGTTCTGGAAGTTAAAGCAAGACGTATCGGCGGCGCTACCTATCAGGTGCCGATCGAGGTAAGAGCTGACAGACGTCAGGCTCTGGGTCTGCGTTGGCTGACCATGTTCTCCCGCAAGAGAGGCGAGAAGACCATGGAAGAGAGACTGGCGAACGAGATTCTGGATGCTGCCAACAACACCGGCGCTTCCGTGAAGAGAAAAGAAGACGTTCATAAGATGGCTGAAGCGAACAAGGCATTCTCTCATTACAGATTCTAATGAATCTGTAATGCAGAAAGCGTTACGCTGCATCTGGCTGATTTCAATAGGAGGAAAAACCTTTGGCTGGAAGAGAATATCCCTTAGAGAGAACCAGAAACATTGGTATTATGGCGCACATCGATGCTGGTAAGACTACCACCACCGAGCGTATCCTGTACTATACCGGTGTTAACTACAAAATTGGTGACACTCATGAAGGTACTGCAACCATGGACTGGATGGAGCAGGAGCAGGAAAGAGGTATTACCATCACTTCTGCAGCTACCACCTGTCACTGGACTCCGCAGACAAATTGCGAAGTAAAGCCCGGCACACCGGAATATCGTATCAATATTATTGATACACCCGGACACGTTGACTTCACGGTTGAGGTTGAGCGTTCCCTGCGCGTACTGGACGGCGCCGTTGGCGTGTTCTGTGCAAAGGGCGGCGTAGAGCCTCAGTCTGAGAACGTATGGCGTCAGGCTGACACTTATAACGTACCCCGTATGGCATTCATCAACAAGATGGATATCCTGGGTGCAAACTTCTATGGCGCGGTCGATCAGATAAAGACCCGTCTGGGCAAGAATGCTATCTGCATTCAGCTGCCTATCGGCAAGGAAGATGAATTCAAGGGAATCATCGACCTGTTCGATATGAAAGCCTACATCTATAATGATGAGAAGGGTGAAGACATCACTGTTACAGATATTCCTGAAGATATGCAGGATGATGCAGAACTGTATCGTTCCGAGCTTGTCGAGAAAATCTGTGAGCTGGATGACGACCTGATGATGGCTTATCTGGAAGGTGAAGAGCCTTCTAACGAAGAGCTGAAAGCGGTTCTGAGAAAAGGAACCTGCGAGTGTACAGCAGTTCCCGTATGCTGCGGTACCGCATACAGAAACAAAGGTATCCAGAAGCTTCTGGATGCTATCGTAGAGTATATGCCTTCTCCGCTGGACATCCCCGCTATAAAGGGTGTTGACCTGGAAGGCAACGAGGTTGAGAAGCATTCTTCGGACGACGAGCCTTTCGCTGCTCTGGCGTTCAAGATCATGACCGACCCGTTCGTTGGTAAGCTGGCATACTTCCGCGTTTATTCCGGTACACTGAACTCCGGTTCTTATGTACTGAACGCAACAAAAGATAAAAAAGAGCGTGTGGGCCGTATCCTTCAGATGCACGCAAACAAGAGAATGGAGCTGGACAAGGTATACGCAGGCGATATCGCTGCAGCGGTAGGCTTTAAGTTTACCACGACAGGTGATACTATCTGTGACGACCAGCATCCGGTAATCCTTGAGTCCATGGAGTTCCCTGAGCCGGTTATCGAGCTGGCTATCGAGCCCAAGACCAAAGCAGGTCAGGACAAGATGGGTATCGCTCTTGCAAAGCTTGCAGAAGAAGATCCTACCTTCCGTGCACATACCGATCAGGAGACAGGTCAGACGATCATCGCCGGCATGGGCGAGCTCCATCTGGAAATCATCGTAGACCGTCTGCTGCGTGAGTTCAAGGTAGAGGCTAACGTAGGCGCTCCTCAGGTTGCTTACAAAGAAACCTTCACCAAGGCTGTTGATGTGGACAGCAAGTACGCAAAACAGTCCGGTGGTCGTGGTCAGTACGGTCACTGTAAAGTTAAATTCGAGCCTATGGATCCTAACGGCGAAGAGACATTCAAATTCGAGTCCACCGTTGTCGGCGGTGCTATCCCGAAGGAGTATATCCCTGCTGTAGGCGAAGGTATCGAAGAAGCTACAAAGGCTGGTATTCTGGGCGGCTTCCCTGTACTGGGCGTACATGCGAATGTATTTGATGGTTCTTACCATGAAGTCGACTCTTCCGAAATGGCATTCCATATTGCCGGCTCTCTGGCATTCAAGGAAGCTATGCAGAAGGGTAATCCGGTACTGCTCGAGCCTGTCATGAAGGTTGAGGTTACCATGCCTGAGGAATACATGGGCGATGTTATCGGTGACATCAACTCCCGTCGTGGCCGTATCGAAGGTATGGATGACATCGGCGGCGGTAAGATCGTAAGAGCGTTTGTTCCGCTTGCAGAGATGTTCGGTTACTCTACAGACCTGCGTTCCAAGACTCAGGGCCGTGGTAACTACTCCATGTTCTTTGAAAAATATGAGCAGGTGCCTAAGAACGTACAGGAGAAAGTACTCGCTGCAAAGGCGAAGTAAATTCCTGACAGCATCGGTTTCAAACAGTCCGTTTTAACGGGAAATTTCAAGGTTTCCCGTTAAAATAGGGCTTGAAAATACAGCTATTATCGAATATAATCATAGATAGCTGATTCAAACAAACATTTAAATCACTGATTTAAGGAGGATTACAAGGAAATGGCTAAAGCTAAATTTGAAAGATCCAAGCCCCATTGTAACATTGGTACCATCGGCCACGTTGACCATGGTAAAACAACTCTGACAGCTGCTATCACAAAGACTCTGCACGAGAGACTGGGCACCGGCGAAGCTGTTGCTTTCGAGAATATCGATAAGGCTCCCGAAGAGAGAGAGCGTGGTATCACCATCTCTACTTCTCACGTTGAGTACGAGACAGAGAAGAGACACTATGCACACGTTGACTGCCCTGGACATGCTGACTACGTTAAGAACATGATCACTGGTGCAGCTCAGATGGATGGCGCTATCCTGGTTGTTGCTGCTACAGACGGTCTGATGGCTCAGACAAAAGAGCACATCCTGCTGTCCCGTCAGGTAGGCGTTCCGGCTATCGTTGTTTTCCTGAACAAGTGCGACATGGTAGACGACGACGAGCTGCTTGAGCTGGTTGAGATGGAAGTTACCGAGCAGCTGGAAGAGTACGAGTTCCATGACTGCCCGATCATCAGAGGTTCTGCTCTGAAGGCTCTGGAAGATCCCAACAGCGAGTGGGGCGATAAGATCCTTGAGCTGATGCACACTGTTGATGAGTTCATTCCGGATCCGGAGCGTGACACAGACAAGCCTTTCCTGATGCCTGTCGAGGACGTATTCACCATCACAGGTCGTGGTACTGTTGCTACAGGCCGTGTTGAGAGAGGTACTCTGCACCTGAACGAGGAAGTTGAAATCGTTGGTATCAAAGAAGAGACCAAGAAGACTGTTGTTACAGGTATCGAGATGTTCCGTAAGATGCTGGATGAGGCTCAGGCTGGTGATAACATCGGCGCTCTGCTGCGTGGTATCCAGAGAACTGAAATCGAAAGAGGACAGGTTCTGGCTAAGCCCGGCACTGTTACATGCCATCACAAATTTACCGCTCAGGTTTACGTTCTGACAAAGGACGAGGGTGGCCGTCATACACCTTTCTTCAACAACTACAGACCTCAGTTCTACTTCCGTACAACTGACGTTACTGGCGTTTGCGAGCTGCCTGCTGGCACAGAGATGTGCATGCCTGGCGATAACGTAGAGATGACCATCGAGCTGATCCATCCTATCGCTATGGAGCAGGGTCTGACATTCGCTATCCGTGAGGGTGGCAGAACTGTTGGTTCAGGCCGTGTAGTTTCTATCATCGAGTAATCTTTGACAGAATCTATTAATAATAGAATTCAAAGGGCTTTCCGATTTTTCGGAAAGCCCTTTTTTTAACAGAGATATGTATCTTTTTTGATAAGCCCTATGAGCAATAGCCCGAGCAGGACAGCAGTATCTGCAAAGAGCAGGATTACGACATTTTTTACAATGCCGTAGATAAAAAGGATAGAGAAGACTTCTACGGACAATGCGACGAAGCACATATAGTTCGTTAAGTATTCTGTTATAAGTTCGACATAGCGGCTATTCATTTGTATTTTTGCAAAAATAAATTGCCTCAGCAGGAAGCGGATGAGGATGCACATAACCGGGTATGCAAAAATGAACTGCTTGCCGGCCAATGAAGAGGCTATCCCGTTGTTCCACTGTATCGGGATTTCCGGCGGCAGGTTTCTGTAAGCCAGCAGAGCTGTCATGAAGGACAGGGCAGTGATGACCGCCCATATGAGAAAGCTGCCCCATATATATAAAAAGCTGACGGAATCCAGTTTAAAAACAGGTTCATTGTTATCCCAGTATTCCTGTACTTGTGGTACATAGCGTTCTATCTGCAATTCGCCGTATCCTATATTTTTGGAAGCAAGCATTTTTTCACAGATAACCATTGCCTGATTCAGACCGGAAATCTGGTTTTTTAATAGTTCATGCTGTTTGCTGATAGCTTCACGCAGCGTTATTTTTTCAGAGATGATATTTCGGATATCATCGATAGAAAGTCCCAATGTTCTGAGATATGCGATTTTTTTTATATTTTCCACATCCTGTTCTGAATAGTCCCGATAGCCGTTATTTTCATTTCGGGATGGGACGATAAGCTTTTCTTTTTCGTAAAAGCGGATATTGGAACGGGATAAGCCTGTCAGCTCTTCGGTCTCTTTTATAGTCATGCCTTTTCCTTCCTTTCCATAAGTGGTCGTATATTACTCTTGTACACTGAGGGTAATTATAAGCTATAAACAAGGTTTACAGTCAAGAGGATAAGTGCAATAAAGCAAAAAAATGCAGCAAAGAAATCCCCGGCATGCCGTTTTGGGCGGAAAGCCGGGGATTTTTGAGTGATGAAGTCCAAAGACTTTATCAAAGCTGTCTTGATGGGAGACCTGCTATTCAGCCGTAGCTGAGTGCGACCCTGCCTTTGCGGGCAAGAGCGATACGGAAACGGCAGAACTCGGTAATGGCGCAGATTTTATCGGCAAAGCTGATGATCCATGCTTCCCGGCTGCGGGGCATAGGCCCGAGCGGGAACATATGGGACAGGATTGCCTGATGTTCTTTTGCGGAAATGTGGAACTGCTCAGAACTGGTCTCTGCCGCTACCTTGGGATGATAGAATGCCTGTATCTCTCCTTCGGGAAGTTTATCTCTAAAGTCATATACGCAAAAGTCATGAAGGAGTCCGGCCCGTGCAGCAGCGCTGGCATCCATTCCGAACCTCTTAGCGAGGAGCCAGGAGATATAAGAGACGTTCAGACTGTGCATAAAGCGTGTAGTCTGATAGTGCTGTGTGTATCTTTGAAGCTTTTTGAATTCGGAATTATCCAGTATGCCCTGTACAAGACCGAGGTACTCGGCGCTGATGTCATCCGCCATCGTAATATCCATCGGCTATCACATCCTTTCTTTTAAATTAAGGGAATGCCCAATGCTGTCACGCTTTATGCGTCAGCTTATTGGATAAAAAAATGTTTCCCTATACTCTTAGTATATCGCGCAGAGCGGGAAAAGCAATAGGGAAACACTGGGTTTAACAGATATTTGAGATATTCATATTCACATTTTAATATCCTGGCTGACAAGGTCGTACCACACAAGAGAGCCGGAAGCCAGCGTTTTCGGTACGTTGATAACGCGCTGATTTTCGGAGCCGCGGAAGGCAAGGCTGATATTTTTCTGTTCCTCGATAAATTCGCCGTCCACGAGGACATCAATACAGGAAAGCATTTCATCAGTCACTTCGCAGCGGGCGCGGCTTTCGGAGAGCAGATCGCTTTCCAGCGTATAGCCGCTGTAGCACCATATCGTTTTATCGGGATATGCGGCGCGGACTCTTTTTAAAAATGGAAGAAGAGCGCGCTGGTTATCCGGTTCGAAGGGCTCTCCCCCAAGAAGGGAGAGCCCGTTGATATAGCCGGGAGCAAGGAGATTGAGAATCATATCTTCAGTCTCCTTTGTAAAAGGAGAGCCGAAGGAAAAGTCCCATGTCTGTGCGTTGAAGCAGTTCTTGCAGTGATGTGTGCAGCCGGAGACGAAGAGGGAGACACGGACGCCCTCGCCGTTGGCGATATCACAGTTTTTGATTTCTCCGTAGTTCATTACAGATGAAGCACCCTTTCTTTGATTTCCTGTGTGCGGCCCTGATTCCAGAACTGTGTGCCGATATAGCCGCAGGTACGGCGTGCAACGTTTAACTTGTTCTGGTCACGGCATCCGCAGTTGGGGCATTCCCATACGAGCTTTTTGTGTTCGTCTTCCACGATGCGTATCTCGCCGGAGTAGCCGCATTCCTGACAGAAATCACTTTTGGTATTGAGCTCCGCGTACATGATATTGTCATAGATAAAGCGCATTACCTGAAGGACGGCGGGGATATTGTTCTGCATGTCGGGGACTTCCACATAGCTGATAGCTCCGCCGGTGGAAAGCGCCTGGAACTGGGACTCGAATTTCAGCTTGGAAAAGGCGTCGATAGGTTCGGATACATGCACATGGTAGCTGTTGGTGATGTAGCTCTTATCGGTTACGCCTTCGATGACGCCGAAGCGCTTCTGCAGGCATTTTGCAAATTTGTATGTGGTGCTCTCGATGGGCGAGCCGTAAATGGAGAAAGCGATATTTGTCTCTTCCTTCCATTTGTTGCAGGCGTCGTTCATGTATTCCATTACTTCCAGTGCAAAAGGAGTCGCTTCCGGGTCGGTGTGTGACTTGCCTGTCATGTATTTTACACATTCATAGAGACCGGCATAGCCAAGGGAAATCGTGGAGTAGCCGCCATAAAGCAGTTTGTCGATGGCCTCTCCTTTTTTAAGACGGGCGAGAGCGCCGTATTGCCAGAGGATCGGGGCGGCGTCGGAAAGCGTACCCTTCAGACGGTTGTGGCGATACATGAGGGCACGATAGCAAAGGTCGAGCCGCTCGTCAAAAATCTGCCAGAATTTATCCATGTCTCCGCCGGAGGATAATGCGACGTCGACGAGGTTGATCGTCACAACGCCCTGATTGAAACGGCCGTAAAATTTGTAATTGCCGTTTTCATCCTTCCAGGGGCTCAGGGCGCTGCGGCAACCCATGACAGGGAAGCAGTTGCCTTCCTTTAATTCCTTCATCTTCTTTTCGGAGATGTAATCGGGAACAAGGCGCTTTGCGGTACATTTTGCAGCGAGCTGGGTCAGATAAAAATATTCTGTGCCTTCGTCCACATTGTCCTCCTCAAGCACATAGATAAGCTTCGGGAAGGCAGGGGTGATCCAGACACCGGCTTCATTTTTTACGCCCTGATAGCGCTGTTTTAAGGTTTCTTCGATGATGAGTGCGAGATCTTTTTTCTCCTGTTCGTTTTTGGCTTCGTTCAGATACATGAACACGGTCAAAAAAGGAGCCTGTCCATTGGTCGTCATAAGTGTGATTATCTGATACTGGATAGTCTGAACACCTTTGGTAATCTCGCGGTGGAGGCGTTTTTCAACGATAGTATCTATTTGTTCAGGAGTAGCTTCGGTGTTGAGGGTTTTGATTTCTTCGATCACCTCGGTGCGTATCTTTTCACGGGATACCTGAACAAAAGGAGCCAGATGTGCGAGGCTGATGCTTTGTCCGCCGTACTGGTTGCTGGCAACCTGCGCGATTATCTGGGTTGCGATGTTGCAGGCGGTGGAAAAGCTATGGGGTTTTTCGATGTAGGTTTCGCTGATAACAGTGCCGTTCTGAAGCATATCTTCAAGATTGACCAGATCGCAGTTGTGCATATGCTGTGCAAAGTAGTCGGAATCATGAAAATGGATGATGCCCTTTTTGTCCGCTTCCACGATATCGGGAGGGAGCAGAAGACGCTGTGTTAAGTCGCGGCTTACCTCGCCTGCCATATAGTCGCGCTGAACGCTGTTGACAGTAGGGTTTTTATTGGAATTTTCCTGCTTTACTTCTTCGTTGTTGCATTCGATCAAAGAAAGGATGCGGTTATCGGTAGTATTTGCCTTGCGGACGAGAGTACGCTGATAGCGGTACTTTACATAATTTTTTGCAAGGTCAAAGGCGCCGGTGGACATGATCTGATTTTCGACCATATCCTGAATTTCTTCAACGGATACGGCGCGCCCCATTTTACTGCATTTATATTCTACATATTCTGCGATATCGTGTATCTGCTCGGGGGTGAGCTTGGCGTTTTCAGAAGAATTGTTGGCTTTTGAAACAGCGGATACTATTTTATCAATGTCAAAATTCGCTTCGGAACCATTTCGTTTGATAATTTTCATAAAACTCTCTCCTTTTCATGAATGCCATTGTCATACCGCACCTTCGGAAGCCGCAAAGACGCTGCGAAGCGCAGTTCTCCGCCTCCCCCGACGGGAGAAATGGCACTTTTGAAGCAGCAGTATCAACTGCGGCGACAGGATTCATTATATATCCAGATGCTCTGAAAAACAGTTGCACTGGCAACAAAAATATAATATAATACAAAATATAGTGGTTTGCACAAAAATGATATACATGATGGTGTGAAAATATGGGACAATTTCTTAGCTTTTGGGGCTTGACAAAAGAGCAGATAACACATATGAGCGAAGCCGGGATGCTCTCTGTCCGGGAGTTCGGAAAGCGTCAGGTACTGATGAATCAGGATGATGACAGGGAGCTTATCGGCATTATGCTGAAAGGGGATGCGTTTTTAGAAAGCATGAATATGGAGGGGCAGCGTAGGATACTGGACTATTTTCAGGAAAAAGAAAGCTTTGTGAGAAAATGTTTTCCGGAGATGGAACGAGGAGTGTGCTATGTGATATCCAGATGCCGTTGTCAGGTGGCATTTATCAATGAGCGCAAGCTGACGTCCAACGATGATTTTCATGAGACAAGAGCTCAGATTCTGGAGGAGATTTTGATGCGAGCGCAGCGCCGGGCGATGATGCACGCGGATGTGCTGTGCCAGCGTTCTCTGCGTCAGAAGCTTCTGGTCTATTTCGGATATCTGAGCCGGAGCGGGGGAAGGCCTTTTTTTGACTTGCCGTTTTCCTATACCGATTGCGCGGATTATCTGGCGGTGGACAGAAGCGCGATGATGCGGGAGCTGGGACGGATGAAAGATGAGGGGATCGTGACAGTTGATGGAAGAAGGCTGAGGCTTGAGGCAGGGGAGCGAAGATGAACATGGAAAAGGGAAAAGCCGGAAGATATTCGGGAGAAGTGTGGGGCAGGATAAAAAGGGATATGAAGGCATATTGGGGATTTGTTCTGCTGTTTGCTATTTATAGTGTGACAGTCAGAAAGCTGTTTCATGCATTTTGTCCATCGGTGATCCTGGCGGGACTTCCGTGCCCGGGATGCGGAATGACGAGATCTGTGACAGCCTTTTTGATGGGAGAGTTTGAACGGGGAATCCGAATGAATCCTCTTGGGATAGTATGGATATTATGGGGAGTCTGTTTTGCGGTGATGCGATATGGATTCGGGAAAAAATCGAAAGGGCTCATGACGGCGGCGGGAGTGATAGTTGTATTGATGATTATTGTATATGCATGGAGGATGTATCAGTATTTTCCGGGAGAACCCCCGATATCCTATACGCCCGGCAGCATTCTGGAACAGATGGTTCCGGGGTATAAGAGAATGGTGATGGGCGTATGGGAAAATATCAGGGGAATGTGGGAATAGTGTTTATGAACGGCTCCAGCGTCCGGAAGCTCCGCAGGGGAGAATGAGACCGCTCTGTGTGACGGGGAGACCGATTTCCTGTGCATCTACATGGCCGCCGAACTTCGGCACGATAGCGGTGTTTATCATATAGCTCAAAACCGCAGGCTGCAGTCCTGTCGTATAGGAGTTTATCAGGAAAAAGAGAGGGTCATCAGAAAGAATCTGTGAAGTGAGCTCTACAAAAGGATAGATGCTTTCTTCAATCTTCCAAATCTCACCTTTCGGACCGCGGCCATAGGAAGGAGGGTCCATGATGATGCCATCGTATTTATTGCCGCGGCGTATCTCACGTTCGACAAATTTTACGCAGTCATCAACGAGCCAGCGGATGGGAGCATCAGAAAGGCCCGAAGCGGCAGCATTTTCTTTTGCCCATGTTACCATTCCCTTGGAGGCGTCCACATGAGTGACAGCTGCGCCGGCGCTGGCTGCAGATAAGGTTGCGCCGCCGGTATATGCGAACAGATTGAGAACTTTTATCGGACGTCCTGCGTTACGGATGAGGTTTCCGAACCAGTCCCAGTTTGCGGCCTGCTCCGGGAACAAGCCGGTGTGTTTAAAGCTGAATGGTTTTAAGCGGAAGGTCAGTTCACGATAATGGATACTCCATTCTTCAGGCAGATTAAAAAACTCCCACTCACCTCCGCCTTTAGAGCTGCGGTGATAATGTCCGTTTTTCTTTTTCCAGCCGGGAGCGGTGCGGGGGGTATTCCAGATAACCTGCGGGTCAGGGCGCACAAGGGTATAATCGCCCCAGCGTTCCAGTTTTTCGCCCCGGGAGGTATCAATAACTTCATAGTCTTTCCAGTTGTCTGCGATCCACATATTCAAATCCTCACTTTGTATTCTCTGTTGGCAACGCTGCATAATTCCGTCAGCCTTTGCGTGCCCGGCTTTACGAAAAGCAGGTCCGTTGTCTATATAATAGGAAGTTTTATATACACACTATACAGGAAGCCGCCTGAAAATGCAATGAAAAGAGAGGGGATAAAAACGTGAGAGGGCTTCTTTTGCACAGTAATACTTTCAATAGGTCTGCGAAGGTTGCCAGCTGCGGCACAGTTCCCAGAAGCTTTCGGCAGAGGGCGGCAGATATTTGTTGCGGTGGCGTATCAGATAGAAGGTTCGTGACAATTCGGCATCGGAAACAGGAATTTCTGCCAGAGCTCCTGAGGAAAGCTCTTCCTGAACGAGAAGGCGGGGCAGGATTGCGATGCCGAGCAGATTTTCAGCGGCGCGCAAAAGCGCCTGTGTGCTGACGCTTTCCCAGGCAGGGGAAATAGAGATGCCTTTTGAAAGAAAGAGGCTGTCGGCGATTTCTCTTCCCGCGCTGCCCGGTTCCCGCAGTAAAAGGTCATATTCGGCGATCTTTTCCAGGGGAACATCCGGCAGGGCAGCAAGCGGATGCCGTGGGGAGGCGATAAAGCAGAGACGGTCGGAATAAAAAGGCTCTGCTGTAAATTCAGTATGGGAAGTACCGCCCTCCACAAGGGCAAAATCCACTTTATTGTTGAGCACATATTGTTCTATTGTTTCGGTATTTTTTATTGTGACCCGGACGGGAATATCAGGATGCGCCGCGCGATAGCTTTTTACAAGAGATGGAAGCACACGATTACCGAGCGTGATGCTGGAGCCGATGTGTATGGGCGCCTCGTTTTCCCAGCTGGGGATACCGTTCTCCATTTCTGAAAAGAGAGAAACGATATGCAGCGCATAGTCGTAAAATTTGTGTCCTATTTCAGTCGGATAGATATGTCTGGAAATCCGGTCGAACAGACGAACGTGATAAAAGTCCTCCAGCTCGCGGACAGCAAGGCTGACAGAAGGCTGCGCAAGGTGAAGGCGGTCAGCGGCTTTGGTAACGCTGTGTTCCTGATATACGGCAACAAAAATTTTCATATGGCGCAGAGTCATGGAAACCTCCCTGATTTTGGATGATAAAAGTCTGATTAGTATTCATAATGAAATTGTTATATATTTTATAAAATAATACTATTTTACTTATATTGCAATAGAAGATATTATATAAGGAAGAAACAGTAACAGTTTTACTCGTCAGAAGGGGGAAGTGTTACAGAAAAAATGCTGTTGTTTACGGTAGTACAGGAGGAAGAAATGGAGAATAAGGGAAAGAGGCTGTGGAAAATATTCATTTCAACGTTATATCTGAGCGCCTTTACATTTGGCGGCGGATATGTGATAGTGACGCTGATGAAAAAGAAGTTTGTAGACGAGCTTGGCTGGATAGATGAGAATGAGATGTTGGATCTGGTAGCAATAGCTCAGTCAGCACCGGGCGCCATTGCGGTAAACGGAGCTATTGTAGTGGGGTATAAACTGGAAGGGCTGATAGGAGCGCTGACGGCGATAGTTGGGACTATCATTCCGCCGTTTGCTATTATTTCAGTTATCTCATTTTTTTATGCTGCATTTTCATCAAATATTATTGTCAAAACCATCCTGGATGGAATGCAGTCCGGCGTGGCTGCGGTGATAGCGGCGGTCGTATGGGATATGGGCAGCGGCATCGTACGGGGGAAGAATAAGATGTCTCTGACGATCATGGCAGCAGCATTTTTGGCGACGGCAGTTTTTAACGTCAATGTAGTTTACGTGGTACTGATATGCATCGCCCTTGGGGTGGTACGGACGGTTGTCCGGATGAGGAGGGAAAAAGAATGATTTACTGGCAGCTGTTTTTAAGTTTTCTGCAGATAGGTATGTTCAGCTTTGGAGGGGGATATGCGGCGCTTCCGCTGATACAGGAACAGGTTATGAAGCATGGCTGGCTGTCTGCAACAGAATTTACAGATCTGATCACGATTTCCCAGATGACACCGGGACCGATTGCAGTCAATTCGGCAACCTTTGTGGGAATCCGCATTGGAGGGGTGCCGGGGGCACTGGCTGCAACATTTGGATGTATTTTACCGTCGTGCATTCTTGTTATGGGGCTGGCATGGCTGTATCTGCGCTACCGCAAACTGAGTATGCTTCAGAGCGTGCTGGAAACACTGCGTCCGGCGGTGGTAGCGATGATCGCGGCAGCGGGCGTATCGATTATGATAACGGCATTTTGGAATGGAGCGGTCGGAGTGGATGCGGTAAAAATTGATTCTATCCTTATTTTTATCGCTGCGTTTTATCTGCTGAAAAAAAAGGATATGAATCCGATCCTCGTAATGGTATTGAGCGGTGTGGCAAAGCTTATCGTACAGGGGGCGCTTATGATGCTGCCGGTCTGAGCAGCATTTGCCCCCTGAAAGAAACAGATTAAATTGTATCTGATTTTGTACAAAAAAAGTTTTAAAAGAATCGAAAAAACACTTGCAATTTTATTTTTGTTCCATTATACTACTAAGTGCTGTGACATGATAGCGATGAAACATAAGGTTGCTGCAATGGAAAATACATAATCCGTGCAGGTTTTTATGTGGAGCGAATGTCAAGTTAGAAAACTGACGACAAGTCACTGTACCAGATAACAGCACTTGCCAGATGGCAAGGGAAACAACGTGTAAGTCCGGAGAATAAGAGAAAGAGAACTTTCAGGGTTGCTTATTAAAAGGACACACACGGGAACGTGTACAGTCACCGCTTGTCGCACTTATCTCAAAAGCGCGAAAAGGAGGCGACTTTTTTTATGGCAAATCAGGTAATGAGGATTACACTGAAAGCTTACGATCATCAGTTAGTTGATGCGTCTGCGAAGAAAATCATCGAAACAGTCAAGAAAAATGGAGCACAGGTGAGCGGACCGGTACCGCTTCCCACTAAGAAGGAAGTGGTTACTATCCTGCGTGCCGTACACAAGTACAAAGATTCCAGAGAACAGTTCGAGCGTCGTACGCACAAGAGACTGATCGATATCATCACACCCACACCCAAGACCGTTGATGCTCTGCAGAGACTGGAAATGCCCGCTGGTGTGTACATCGATATCAAAATGAAAACCAAATAAGATTTTCGAAACAAACCTCTACAGAGACGTATGAATAGTCCAACTGCTTTTACCACTTCCTTAATAAAAGGGAGCAGGAAAGCTGCGAACATTCCGCTATGTAGAACAAAAACAGGAGGTTAAACAGACAATGAAAAAAGCGATTTTAGCTACCAAAGTCGGAATGACTCAGATTTTCAATGACGACGGCGTACTGGTTCCTGTAACCGTACTTCAGGCAGGTCCCTGCGTTGTTACACAGATCAAGACCGTTGAGAACGACGGCTACGAGGCAGTACAGGTTGGCTTCGTTGACAAGAAGGAAAGAATCGTCAACAAAGACAAGGCTGGTAAGAAAGAAGTTATTCACAGACATGGTGTAAATAAAGCTCAGAAGGGTCACTTCGCAAAAGCTGGTGTATCCTGCAAGAGATATGTAAGAGAGTTCCGGTTTGAGAACGCATCAGAGTATGCACTGGCTCAGGAAATCAAAGCTGACATCTTTGAGGCTGGCGACAGAATCGACGCTACAGCAATCAGCAAAGGTAAAGGCTTCCAGGGCGCGATCAAGAGATTTGGTCAGCACAGAGGACCTATGGCTCACGGTTCCAAGTTCCACCGTCATCAGGGTTCCAACGGCGCCTGCTCCTCTCCGAGCCGCGTATTCAAGGGCAAAGGAATGCCTGGTCACATGGGCTGCGTAAAGGTTACTGTTCAGAATCTGGACGTTGTAAGAGTTGACGCAGACAAGAATCTGATCCTGGTAAAGGGTGCAGTACCCGGCCCTAAGAAAGCTCTGGTAACGATCAAAGAAACCACTAAGGTGGAGGCTTAAAACTGGAAAGGAGGACCACTCAGATGGCAAAAGTATCTGTTTATAATATGGAAGGCAAGCAGATCGATACAATCGAATTAAGCGATGCGGTATTCGGTGTTGAAGTGAACGAACATCTGGTACACATGGCAGTTGTACAGCAGCTTGCAAACAATCGTCAGGGAACACAGAAAGCAAAGACCCGTTCCGAGGTTTCCGGCGGCGGAAGAAAACCCTGGAGACAGAAGGGAACCGGTCATGCAAGACAGGGCTCCATCCGCGCTCCTCAGTGGACAGGCGGCGGCGTAGTATTCGCACCCGTTCCGAGAGATTACTCCTTCAAGCTCAACAAGAAAGAGAAGAGAGCGGCTCTGAAGTCTGCACTGACTGATAAGCTGGCTAACGCTAAGCTGATCGTTGTAGATGAGCTGAAGTTCGATACAGTTAAGACCAAAAACTTTGCACAGGTTATGAACAATCTGGAAGTAAACAACGGTCTGGTTGTTGTAAATGAGAACGACACAAACGTAATGATGAGCGCACGGAACATCCCTACCGTAAAGATGGCTCTGCCGAATACCATCAACGTATACGACATCATGAAGGCAGGCAAGGTTGTTCTGACAAAGGACGCTGTTAAGACGATCGAGGAGGTATACGCATAATGGCTGACATTAAATACTATGACGTTATCCTCAAGCCTGTCATCACTGAGAAGAGCATGGCTGGTATGAGCGAAAAGAAATATACCTTCCTGGTAAATCCGGAAGCAAACAAGTCTCAGATCAAAGAGGCTGTTGAGAAAATGTTTGAAGGCACCAAGGTTGCAAAGGTAAACACCTTAAACGCACCTGGTAAGACCAAGAGACGTGGCATGGTAGTCGGCAAGACCGCTAAGATCAAGAAGGCTATCGTTACACTGACCGCTGACAGCAAAGACATCGAGATCTTCGCTGGTCTGTAAAAAGATCCGGAACAGAGTTTCCGAATCTTCCTATGTGCAAACAAGCACGATAATAAATTTGTAAAGGAGAAATCATCATGGGAATTAAAACATATAATCCCTATACACCTTCCAGAAGAAATATGACTGGCTCTGATTTTTCCGAGATTACAAAGAAGACTCCTGAAAAGAGCCTTTGCGTATCTCTGAAAAAGAACTCCGGCCGTAACAATCAGGGCAAGATCACTGTTCGTCATCGTGGCGGCGGCGTTCGCACCCAGTATAGACTTGTAGACTTCAAGAGATTCAAGGACGGCATCCCTGCAACTGTTGTAGGCATCGAGTACGATCCTAACAGAACAGCAAACATTGCTCTGATCTGTTATGCAGATGGTCAGAAGGCTTACATCCTTGCACCCGAAGGCTTAAAGGTTGGCCAGAAGGTTATGAACGGCCCTGAAGCAGAAGTAAGAGTGGGCAACTGCCTGCCGTTATCCGAAATTCCTGTTGGTACTCAGGTACACAACATTGAGTTATATCCTGGCAAGGGCGGCCAGATGGTTCGTTCTGCAGGTAACAGCGCACAGCTGATGGCGAAGGAAGGCAAATACGCTACCTTAAGACTTCCCTCCGGCGAAATGAGAATGGTTCCGATCGTATGCCGCGCAACTGTTGGTGTGGTTGGCAACGGCGATCACAACCTGATCAACATTGGTAAAGCAGGACGTAAGCGTCACATGGGCATCCGTCCTACTGTTCGCGGTTCCGTTATGAACCCGAATGACCATCCGCACGGTGGTGGTGAAGGTAAGACCGGTATCGGCCGTCCTGGTCCGAGCACTCCTTGGGGCAAACCGGCACTCGGCTTGAAGACCAGAAAAGCCAAGAAGGCTTCTAACAAGCTGATCGTAAGAAGAAGAGACGGTAAGGCTATCAAATAAGTTTAAGGAGGAGAACAACAATGGCAAGATCACTGAAAAAAGGACCTTTCGCTGACGCCAGCCTGCTGAAAAAAGTAGACGCTATGAACGCTGCTGGTCAGAAACAGGTTATCAAGACTTGGTCCCGTCGTTCTACAATTTTCCCGTCCTTCGTTGGACATACAATTGCAGTTCATGACGGCCGCAAGCATGTTCCGGTATATGTAACTGAAGATATGGTTGGACACAAACTCGGCGAGTTCGTTGCTACCAGAACCTACAGAGGTCACGGCAAGGACGAGAAGAAGTCCAAAGTTAGGTAATTGAAAGGAGGCTTTATTCATGGCTAGAGGACATAGATCTCAGATTAAGAGAGAGAGAAATGCGAACAAAGATACAAGACCTTCTGCAAAATTATCCTACGCAAGAGTGTCTGTAACAAAAGCTTGTTTTGTACTGGATGCGATCAGAGGGAAGGATTACGAGACAGCACTGGCTATCGTAACTTACAATCCCAGATATGCTTCCAGCCTTGTTAAGAAGCTGCTGGAGTCCGCTGCAGCAAACGCAGAGAACAACAACGGCATGAAGAGAGAAAACCTTTATGTTGCTGAGTGCTATGCAAACAAGGGACCTACGATGAAGAGAGTTAGACCGAGAGCACAGGGAAGAGCTTACAGAATCGAAAAGAGAATGAGCCACATCACCGTAGTGCTTGATGAGAGAAAGTAGGAGGAAGGATAATGGGACAGAAGGTTAATCCTCATGGTTTAAGAGTCGGCGTCATCAAAGATTGGGATTCCAGATGGTATGCAGACGCTGAATATTCAGACTTTTTGGTTGAAGACTACAACATCAGAAAATTTTTAAAGAAGAAACTGTACTCCGCAGGCGTTTCCAAGATTGAGATCGAAAGAGCGTCCGACAGAGTAAAGGTTATCCTCTATACAGCAAAGCCCGGCGTTGTAATCGGTAAGGGCGGCGCAGAGATCGAGGTTACCAAGAAAGAGCTGTCCAAGCTGACAGATAAGAAGGTTCTGGTTGACATCAAGGAGATCAAGAGACCTGACCGCGATGCACAGCTTGTTGCTGAGAATATCGCACAGCAGCTTGAGAACCGTGTTGCTTTCAGACGCGCTATGAAGTCCTGCATCGGCAGAACAATGAAGTCCGGCGCTCTGGGCATCAAGACCGCAGTATCCGGCCGTCTGGGCGGCGCTGATATCGCGCGTACTGAGTTCTACAGCGAAGGTACTATTCCGCTGCAGACATTAAGAGCAGACATCGATTATGGATTCGCAGAAGCAGATACAACCTACGGCAAGATTGGCGTTAAGGTTTGGATCTACAAAGGCGAGGTACTTCCTACAAAAGGAAACAAGGAAGGGAGCGATAAATAACTATGTTAATGCCGAAGAGAGTAAAACGTCGTAAACAGTTCCGCGGCACCATGGCTGGTAAGGCTATGCGCGGCAATACAATCACTTACGGAGAATACGGCCTTGTAGCACTCGAGCCCTGCTGGATCAGATCCAACCAGATCGAGGCAGCCCGTATCGCACTGACACGTTATACAAAGCGTGCCGGCCAGGTTTGGATCAAAATCTTCCCTGATAAGCCGGTAACAGCTAAGCCTGCTGAGACTCGTATGGGTTCCGGTAAGGGCGCTCTGGAGTACTGGGTAGCAGTTGTTAAGCCGGGCCGCGTGATGTTCGAGATCGCAGGCGTTCCGGAGGAAGCAGCAAAAGAGGCGCTTCGTCTCGCAATGCATAAGCTTCCCTGCAGATGCAAAATTGTTTCTAAAGCAGACTTGGAAGGCGGTGTAGCAAATGAAGTCTAAAACCTATGTAGAAGATTTAAAGAACAAATCGGCTGCTGATCTGGCTCAGGAACTGACGGCTGCCAAGAAGGAACTTTTCAATTTAAGATTCCAGAACGCAACAAACCAGCTTGACAATACTGCACGGATCCGTGAGGTTAGAAAGAACATCGCGAGAATCCAGACAGTGATGACACAGAAAGCCAAGGTTGCAGAGTAAAATCCAGAAAGGAGCAAACTAACGTGGAACGTAATCTGAGAAAAACACGTACTGGTAAAGTCGTTAGCAATAAGATGGACAAAACGATCGTTGTTGCCATTGAGAACCATGTAAAACACCCTCTTTACAAGAAGATCGTGAAAGAGACATACAAGCTGAAGGCACATGATGAGAACAACGAGTGCAACATTGGCGACACCGTGAAAGTGATGGAGACAAGACCGCTGTCCAAGGACAAGAGATGGAGACTTGTTGAGATCATTGAAAGAGCGAAATAATCTACGGCAAGTAATTAAGTTGGAAGGAGAATTATCATGATTCAACAGGAAACGAGACTGAAAGTTGCCGATAACACAGGTGCTAAAGAGATTCTGTGCATCCGGGTTATGGGTGGCTCTACAAGAAGATATGCAAATATCGGTGATATCATCGTTGCCAGTGTTAAAGATGCAACACCCGGTGGTGTTGTAAAGAAAGGTGACGTTGTGAAGGCCGTTGTGGTTCGTTCCGTTAAGGGCGTTCGCCGCAAAGACGGTTCTTACATCAAATTTGACGAGAATGCTGCTGTAATCATCAAAGATGACAAGACTCCCAGAGGAACCCGTATCTTTGGGCCAGTAGCACGTGAGCTTCGTGATAAGCAGTTTATGAAAATTGCTTCCCTGGCTCCCGAAGTATTATAAGGAGGTGCCTTTATGTCTACCATGAAAATTAAAAAGGGCGATACTGTAAAGGTCATCGCCGGCAAAGATAAAGACAAAGAAGGAAAAGTTATCGCTGTTGACAGAAAGAACGGCAGAGTGACTGTTGAGAATGTCAACATCATCACAAAGCATACAAAGCCTTCTGTTGCAAACCAGAACGGCGGAATTATCCAGAAGGAAGCTTCCATTGATGCTTCTAACGTAATGTACGTTCACAATGGCAAAGCGACCCGTATCGGCTTCAAGGTAGAGGACGGCAAGAAGGTTCGTTTCGCAAAATCTACCGGTGAAGTCATCGACAAATAATTCCGAGGAAGGAGGCTAATAGCGTGAGCAGACTGAAAGACTTATATAAAGACGAGATCGTAGAAGCTATGATCAAAAAGTTCGGATACAAGAACGTAATGGAAGTTCCGAAGCTTGACAAGATCGTTATCAACATGGGTGTTGGTGAAGCAAAAGAGAATGCCAAGGTTCTGGATTCCGCAGTAAAGGATCTGGAAATTATCACAGGCCAGAAGGCCGTTCTTACCAGAGCGAAAAATTCCGTTGCTAACTTCAAAATCCGTGAGGGCATGCCCATCGGATGCAAGACAACTCTTCGCGGCGAGAAAATGTATGACTTCATGGATCGCTTGGTGAACCTCGCACTGCCCCGCGTACGCGACTTCCGCGGCGTGAGCGCAGATTCCTTCGACGGCAGAGGTAACTATGCACTGGGTATCAAGGAGCAGCTGATCTTCCCTGAAATCGAGTACGATAAGGTAGAGAAGGTTAGAGGTATGGACGTTATCGTCGTTACCACAGCGAAGACTGATGAAGAGGCACGCGAATTGCTGAGACTGTTCGGCATGCCTTTCGCAAAGTAAGAAGGAGGTAAATGATTTCATGGCTAAAACAGCAATGAAGATTAAACAGCAGCGTACACCCAAGTTCTCTTCCAGAGAATATACACGTTGTAAGATTTGCGGCCGTCCCCATTCAGTTCTGAGAAAATACGGAATCTGCAGAATTTGCTTCCGTGAACTGGCATACAAGGGACAGATTCCCGGCGTGAAGAAAGCAAGCTGGTAAGAGCTGGAAAGAGAAGGAGGTAAATCAGAATGACAATGCAAGATCCTATTGCAGATATGCTTACAAGAATCCGTAATGCGAACACTGCAAAACACGATACAGTAGATGTACCTGCGTCCAAGATGAAGCTGGCTATTGCTCAGATCCTGCTGGAAGAGGGCTACATTAAGAAATATGACGTACTGGATGAGGGCTCTTTCAAGACAATCCACATCACATTAAAGTACGGCGAGGACAAGAACGATAAGATCATTTCCGGTATCAAGAGAATCTCCAAGCCCGGTCTGCGCGTATACGCAGGCAAGGAAGAGCTTCCCCGCGTACTGGGCGGTCTTGGTATCGCAATCATTTCCACCAACCAGGGTGTTGTTACCGATAAGAAGGCAAGAGAGCTGCAGGTAGGCGGCGAGGTTCTGGCTTACGTTTGGTAAAACGACCAAAAGAATTTCTAAGGCGTCTGGAAGACGCCGCCTAAGAAATTCTAAGTTTGGTCGGGAAGAATGCGTTTACGCATTCTTCCGCAGTTTCAGGGAGGCTGTGTAAAGGGGTTCCTTGAAACAGGAAGGCTGCATATAATGCAGTTTTCAGGATACTGATACAATAGTTTTTAATCTATTATATGGAGGTACGGGCATGTCACGTATTGGAAGAATGCCAATCGCGATTCCTGCAGGCGTAACTGTAGAGGTTGCAGAAAATAATAAAGTGACTGTAAAAGGTCCCAAGGGAACTCTTGAGAGAGTGCTTCCCGAAGAGATGACAATTAAAGTGGAAGAGGGTCAGGTAATCGTTACCCGTCCTAATGACTTAAAGAAAATGAAATCCCTGCACGGTCTGACCAGAACACTGATCAACAACATGGTTGTTGGTGTTACAGAAGGCTATCAGAAGAAGCTGGAAGTAAACGGCGTAGGTTACAAGGCTGCAAAGGCAGGCAACAAGCTGACATTATCCTTAGGTTATTCCCACCCCGTTGAGATGATTGATCCCGAAGGCGTTGAAAGCGTACTGGAAGGTCAGAACATCATCATCGTTAAGGGTATCGACAAAGAGAAGGTTGGACAGTTTGCGGCTGAGATCAGAGACAAGAGAAGACCGGAGCCTTATAAGGGCAAGGGTATCAAGTATGCTGATGAGGTTATCAGACGCAAAGTTGGTAAGACCGGTAAGAAATAAGGGATAAGGAGAGTGTAAAAATGGTTAGTAAGAAATCAAGACAGATCGTTCGTGAGAACAAGCACAGAAGAATGCGCAACCGTTTCAGCGGCACTCCTGAGAGACCGCGTCTGGCCGTATTCAGAAGCAATAATCATATGTATGCTCAAATTATCGACGATACCGTTGGCAAGACTCTTGCAGCTGCATCCACTGTTGAAAAAGACGTGAAGGCAGAGCTGGAGAAGACCAATAACGTTGATGCTGCGGCATATTTGGGAACTGTTATCGCAAAGCGCGCTCTGGAGAAGGGCATCACCGAGGTTGTTTTCGACCGCGGCGGTTACATCTATCAGGGTAAAGTTGCAGCTTTAGCTGACGCAGCCAGAGAAGCTGGCCTGACATTCTAAGAAGGGAGAACACATCAGATGAGAAGAACAATTATTGATACGGCAAATCTGGAATTAACAGAAAAAGTCGTTTCCATCAAACGTGTTACCAAGGTTGTAAAGGGCGGCCGCAACATGCGTTTCACAGCTTTAGTGGTAGTTGGAGACGGCAACGGACATGTAGGCGTTGGTCTGGGCAAGTCCATCGAAATTCCGGAAGCTATCCGCAAAGGTAAAGAGGATGCTGCAAAGCACCTGATCAGCGTTTCTCTGGATGAGAATAATTCTATTACACATGACTTCCTCGGCAAATTCGGTTCTGCTACCGTTCTGCTGAAGAAAGCACCCGAAGGTACCGGTGTTATCGCCGGCGGCCCTGTTCGTATTGTGTGTGAGCTGGCTGGTATCAAGAACATCCGTACAAAGGCTCTTGGCTCCAACAACAAGCAGAATGTGGTGCTGGCAACCATCCAGGGTCTGAGCGAGATCAAGACTCCTGAAGAAGTTGCTGCAAAGCGTGGTAAATCTGTAGAAGAGATCATGGCTTAAAGCAGGAGGAGACTAAAATGGCTGAGAAGAATTTGAAGATCACTTTGGTAAAGTCCCCCATCGGTGCAGTGCCGAAGCACAGAGCAACGATCGAGGCAATGGGTCTTACCAAAATGCATAAGACCGTTATCATGCCCGATAACGCGTCTACCAGAGGCATGATCCAGAAGGTTGGTTACATGCTGAAGGTAGAAGAAGCTTAAGACGAGGAGGTGCAACGCAATGGAATTATCTAACTTAAAGCCCGCAGCTGGTTCCGTACACAGCGATAATTTTAGAAGAGGCCGCGGTCATGCTTCCGGTAACGGAAAGACTGCAGGTAAGGGCCACAAGGGTCAGAAAGCGCGTTCCGGCGCTCCGAGACCGGGTTTTGAAGGCGGCCAGATGCCTTTATACAGACGTATCCCTAAGAGAGGTTTCACAAACAGAAACACAAAGGATATCGTTGCTATCAATTTAAGTGCACTTGAAGTATTTGACAACGGAGAGACCGTTACTGTTGAAAGCCTGATCGAAAGAGGAATCGTTAAGAATCCCAGAGACGGCGTTAAAATTCTTGGAAACGGAGAATTTACCAAGAAGCTCGATGTGAAGGCAAATGCATTCAGTGCATCCGCAAAAGAAAAGATCGAGGCGCTTGGTGGAACTGCAGAGGTGATGTAAATGCTTACTACCCTGAAAAATGCGCTGAAGATCAAGGAGATCAGAAAAAAGCTGTTTTTCACCTTCCTGATGCTGGTGGTCGTTCGTATCGGCTGCCAGCTTCCGGTACCGGGCGTTGACAGACATTTCTTCTCCAACTGGTTCGCAGCGCAGACGGGCGATACCTTCAGCTTCTTTAACGCTTTTACGGGAGGGTCCTTTGAGAACTTCTCCCTGTTTGCGTTAAACATCACGCCTTATATCACATCCTCCATCATCATCCAGCTTTTGACAATTGCGATTCCGAAGCTGGAGGATATGCAGAAAGATGGAGAAGAGGGGCGGAAAAAACTGACCGCTATCACAAGATATGTGACAGTAGGTCTTGCATTGATAGAGTCCGCAGCTATGGCGATCGGTTTCGGCCGTCAGGGCCTGATGGAAGATTTCAATGCGCTCAACGTGATCACAGTGATCGCGGCATTGACGGCAGGCAGCGCGTTTTTGATGTGGATAGGCGAGCGTATTACGGAGAAGGGAGTCGGAAACGGTATTTCTATCGTTCTGGCTATTAACATTATCTCCCGCGTTCCCAATGATCTGTCCAATCTGTATGAGCAGTTCATCAAGGGCAAAGCTGTTGCAACAGGCGCTCTCGCAGCGGTGATCATTTTAGCTATCATAGTAGCTATGGTGGTTCTTGTCATTATCTTAAATGACGCAGTAAGAAAGATACCTGTTCAATATGCCAAAAAGGTACAGGGCCGCAAGATGGTGGGCGGTCAGTCCAGCTTTATCCCTCTTAAAGTCAATACTGCCGGCGTTATTCCGGTTATCTTCGCACAGTCTATTCTGCAGATACCGGTCATCATTGCGCAGCTGACTCATTATGAAGGGACTGGAGTATGGGGACATATTCTGAAAGCTCTGAATTCCAGCTACTGGTGCAGCCTGAGTGAACCGGTTTATTCTCTCGGACTGATACTGTATATCGCGATGGTCGTGTTCTTCGCATATTTTTACACGTCCATTACCTTTAATCCGCTGGAGATTGCCAATAATATGAAAAAGCAGGGCGGCTTTATCCCTGGCATCCGTCCGGGTAAACCGACCAGCGATTATCTGACCAGAATTCTGAATTATCTGATCTTTATCGGCGCATGCGGCCTGACTATCGTATGTGTACTTCCGTACCTGTTCAATGGTCTGTTCGGCGCAAGCGTATCCTTCGGCGGAACGAGTCTGATAATTATTGTCAGCGTTGTGCTGGAGACGTTGAAGCAGATAGAGTCTCAGATGCTGGTACGCAATTACAAAGGTTTTTTGAATGACTGATCGGCTGTCTGAAGCACAGGCGGACCGGATATGGGCGGGACAGGACGGCGACGTTTCTGTCCCTGTCTATTTTTATGCGCACACTAATTTTATACGAAGGAGTATGAGAATCATGAAGATCATTATGTTAGGCGCACCTGGTGCGGGCAAAGGAACTCAGGCGAAGATGATTGCTGAAAAATACGGCGTTCCTCATGTATCCACAGGCGATATCTTCCGTGCAAATATCAAAAATGGCACAGAGCTGGGTAAGGAAGCAAAACAGTATATGGATCAGGGGCTCCTCGTTCCCGATGAGCTGACTGTCCGCATCCTGCTGGACCGCGTTGCACAGGATGACTGCAAGAACGGTTATGTTCTGGACGGTTTCCCGCGTACCATTCCTCAGGCAGAGGTACTCGACAGCGAGCTTTCCAAGCTGGGTGACCATATCGATTATGCGATTGATGTTGATGTTCCGGATGAGAATATCATCAAGAGAATGTCCGGCCGTCGTGCATGCCTGACCTGCGGTGCTACTTATCATATCGAGCATGTTCCTCCGAAAACGGAAGGAATTTGTGACAAGTGCGGCAGCGAGCTGGTGTTAAGAGATGATGACAAGCCGGAAACAGTAAAGAACCGTCTGAATGTTTATCATGAGCAGACACAGCCCCTGATAGACTTTTACACCAATAAGGGTGTATTAAAGACTGTTGATGGAACGCTTCCGATGGAAGAAGTATTTGCTGCGATCACTGCAATTTTAGGCTGATGAGAGCGGATTTTGAGATTTTGGAGGGGAACTATGGCCGTTTCAATTAAATCTGCAAGAGAAATCGAGCTGATGAGAGAGGCTGGAAAGCGTCTGGCGCATGTCCATCAGGAGCTGGGGAATGCGATCAGGCCCGGAATGTCTACACTGGAAGTGGATGCTTTGGGTGAAAAACTCATCAGGGACTGCGGATGTATCCCGAATTTTCTCCATTATAATGGATATCCTGCATCTATCTGTGTATCTGTCAATGATGAGGTGGTGCATGGTATTCCTAAAAAAGACCGCTATCTCAAAGAGGGCGATATTGTCAGCCTTGACGCAGGCCTGATTTACAAAGGCTATCATTCTGACGCTGCGAGAACGCATGCGGTCGGAAAGGTGAGCGAAGAGGCAATGAAGCTGATGGAAGTGACAAAGCAGAGCTTTTTTGAAGGAATCAAAATGGCAAAAGAAGGGAATCATCTATTTGATATCTCTGCCGCTATTGATTCCTATGTGAGCGGCTTTGGCTATGGCATCGTCCGTGACCTTGTGGGACATGGCATCGGTACGGCGCTGCATGAAGACCCTCAGATTCCGAACTTTTCACAGAAGAGAAAAGGAGTTCGCCTGCAGGCTGGTATGACGCTGGCAATTGAGCCGATGGTTAACGCCGGAACGTGGCAGGTAAATTTCCTGCGGGATGGCTGGACCGTCGTAACAAAGGATGGTTCGCTTTCGGCGCATTATGAGAACACGATTCTGGTGACCGATGGGGAGCCGGAGATTCTGACGATGTACTAAGGGGGGAAACTTAAATGGTTGGAAAGCTTGCAGTTTCCCTTGCGGGACATGATAAAGGAAGCGTATTTTTGATCGTGAGAGAAGAGGCGGGAAGCGTGTATGTGGCGGACGGCGTTCTTCGGCATTACGCTTCACCGAAAAAGAAGAACATAAAGCACATCCAGGCGGTTTTACAGGAGGGGATGGGAGACGAAGAGTTTGCCTCTCTTTCAGAAATCCCGGCGGATGCTGACACAAAGATCAAACGCTGCATCAGGCTTTATATGGAGAAAATTAATTCACGGAGGTAAGATATGTCGAAAGCAGATGTTATTGAAATCGAAGGTACGGTAGTGGAAAAGCTGCCTAACACCATGTTTCAGGTGGAACTGGAGAACGGTCACAGAGTTCTGGCCCATATCAGTGGTAAATTAAGACAGAACTTCATTCGTATCCTGCCCGGCGACAGAGTGACACTGGAGCTGTCTCCCTACGACTTGAGCAAGGGAAGGATTATCTGGAGAGATAAATAAGAAGTTGCAAAAGAGATAGAAAAACGGACATCAAAGGCAAAAGCGCCTGCAGATGTCTGTTTTTTTTGAATACGAAATGAATATATGGACAGATAAAAGGGAATTCCGCACGAAATTTTGTTGTAAAAACTATTGCACAATAGACATTCACATGCTATAATAGGTAACGGTCTTTTTGGAAGGAGGTCGGTCAGAAGGCCTTAAAAGTGCGTTCTGATCAGGATTCTTGCCGGATTCCGCACGGTGCGGAGGACGGTAGAAATGGAGGTTAAGAATGAAAGTAAGAGCATCCGTAAAACCGATTTGCGAAAAGTGCAAAGTCATCAAGAGGAAAGGTTCTATCAGAATCATCTGCGAGAACCCCAAGCACAAACAGAGACAGGGTTGATTCTTCTATATTATAAGGAAGAAACAGACTACCTTGTCGGCATTAAGACGGCTGGCAGCGGATTGTTACTAAGGTCCGCTTGAAAATAATTGAACGTAGAGAGCGCGAGTTCATTACGGGAGATTACTTTTTGATACCGAAAAGAGGCTTCCGCATGAGGGAGTCGGATACGTCTGTGTGATGAAGCATTTTGTGTAAAGCACACCGCGTCCGCATTGAGGTTTTGTGTCCGACAGGCCGGCGCACAAGCGCAGAGGCATTTGGTGCAGACACAGCGCCGAGATGAGAGAGTATCGGAAAGACCGGTTTACCGGTTGGGTACATGGTACCCCAGTCAATTAGTAACTATTATTTAGAACAGCACGGAGAATACCGTGCCCAAAGTGTGCGGCATGCCAAGCGCACACCAGAATGGAGGAAATGTAAATGGCTCGTATTGCAGGTATTGACTTACCCAGAGAAAAGCGTGTTGAGATCGGCCTGACCTACATTTACGGTATCGGCAGACCCAGCGCAACAAAGATTTTGGCTCAGGCAGGCGTTAATCCCGACACTCGCTGCAGAGACTTAACAGATGATGAAGTTAAGAAGCTGAGCGAAGTTATCGATGAGACAATGACTGTAGAAGGTGATCTGAGAAGAGAAATCGCCCTGAACATCAAGAGACTGCAGGAAATCGGCTGCTACAGAGGCATCCGTCATCGTAAAGGTCTTCCTGTTCGTGGTCAGAAGACAAAGACCAACGCAAGAACAAGAAAAGGCCCTAGAAGAACTGTTGCAAACAAGAAAAAATAATTGATTAATTGGAAAGTAGGTTAGTTTAACATGGCAAACAAAAAAGTTACCAAAAAAGTGACAAAAAAGCGTGTCAAGAAAAACGTTGAACATGGACAGGCACACATTCAGTCTTCTTTCAACAACACAATCGTTACGTTGACAGATGCTGAAGGTAATGCTTTAAGCTGGGCTTCCGCCGGCGGTCTTGGATTTAAGGGTTCAAGGAAATCTACTCCGTATGCAGCGCAGATGGCTGCAGAAACAGCTACAAAGGCAGCTTTAATCCACGGATTAAAGACAGTAGATGTTTTTGTTAAAGGACCGGGTTCAGGCCGTGAGGCTGCAATCCGCGCGCTGTCCGCATGCGGTCTGGATGTAGTTAGCATCAAGGATGTTACTCCTGTTCCGCACAACGGCTGCCGCCCGCCTAAGCGTCGCCGCGTTTAATCAGCGCATAATTGATTTTTCGGAAGTAAAATTGTTGGATGAAGACATCGCGGCTGCCTGAGGGCAGCCGTGGCATGCTGTAAACAATCATTGGAGGATTAGAAAAATGGCAGTAAACAGAGTCCCTGTTTTAAAAAGATGCAGAGCACTTGGCTTAGAGCCCGCATACCTGGGCTACGATAAGAAGTCTAACAGAACCGCAAGAGCAGGCAAGAAGATGAGCGAGTACGGCCTGCAGCTGCGCGAGAAGCAGAAAGCAAAATTCATCTACGGCGTTCTGGAGAAGCCTTTCCGTAACTACTACAAGAAAGCCGACAGAATGAAAGGCATGACTGGTGAAAACCTGATGACCATGCTGGAGGCAAGACTGGACAGCGTTGTTTTCCGTATGGGCTTCGCAAGAACAAGAAGAGAAGCAAGACAGGTTGTTGGTCATAAGCACATCCTTGTAAACGGTAAGTGCATAAACATTCCTTCCTATCAGGTAAAAGCCGGTGATGTGATCGAAGTGAAGGAAAGCGCTAAGACCATGCAGAGATATAAGGACATCCTTGAGGTAACTGCAGGCAGACTTACTCCTGAATGGATGGATGTTGAGAAAGAAGCTTTCAAAGGAACTGTAAAGCAGCTTCCTACCCGTGAAATGATCGACGTTCCGGTAAACGAAATGCTTATCGTCGAGTTGTACTCCAAATAATTAGTTGACTGTCCATCTCAGATTGTTCGTAAAGGAGGGTATTTGCAGTGTTTGAATTTGAAAGACCCAATATTGAGGTTGCCGAGATTTCCGAAGATAAGAAGTATGGCAAGTTCGTGGTTGAGCCTCTGGAAAGAGGATATGGAATTACCCTGGGCAATTCGCTGAGAAGAATCATGTTATCTTCCTTACCCGGCGCAGCAGTCAGCCAGGTGAAAATCGAAGGCGTGCTGCACGAGTTCAGCTCCATTCCCGGAGTGAAGGAAGACGTGACTGAAATTATTATGAATATCAAGAGTCTTGCGATCAAGAACAGCAGCGAGACAAACGAGCCCAAGACCGCATATATCGAGTTTGAGGGCGAGGGCGTAGTACACGCTTCTGATATTCAGGCAGACCAGGATATCGAAATCCTGAATCCGGACCTTGTTATCGCTACGTTGAGTGGTGGCAAGGACTGCAAGCTTTACATGGAGCTGACCATCACCAAGGGCAGAGGTTATGTGAGCGCTGACAAGAATAAGAGTGATGAACTGCCTATTGGCGTAATCGCTGTGGATTCTATCTACACTCCCGTTGAGCGAGTGAACATGACAGTGCAGAATACCCGTGTCGGTCAGGTGACGGACTACGATAAGCTTACACTGGATGTATATACCAACGGAACGCTTGCTCCGGATGAGGCTGTCAGCCTTGCTGCAAAGGTACTCAGCGAGCATTTAAGCCTGTTCATCGATCTTTCCGAGAATGCCAAGACCGCAGAGGTTATGGTAGAGAAGGAAAACGATGAAAAGGAAAAGGTTCTGGAGATGAGCATTGATGAGCTTGAACTTTCTGTTCGTTCCTTTAACTGCTTAAAGCGTGCGGGAATCAATACAGTGGAAGAACTCATCAATAAGACTCCGGAAGATATGATGAAGGTTCGTAATCTGGGCCGGAAATCCCTTGAGGAGGTTCAGGCAAAGATAAGCGAGCTCGGATTCCACTTCAGACCGAGTGAAGAGTAAACTGCTTCTCATTCCGGCGAGGAATGAGAAGTTTCTCGTGAGGTTGCGAAGTGATTTCCCGCAGTGGTAAGTCCAAAAGGCGCGGAGCGGGACGCAGGATATTTTCGGAAGAGGATATCCTGCAGACATGATTGGCGTAAACAAGCATTCAGCGAGTAAGACCAAAAGGCGTCGCAGGATGTACCAAGAATGAAAGGAATTTAAAACAATGGCAAAGTATAGAAAATTAGGCAGAACATCCAGCCAGAGAAAGGCTCTGTTAAGAAGCCAGGTAACAAGCCTGCTTTACAGAGGCAAGATCGTTACCACAGAGGCAAAGGCGAAGGAAATCCGCAAGATTGCTGAAGGCATCATCGCTATGGGCATCAAAGAGAAGGATAACTTCGAGACTGTTACTGTAACTGCTAAGGTTGCCCGCAAGGACAAAGACGGCAAGAGAGTAAAAGAAGTGGTAGACGGCAAGAAAGTTACCGTTTATGATGAAGTTGAAAAGGAAATCAAGAAAGATATGCCTTCCAGACTTCATGTAAGACGCCAGATGCTGAAGGTTCTGTATCCTGTTACTGAAGTTCCTACCGCAGCAGCAGGCAAGAAGAAAAACACCAAGAAGGTTGACATGGTTGCTAAAATCTTTGATGAGATAGCACCCAAGTATGCAGACCGTAAGGGTGGTTACACAAGAATTATTAAGATTGGTCAGCGTAAGGGCGACGGCGCTCTGGAAGTTGTTCTGGAGCTTATCTAATCTGTATCGGACGATATAAAATAGTGTGTAAAAAGCCGGACCGGCGGAGGAATAAACCTCTGTCCGGTCCGGTTTTTGATGACTGGCTTTATATAGTCATTGCAAGTCTCAAAACGCTGATGTATAATTGACCTGTTTTTATGCAGATATCTGTTTGCAGAGAAGTTTTGAGGGAGAAAAAAATGAAAAAGAAAACAAATGATTTTGGGAACGATCCGGTACCATCTCTGGTATTGAAGATTTCCATCCCATTCATGTTCGCACAGTTTGTGAATGTGCTTTACAGTATCGTAGACCGTATCTATATCGGAAACATTCCGGAGATCGGAGACGTTTCACTGGCAGGGGCAGGTATTTGTGCGCCCATCATAACGCTGCTGTCATCTTTTGCGACGCTGATAGGTATCGGCGGATCGGTGCTGTTTTCCATGCGCCTTGGGGCAGGAGATAAGGAACGGGCGAAAAAGCTGTTGGGAACGAGTTTTTCCATGCTGGTGCTGTTTTCGGCTGTGCTGACGCTGTTATTCCTTATGATAAAAGGGCCGCTGCTGCACTGGTTCGGCGCGAGTGAGACTACATTCCCGTATGCGGATACATATATGACGATTTATACATTGGGAACATTTTTCGCACTGCTTTCGATGGGAATGAACTATTTCATAACGGCGCAGGGGTATCCGGGACTCGGTATGGCGACTACGCTGATAGGAGCGGTAGTGAATATCATCCTCGACCCGGTATTTATCTTCCTGTTCCATATGGATATCGCCGGAGCGGCGCTCGCAACGGTTCTGGCACAGCTTTCGTCGTGTATTTTTGTATTGTTTACTTTGAAGCGGAAAAAAATGCCTGTCGAGTTAAGATTCATAAAACCGGAAAAATCGCTTGCATGGCGTATTTTAAAAATGGGATTTTCCCCGTTTCTGATACTTGCAACAGACAGCGTTGTCATCATCGCGCTGAATGCAGTGCTGCAGCATTTCGGAGGACCGGAATATGGAGATACGCTTATCACCTGCGCAACGATCGTGCAGAGCTATATGCTGCTGATCACTTCGCCGATGCTTGGTATTACGGGCGGATCACAGCCGTTGATAAGCTTTAACCTCGGAGCGGGAAAGGTGGAACGTATTCGAAAGATAGTGTTCTGCGTATTGATGCTCTGTATTGGCTTTACCACATTTATGTTCGGTGTATCGCGTATCGTACCGCAGTATTTTGTCAGGATATTTACGGATAATCCGGAATACATGCAGCTTTCCGTATGGGGTATCAAGGTATTCACGCTGGGGATTGTTCCGCTCAGCTTCCAGTATGTTTTTGTGGACGCCCTGACCGCCATGAGCATGACGCGGCTCTCCCTGTCGCTGTCGCTGTTTCGGAAAACGACCTATTTTCTCGCAACATGCATTATTCCTGTATTTTTTGCCGCGAAAATGGCATTTTATGCGGAGCCTATCGCAGACGGACTGTCGTTTATTACATCCAGTACAGCGTTCTTTATCATTTATAAAAAGTACCTGAAGGGGAAAGGGCATCTGGAGCAGATGCAGATATGAGCCTTGGACAGGGCTGCCGGCAGAGTGTGCGGCAGCCCTTTTTTATTCGCACTCGCGCACTGCGAAATTATCGCTGACGCGACCGCGCTCGGCGCGGGTGTGCACTAAAGCGCACACTTTTTTATAGAGTCATTTCATTTGACGGCGGATTTCGGCTTCGTGTTCCTGACAGAACAGGAAGCCTTTTTTCATAAATTCTTTTATGTCATTCTGACGGTATATTTCATATAGAATCTCCAAAACGGGTTTTCCGCCGATATCCATATGATAGAAATATTCATATACGCAGCCGTCTTCTATCTGCGGCTTATATTTCAGCCAGTGGGAGGCATAAAATCCGAGCTTGCCGCAGATGTCGGGCTTTGCCGCATCATAGATATGCTGGAGCTTTTGACGGAGGTAGAGAAAGCGGGAGGAAGCGTCCAACCGTTCATATTCTGTCCGGTCTATCTGGGGATAAAAATGAAACAGCGAGTCTTTCCACCAGTCGCTCAAGTCAGACTGCTGAAATTCTGTAATGATGTCCAGGCTGTAATCCAGTCCCGGGTCGCAAAAGTGAAGTTCCATATAAAACACCTCCTGTCAGTCAGCGTTGTGTTTCTGTAAAAATAATATCATTCCGGAAGGGAAATTACAATGAGCGTGTGTAAGAGCAGCTTTTCCTTGCCATAAAACACGGGTGCTGTTAAAATGGAGAAAGATTCCGATTTTGATGTTTAAGAACAGGACAGGGAACAATGAGCATTATAAAAACAGAGCATATGAGCTATGATTATATCCGGCATGACGAGGAAGGCAACGTGGAGGGTACGCTCCGCGCGGTCGATGACGTAAGCCTTTCGGTGGAGCCGGGGCAGTTTATCGCGATACTGGGACACAACGGTTCCGGAAAATCCACGCTGGCAAAGCACTTAAATGCGCTGCTTTTGCCGACGGAGGGATGCGTCGTGGTGGACGGCATGGATACGTCGAAGGAAGAGAATACGTGGGAGGTCCGTCAGACCGCAGGCATGGTATTCCAAAATCCGGATAATCAGATCATCGGGCAGGTGGTCGAGGAGGATGTGGGATTTGGCCCTGAAAATATGGGAGTTCCTACAGATGAGATATGGGAGCGCGTTGAGGAGAGCCTGAAAGCGGTAGGGATGTATGAATATCGGAAATATTCTCCGAATAAGCTTTCCGGCGGACAAAAGCAGAGAGTTTCTATCGCAGGAGTGCTGGCGATGCATCCGAAATGCATCGTGCTGGACGAGCCTACGGCGATGCTCGACCCAAATGGCCGTAAAGAGGTGATACGGGCGGCGCGCGCTTTAAACGAAGTGGAAAATGTGACGATTATCCTTATCACACATTATATGGAAGAAGTCATCTATGCAGACAGGGTGTTCGTGATGGACGACGGAAAAGTGGTCATGCAGGGCACGCCCAGGGAAGTATTTTCTCAGGTGGAACATTTGAAGCGGCTGCGTCTGGATGTGCCGCAGGTCACGCTTTTGGCGTATGAGCTGCAAAAAAGCGGACTGCCCCTGCCGGATGGGATTTTGACGGCGGATGAGCTCCGGGACGGGCTGAAAAAGCTTCGGAATGGAGAAAAGTGTGAAAAATAAGCCTGATAGCTTATTTTCACATGTCTGTTTGTGCCGGAGCGTCACAAATAGACATGATGGCAGAAGAGAAATCGCCTTCGCGCTTTTTCTTCGCCCCGTCGCTTACGCTCCGGAATGGAGAAGAAGATGGCATTAAAATTAGAGCATGTGAGCTATTTATATGGTACGGATACAAAGCTCGCGGTGCGTGCGCTGGATGATGTGTGTCTGGAGATTCCCGACGGGCAGTTTGTAGGGCTCATCGGGCATACAGGTTCGGGAAAATCCACGCTCGTACAGCATTTGAACGGGCTTCTTTCGCCGTCGGAGGGGAAGATACTGTATGACGGCAGGGACGTATGGGAAAAGGATTATCCGAGAAAAGAGCTGAGGAGTAATGTGGGACTGGTTTTTCAGTATCCTGAGCACCAGCTTTTTGAAACGGACGTATTTGCGGACGTATGCTTTGGACCGAAAAATCTGGGGCTGGAAAAAGAAGAGATAGAGCGGCGGGCAAACCGGGCGTTGGAACTGGTCGGCTTTCCGAAGGACGCATACGGACAGTCGCCGTTCGAGCTTTCCGGCGGGCAGAAGCGCAGGGTGGCGATCGCAGGCGTATTGGCGATGGAGCCCAAAATTCTTGTGCTGGATGAGCCTACGGCGGGACTGGATCCGAAAGGGCGGGATGAGATTCTGGGTCAGATTTCCCATTTGCAGAAGGAGACGGGGATCAGCGTGGTGCTCGTTTCGCACAGCATGGAGGATGTGGCAAACTATGTGGACCGCATTGTCGTGATGAATCACGGGAAGATATTGTTTGACGATGTGCCGCACAGAGTGTTTTCCCATATCAGAGAGCTGGAGGAGGTAGGGCTTGCCGCGCCTCAGGTGACATACATTTTGCACGATTTGAAAAAGAGCGGGTTTAATGTGGATACTTCCGCGACAACGATAGAGGAAGCGAAGGAAACGATTTTGCAGGCGATGAAAGAGGAAGGAAAATGTTAAGGGATATTACGCTGGGACAATATTATCAGACGGATTCGGTGCTGCACCGGCTGGACTGCCGGGTAAAGCTAGTCGGAACGCTGATATTTATCATCTCGCTGTTTGTCGTAGATAATGTGTGGGGATATTTGCTGGCGGCGGCATTTCTGGCGCTCTGCATCAGAATTTCAAATGTTCCTTTTAAATTCATGATAAAAGGGATGAAATCCATCGTATTCCTGATGATGATAGCGGTGGTGTTCAATCTGTTTTTGACGCCCGGAGAGACGGCGGTTGCAATCTGGAAGCTGAAAATAACATGGGAAGGTGTTGAAATGGCATCAAAGATGGCAGTCCGCCTCGTCATGCTTGTCATCGGTTCTTCCCTGATGACGCTGACAACGACTCCGAATCATTTGACGGATGGATTGGAAAGTCTTTTGAATCCACTGAAAAAGTGTAAGGTTCCGGTCCATGAAGTGGCGATGATGATGTCTATCGCACTGCGCTTTATCCCGATACTGCTTGAGGAAACGGATAAAATCATGAAGGCACAGATAGCCAGAGGAGCTGATTTTGAAAGCGGGAACCTCATTCATCGGGCAAAGGCGATGGTTCCCCTGCTCGTGCCATTATTTATTGCGGCGTTTCGGCGGGCAAATGACCTGGCAATGGCGATGGAAGCGCGCTGTTACAGGGGAGGAGGCGGACGGACGAAAATGAAGCCGCTGATTTATCAGAAACGTGATTTTGCTGCATATGGGGCGCTGGCAGTGTACCTGACAGCAGCAATTTTGGTCGGGAGGGTATTTTGGTGAACAGCGGACAGGAGGAAAACCGAATGGAAGAGACGAAGCGCCCTCTGCGCCGGATCTGTCTCGTGGTCGCCTATGACGGGAGCGGTTATAACGGATGGCAGGTTCAAAAAAATGCAAATACGATAGAGGCGGAATTAAACCGTGCGCTGAGTCTGCTGACAAAGGAAGAAATCATTGTTTCGGGAGCAAGCCGGACGGATGCGGGAGTCCATGCCCGCTGCAATTATGCGGTATTTGATACCTATGCGAGGATGCCGGCGGAAAAATTTTCTTATGCGCTGAACCAGCGCCTGCCGGAGGATATCCGTATCAGGCGTTCCTTTGAGGTAGAGGCAACGTGGCATCCCCGGAAATGTGCGAGCAAAAAAACGTATGAGTACAGGATTTTAAATGAAGAATTTCCGGATCCGCTGGAACGGCTCTATTCCCATTTTACTTATGTGCCTCTGGATGTGGAAAAAATGCGCGAGGCAGGAAAGTATCTGGTCGGAGAGCATGATTTTAAGAGCTTTTGCAGCATCCATACGCAGGCGGAAACGACGGTGAGGACGATTACACAGATTGATGTGGAAAAACAGGAGGCGCTCATCATCATTCGTGTGACGGGGACCGGATTTTTGTATAATATGGTCAGGATAATCGCTGGGACGCTGATGGCAGCAGGAAGCGGGAAGATTTCCCCGGAGCATGTAAAAGATATTCTTGCGGCATGCGACAGGAGCGCGGCAGGACCGACTGCCCCTGCGAGGGGACTGACGCTTGCGGCATATGAGTTTATGGAGCAGATTCCGATTTTCTGAACAGACTGCAGAGGACTGTTATAGATTGTATATTTTTTTAAAAATCAACGAAAAAATGATTGACACACGCGGGCGCGTAGCCTATAATTAGGAAATGTGGCGACGTCTGGAAATATTTTACCATGCCCCGGAAAATATTCCGAGAGACGGTATCTGTTCAATTCCCGGTTCGGATACGTGCGCGGTTAATGACCTGTAGATTGTATGGAGGTACACTATGAAAACATTTATGGCTAACCCGGCTAAGATTGATAGAAAATGGTATGTGGTTGACGCTGAAGGCAAGACCCTCGGCCGTCTGGCATCCGAAGTTGCTAAGGTTTTAAGAGGTAAGAACAAGCCTGAGTTCACTCCTCACGTTGATACCGGCGATTATGTTATCGTTGTAAACGCAGAGAAGATTCAGGTAACAGGCAAGAAGCTTGACCAGAAGATTTACTACCATCATTCCGACTATGTTGGCGGCATGAAGGAAGCTACTCTGAGAGAGAAACTGGACAAGAAGCCTGAGCAGGTTATTGAATTAGCAGTGAAAGGCATGCTTCCCAAGGGACCTTTAGGAAGACAGATGTTCACAAAGCTTCACGTTTACGCTGGCCCTGAGCACAAGCACGAGGCACAGAAGCCTGAAGTACTGACATTTTAACTAAAGGATCGAGAAGGAGGAAATAGAAATGGCTAACGCAGCAAAATATTACGGAACAGGAAGAAGAAAAAGCTCCATCGCCAGAGTGTACCTTGTACCCGGTAACGGCAATGTGACAATCAATAAAAGAAGCATTGACGAGTATTTCGGTCTGGAGACCCTGAAAGTGATCGTTCGTCAGCCTCTGACAGCTACAGATACAGCTGATAAATTTGACGTTTTAGTAAACGTTAAGGGCGGCGGCTACACAGGACAGGCAGGCGCTATCCGTCATGGTATCGCAAGAGCTCTGCTGCAGGCAGACGCTGATTTCAGACCCGTTCTGAAAAAGGCAGGTTACCTGACACGTGACCCTCGTATGAAAGAAAGAAAGAAACCCGGTCTCAAAGCAGCTCGTCGCGCTCCTCAGTTCAGCAAGAGATAATCGACTGCTCAGACTATATCAAAATGGTTCAAAAACCCCGGAAAATCAAGGTTTTCCGGGGTTTTACTATATCTAAACTCACCTGTATGGTTTGACCAAATTTGGCAAATCGAGAGTCGTTTTCAGCCAATTTTTAGTGGTCCGCAAGTGGTTAACCGGCCAAAAAGAGGGCAAAAAGAGGGTCAAGTGGTGCCCAAAGTGGTTAACCGAGAGCTGAATTTGTGGGTGTTTTGGGAGCTACTTTTCAGCCCTCTTTCCCCTCGTTTTTGGCTGTGGCAGTTTGGCATAGTTTGACCTAATTTGAATTATATTTTGGAAACCTGCATTTATATGAGATATTCTGCGGAAAAATAGGAGCATGAGCATTATGATAGAGACAGATATGCACAAATCTTTTGTGGGATAATGTGATGCAGTAAAAAAGCGCTTGACAACTCACCTTTCAGAGAATATGATAATACCATATTAAAAAGGTGATGAACGGAAAAAGTAATCGTGGTTCTGTCTGCAGAGAGCTGCCGGCCGGTGCAAGGCAGCGTCAGGAAGCGATGAAACTGGTCCGGGAGCTGTCCACTGAAAGCTGTTTTGCCGGTAGGATGGAACGGATTCCCACCGTTACAGGGGAGGCGCGTTGTTGGATGCGTATTGAGCGGCCGCATTTGCGGCAATGAGAGTGGTACCGCGGAGTGAATGCTTCGTCTCTTAATGTTTGGATTAAGGGACGGAGCTTTTTTTATTCTTTTATGTGTTTTTCGTCCCTGAGCGCTACGAATCATGAAAGTGAGGACAAGAAAATGGGCAGAACGATTAAGATTTTTGACACGACCCTGCGGGATGGTGAGCAGTCTCCCGGATGCAGCATGAACCTGAACGAGAAAATCGAAGTGGCCAGACAGTTGGAGGCGCTGCGTGTGGATATCATCGAAGCGGGTTTTGCTATCGCCTCCCCTGGAGATGCGGCGGCTATTGCAGCGATAGCGGATACCGTTAAAAACTCCACTATCTGCTCGCTGGCGCGCAGCAGCGAGAAGGATATCGACGCAGCATGGAATGCCATCCGGAAAGCGGAATCGGCGCGTATCCATACTTTTATCGCAACTTCTCCGGTCCATATGCAGTACAAATTGAAGATGACGCCGGAGCAGGTGATAGAGTCGGTCGCTCATCATGTTGCTTATGCGAAAAAATATTGCAGCGATGTGGAGTTTTCCGCAGAGGACTCCACCCGTTCGGAGCTTGATTTTTTGTGCCGTGTGTTTGAAACGGCTATCAGGGCGGGCGCTACGACGCTGAATATCCCGGATACGGTCGGTTATATGGTACCGGACGAATATGCGGCGCGCGTGCGTTATATCCGCGAGCATACGCAGGGGATTGAAAATGTCGTGCTGTCCTGTCATGTGCATAATGACCTCGGCATGGCGGTCGCTATCTCACTGGCAGGGGTACAGGCGGGGATAGACCAGATAGAGTGTACGATAAACGGTATCGGTGAGCGTGCGGGAAATGCGTCCATGGAAGAGTGCGTGATGGCGCTCAATACCCGTAAGGATGCCTTTGGTATCGAATGCAATATCGATACAAAGCAGATTTACCGCGCCAGCCGTATGATTCAGACCATTACAGGCGTTTCTATCGCACCGACAAAACCGATTGTCGGCGCAAATGCCTTTGCACATGAATCCGGTATTCATCAGCATGGCGTATTGGCAAATAAGCAGACTTATGAGATCATGACACCGGAATCGGTCGGGATTCCGAAAAATGCCATCGTTCTGGGGAAACATTCCGGAAGGCACGCATTTGAAGACCGTCTGCGGGAGCTGGGCTATTCATTGGATAAAGAAAGCCTTGATAAGGCATTTGAAAAGTTCAAGGTGTTGGCAGATAAGAAAAAAGTCATTAAGGACAGGGATTTGGAGGCATTGGTCGGTGCGGTTCCGGTTTCCGGTGCAGAACGATATACGCTGGACCGTTTTGTGATCAATTCCGGAAATTCCATCACTTCTACGGCCGTTATCCGTGTGAAAAAAGGCAATGAGGTATTTGAACGCGTCGCTGCATCGGATGGTCCGATCAACGCAGCGTTCCGTGCTATTAATAAGATAGTAGGTAAAGATATCGAACTGACCGATTATTCGCTGAATTCTGTAACGGACGGCGAGGACGCTCAGGCAGAGGCTATCGTTAAGCTTAAGATAGACAGCGGAGAAGATGTCGTAACCGGACGCGGCGTTTCCGTTGATGTGATAGAAGCGTCCATTAAGGCTTATATCAACGGCATAAACAAGTATTTTATCGAATAGGAACAGGGGGAAGCAAACGATATGGGAATGACGATGACGCAGAAGATACTTGCAAGGCATGCGGGGATGGAGGCAGTAACAGCAGGTCAGTTGATAGAGGCAAATGTGGATCTGACGCTCGCCAATGATATTACGGGGCCGGTCGCTATCCGGGAAATGGAAAAGGCCGGTTTTGATAAGGTGTTCGATAATACGAAAATTGCGCTGGTCATGGACCACTTTGCACCGAATAAGGATATCAAATCTGCAGAACAGTGTATGGAATGCCGGCAGTTTTCCAAAAAACACGGTATTGTAAATTTTTTTGATGTGGGAGCAATGGGAATCGAGCATGCGCTGCTGCCGGAGAAAGGACTGGTTGCGCCGGGAGAGCTGATCATTGGCGCAGACAGCCATACCTGTACCTATGGGGCGCTGGGCGCATTTTCAACCGGCGTCGGTTCCACGGATCTGGCGGCGGGAATGGCGACCGGTAAGGCATGGTTTAAGGTGCCGGGAGCGATACGGTTTGTGTTAAAGGGCAGGCTGAAGCCGTGGGTATCGGGCAAGGATGTGATACTGCATATCATCGGGATGATAGGAGTGGACGGAGCGCTGTATCAGTCGATGGAGTTTGCAGGAGAGGGAGTTGCCTCCCTGTCGATGGACGACCGGTTTACCATCTGCAATATGGCGATCGAGGCGGGCGCAAAGAACGGGATTTTCCCGGTGGATGAAAAAACGATGGCTTATATCAGGGAACGCGTCGACCGGGAGGTCACGGTATTTGAAGCGGATGAGGATGCGGTCTATGACCGGGAGATAGAGGTCGACCTTTCCGCGCTCGAGCCGACGGTAGCCTGTCCGCATCTGCCGGAAAATACAAAGACGATAGCGGAGCTTGGGCATATCGAGATACAGCAGGCGGTCATCGGTTCCTGTACGAACGGCCGTATCGAGGACATGCGTGCGGCGGCGGCTGTCCTCAAGGGACGGAAGGTGCATCCGGATGTACGCACTATCATCATTCCTGCCACGCAGGAGGTTTATCTCCAATGCATGGAAGAGGGGCTGGCGAAGATATTTATTGAAGCGGGCGCAATTGTTTCGACACCTACCTGCGGTCCGTGTCTGGGCGGTCATATGGGTATTCTTGCTCATGGAGAAAGAGCCGTTTCCACGACGAATCGGAATTTCGTCGGACGGATGGGACATATTACCTCGGAAATTTATCTGGCAAGTCCGGCAGTAGCGGCAGCCAGCGCGGCAGCAGGCTATATCTGTGCGCCGGATGAGCTGAAATAAGAGAGGAGAGCGCGAACATGAATGCAAGAGGCAGAGTTTTTAAATATGGCGATAATGTCGATACGGATGTGATAATCCCGGCGCGGTATCTGAATATCGCGGATGCAAAGGAGCTTTCTTCGCATGCGATGGAGGATATAGACGCAGAGTTTGTCAAAAAAATGAAGCCGGGTGATATCGTTGCGGCGACCAGAAATTTCGGCTGCGGTTCGTCTCGTGAGCATGCGCCGCTCGTCCTGAAAGAGAATGGAGTTTCCTGTGTGATTGCAGCTTCCTTTGCCCGTATTTTTTACCGGAATGCCATCAATATCGGGCTGCCGATACTGGAATGTGAGGAGGCGGCAAATGCGATAGAGGACGGGGATATCGTTTCTGTCGATTTTGATACAGGCGTCATCACAAATGAGAGCAGGGGCGAAACCTATCAGGCAGCAGCTTTTCCGCCGTTTATCCAGAACATCATCAAGGCGGGCGGACTGTTGAAGTCCTTAAAAGAACGGGAGGAGTAAGCCTATGGAATACAATATTGCAGTTGTCAAAGGAGATGGTATCGGGCCGGAAATCGTGACGGAAGCGATGAAGGTGCTCGACCGGACGGGCGAAAGGTTTGGCCATACATTTCATTATCAGGAGGTACTGGCGGGCGGATGCTCGATAGATATGAACGGAGTTCCGCTGACGGAGGAGACGATAGAAATCTGTAAAAATGCGGATTCGGTATTGCTGGGTGCTGTAGGAGGCCCGAAATGGGACGAGGTTCCTTCGGAAATACGCCCGGAAAAGGCGCTTCTGGGGCTGCGTTCCGCGCTCGGTCTGTTTGTAAACCTGCGTCCGGCGCAGATGCATCGGGCGCTGTCAGACGCCTGCCCGATAAAATCCGAATTTATCGGAGATGGATTTGATATCCTGGTCTGCCGTGAGCTGACGGGCGACGTGTATTTTGGAAAACATTATCGCCGGGAGAGTGAAAAGGGCTGGGGAGAGATCGGCGCGGATGATATGAATTATTCGGTATATGAGGTTGAGCGTATCGGCAGGAGAGCCTTTGAAATGGCGATGAAGCGCAATAAGAAGGTGTGCTCTGTCGATAAAGCGAATGTACTGGAAACCAGCAGGGTATGGCGTGAGACGATGCATCGAATCCGGGAGGAATATCCGGAGGTGGAATATACGGATATGTATGTGGATAACTGCGCGATGCAGCTGGTACGCAACCCCGGACAGTTTGATGTGATAGTGACAGGCAACTTATTCGGCGATATCCTGTCGGATGAAGCATCCATGATAACGGGATCTATCGGTATGCTGCCTTCGGCATCCATCAACGAGAGCGGGAAGGGGATGTATGAGCCCATCCATGGATCGGCGCCGGACATTGCGGGCAGGGGGATTGCCAATCCGATAGCGACAATATTGTCCTGTGCGATGATGCTCCGTTATTCCTTTGGTCTCGGGGCGGAAGCGGATGCGATAGAAAAGGCGGTGGAGACGGTGCTCGATGCCGGGTATCGGACGGCGGATATCGCGGTAAAAGGCGAAAAGGCGCTGTCTACCAGCGAGATGGGGGCGCTTATCTGTAAGCAGATTTAAAACGGAAATGAAGTGAAAAAATCGGGAAGTACCGGATATGGACGGAGCTGATCTGAGAGGAGGCGTTTGTGCGCCGTCCTCTCGATTTTTTTGACGGGATGTGATAAACTAGCGGTAAAACAGGAAAATGAGGAATGTTTTATGAAAGCATTAACTTATACAGAACATGGAAAGTTTATACTGATGGACAAACCAAAGCCGGAGCTGATCGATCCCCGCGATGCGGTCGTCCGGGTAACGCTGGCATCCATCTGCACGAGCGACCTTCATATTAAGCACGGTTCCGTGCCCCGCGCAGTGCCGGGAATTACGGTAGGACATGAGATGGTCGGCATTGTGGAGCAGGTCGGAACAGAGGTGAAAACGGTCAGACCGGGAGATAGGGTGACCGTAAATGTAGAGACCTTCTGCGGCGAATGTTTTTTCTGCCGGAATGGATATGTGAATAACTGTACGGATGAAAATGGCGGTTGGGCGTTAGGCTGCCGCATTGACGGCGGACAGGCGGAGTATGTGCGTGTACCGTATGCAGACCAGGGACTGAACCGGATTCCGGACAGCGTCAGCGATGAGCAGGCGCTGTTTGTGGGAGATATTCTGGCAACGGGCTTCTGGGCAGCGAGGATTTCGGAGATTTCGCAGGAGGATACCGTTCTGGTCATAGGGGCAGGGCCGACGGGAATTTGTACGCTGCTGTGCGCGATGTTAAAAAAGCCGAAAAGGCTTATCGTATGTGAAAAAGATACGGCGAGAGCCGGATTCGTGCGGGAGCATTATCCTGATGTGCTCGTCTGCGCTCCTGAGGAATGCGAGGAGTTTGTGCGAAAAAACTCTGACCACGGAGGAGCCGATGTGGTTTTGGAGGTCGCAGGCGCGAAGAATACTTTCGAGCTTGCGTGGAAATGTGCCCGTCCCAATGCGGTCGTGACAGTGGTTGCACTTTATGACGAGGCACAGAGCCTTCCGCTGCCTGATATGTACGGGAAAAATCTGATCTTTAAAACAGGCGGTGTGGACGGCTGCGACTGCGCGGAGATACTGGAACTGATAGAGGCGGGGAAAATCGATACAACGCCGCTCATCACGCATCGCTTTGCCCTGGAGGATATAGAGCGGGCATATGAGGTATTTGAAGGCAGGCAGGATGGCGTCATCAAGGTGGCTGTGACAATGTGTGCCGGGCAGCAGTAACAACAGATCATGGATCAAAATAACAGAAAAATGCGAAGGAGAACGAGAGAATGGAAAAGTCAACGGTTTATTTTACGGATTTCCGATGTCAGGTAGGGACGAGCCAGCTGGATAAGTTAAAAAAGCTCTGTATTGCAGCGGGGATCAGAAATATTGATATGAACGGTAAGTTCGTAGCGATCAAGATGCATTTCGGAGAATTGGGAAATCTTGCATTTCTGCGTCCGAATTATGCGAAAGCGGTAGCTGATTTGTGTAAGGAGCAGGGCGGGATGCCGTTTTTGACTGACTGCAATACGCTGTATCCGGGCAGCAGGAAAAATGCGCTGGAGCATCTGGATTGTGCGAATCTGAATGGATTTAACACGATTACAACGGGCTGTCAGATCATTATCGGAGACGGACTGCGCGGAACGGACGAGGTAGAGGTACCTGTCGCAAATGCAGAGTATTGTCCTGCGCCGAAGATCGGACGGGCGGTAATGGATGCCGATATTTTTATCAGTCTGACACATTTTAAGGGACATGAATCTACGGGCTTTGGCGGCGCGATCAAAAACATCGGCATGGGATGCGGAAGCCGCGCTGGGAAAATGGAGCAGCATACAAGCGGAAAACCTGCAATTGACGCAGAACTGTGCAGAGGATGTCACCGCTGCGCGAAAGAATGCGGAAGCGATGCGATTTCCTATGTGGACGGTAAGGCAGTAATCGATTATGATCTGTGTAAGGGATGCGGACGTTGTATCGGTGCATGCAGCTTTGATGCCGTATACAATTCCAATGACTGCGCAAATGAGCTTTTGGACCGGAAGATGGCAGAATATGCGATGGCAGTCTGTCAGGACCGCCCGTGCTTCCATATTTCGCTGGTGCAGGATATCAGCCCTAACTGTGACTGTCATGGCGAAAATGATGCGCCTATCCTTCCTGATATCGGAATGTTTGCAAGCTTTGACCCGGTTGCGCTGGATCAGGCGTGCGCGGATGCCTGTCTGAAGGCAACTCCGATTGCGGACAGTCAGCTGGGCGAGCATCTGGCACAGGAAAACTGGCATTGTCATCATGATCATTTCAAGGATTCCAATCCGAATATTGAATGGAAGGCGACACTGGAACAGGGCGAAAAAATCGGCCTTGGTACGAGAGAGTATGTGTTGAAACGGATCTGAAATGGCAAAGAATTATCAGAAAACTATTTATGCCTGCTTTACGGGGTATATTGTGCAGGCAATCGTCAATAATTTTGTACCGCTTTTGTTTTTGACCTTCCAAAGTACTTATGGGATTCCTCTGTCACAGATCACATTGCTGATTACGCTGAATTTTCTGCTTCAGCTTGCAGTTGACCTGTTGTCCATCGGATTTGTGGATAAGATAGGTTATCGGGCGTCAATGGTGATCGCGCACATCTGCGCGGCAGCGGGGCTGGTGCTTTTGACAGTTCTGCCTGAGGTGATGCCGCCCTTTGCCGGACTTTTGACAGCTGTGCTAGTGTATGCAGTGGGCGGCGGGCTTTTAGAGGTTCTGGTCAGTCCTGTGGTGGAGGCGTGCCCGACCCGAAATAAGGAGAGCGTCATGAGTATGCTGCATTCCTTTTACTGCTGGGGACATGTGGGAGTGGTGCTTTTGTCCACTCTGTTTTTTGCGGTATTCGGGATCGAAAACTGGAAGTTTATGGCGTTAATCTGGGCAGTGATACCGCTTGCAAATGCTGTCGCGTTTACACGCGTGCCGATGGCGCCGCTGGTAGAAGAAGGGGAAAAGGGACTGTCGTTAAAGGAGCTGTTTTCTACGAAGGTATTCTGGATTTTCCTTTTGATGATGACATGTGCCGGAGCAAGCGAGCAGGCGGTGAGCCAGTGGGCGTCCACGCTGGCGGAAAAAGGGCTGGGGGTGAGCAAGACTGTCGGAGACCTGGCAGGTCCGATGGCTTTTGCCATACTGATGGGAGCTTCCAGAGCCTTTTACGGTAAATACGGGGAAAAGATAGATTTGGATAAGTTTATGAAGCTGAGCTGTATCCTGTGCATGATTTCCTATCTGAGCATCGCGCTCATCCCCATCCCGGCGGTGGCACTTTTGGGCTGTGCGCTGTGCGGAATGTCGGTAGGTATCATGTGGCCGGGCACGTTCAGCAAATCTGCGGCGGTGTTAAGACAGGGCGGCACGGCAATGTTTGCATTTCTGGCGCTGGCAGGAGATCTTGGCTGCTCAGGAGGTCCGACGCTCGTCGGATTCGTGTCAGGTCTGTTTGGGGAAGATCTGCGGAAAGGAATTTTCGCAGCGCTTATCTTTCCGCTTCTGCTTCTGGCAGGGCTGTGTATGGAAAAGAGGGCAAAAAAGGCGGCTGTATAAGCCGCCTTTTTTTGCAGAAAATCAAAGCTTTCCGATGAGATATTCCTGTTGGCCATCCCGTAAAAAGACAGGGAGGGTGTCCAGAGGAGCATCGGCATCGATCCACTGACCGCCGGAATAAATCTGACCGGTGCGCGCGTCCGTCCAGGATGCGCCGGAAGGAAGATACACCCGGCGGCTTCTTGCCTTTTCGTGGCATACGGGAGCGACGAGGATATCGGAGCCGAACAGGTAGGAATCGGTGATATCCCAGCATTCCTTATCATCCGGAAATTCATAAAACAGGGCGCGGATGACCGGGTCGCCGTTTTCATGTGCCTGCTTCATAAGAGACCTTGTGTAATCACGAAGAAGCTCCCGGAGCTGGATGAATTTTACAAGGATGGGGTAGGCTTCCTCTCCGAAGCTCCATACCTCATTATCAGCGCCTGTGCCTTCCCGCTCTTCTCCGGCGCGGTTTATGATGGGAGTGGAGGGCTGGCGGCAGCCGTGAAGCCGCATGACAGGGCAGAAGGCGCCGAACTGGAACCAGCGGACAAGCAGCTCGCGGAATCCCTCGTCAGCAATCTGTCCCCCATGGAAACCTCCGATATCGGTCGTCCACCACGGGATACCGGACAGACCCATATGAATGCCGGCGCATATCTGTTTACGGAAATCCTCGTAGGTTGACATGATATCGCCGGACCAGACAAGTGCACCGTAGCGCTGACTGCCGGCCCAGGCGCAACGGATGAGGTTGACGATGTCATCCTGTCCGCTTTCCCTTTGACCTTCGTAAAACAGGCGGGCATATTCCCGGGGGTAGATATTGCCGGTTTCTATAACGGGGCCTGCATGATACCGGTAATTTTCATATTCATAGGTAGTAAATTCCGGTTCCGCCTCGTCCAGCCAGAAGGTTTTGATGCCGAGATCAGCATAATTTTTTTTGCATTTTTCCCAGACATATTTACGCGTCCGGGGATTGGTGGCGTCCATGAACACGTTGTTTCCATGGAATATCATCTGTACGTCGATGCCGGAATTGATTTTGACGAGCAGCCCCTGCTGTTTCATTTCTTCATAGTTTTCACTGCGCCAGTCCACCTGCGGCCAGATGGAGACCATTGTTTCAATCCCCATTTCCTTGAGCTCATCGACCATGGCTTTCGGGTCAGGGAAGTATTCCTCGTCAAAGCGCCAGTCGCCGCAGCGCGGCCAGTGATAGTAATCGATGACGATAACGTCAAGCGGAATGCCGCGTTTTTTGTATTCGCGGGCAACGTTCAGAACCTGTTCCTGATTGTAATAGCGCAGCTTGCACTGCCAGAAGCCGAGTCCGTATTCGGGCATCATCGGGGCTTTTCCGGTAGCGTCCGCATAGGACCGCTCGATGGCGGCAGGAGTGTCTCCGGCGGTTATCCAGTAGTCCAGCTGGCGGGAGGAGCGGGCGGTCCATTCGGTCGTGTTCATTCCGAAATGTACTTCTCCAACGGCGGCATTGTTCCATAAAAATCCGTATCCGAGGCTGGAGATATAAAACGGGATGCTGGCCTGGGAATTGCGGTGGGCGAGTTCCAGATTATAGCCCTTTAGGTTCATTGCCTCCTGCTGATATTGTCCCATACCGTAAATCTTTTCAGACGGATCGGAAACAAAGGTTGCCTTTAAAGAGTAGCCGCCTCCGGGAAGAGCCTGAAAGGAACGGGGGCGGAGGCAGAGCGCTCCGCCATTGGGGATTTCCTGTAAAAGAATTTCATTTTTTTGATTATAAAAGGTAATCTGAAGATTATTTCCCCAGGGCTGAACGATAAGTTCAGCACGGATTTTTCCATTGGTGATGACGGCTTTCATGTCCTCGACAGAGATGTCCGCCTGTGAAAAAGCCGGCTGCAGAAGCGCTGCGCTGCTGTCTTCGATGTCGCCTAAAATGGTTGAGCGGACGCGCAGGCTGTCGGGCCCCCATGGGCTTACCATCACGGTTTCGCCGTTTTCCCGGAAAATAAGGCTGTCGTTTTGAATTTCAAAATACTGCATATATACCTCCTTAAAGCGCTGTGAGCTTTTGAGCTGTATTTTCTTTCTGGTTTAAGCATAATCCGGGATACTTAAAAAGTCTTTCATAATTTTGTGCAAACATGGTACAATATTGATGTATACCATTGTAATAGAGGGAAAAATAGCATGAAAAAGGGGTTGCGTAAGTGAGACAGGATAAAAAGGGGAGTTATAGAGAAAATATCGTGCATATGACAGGAGCGCTGCCCTATTCCGTTCATCGGAGTTTTTTTGGGGAAAGAGATACACAGGCGCTTTATCTGCACTGGCATCCGGAGATGGAGCTGTATTATCTGGAGGCAGGGACGGTCAAATTTGTTGTGGAGGACCGCAGTTTTATTGTATGTGCGGGGGAAGCGGTTTTTGTTCCGGGAAATCTTTTACATGGGGCGACTTCTCTGGAAAACAGAGGCGGTTCGTTCCGCGCGCTGGTGTTTTCGGGCGATCTGATCGCAGACCCGGGAAGAGGGGCGGGATTTGTACGATATTTGCAGCCGGTGTTTCAGGACGCGTTGGAATGCTGTTGTATTTTGCGGAAAGAGGAAGACTGGCAGCAGGAGGTATTGGATGATTTAAAGCGGCTTTTTGAACTGGAGGATATCAGAGACGGAGGAGGAGCGGACTGTCGTCTGGCAGCGGCAGGACTTATTGCGGTCATCTGGCAGCAGCTTTACAACAGATGCTTTTCGAAGACAGCAGCAAAACAGCGGCCGGAGGATATGCAGAAGGTAGCAGATTATATCCAGGCACATTACCAGGAAGAGATTTCACTGGAAATGCTCGCGCAGACCGCCCACATGAGCGAAGGGCAGCTGTGTCGCAGATTTCACAGGGATATGGGGGAAACGCCATTTACCTGGCTGAAGCGGTGCCGTATAAAAAAGAGCTGTGCATGGCTTGCTGCATCCGATAAAAAGGTGGCGGAAATATGTACTTTATGCGGCTTTAATAACGTCAGCTATTTTAACAGGGAATTCCTGCGGGAAATGAAAATCACTCCTTCGGAATATCGGAAATTATGTAAAAATCCTTTTGATAAAACAGGGGAATGAAGCTATTTTGTTTCCAGAATCAATTTGAGCTTAGAACTGGCTGTACCAGGATTAAAAGAGGGCATCTCGACCGGCGCCTCCTTTTGTGGTATAATCCAGTATTATGCCATCATGAAGGGAGGCGTTTTTTAATGGGCGGACAAGAATCTGAAAAAACGAAAAAACACATATGTGCCGGTCTGTTGGCCCATGTGGACGCGGGAAAGACTACGCTTGCGGAAGCAATATTGTACCGGACGGGAATGCTGCGCAGGCTCGGCAGGGTAGACCATCAGGACGCCTTTCTGGATACGAACGAGATGGAACGCGCGCGGGGGATCACTATTTTTTCAAAGCAGGCGCGGCTGGATATAGGAGATTGCAGTGTGACGCTTCTGGATACGCCGGGACATGTGGATTTTGCGGCGGAAATGGAACGCACTTTGCAGGTACTGGATTATGCGGTGCTTGTGATAAGCGGAGCGGACGGCGTTCAGGGGCATGTGGAAACGCTGTGGAGGCTTCTGGCGCGTTATCAGATTCCGACGTTTTTGTTTGTCAACAAGATGGATCAGGACGGTACGGACGAAGGGGTGCTCATGGAAGAGCTGCAGGAGCGGCTGGATAAAAACTGTGTGCGTCTGATGTCCATGCCGGAGACGGCGGATGAAGAAGCGAGGGCAGCCGGGGCGCAGCCTTTTGGGAGCGGTGCGCTGGCTGTAGACGAGGATTTTTGGGAAAATGCAGCGATATGCGACGACGGGCTTTTGGAACGGTATCTGGAAGGGGAAGAGCCGGACTGGGAAGATATTGCCGGTCTGGTTCGGCAGCGGAAGCTGTTTCCGTGTTTTTTCGGATCCGCATTAAAGGTGTGCGGCGTAGACGGACTGCTGGCAGGAATGGAAAAGATGATGCGCCAGAAGCAGTATCCGGACAGCTTTGGCGCGCGGGTCTATAAGATAACGCGGGACGGTCAGGGCAATCGTCTGACTCACATGAAGATTACGGGAGGCAGCCTGAAGGTCAAACAGCTTGTATCAAACGGGGAAAATACAGGTGGCAGAACTTCCTGCGGCAATACAAATGTCGAAGGTACAGAGGAACGTTGGGAAGAAAAAGCAGATCAGATCCGGCTATATGCGGGAGACGGATATGAAAATGTGACTGAGGTATCGGCTGGGGAAATCTGTGCGGTGACGGGGCTTTCACGAACCTTTGCGGGGGAAGGGCTTGGAATGGAGAGCGAGCCGCAGATTCCGGTGCTGGAGCCGGTTTTGACTTACCGGATAGAGCTGCCGGAGGACATGGATACGCATACGATGCTCCGTCATCTGCGTCAGCTTGAGGAGGAAGAACCGGAGCTTTCTATCGTGTGGGAAGAGGCTTCAGGGGAAATCTGCGCCCAGGTAATGGGAGAGGTGCAGATGGAAATCCTGAAAGATCAGATCCGTGAGCGGTACGGCGTACAGGTATCCTTTGGAGAAGGAAGTATCGTTTATAAGGAAACGATTGCAGAGCCGGCAGAGGGAGTAGGACATTTTGAACCGCTGCGGCATTATGCAGAGGTGCATCTTTTGCTGGAGCCTTTGGAGCGCGGCATGGGGATGCAGTTTGGCACGGCGTGCAGTGAGGATGTGCTGGACAGAAACTGGCAGAGGCTGGCAATAGGGCAGCTGGAGGAAAAACGCCATAAAGGTGTGCTGTGCGGAGCAGAGGTCACGGATATGAAGGTAACGCTTTTGACCGGGCGGGCACATTTGAAGCATACGGAGGGCGGAGATTTCCGGGAGGCGGCGTGGCGGGCGCTCCGTCAGGGGCTGATGCGGACAAAGAGCATCCTGCTGGAGCCGGTTTACGAATTCCGGCTGGAACTTCCCGCGGAGAATGTGGGACGCGCCATGACGGATGTCCAGAGGATGTATGGCAGCTTTACGCCGCCGCAGCTGGAGGGAGAGCGCGCCTTACTCACGGGAAAGGCTCCCGTCGCCTGCATGAGAGGCTATCAGCAGGAAGTAACGGCATATACGAGGGGGCGCGGCCATCTGTTCTGTACGTTAGGCGGATATGAGCCGTGCCACAATGCAGAAGAGGTGATAGCGGCTGCCGGGTATGACCCGGAAGCGGATTTGGACAACACGCCGTCTTCTGTATTTTGCGCGCATGGGGCGGGATTTGTTGTGCCGTGGGATCAGGTGGAGGAATATATGCACCTGGAAGCCTGCTATGACCCGGATACATGGGATAAGGACAGCGCGGAAGAAAACAGAGCGGCTTTTGACGGCGCTGCCGGCATCCCGGACGGCAGCCGGCCGAAAAAAGGACGCAGACAGGAAGCAGAGCAGCCCTTTATCAGTCAGGAAGAACTGGAAGAGATTTTTAACCGGACATACAGGAAATCGGAACAGGAGCGCGGCGGTTATAAAAAGCGACGGCAGGAGCAAAAGCCCGGGAGGCTTTTTGAGCGCAGCAGCTTTGAGGTAGACAGCTTCCCTAAAAGGACGGCAGAAATAAAAAAGCCGGAGGAGGAATATCTCCTGGTGGATGGCTATAACATCATTTTTTCATGGGAAGATTTAAGGGAGCTTGCGAAGGTGAATATCGAGAGTGCGCGGGGGCTTTTGATGGACATGCTGTGCAACTATCAGGGCTTCCATAAATGTACGCTCATCCTCGTGTTCGACGCCTACCGCGTGGAGGGCGGACAGGGGAGCGTGCAGCGTTATCACAACATCCATGTGGTATTCACAAAAGAGGCGGAAACGGCAGACCAGTATATCGAAAAAGCGGTGCATCGCATCGGGCGGGGCGCGAAAGTGACGGTTGCTACGTCGGATGCTCTCGAACAGGTCATCATTTACGGACAGGGCGCGCGCAGGATGTCTGCGCGGGAGCTTTTGGAAGAGGTCGAGGTCACGCAGAAGCTTATCCGGGAGCAGATGGAAAAAAGCCGTGAGCCCAAAAAGAGCGGGGAAGAAAAGGTCAGAGAACGGAATTATCTGTTTGACCATCTTCCGGAGGAACTGGCGGAATATATGGAAGATGTGCGGCTGGGGCGCAGGGAGTTTTGAGGGGATTGTACAGGAAAGAAAAATGCGGTAAGATGGACTCAGGCGTAACAGTTTCTGTGATTTAAATTGATATTTTGGGAGGAAATACACATGTTTTTTACGGAAAGAAAGCTGGAAGGCAGGATTGCTGAGCTGGCGCAGTACCGTTATCGGGAGACGAAACCCTTTTCAGGATTTCTGGCAAAACAGGATACGTCAGGGCTTGTGAACCCGGATGCGCCGACGGATTTTTCAGGATGGGAGAAGATGCCGCTGGGCGCTGACTGGAAGGGGCGCGACCTGTATCTGTGGCTGCATGCTGACGCACATATTCCTGCAGAGTGGGAAGGAAAGCGCGCGGTCGGTGTGTTTGACTTTGGCATGACGGGAGACGGGAATAATTTCGGATTTGAATCGCTTTTATATGTAGATGGGGAGCGTTATCAGGGGGTGGATGCAAACCATAAGGAAGTATTTTTTAAGCCGGAGAAATACGGCAAAGAAGTGAGTCTTACGTTTCGCCTCTGGTCGGGACTGGAAGGCGGCGGACAGCCCAGGGAGATGGAGCACCGCTTAAAGAGCGCATTCCTTGGATGGCTGGATGAGAGTACGGATGACCTGTATTATCTGGGCTCGATGGTGCTCAAAACGGTACAGCAGCTTTCAGAAAAGGAGCCGCTGCATCATGAGCTTTTGACCGCGCTGGACAGGGCGTTTTATGTGATAGACTGGTCTTATCCGGGCAGCGACAGCTTTTATGAGTCTGTAAAAAAGGCGGATGATATGCTGAATGATGCCATTGACGGAATGGACAAGCGTTCTGATATCAATGTTTATACGGTAGGACATACTCACATCGATACGGCATGGCTGTGGAGACTTAAAAATACCCGTGAGAAGTGTGAGCGTTCCTTTTCAACGGTAATGCGTCTGATGGAGATGTTCCCGGAATATTTCTTTCTGCAGACACAGCCTCAGCTGTACGAGTGGGTAAAAGAGGACAACCCGGAGCTGTATGAACAGATAAAAGAGCGGGTTGCGCAGGGACGCTGGGAAGCGGACGGCGGTATGTGGGTCGAAGCGGACTGTAACTTAACAAGCGGGGAATCGTTGACCCGTCAGATACTGCTCGGAAGCAGGTTTATAAAGGAAGAGTTCGGAAAGGACGTTGAATTTTTATGGCTTCCGGATGTGTTCGGATATTCATGGGCTCTGCCGCAGATTTTGAAAAAATCCGGCATCGATATGTTCATGACAACGAAGATAAGCTGGAATCAGTATAACCGGATGCCTCATGATACATTTTACTGGAAGGGCATCGACGGCAGCAGGGTACTGACACACTTTATCACGACACCGGAGCCGGACCGTCCGGAAGACAGCTGGTTTTATACTTATAACGGGCAGCTCGTCCCCCGCACAGTGAAGGGCGTCTGGGACAGCTACAGCGAAAAGGAGATGAACAGGGATCTGCTCGTATCCTACGGCTATGGCGATGGCGGCGGCGGGGTGAATCGCGACATGCTGGAGCAGCGCCGCAGGCTGGATAAGATTCCGGGGCTTCCCCATGTAAAAACATCGACGGCGGGAGAATATTTCAGAAAGTTAAAAGAAAACGTGGAAAAGACCGATCGTTTTGTGAATACATGGGATGGGGAGCTGTATCTGGAATTTCATCGCGGAACGTATACAAGCCATGCGCATAACAAGCGTATGAACCGTAAAATGGAGCTTTTGTACCGTGAGGCGGAATATTTTACGGTGCTGAGGGCGCTTTTGGGCGGTGATTTAGCGCTCGCGCAGCAGGAAAAGCTGACGGAAGGCTGGAAGCACATTTTGACGGACCAGTTCCATGATATCATTCCGGGCTCTTCGATATTTGAGGTATATGAGGATTCCAAAAAGGATTATGAGTGGATAGAAAAGATCGGCATGGAGGTGGAGGAAGCGTTCCTTACCGATGCCGCAAAGCCGGAGAAAAACGTATTCACCGTATTTAACAGCAGCGGTTTTCGTATGGATGGAACGGTTGTGCTTCCTGCATCAGGAGAGATAAGGAGAGCCCGTCTGGCAGACGGGACGATTCTGGACAGCCAGCAGACAGACGGCGGACTGGCGGTCTATCTGCCGGAAACGGCTCCTATGGGGGCGGTGTGCGTGACGCTGGAGGAAGGCGAAGAACCCGGGATGCATGAGGATACCAGGTTTGTCATAAACGGACGCCGTATCGAGACTCCTTTTTATAAGCTGGAGCTTAACGAGGCAGGGCAGATAACCCGCCTGTTTGACAAGGAAGCCGCCCGTGAGGTGCTGCCGGAAGGCCAGCGCGCCAACGTGCTCCAGGAGTTTGAAGATAAGCCGATGGGGAGCGACGCGTGGGATATCGATATTTTTTATCAGGAAAAAATGAGGGAAGTGACTGATCTGACCGAGTTTTCCGTAAAAGAATGCGGCACAGTGCGTCTCGTGCTCCATATGGCGTGGAAATATATGAATTCCGAAATTGAGCAGGACATGATTCTGTATGCTCACAGCCGCCGGATCGATTTTGTGACAGAGGCAGAATATCATGAGCGTCATCAGCTGTTAAAAGCGGCGTTCCCGGTAGACATCCGCACGACCTACGGGACTTTTGACGTGCAGTACGGCAATGTGCGCCGGCCGAACCACTGGAATACAAGTTGGGATCAGGCGAAGTTTGAGACGGTCGCGCATCGTTTCGCAGACCTTTCCGAGTATGGTTACGGCGTCAGCCTGTTAAATGACTGTAAGTACGGTCATGATGTAAAAGACAATGTGCTTCGTATCACGCTGATCAAGGCGGCGACTTATCCGGATCACAGTCAGGATCAGGGCCATCATGTGTTCACTTATTCCCTGCTGCCTCATGACGGCGATTTTGTGCAGGGCAAAACAGTGCAGGAGGCGAGCGGATTAAATATGCCTCTTCATGTGACGGCAGGACGGACAGAGCTGCCTTTTGAGAGCTTTATCGCGTTCGACTGTGAGTGCGTGGAGCTGGATGCCGTAAAGAAGACCGAGGACGGAAGATATATTGCCGTCCGCTTCCATGATTTTACCGGAGGAAGCCATAAGCTTACGATGAAAACGGGATTTGGATGGAAGAGAAGCTGCCTGTGCGACCTTCGCGAGCGTCCGTTGGAGGGCTGGAAAGAAAGAGGAGATACAGGAGAGCTTTCGATGACAGTAAAGCCGTATGAGATAGTGACGATATTATTTGAAGTGTAAAAATGATGTTGGGAGCAGCGACCGCGATGGCGCTGCTCCCTTTTGTATACTCCTGTGATGTTTTCAGTCGTCGATTTCCCAGTCCAGCACGGTGCCGTCTGCCGCGTTTATTTCAAATTCATATTCCACACCGTTGTAAACAACCTTGCCCTCGTAGGTTACAAGACCGTCGTCCCGGTCTTTTTCAATGCGGATATGGGAATCGTTTGCGCCGGGGACTTTAGCGAGAGCAATCTTCTTTGCCTGTTCGAGAGAGATTTCCGCGCCGGGCGTCTGGCTTGCGGCAGCAGGCGTCTGGTTTGCGGAAACTGTGCCTTTTTCTGCTTTTTTACCGGCGTATTCCGTTTCGGAATCAAAGCTTAAAATGGTGCCGTCAACAGCATCGATATCATAATCGTACTCTTTGATGCCGGAAAAAAATTCTACCTCATATTCGTGCCGTCCATCATCATAGTCGCGGCCTACCCACAGATAAGATGCGTCTGCCTCTGCGATGCCGGCGTGTTCGAGGGCGATTTTTTTTGCGGCTTCTTCTCCGATATCATTGGATTTGGCGGTCTGCGTCGCAGGAGTGACCGGAACAGAGGCACTTTTGGCGCCTGATGCCATGAGCTCCTGACTGGAGGTGATAGCCTGCGTGGGAGCGGCGTTGGACTGGCTGCCACACGCGGCAATGATTCCTGCGGTGAAAAGTGTTCCGAGCATCAGACCTGCGATAGCTTTATAATTTTTCTGTTTCATAAAAACATCTCCTTTCAGCGGTTCGTTTTCCTTTTGTGATTTAAGGATATCGCGGAAAGATGAAAGGAACATTAAAGTTTTTCATTTTTTAAAAATTTTTTCGGGAAGGAGAAGGTAAATTCGGTCCCTTTGCCGACGGCGCTGGAAACCTGAATCTGTCCTCCATGGGCTTTTACTATCCAGCGGACCATCGAAAGACCGAGCCCGCAGCCGTGTCCTTCGTTGCAGGCAGACTCTGTCCGGGAAGGCTCGACCTGATAGAAACGATTCCATATCTTGTCGAGGCTTTCGGGAGGGATGCCGATGCCGTTGTCACGCACGGAGCCGGAGATGAAGGTCTTATCGTCGGAGAGAGAAACGCAGATGTTCCCACCCTCTTTCCCGTAGGTGACGGCATTTGCGATGAGATTGTCAAAAAATCGTATCATCATCGTTTCATCCGCCGTGATAAAAAGTCCTTCCGGCAGGTCGGTGAAAATTGTGATGCCGCGTTTTTTAGCGGCTTCTGCATGACCTTCGCAGACGAATTCTGCGAGTATGGAGAGGTCGAGAGGTTCGGGATGAAGGGCAAGGCGGCTGCTTTCGGCACGGGCCAGAGTGAGGAGCTGGGAAATAAGTGCAGACATCCGTTTTGCCTGTGAGCGGATGACAGACAGCGCCTGCGTGCGTTCTGCATCGGAGGACGTTTCTTCCAGCGCATATTCGCTCTGGGACAGGATGACGGAGAGTGGGGTGCGAAGTTCGTGGGAAACATCGGAATTGAACTGCTTTTCCGACTCAAAGGAGGTTTGCAGCCTGTCCATCATCCCGTCAAAAGTATGTGCCAGCCGATGGACTTCGTCCGCACCCGGAGGAATATCCAGACGCCGGGAAAGGTCTTCTCCTGTGCTGATGTGCTCTGCGGTTTCTGTCATTTTTTGCAGGGGCATAAGGGCGCGGCGGATAATGGAATATCCTCCGGCAGCAGTCAGGATGATGAAAAAAGGAGACAGGATAAGCGCACAGAACACAACTGTGCGCAGGGAGGAGTCGGAGAAGGACGGCGAGAGGATGCCGCGTACCCAGACAGTACCGTATCCGGAAATGTCCTGACAGGAGTCATAGACAAACCACTGCTGTCCGCTGCTGTGCACCTGTTGGAGCATATTTTTGATGAGTACAAAGGCGCCGTCAAAGGAGGCGGGGATCCTGCCGTAGATAAGGGCGCCTTCGGAATTATAAACGGACAGATAAATGCCTTCTCCCAGATAATTGATATCGTCATCAAATTCCAGAGCGCCTTCCTCATAGTCAATTTCCAAAAAGCTGCGCAGGACCGTATCCTTTAAATGGGTTTTGGCGTCGGAAAGCATGCGTCCGTTTGCGAGAAAAAGCACGAGAAAGAGCGAGGCGAGTACAAAGCCGGTCATGAATACGGTATACCAGAGCGTGATCTTTTTTTTGACTGACATCTGTTTCATGGAGTCTCCTTTAATACATAGCCCGCGCCGCGGACTGTGTGGATGAGCTTTTGCTCAAAGCCGTCATCGATTTTTTTGCGCAGATAGCGGATGTAGACGTCTATCACGTTTGAACCGCCGGAATAATCATAATTCCAGATATGCTGTTCTATCTTGTCGCGGGAGAGGACGATACCCTTGTTGCAGGCAAGGTACTCCAGAATGGCAAATTCCTTTGCGGAAAGCTGGATGGGGATACCTCCGCGGGTAACGCTGCGGGCATCGCAGTCTACAATCAGGTCGGCGATGCGGTAACAGCTGTCTGTACGCTCTCCCAGCCGGCGCAGCATGACGCGGATGCGGGCGAGCAGCTCATCGAAGGAAAAGGGCTTTGTCAAGTAATCGTCAGCTCCGGCATCGAGACCGCTTACCCGGTCGGAAACGCTGTCCTTTGCGGTCAGCAAAAGCACGGGGGTACGCATCCCTTTTGAGCGGATGGCACGAAGTACGTCGAGGCCGTTTTTTTTCGGCATCATGATATCCAGAATGGCGGCGTCATATTCTGTCATGGAAAGGCACAGCAGAGCTTCTTCCCCGTCCAGACAGGAATCCACAGTGTAGTGGTTTTTTTCAAGGGTCTTACAGATGACATCGTTTAAATCGGGTTGATCTTCGGCAACTAACAGGCGCATGGGAATTCCTCCTTCTATACGGATATTGCGCAGGACGGCGGCACGGGACCTGGCGCGTTTTGCTTTGTGCAGCCTCAGCTGTGACGACGTCTCCATAACTTTAGTATACTGCGAAAAAGCGTTGTCTGCACCAGAAATTTTCAGGAAACAGCCTTCCGGTCCGCGTGCTTTTGCCCGGCAGAACCGGAAGGGGAAACCGTTCTATTTTTCATGAAAAACATAGGGAACAGTACTTGTTTTTTAGTCGGGTTCTGCTATAGTTAAGAGAACAGGCTGAAAGATAAACGGGGGCAAAAGAGGAAGATGAAACAGTTTTTAAGCAAAAAATTCGACAGTCCGTTATTTGACACAAAACAGATTTTTTCGATGCTGATGCCGCTCATTATGGATTCGTTTTTTGTATGTGCGATAGGCATACTGACGACGGCAATGATAAGCTCGTCCAGTCAGGAATCGGTATCGGCGGTAAGCCTTGTGAGCCCACTCTATATGATGATATATGCGGTCTACAATGCGATATCGGCGGGCGGAACGGTCGTGGTGGCCCAGTTTAAGGGAAAGGGCGATATTGAGAAGATGAAACGCGCGGCAGGGCAGCTGATGGTGGCAACGCCGCTGTCCGCCCTGATTGCATGCGTGATACTCGTTGTGTTCGCAGACCCGCTGGTACATACGCTGTTCGGGGGCGTTGGAGAGGCGGTGCTGGCAAAAGCGGAGCAGTATCTGATAGGCATTGCGATATCCATGGTTTTTCTGGCGGTATATATGAGTGGATTTGCAGTGTTTCGGGGACTCGGCGAGACAAAGCTGTGCCTGAGGCTGACAGTCATTATCAATCTGCTGCATTTTGTGGCGAGCTTTGTATTTATCAATCTTATGCAGCTCGATATCATGGGGAGCGCGCTGGCGCTGAATCTGGCGAGGTTGGTGGGAGGCGCTGCCGCGATATGGATGCTGTTGTCTCCAAAGAGCATCCTGCGCGTGGAGAAAAGGCATATTCTGCCGCTGGATAAAAAGATTTTGAAGGAGATTTTCAGAATAGGTATCCCGTACGGAATGGAGCAGCTTTTTATGAACGGCGGCGCCATGATAGTGCAGATATATATCGCGCAGCTGGGGGCGGTGAGCGTGGCGGCAAACGCGGTTGCAAATTCGACGTTTTCCCTGTTTTATGCGGCGCCGGGCGCGGTCGCAACACTGGCGGTGACGGTAATCGGACAGTGTATCGGTTCAGGGGATAAGGCGCTCGCACGCCGGTACGGAAAGTCGATGATATGGCTGTGTACGGCACTGACAGTGGTTTCCCTTGCGGTCGGTCTGCCGCTCATGCCGCTGATATTAAAAATGTATCAGGCGCCGGATAATACGGTATCTGTCATTTACAGCGTGTTGGCGATTGCAGCGGTAGGTATGCCGTTTTTCTGGCCCGTGTCCAACATCCTTCCGGCGGTCATGCGTTCGGCGGGAGACGCATCGTATGCGTCCTATTTCTCACTCGTGACTATGTGGGCTGTCAGGGTGGCGCTGGGGTATGTGCTTGCAGTCTGGCTGGAACTTGGCATCCAGGGCGTATGGATTGGTATGTGCGTGGAATGGGCGGTTAAAACACTGGCATTTTGGAGAAGATTTAAAGGCGATAAGTGGCTTTCGCATAAGCAGGAGATATGATGGATTACTGTTTGCGCCAGCCTCAAATACTTGCCGTTTGAGGCGTGAGAACATATAAGATAGCATTTGGAGAAGAGGAATGTGATGCTGGGAGACAGAGAGCGGTTTTTAGAAAAATATGCAGTCCCGGAGGAACTTTTTGAGCAGTCGGGGATGGAATGGGATGAGCTGTGTGCCATAGCGGAGGACTATGCGTACCGGGTGGACGGTTTTTATATGATAAGGGATATGTTTTTGAAAGAGCTTATCGAAAACCGTGAGGGGCAGACAGGGCTTCATTCCTATCGCACGCGCATTAAGACACCGGGACATCTGGTGGAAAAGATAATCCGCCGCAGAGTGGAGAATTATGAAAAATATAAGGATCTGACGAAGGATAATTATCTGAAATTTGTGACGGATATTATCGGATTTCGGGGACTTTTGCTGTATCGGGAGGATTGGGTAGTATTCCACAAGTATCTGCTGGAGCACTTTGAGAACAGGCCGGAATGGTATGTGAAAAACTGTATCTCAGATTTTGAGGAATGCCGTGACCGCTATATGGCGGAAGCGCCAAAGGTGCATATGCGTCCGGGAGATTTTGCGGATATTTATGCGGACTGGATACCGAAGGAAAATATCTACGATCAGAAATATTATCGTTCGGTGCATTATATCCTGAAATACAGAGGCGTTTATGTGGAGGTGCAGGTGAGGACGCTTTTTGAGGAAGGATGGGGAGAGATAGACCATCATATCCTCTATCCTTATAAAAAACAGGATCCGATGCTCGCGGAATTTTCAGAGCTTTTGAACCGTCTGTCAGGAATGGCGGATGAAATGGCGTCTTTTTACCGGCGCCTGCAAAATGTGCCCGGCGAGAATTTCATGGACAAAAAAAGCATGGTCAACAGTGATTTTATGCGTGAAGAGGATGAAGAAACAGACTTGTAAAAGAAGTGCGCAGGGAGTAAGATAGGGGTATAAAGGGGAACAGGAGGGAAATCCATTGAAACTGAATTACAAAAGAACATTTCTGATAGGACTGGCATTTTTGTCCATCAGCGCATTCTGGCAGATGTATGACAATATCGTGCCTTTGATATTGCAGGGGACATTTCATCTGAACGAGACGGTGACGGGGACTATCATGGCGGCGGATAACGTACTGGCGGTATTTCTTCTTCCGCTTCTCGGTACCCTTTCGGATAAGGCGGATACAAAATTAGGAAAGCGGACTCCGTTTATCGTGGCGGGCACGGCGCTGTCAGTTGTTTTAATGATGCTCCTGCCCATAGCGGACCGCACGGAAAATTTTGTATTATTTGTAGGAGGTCTGTTTTTCCTTCTGATAGCGATGGGACTTTACCGGTCTCCGGCAGTGGCGCTTATGCCTGACCTGACGCCGAAGCCTTTGCGGAGCCAGGCAAATGCCGTCATCAATCTTATGGGGGCAGTAGGCGGCATCTATACGCTGGGGCTCATAAGCCTGTTATTAAAAGGCGGAGAAAAGCCGGATTATACGCCGGTATTTATCGGCGTTGCCGGGCTGATGGTCATTTCCGTTGTGCTGCTCGTGCTCACGATACGGGAAAAGAAGCTTTCCGCTGAAGTGGCTCTGGAAAATCTTGAAGAAGAGCCGGAGGAAGAGGTAAAAGCGGACAGGACCGGAGTGCTCGCACCGGAAGTAAGGCGAAGCCTTCGCATGATATTGATTTCTATTTTTCTGTGGTTTATGGCATATAATGCCGTAACGACGGCATTTTCAAGATATGCCCGCACTGTATGGGGGATGGAAGGCGGCGGTTTTGCGAACTGTCTGATGGTGGCGACAATCGCTGCTATCATCAGCTATATCCCGATAGGCATCATCTCTGCAAAAGTCGGCAGAAAAAGGTGTATCCTGGGTGGACTGACGCTTATGCTCATCAGCTTTTTCGCTGCGATATTCTTTCGGCAGTATCATGTGTCGATCAACCTCGGCTTTGCGCTCATAGGTATGGGCTGGGCGGCGGTAAGCGTCAATTCTCTTCCAATGGTGGTGGAGATGTGTTCCAGCGGGGATGTGGGAAAATATACGGGACTGTATTATACGTTTTCGATGGCGGCGCAGATATTCACGCCGATATTGTCCGGAGCATTTTTGCAGTATGTATCGTACAGGACGCTGTTTCCTTACGCATGCGCGTTTACGGTAGCGGCGATGGTGACGATGAGCATGGTGCGGCACGGGGACAACCGGCCAGAGTTAAAAAAGAGCCTGTTGGAACATTTTGATACGGAGGACTGAAGATGAAAAAAAGAACGGCAGCGGCGCTGACAGCCGCAGGAGCTTATCTGTATGCGGTTTCACCGCGTTTGGCAGACCGTCCGGAGCGGATGCCGAAGGTATATTATGCGCACAGAGGACTGCACGATAATATTTCAGACGCGCCGGAGAATTCACTCGCCGCTTTTCAGAAGGCTGTGGACGCGGGCTATGGTATCGAGCTGGACGTACAGCTGACCAAGGACGGCAAAGTAGTTGTGGTACATGATTTTAACCTGAAAAGGATATGCCGCATCGATGCAGATGTGGACAGCCTGACCTATGAGGAGCTGAAAAAGCTGTCCATTTACGGGAGCAGCCAGCATATTCCGCTGTTTACAGATGTCCTTGAGCTCGTGGATGGAAAGGTACCTTTGATAGTAGAGCTGAAGTATAAAAACAGACAGAGCGGCATATGTGAAAAGACACAGGATATCCTGAACGGATATGAAGGTGTTTATTGTATCGAGTCATTTCATCCTCAGGTGCTTAAGTGGTATCGCGACAATTATCCGCACATCTGCAGGGGACAGCTTTCGATGAATTTTCAGCGGGACGATGGCTCGAAAGGAATCCAGTATTTTGTGATGCGCCATTTATTGACGAATTTTCTGACGCGGCCGGATTTTGTGGCCTATGACTGTCGTGCAATGAACGCAGTATCCAAGACAATCTGCCGTACATTGTTCGGCTGCCCGGCTGTGGCATGGACGGTAAAGTGTCAGGCACAGCTTGACGCCTGCCGCAACAAATTCGACTATTTTATTTTTGAAGGCTTTGTGCCAAGAGATTAAAAGGAGGAAAAATATGCATAATCAGTTGACGGAAAACGATATAAAAAAGATGGAAGAGGAAATCGAATACCGGAAACTGATCGTTCGTAAGGAAGCGCTGGATGATGTGAAGCAGGCGCGTGCTCAAGGCGATCTGTCAGAGAATTTTGAGTACTATGCGGCAAAAAAATTTAAAAACAAAAACGAGAGCCGTATCCGGTTTTTAGAGCGGATGATAAGAACTGCGGAGGTCGTTTCGGATGAATCTGCCGAAGATGAGGTCGGCATGAACAACCGTGTTGAAGTATGGTTTGAAGAAGACGATGAGACAGAGAGCTATAAAATCGTGACGACGATGAGGCAGAATTCCCTGGAAGGGCTTATTTCCGGGGAATCGCCGCTTGGCAGGGCTCTGCTTGGGAAAAAGATTGGTGACCGCGTTTTTGTGGACATGGGAAATGGAGCGGGCTATCATGTGGTGATACGCGCGATCGATAAAAGCGCGGGAGAGGACGATAAGCTGAGAAGCTTTTAGGTTTTGGAAAAGAGAGGACAGCATGAAGGTTATGATCACCGGCGCAGGCGGTTTTTTGGGAAGCCGCCTGCTTTCTTTTTACAGGGACAAATATGAGGTATGGGGAGTGGGACACAGGGAGCTGGATTTTACGGATGTGTCAGAGACGATGAAGGCGGTAAAACGTTTTTGCCCGGATGTGCTCGTACACTGCGGAGCGGTATCGGATGTGGGAACGTGTGAGAAAGAGCCGGAGCGTTCGTTTCTCGTAAATGTGACGGGCAGTGAAAATCTGGCAAAGGTGTGTGCTGAAACCGGGACAAAGATGGTATTGTGCAGCTCTGATCAGGTATATTTTGGGGAAAACGGAGCGGATGAAAGGGATGCAGCCGCATTTCTTCAGCCGCATGGAGAGGAGGAAATTTTAAATCCGCATCCGGTCTATGGCAGGCAGAAGCTTTTGGCAGAGCAGCTTTGCCTTGCAGCGCTGCCCTCCTGCGTGTGCCTGAGACTGACATGGATGTATGATGTTCTGACATCAGAAGAGCGGCAAAAAGGAAGGACAAATCTGGCATCAATGTTTTTGGACGCGATGCAAAATGAAACGATGATGAGTTTTTCCGCAACGGACTGGCGCGGAGTGACAGATGTGAACCTGTCGGTAGCTAATATGGAAAAGGCATGGGAACTGCCCGGCGGCGTTTACAATTATGGAAGCTCTGCCTGTGGAAGCATATATGAGGAAATGCGGCGGGCGGCAAAAGAGCTGGAGCAGCGTACCGGGAAAAGAGTCAGGATTGAAGAGGCTCCGAAGGGAAATCTTCGGAATCTGACGATGGATACGGGAAAGGCAGAACGTTTCGGTATCAGATTTCCGGAGACGGCAGAAGGGCTGGCCAATTTTCTGGCTGGTATCAAAATATGAAAGGAAGGCATCTTTTTGGATGCAGGTATCCCGATAATAAAACCCCCGCCGGAACACTTTGGAAAAAATGTTCCGGCGGGGGTTGATGTTGCCTGTATGACAGCAGAGTTTATTCTATGGCTTTGCTGTCTTTGGAGGGGATGTCACTGCCGTTTGCACCGGTATCACAATATCCATCTGTATCGTTTTTGACGGCGATTTTTCCAACGATAAGGTCTATGACCGCCGACGACAGAGATACGGTGATGAGTGAGAACAGAATTTTTTTTACCGGGATATAGCTTAGCGAGAGCATCAACACCGTGAAATCGGTGAAAAAGTATGCGCGGGAAAGCTTAAGACCGGTAAATTGATGGATGATGAGCGCCAGCGCATCGTCGCCTCCTGAAGCGCCGCCCCTGCGGACAATGAGTCCGACGCCGACGCCGACAAACAGCCCGCCGAGTATCGCCGCGATGAGCGGACGGTCAGAAAAAGACGGGAGCACCGGTCCGGTAAATTCCCAGAGGCGGTACAGCAGGGCATAGCAGCAGGTCGAAAAAAAAGCATTTTTTAAAAATGCAGAGCCAAGGAGTTTCCAGCCGACCGCATAACAGGTGAGGTCGAGAATAAAGGAAAACACACCGGGTGAAATCCCTGTCCAGTGGTTTAAAAACAGAGTCAGCCCCAGTATTCCTCCTTCGGTTATCTGGCTTTGGCTGTGGATGTTGAATAACCCAAACGAAAGGACAGCTGCGCCGAGTACCATGGAACCGTAGTGCAGAACAGTATCTTTATTTAATTTTTTAAAACGCAATTTCTAAAAATCCTCCGACTCTCCGGCAAGTCTCTGGCAAAGCTCCAGAAAAGGCTTGCCGTATTTTTGATATTTGAGCTCACCGACGCCATGGACGGTAAGCATTTCTTCTTTGGTCTGAGGCAGAAGGACGCACATGGATTCCAGCGATTTGTCAGAAAAGACAAGATAGGGCGGAATATGCTGTGCGCGGGCGATTTCGGTTCGCAGCCTGCGAAGCTCCTCGAAAGGGGCGCTTCCGGAATGAGCCGAACGCTTTCTGCCGTTTTTGTCCGTGCCGGGCGCATTCCCGGCATCGGCAGGCGTCTGCGTAGTCTTCCTTGCCGCCTTCATCGAGAGCACGGGGCGGAATTCCCCGGTTTCCGAAAAGAAGGTCAGTCCCTTTTCCTTCACTTTTAATATAGGAAACTGGTCATCAGTGACGACCAGATAATCCGTCAAGATAAGATGATTGAGCACCTGACGTAAAAATACGATGGTCTGGAATGCCTGTGAGCCGTAGTAATGATTGGAGTCCAGGCCAAAGCGCATCACTTTCTCATTTTTGCTCCCGCGCAGTGTGTCCAGAATGACATTGACGCCAAAACGCATGCCGCTCGTAAGGACGCAGCCTATCAGGTCGTTTGCAATGGAGGTGATGTCTACGGTTTCAAAGGTATTCAGACAATTGCTGCAGTTGCCGCAGTAATTGGAGCCGTATTCTCCGAAATAGCGCAGCATGTAGTCGCGCAGACAGTCGGTGGTGTGGCAGTAAAACGTCATTTTTTTGAGACGTTCCCGGTCGCGCTGTTTTACAAGTTCCAGCGCTTCTCCGGTAAGCTCGTCATTGTCCCGGTCCTGCTCGATGAAAAACTGGTTTGTGATGACATCCTGACCGCTGTAAAAAAGGATACAGTCCGCCTTTGCACCATCGCGGCCGGCGCGGCCGGCTTCCTGATAATAGCTTTCCATATTTTTGGGCATATTGTAGTGGAGCACAAAGCGCACGTTTGATTTGTCGATACCCATTCCAAAGGCGTTGGTCGCGACGATGATGGGAGCCTCGTCATAGGTAAAAGCCTCCTGATTGGCACGCCGCTCTTCGTCGGATAAGCCCGCATGATAACGGGTGGCGGAGAATCCGTCCGCCAAAAGTCTGTCGCATACCTCTTCAACATTTTTTCGGGTGGCGCAGTAGATGACGCCGGAGCTGTCGGGATGCGCGAGCAGATATTCTCGGATGCCGCGGTATTTGTCCTTATCATGACGCACTTCAAAATAAAGGTTTTTCCGGTCGAATCCCGTGACAGTCACATGGGGCTCTTCCAGGCAGAGCATCCGGATAATGTCCTCTTTTACCTCCTTTGTGGCGGTGGCGGTAAACGCGCCGATAACCGGACGGGAGGGAAGGGACTGGATAAATTCGGGAATCTTTAAATAGCTGGGGCGGAAATCCTGCCCCCACTGGGAGACGCAGTGCGCTTCGTCCACGGCGACCATGGAGATCGGTACAGATGAGGAAAACTCCATAAAGTCATCGGTTAAAAGGCGCTCGGGAGCGACATAGATGATTTTATAACGTCCTTCCTTTGCGAAAGCCAGAGCTTTTTTGTATTGATTCCATGAAAGGGAGCTGTTTAGATATGCCGCATGGACACCCATCTGGTTGAGGGCGCGCACCTGGTCTTTCATGAGCGAGATGAGCGGTGAAACGACAAGTGTGATATCGGGCATTAAAAGAGCGGGAACCTGATAACAGACAGATTTCCCTGCACCGGTCGGCATGATGCCGCATACGTCCTGTCCGGAAAGAAGGCAGTCGATGAGCTCCTCCTGCCCCTCCCGAAAAGAATCATAACCGTAATATGTTTTTAAAATATCATATTTTGTCTGACAGTTTGCGTTCATTAAAATGCTCCCTTTCCTCCCTCTGCGGGATGTATCCAAGATTCTAGCATGCTTTTGTAAGAAGGGCAAGGGGCGTGAGAACGCGGTTTGGGGGTGAGCGGTCTGTTTTAGAAAGCAAAACTTCCAATAGGCCCGCGAATGCTGCTGTTTGCCGGCAAGCCGGCAAACAGCAACAACTGATAAAATGAGGATAGAATCTTTGAAATTTATGTCTTGAAAGAAGTCGGAAAAACCTTTACTATATAGGTATAAATTAAGAGGAAAAAGGTGCGTAGAGCGCACCGGGAGAGGAGTACACCACTGATGAAAGAGAATTTACCTGAATCTTTACAGAAGCTGATCCATAAGGTTGAGGAGACGTTCCATGACGACCCGGACATGGTGAACCTGTTTATCAACTGTTTTTCCAACACACTTGATACGACAGTAAAGAAGATGGATGACGGTACGACCCATGTGATAACCGGCGATATCCCGGCGATGTGGCTGCGCGATTCCGTAGCGCAGGTCCGCCCTTATCTGGTTGCTGCGGCTGAGGATCAGGAGATTTCCGACCTGCTGGCAGGCCTGTCCCGCAGACAGTTCATGTTTGTGAACCACGACCCTTATGCGAATGCATTCAATCAGGAAGATAATGGCCTTTGCTGGACAGAGGATGAAACAGACCGGACGAGCGGCTGGCTGTGGGAACGCAAATATGAGATTGATTCTCTGTGCTATCCCGTGCAGTTCGCATATCTGCTTTGGAAGAATACAGGACGCACAGACCATTTTGACAAGAATTTTGTAAAGGGTCTGCACACTATCCTGAAGGTATTCAAGACTGAGCAGTGCCACGAGGAGAAGTCTCCTTATTATTTCCGCAGAGAAGGCTGCTACTATACGGATACCCTGTCCAGAGACGGTAAGGGCGCTCTCGTAAAATCCGGCATTGGCCTGACATGGTCCGGCTTCCGTCCCAGTGATGATGCCTGCATTTACGGATATCTTATCCCGTCCAATATGTTTGCAACGGTTATTCTCGGTTATATGGAGACAATTGCGCGCGAGGTATTGAACGATGACCTGCTTGCAGCGGAGGCTGCTCAGCTCAAAGAAGAGATACACAATGCGATTGAGACGCTGGCTATTGTGAACAACTATTATTATGGCAAGGTTTACGCATATGAGATAGATGGTTTTGGCCAGTACATGCTGATGGACGATGCAAACGTACCGAGCCTTCTGGCAATGGATTATCTCGGATATGAGGCAAACGACCGGGAGGTTGTGGAAAATACCCGTAAATTTATTTTGAGCTGTGCAAATCCTTACTATTATGAAGGAAAATGCGCGAAGGGTATCGGAAGCCAGCATACGCAGCCTGGTTATATCTGGCACATCGCTCTGGCGCTTCAGGGTCTGACCAGCAAGAAGCAGGAGGAGAAACTGGAGATTCTGCAGATGATGAAGGCAACAGATGCAGGCAAGGGCATGATGCATGAAGGCTTTGATGTGAACGATCCGACCAAGTACACAAGAGAGTGGTTCTCCTGGGCGAACGCAATGTTCTGCGAGCTCGTTCTGGACTACTGCGGTATCCGCGTGGAAAAATAAGAAACTGACAGTTTCGATATAAATTCCGCAATATAAAAAAATGCTCCGGCTGACAGCTTGAATCGTCAGCCGGGGCGTTTTTTTATACGATAGGAAAGTTCTTTTCCTATCGTATAAAAAACATGATTATGCGCACTCGCGCAGAGAGAAAATATTGCCTGTTGGCAGTGTTCGCATGTGACGCGAACATGCGCCCGGTGCGGGTGTGCGCCTTGGCACACACTTTTTCAGTGAAATGTATCCACCGAATAGTCATGATAATGAAAGCCGAACCATCTTCCGGGCATATCGCCGGGGAAGCGGGGGGCATCCTGCGTAATAAAATATCCACGCTCGTCTAGTGCTTCCGGGGTATATTTTTGGGTATGTTCCAGAAGTATCGCGAACAGTCTTTCCTTTTCTTTCTGCCATGCAGGATCATTCGCTAGATTATGCCGCTCCATCGGGTCGGCGTTTAAGTTGAATAAAAGCGTATGGTCGCCAACGGAGGAATAAACGAACTTTATCTTTCTTTCCATGACACAGAAGTTTTTGTTTAAGCTGTTGCCGAAAAACAGCCTGTCATCGGAAAGGGGCTCCAGCAGATTTTTTCCGGAAACTGGAACGGGGGAGGAAAGGCCCGCCATGGAAAGTATCGTCGGGTAGAGGTCGACGAGGTCTGCAGGCGCTTCAACACTGCAGTTGTGCGGAATATCCCTGCCCAAAGGCGGCATGATGAACAGCGGCACATGGGCGCTTCCTTCAAAGAACAGGTTTTTTTGAGACATATGGTGATCACCGAGCATTTCTCCGTGGTCGGATGTAAAGATGATCCATGTGTTTTTGAACAGGTCATGCTCGCGAAGGGCTCCGAATATCCGGCCCAGCGCGTAATCTATCTGCGTAATGCAGGCGTAGTAGGCGCGGCGGGATGCAAGACGCTGTTCTTTTCCAAGCAGATGCATGTTCGTGTTTTCATAGGCTCCGGCAAGAAAGCCCTGCGGCGTGCTCTCTACTGTCTCCGACCAGTCTCCGGTGACCGGTTCGGGCATGGGGATATTGTCGTAGAGTTCCCAGAAATCGCGGCATGGGTCAAAGGGGGGATGGGGCTTTGTAAAGCTCGTCCATAAGAAGAAGGGGCGCGTCTCGTCTCTTGTTTCGATGAAGTCGATGGTCTCATCCGCTATCCAGGTGGTGATGCTGTCTTTTACATCGACCGTTGAGATGACCGGTTCCATTTCGCATTCTCCGATGCCGTGTATCTTGGGGCGGGTAGAGTCCTGCTTTTTGTCATATTCGCGCATATAGTCCAGCGGCAGACGCATATGCTCAAAGCCGTAATGAGCGCGGGCAGGGTAGAACGATTCTTTGTACAGGCCTGCATAAAGGATGCGTGGGTGGCATTTGAAACAACACCGCTTTCATAGCCCTGACGTCCTGTCATGATCGTTGTGCGGGAGGGCACGCAGATGGGACAGGCGGCATAGCAGTTTTTATAGCTGATGCCCATTGCCGCCATATAATTCAAGTGCGGCGTAAAGATGCTCTGATTCCCCCACGCGTTGATTGTGTCAAAGCGCTGCTGGTCGGTGGTGATCAGCAGGATATTGTCTCTTGCCATGAGAAAATACCTCCTTCATATAGTACCCTCAGTATAGGAAAAACAGGAGGCGCGGTCTACCCCAAAAATGTTAGATATGATGATTAAAACATTAAACAGTTTATACATATGAAAAAAAGCGGTTTTTTGACGCAATTGAAATTGATGTGTAAAAAGTGCACAAAAATGCAGATAGAATCTGTATATTGAAACTCATATTTTTTACTGGTATATAATAAATTTTAGATTGAAAAGTAATATTTACTAATATATAATGAATTTAAAGTTCTGATGAGGTGTGGAATACGGCAAGAAGGAGGAAAAGAAAAAGATGAGCAAACAAAAAAAAGACCACAGGGCAAAGAAACGCCGCTGGGGCAGGGATGATACAGAACTGACGCTGCTCGCGCTGCCGACGACGATCTGGTATGCGCTGTTTTGTTTTGCGCCGATGTTTGGTATCATCATCGCATTTAAGAATTATAAGGTATACGGTAATTTCCTACAGAGCTTCTTTCAGAGCGAATGGGTAGGGTTTGAGAACTTCAAGTTCCTGTTTTCATCCAACGACATTTGGATGATCATCCGCAACACGCTGGGATACAATATCGTATTCATTATCCTGAACATTGTTGTCCCGGTAGCGGCGGCGATCGCAATCGGACAGCTCCACAACAAGAAAATGGCAAAGGCGTACCAGACGGCGATGTTTATGCCTTACTTCCTGTCATGGGTCGTTGTAAGCGCGCTGGTATGGGCGTTCCTCTCCTTCGATAAAGGTCTGGTAAACGGCATGCTGGAATCCTTCGGGATGGACAGGCAGCAGTGGTATATGAAGCCGAAGATGTGGCCTCCGTTCCTGGTATTCATGAACCTGTGGAAGGGCGTCGGCTACGGGATGGTCGTATATCTGGCGACGATTACGGGAATCGACAAGACCTATTATGAGGCGGCGGGTATCGACGGGGCGACGATCTGGCAGCAGATCCGCTACATCACGCTTCCGCTGATGAAGACAGTTATCGTCATGATGTTTATTATGGCGGTAGGACGTATTTTCTACTCCGATTTCGGTCTGTTCTATCAGGTACCCAGAGATTCCAACTCTCTGTACAACTACGTTTATACATTGGATGTATATGTGTACAAGCAGTTGAAGACGTCTACCACGGGTATGGCGGCAGCGGCGGCGTTTGTGCAGTCTGTGATGGGCTGTATCACGATCCTGACGGCGAACGCGATCGTGCGTAAGGTAGACCGCGAGAGCGCGATGATTTAAGGGAGAATTGATATGGAAACAACGAAACCGATTAAAAAAAGAAAAAAGAACGAGCCGGACGGCTTTGACCGGTTTAACCGGATCTCAAATACGTCCAATGTGATTTTAAACATTATTTTCCTGATCATGTCTCTGACATGTATCATCCCGGTTCTGCTTGTTGTGGCGATTTCTTTCTCCGCAGAGCAGTCCATTACGGAATACGGCTATCGCTTCATTCCGAAGATTTTTTCAATGGAAGGTTATACGTTCCTAGCCAACCAGAGCAAGATGATTCTGCGGGCACTGGGAATTTCCTTATTCGTAACGATCGTCGGGACAGTGCTGGGCGTTATGCTCACGACGCTGATGGGATATGTGCTTTCCCGACCCAACTACAAGCTGAACGGATTTTTAACGATGGTCGTGTTTATCCCGATGGTATTCAACGGCGGTCTGGTTTCCACATACTTCGTAGTGAGCCAGCTGCTGGGCTTAAAGAACTCCGTATGGGCGCTGATTTTACCGCTGGCGGTATCGTCCTTCAACGTCATTATCTGCCGGACGTTCTTTAAGACGACGGTGCCGGAATCGCTGATCGAATCGGCGAAGATGGACGGCGCGAGCCAGCTGACGATCTTTTCCCGCATCGTGCTTCCGATTTCCCTGCCGGTGCTGGCGACGATCGGTCTGTTTTTGACATTTGCTTACTGGAACGACTGGTATCAGTCTATGCTGTATATCGACGAGAGCAAGCTGTTGTCCCTGCAGGCGCTGTTAAACAATATCATGGCGAACATTCAGGCGCTGGCAGCCAATGCGGCGACGCTGGGCGTATCCTCCGCCGAGATGATTGCGAATATGCCGAAGGAAGCTGCTCGTATGGCGATTGTGGTTATTATCGTGCTGCCGATCGCATGCGCATATCCTTTCTTCCAGAAATACTTCATTTCCGGTCTGACAGTCGGCGCGGTAAAGGGTTGATCCGGAAACGCTTACTATTGTAATATTTGTAATATCTTCCGGGATTACCGGTTGATATAAATAAGACGGCTGCCCGTCAGGACAGCCGCTTCAATAAAACTCACAGGAGGAACATAGTTATGAAAAAGAAGAGCTTAAAGAAACTTCTGGCTCTGGGTCTTGTTTCTGCAATGACAGCCGGCATGCTGGCTGGCTGCGGCAGCTCCGAGACTCCCGCAACAACACCGGCAGATGGCACAGAGGCTGCTGCAAAGGACGACACAGCAAAGGCTGACGGCGAAGTGCCTACCCTGATCTGGTGGACCTGCGGCGGTACACCCGCAGACGATTTTGATGAGGCAATCGCTGAGATCAGCGATTACACCGAGGAGAAGATCGGCGTAAGACTTGACGTGAAGATCGCGGGCTGGGGCGAATATGACCAGAAGATGAACAACATCGTAAATACCGGCGAGTATTTCGACCTGATGTTCGTAAACAACAGCAACTACAGCAAATTTGTAAACCTGAATGCGCTGGAGAATATCACGGAGCTGGTTCAGACCGTAACTCCCGAGCTGTACAGCTTCATTCCCGAGGATCTCTGGAAAGGTACCCAGATCCATGGCAACGTATACGCAGTGCCGACCTACAAGGATTCTTCCCTGACACAGTTCTGGATGCTGGATCATCAGTATGTTGAAAAATATGGTATTGATGTAGAGAGCATCAAGGATTTTGAAACACTGGATCCCGCGATTCGCAAGATCAAAGAGGGTGAAGGAAGCTCCTGTTATCCGGTTCAGCTGTCTCAGGGTTCCCTGTTCAATGGTTTCTTCAATGGCTATGACGGTCTTGCAGGCGGCTGCCAGCCGATCGGCGTAAGAGTTGATGATGAGTCTCGTAAGGTTCTGAGCCTGCTTGAACAGGAAGACGTAAGAGCAAACCTTGAGATGCTTCATCAGTGGTATATGGACGGTTTGGTAAACCCTGACGCAAACGTTATCACAGAAGGTAATAAGGGCGCGATCTTTGGTTCCGCACAGGGGTGGCCCGCAGCAGCGGCTACATGGGAATTAAACAGCGGCGTTGAGCAGTACGACCTGACTCAGGTATACGGCCCTGTTTACACAACAGAGACAATTCAGGGATCCATGAACGCGATTTCCTCTAACTCCAAATACAAAGAGGAAGCGCTGAAGGTTCTGCAGCTGATGAACACGGATCCTAAGTTCCGTACAATGTGTGCATTCGGTACGGAAGGTAACTACATGCAGTATGAAGAAGACGGCACAGTAACCAGACTCCGTGACGACTGGGTATGGCCTTCCTACACACAGGGCACATTCTTCATCCTTCCTACCCTGCACGGCGAAGATCCCGATGCGTGGGAGCAGGTAAAGGCACAGAATGAAGCGGCAACTTCTTCCACATGTCTGGGATTTGCGCTGGATATTTCCAACATCCAGAACGAGATTGCAAACTGCAACACCGTTTGGGATAAGTACAAATACGACATGCTGACAGGCGCATCCGATCCGGCAGTTGTTGTGGATCAGTGCATCTCCGAGCTGAAGGCTGCCGGTCTTGATACCGTTATTGCCGAGGCTCAGAAGCAGGTTGACGAGTTCTTTGCACAGTAAATTGTATGCGCTAAGGCGCATCCGTTGTCAGGCATATTGACTGATGAGGAACTGAGGCCTTCCGAACTTTGGTTCGGAAGGCTTTTTGAATAGGCGTAAGCGGCAGCAGCCTGCGGTTATTCAAAAAGCCTTCCTGACAGAAGAAAAGAGCTTGCAGGAACATCCCGGACAGTCTATAATCAGAATGAATATAAAAACCGCTAAAAGGGTCTGGGACAGCATGAGGAGAGGACAGCAGGATGAGCAGATTTCACAACACATTTCTGGGATACCGCATTTACCGGAAAAAGTTTCTGGGAACAGTTGCAGTTGTTGTGCTGCTGTGTTCGGTCGTCTTTTTCGGAATGTTGTTCTTTTTTGTAGAAAAGTGGATGGGCGACATGAGGACCCAGGTGCAGAACCGGTTTCATGACAAGGAGAAGCGGCTGGAGCTTTTGCAGAACTGGACGGACAATTATGTGAACGGCATGTATGAGGACGCCATGGTCATGCAGGATCTGAAGGCGCTGTTTGAAGCTGCAAACCATATGCAGTATGTGCAGCAGCGGCGGGAGAACAGCCTGTCGCAGAGCAGCCAGATCCGGTATTTCCCGATGAATGCGCGCCAGCTTTTTATCGACAGGCGGGGACAAATCGGGGCGGTTTCTCTGGAATCGGATTCGGGCGTGAAGCTGGTCTGGATGGATCAGGGAGAGCTTTATGTCAATTTTGATTTTACCGGCGCCAAAGAGGCGGCGGAGCGTTTAAAACAGTGCGATCTGGAAGTGTCCTCCTATTCGGTCCGCGACCCTGAGAATATGGGAAAGGTGCTGGGCACGATGAGGTTCTGGGTGGACAGCGGGAATATTTACGAGGCGGACAGTTCCCCGGAAGCGCCGTGGGCGCTGTTTGATACATACGGACGGATTTTGGAGGACGGAGGGCTGGACGGCATTGAGAAGGAATGGCTGGCGCAGGCGTCCCAGAAGGGGACTTCCTACGGCTGGCTGGAGGATACCGGGTTGGACAGGGTGTTTTTTGTCAAGATGACGTCCGGGCACGGAAGCTTTTCCTATGTGACGGTCAAGAGCGTGGGGGAGATCATTACGGACAATTCCCGCGTGATCGCAGTGCTTGCAGGGGCGCTGTTTATTCTGGCGGCGGGCGTGCTTTTGTTCAGCTATATGGAGATCGGGGCAGATGCAGAGTTCCTTTCGCGTATCATGCGGATGCTTTCCGATATGGAAAGCGGGCATTTTGAAGACATCCGCAGGCAGGAGCTGCCGCTGCGCCACAAGGAAAACGAATACGGGATGATTGCGGTCGCCTTAAAGGACGTAGGCGAGAAGCTTCAGGGCTATATCGAGACAGAATATATTTTAAAATTAAAAGATCAGGAAACGCAAATGCGGGCACTTCAGCATCAGATCAATCCGCATTTTCTGTATAATACATTGGAGATTCTTCGTTCCAAAGCGCTCTTGCAGGGAGATCGCGATATGGCGGATGCAATCGCGCTTCTGGGAGCTTTATATCGCGCACGGATGCATAAGAAGGACAGGATTCCTCTGGGTGAGGAATTTGAATTGCTGGAAACCTATTTAAAGATCATGTCGATGCGCTTTCGGGATAACTTTGTTTATCAGATGGAGCTGGACAAGGAGATTGCTGACATTGAAACGATCAGCTTTTGGCTGCAGCCTCTGGCGGAGAACTTTTTTACCCATGGTTTTGACCGGAGCAGCCTTTATAATCTGCTGATTGTGACCGGGCACGCGGAAAACGGAGGTGCACGGATTGAGGTAATTGACAATGGTAACGGCATTGCGGAAGAAAAACTGGAAGAGATTCGTAAAAATATGTATGAGGGAAATGATGATCCGGATGCGGATATCGGACTGCGCAATGTATATATGAGGATGAATTATTTTTACAGAGATGGATTTACGATGGAAATCGGCAATAATGAAGAAGGAGGATTCCGGATTTCTATTTTTATTCCGGGAAAGATGGTAACAGATGTACACACTGGTGATCGTGGATGATGAACCGGCGATAGCAGAGGGAATCTGTCGGCTGCTGGATTGGAAAGAGCTGGGATTTGAACGGATTCGAACAGCAACAAGCTGTTTTGAGGTAGTATCTCATGTGGTTGACTGGAAGCCGGACGTCTGTCTGGTGGATGTGCGGATAGGCAATGAATTCGGTTACGAGCTGATAAACTGCTTGAACGGGATGGGCATCAAGTCAAATTATATCATGATGAGCGGCTATGACGACTTCCGGTACGCGTGCGAGGCGCTCCGGTGCGGCGCGCTGGATTATCTTCTGAAGCCTATCGATAAGACGCAGCTTCAGAAGCGGATAGAACAGATAGTGGTGGAGAAGCTGCACGGTACGGTCCGGAAGGAGCCGCGCAAAAATGAAGACCCGGTTTTGGAACGGGAATATGAGGAATTTTCGCCGCTGATCCGTAAGATAGTGATGATGGTCGTGATGGAGTACGGACAGCATATTTCGTTAAAGAGCATTGCAGACAGATTCAGGATGAACGCCACTTATCTGGGACAGATATTTATCAAGGAAACAGGCATGAAGTTTTCAGAGTATCTGATGGCATACCGGATGAATGTGGCGCGGGAGAGGATTTTGAATACTGATGATAAGATATCCGCGGTAGCGGCGGACGTCGGATATTCAAATATGAATTATTTTTATCAGCATTTTCATAATTATTATGATATCACGCCCTCCGAAATGAGGGCTGGTAAATAAGGAGGAATATGAAGAATGAGAGCCCTGTTTTTTGACATTGATACGCTTCGTGCGGATCATATGGGGTGTTACGGCTACGGAAGGAATACGACTCCCGTAATGGACGAGATAGCAAAGGAGGGCGTGCGTTTCGACGATTACTACTGTCCGAACGCTCCGTGCCTTCCTTCCCGTGCATCCATGATAAGCGGTCAGTACGGAATCCATAACGGAATCGTGGGACACGGAGGGACTGCTGCGGATATGCGCCTGCAGGGGACGACGAGAAGCTTTACGGACGATATGTCCGAGAACGGTCTGTTCATGCAGTTTCGGAGAGCGGGGATGCATACGGTGTCCTTCTCCACCTTTGCGGAGCGCCACAGCGCATGGTGGTTTAATTCCGGCTTTAATGAGTGCTATAATGTAGGAAACCGGGGCGGCGAATCAGCGGAGATGGTAACGCCGCACGTTCTGGACTGGCTGGAGAAAAATGGGGAGCAGGACAACTGGATGATGCACATCCATTTCTGGGACCCCCATACGCCGTACCGCACGCCTGCGGATTATCCCGACCAGTTTGCGGACGAGCCTTTGCCGGATGACTGGATAACGGAGGATATTTTTAAGGAACATCTTCTGCATATCGGTCCTCATGGTGCAAATGAGATCAATATGTGGAATGACGATGCAAATGCGGTGTGGCCTAAGCATCCCGGAAAGCTGACCAGCCTGGATGAAGCAAAAAAATTCTTAAATCAGTATGACAACGGTATCCGCTATACGGATGATAATATTGGTATGATCGTGGGATGGCTGAAAGAGCATGGTCTTTATAATGACGATCTGGCAATCATCATCACGGCGGACCATGGTGAAGATCTGGGTGAATTTGGAATTTATGCCGAGCATGGAGCAGCGGACGAGCCGGTATGCCGCATTCCGCTGATCGTGCGCTGGCCCGGCATGAGAAAGGGCGCTGTAGCAAAAGGATTTCATGATAATACGGATCTGGTGCCGACCGTTCAGGAACTTCTGGGGACGCCGAAGGTTTCAGACCGCTACCGGTATGACGGGGTATCCTTTGCAAAGACGTTAAAGGATGGAACGGATTGTTCCAGACCTTATGCGGTGCTGACCCAGTGTGCCCATGTGTGTCAGAGAAGCGTGCGCTTTGACGATTATGTTTATATCCGCACGGTACACGGCGGTTATCATCTGTTCCCGGACGAGATGCTGTTTAACATCAAGGAAGATTCTCATGAACAGCATGATCTGGCAAAGGAACGCCCTGACCTGTGTGCAAAGGGCGCAAAGATGATACTCGACTGGAATGATCGGATGATGAAGACGTCCAACTATGATGTGGACCCGATGTGGACTGTGATGCGGGAGGGCGGACCGGAGCACTGCAGAGGCCAGCTGAAATCTTATATGGAACGCATCAAGGGCACACCCAGAGAATACGGCATCGAGCTTTTAAAAGAAAAATATGGAGATTGTGAATAATATGAAGAAATATCAGGATACATCCCTTTCCCCGGAACAGCGCGCCAAGGCGTTGCTGGGGGAGATGACACTTGCAGAAAAAGTCGGACAGTTAAATCAGCGCCTTTATGGATTTCGGATATATGAAAGAAAAGAAACGGCGGATGGTGAAAAGATTGAGCTGTCAGAGGAATTTAAAGAAGAAGTGGAACGTTTTGGCGGACTCGGTACCTTGTATGGTCTTTACCGTGCGGATCCGTGGGCAGATAAGGACTATTCTACAGGGCTGTGCGGGAATCTGGCAAAGAAGGCATATAATGAAGTGCAGCGCTATGTGATAGAGCATTCCCGTCTGGGTATCCCGGCGCTGATGAGTTCGGAGTGCCCGCATGGGCATCAGGCGCTGGATGGTTATCTGCTTCCTGTAAATCTGGCGGCAGGAGCGACCTTTGACCCGGCGCTCTTACGGGCGGCAAACCGTGTGTGCGGACGTCAGCTTCAGTCGATGGGCGTTGATTTTGCGCTTGTATCTATGCTGGATGTGCTGCGTGATCCAAGATGGGGGCGTAGTGAAGAATGTTATGGCGAAGATCCGTATCTGTGTTCCAGAATGGCGGCAGCAGCGGTTGAAGGAATGCAGGAGGCAGGACCATATGCGGTAGCGAAGCATTTTGCGGCGCAGGGCGAGGGCACAGGCGGTGTTAATGCCAGTGCGGCAAGGATAGGAGAACGCGAACTGAGGGAAATTCATTTTCCTCCGGCGCAGGCGGCGATAAAAGCGGGTGCGAAAGGTATTATGGCGGCGTATAACGAAATAGACGGTGTATACTGCCATGCAAATTCCTGGCTTCTTAATGATGTTATACGCGATGAGATGGGCTTTGACGGCATCGTAATGTCGGATGGCGTTGCAATAGACAATCTGGACAGCATGACAGGGGACAACGTGGCGTCCGGCGCACTGGCACTGCAGTCCGGTGTGGATATGGGACTGTGGGACAGGGCGTTTGGAAAGCTGGAAGAAGCGGTTTCCAGAGGGCTTGTGAAGCAGTCGCGGTTAGACCAGGCGGTGCTGCGGATATTGACGATGAAATTTGCGAGGGGACTGTTTGAGCATCCGTATCTGCCGGAGGATGAAGACGGGGTGCGCGTACCCTATGAACTGCATCCGGAAAGCCTCCAGATGGCGAGAGAGAGCCTGATACTTCTCCAGAATAAGGGAGAGCTCCTTCCACTGACGAAGGAGACTGCGCGCGGCAAAAAGCTGGCGGTAATAGGTCCCAATGCAGACAATGTCTACAGCCAGCTTGGAGATTATACGCCTCCGCTGCGCAGGGAAGACGGCGTAACAGTACTGGACGGTGTCAGGGCGCTCTATCAGGAGAGCGATGTGCGTTTTGCGCAGGGCTGCTGGCTCAGAAAGAAGGACGGAGCTCTTTTGGCAGAGGCGAGAGCGCTGGCAGAAGACAGCGATGCCGTTATCTGCGTGCTGGGCGGCTCCTCCAGCCGGTTTGGCAGCGGCGCAGCATTCGATACGAACGGTGCGGCGATAGCAGGCGTGACGGCAGATACGGAATCGGCAGAGCAGGATGGAAACGGAAGAGTGACGGCAGACCCGGGACCGCAGATGGACTGCGGAGAAGGGATGGACTGTGCGGATATCGACATCCCTGAGGCTCAGCTTGAGCTGCTGGAGGCGGTAAAAGCGAGCGGAAAGCCTGTGGCGGTGGTTGTTATCTGCGGAAGACCGCTCGTGCTGACAAAGGTATGCGAACTGGCAGACGCTGTAGTACTGGGATTTTATCCCGGTCCGAGAGGCGGTCAGGCTGTGGCGGAGATACTTTGCGGTGATGCGGTACCTTCCGGGAGACTTCCTGTCTCCCTGCCAAGGAGCACGGGACAGGTACCGGTATATTACAATTACAAAAATTCCTATCGGGCTATCTATTATATGGACGAGCAGCCCGGGCCGTTGTTTACCTTTGGATATGGCTTAGGATATACGGAATTCGTATGGGAGGATGTGAAACTGAGCACAGAGCGCTGCAATGCGGCAGCTCTGGAAAAGAAAGGTATAACGCTGACGGTACGGATCAGAAATACCGGGAAGAGAGGCGGCTTTGCCGTCCCGCAGCTGTATGTGACCGATCTTGCTGCATCCACAGTACGCAGGGTAAAGGAGTTAAAGGCATTCCAGAAAGTGTGGCTGGATGCCGGAGAGGAGAGGACAGTTACTCTTTCTCTTGATAAGGAAGCCTTTTGCATGTGGAATCAAAAGATGAAGTTTGTAACGGAGCCGGGCAGTTTTGTTCTGGAGCTTGCAGACGGCGCCGATACGATATGGAAAGGAGAATTTACATTATGTATTTAATTCCCGCTCCGGTAAAGCTGGAGAAAAAAGAAGGGCAGTTCATCTGGACTTATGAAACCTATATCAGTCTGGATAAAAGCTGCAGTCCGCTGCTGAGCCGTCAGGCGTCTCTGTTCTGCAACGGCGCAGAGGAAAGGCTGGGATTCCGTCCGATACTCGTAAGAGGCGAGGGACAGGATGGGGATATCACGGTCGTTCAGGATGATTCCATGAAAAAGGAAAGCTATGTCCTGGATATCACAGAGGACGGCATTTGCCTGACTGGTGATGAAAGCGGCATATGGCACGGAATGCAGACAATACTGCAGATGATCGAGCAGAAAGGGGCAGTACTTGACGCCCTCCATATCGAGGATGAGCCGTCCATTGAGAACCGAGGTTATTATTTTGACTGTGCGAGAGGGCGTGTGCCTAAGCTCGAATGGCTCAAAAAACTTGCCGACCGGATGGCTTATTACAAGATGAATCAGCTGCAGCTTTATATTGAGCATTCCTATCTGTTTCGCGGGATGACCGAGCTGTGGAGGGATGATACCCCGCTGACTGCAGAGGAGATAATGGAATTTGACCTTTACTGTGCGGAGCGCGGCATCGAGCTTGTTCCGTCCCTTTCCAGTTTCGGACATCTGTATAAGCTGCTTTGCTCCAAAGAGTATGCGCACCTTTGTGAGCTGGAAGGTTCAGATAAGGAGCCCTTCTCACTGCATGGCAGAATGCACCACCATACAATTGATACGCTGAATCCGGAGAGTGTGGAGCTTATCACCCGTATGATAGGGGAATATATGGAGCTGTTTACATCAAAACAGTTTAACTTCTGCGCGGATGAGACGTTCGATTTGGGACATGGGAAGAGCAAGGAAGCAGTCGAGCAGTCCGGGCGTGGCAGGATATATATTGATTATGTAAAAAAACTGGCGGATTTTGTAATTTCAAAAGGACGCCGTCCGATGTTCTGGGGCGATGTCATTCTGGGATTCCCGGAGCTGTTAAAGGATTTACCGGAGGATATCATCTGCCTGAACTGGGGCTATATGTGGAACCAGAGGGAAGAGGAAACGAAGTGGATGTATGAGGCGGGTGCAACCCAGTATTGCTGTCCCGGATGCTGCGCGTGGAATGAGTTTACAGCCATTAACTGGAGCTCTTATAACAATGTGATGCGTCTTTGCAATTACGCGAGAAAATACAACGCTATCGGTATTTTAAATACGGATTGGGGCGATTTCCTGCACATCAACCATCCTGACTTTACAAGAGTCGGCATGATATACGGCGCGGCATTTTCGTGGAATGAAGAAATCCCATCCTATGAAGAAATAAACCGGCAGATTTCCCGTCTGGAATACCGCGACAGCAGCGAAGGTTATCTGGATATAGTGCATCAGATACATGACAACAGCGCATTTAACTGGAATGAGACAGTCCGCTACTGGGAGATAAAGAGAGGGATTACAGACCATGAAGCCTTTTCCAAAAAGTTCATGGAGGATTGTCTGCCTGCCATGGATAATGTGGATGAGAAAAATGCCCGCTTAAAAGAGCTGACAAAACAGCTTTATACACATATCGGTTGTCTGGACAGCTCTAAGAAGGCGCTGGTGATGCCTCAGATAGTTGCGGCAGACGGTATTCGCATCTTTAATCAGATCGGCAAATTTGTAACGGCAGAGCTGTTTGGCAAAACCTATGAAGCGATGCCTGACAGCTGGAAGCTTGCAAAAGAGCTTGAAACATGGTTCTATCATTATAAACAGGTATACAGAAGTGTGAGCCGGGAATCCGAGCTTCATATCATTCAGGATTTGGTTTGCTGGTACGGCGATTATCTTCGCGATCAGAAATAGAAGACTGGCAGGACAAAGCCCCGGTCTGCAGGGGCGTTCTGCCCGCGGGCGTCAGAAACGGACGCCCGCAGGGAGAGAAAGGAGTATTAAATGAAGACACAGCTTTTACACGAAAACTGGGAAATGCGGCAGGTCGGTACGACGCAGCTGCTCCCTGCAACTGTGCCTGGCAGCGTTTACGGCGACCTGCTGGCGAACAAAAAAATGGAAGATCCTTTCTGGAAGGATAATGAAAATGATGCCTGCGAGCTGATGGAGGAGGATTACGAGTACGTTTCCAACTTCGACTGTGAAGAAGGTATTCTGGATAACGACCGAGTTGTCCTGCACTTTGACGGTATCGATACGGTTGCTGACGTTTATCTGAACGGCGTGCATCTGGGAAGTCCTATCAGTATGCACCGCATCTGGGAATACGATGTGAAGGAAATCCTGCAAGATAAGGACAACGAACTGAAAGTTATCCTGCATTCTCCTAACAAGTGGATAAGGGAGGCATTCAAGAAATGCCGTACTCTCGGAAATGATGATACCTTTGAGGGCTTCATGCATCTTCGTAAAGCTCATTACGGATTTGGCTGGGACTGGGGTGCACATCTTCCTGATGCAGGTATTTTCAGACCGGTATCTCTGCTTGGCATTAATACCGCAAGAATCGATAACGTTCTGATCTTACAGGATCATGAGCGTACCGGTGAGACAGAGCCCGGAACAGTGCGCCCTGTTACAAAATCCGTAACTTTGACATTTAAGGTGGAGCAGGAGACAGTTGGTGACGAGGAGCACGGGCCTGCCCTGAAAGATGTGACCGGCGGTTTTGTATGCAAAAAGTGCGGCAAGGATTTCAGCTATACGGTAGAGATTACAGCGCCTGACGGTTCCGTGAGCGTATATGAGAATTCTCCGGTACAGGTAAAGATAGGCGAACCCAAGCTGTGGTGGCCGAACGGTTACGGTGAGCAGAATCTGTATCAGGTAAAGGTTACGTTATTCTGCGACGGCAAGAAGCTGGATGAGTGGTGCAAGCGCATCGGTCTGCGCACTATGACCATGCATATCGAAAAGGATGAGTGGGGCGAGTGCTTCGCACATCAGGTCAACGGTGTAGACGTATTTGCGATGGGCGCAGACTATATTCCCGAGGATAACCTGCTTGGCCGAGTGACACCTGAGACGACCAGAAAGCTTCTGGAAAAAGGTAAATTTGCAAACTTCAACTCCGTACGCGTATGGGGCGGCGGCTATTATCCGTCCGACTGGTTCTATGATATCTGTGACGAGCTGGGTCTGATGGTATGGCAGGACTTCATGTTCGCATGCTCCGTTTACGAGCTGACGCCTGAATTTGAGGCGAATATCCGTCAGGAGTTTATTGAAAATGTGAAGCGTATCCGTCATCATGCATCTCTTGGCTTATGGTGCGGTAATAACGAAATGGAAATGTTTGTAGGGGCACGCAACGAGTGGGTGACAAAGGATACGGAAGTGCGCGATTATCTGTTCATGTATGAGCGCATCATCCCTGAAATCGTACATGAGCTCGATCCTCAGGCGTTCTACTGGCCGGCAAGCCCGTCCTCAGGCGGAAGCTTTGACAAGCCCAACGACCCTGATCGCGGAGACGTTCATTACTGGAGCGTATGGCATGGAAACCGTCCGTTCACAGAGTACCGCCAGTATTTCTTCCGTTATCTGTCTGAGTTCGGCTTCCAGGCATTCCCGTCCGTGAAGACGATCGAGACATTTACAGATGATCCGGCAGATATGAATCCTTTCTCCTATATCATGGAGAAGCATGAGCGTCAGTACGGCGCATGCGGAAAGATTATGGGATACATGCAGCAGACATACAAATATCCCAATGGTTTCCCGACTTTTGTATATGCGTCTCAGCTTCTGCAGGCTGACGGCATCCGCTATGGCGTAGAGCATTTCCGCCGCAACAGAGGCCGCTGCATGGGTGCGGTGTACTGGCAGCTGAATGATTGCTGGCCGGTAATCTCCTGGTCCTCCATCGATTACAGCGGACGCTTAAAGGCACTGCATTATTATGCAAAACGGTTCTTTGCACCGCTGATGATCTCCTGTGAGGAACAGGGCATGATGAGTGCGGAAGCAAACATGAACAGAGAGCATTTCGTATTTGAAAAATCTATTCGCTTAAATGTTTCCAACGAGACGATGAGCGATAAGAAGGTAACCGTGCGTTGGGCGCTGAGAAATCCGAAGGGCGAAGTTCTTTCCGAGAGCGGCGAAAAGGAGCTTGTTGTTCCTGCGCTGACGAGCGTATGGCTGGATAAGGTGGAATTCCCGAATGCGGATATCTTCTCTGAGTATGTAAGCTATGAGCTGATATGCGACGGTGAAGTGGTTTCCAACGGAACGGTGAACTTCTCCTATCCGAAATATTTCAGATATGAGGATCCGGAACTGTCCTACCGTATCGAAGGCGATGAGATAGTCGTTTCTGCCAAGACCTATGCAAAGAGCGTAGAAATCCTGAATGAAAACGAGGATCTGGTGCTCTCCGATAACTACTTTGACTTAAATGCTGACGAAAAGCGTGTGAAGATCCTTTCCGGCAGCACAGAAAACCTGCGTCTGCGCAGCGTATTTGACATCAGATAAGCTCCTGCCTGTCAGGAAAATATTGTTTTTACGAAGGCTGCAGCCGTCAACGTGTTGGGCGCTGCGGCCTTTGCCGTTTATTCGGCGGAAGTGAGAGGACAAGATGATGTTTCATAAGAAGGGAGAGCCTTCCCCGCAGGAGGCAAAACCCAAAAAGTCACGGGTGCGTTGGGCTGACCGCAGGGGCGTACCGGAGGAAGGGCTGGAACGGTTTCAGGAATATCTTCATACGTATTCCACAAACCGTAACCATCCGGTCAAGATTTTATGCAGCTTTTATAAGGGGACTCAGAAAAAGCTGGCGTTGTCGGGCTTTTTTCTGATACTGCAGCGTTCGCCGGTATGGGTGATACCGATAGTGACAAGCAATATCATCAATGCGGCGACAAACCCGGACGCGAATGCGCTGGAGATAATTTTGTTCAATCTTCTGATAGCGCTCATATTTATCATCCAGAACGCCGGAACGAACTATCTGGCGACAAAGGAATATGCCAGTGTGAACAGAAGCATAGAAGGATCGCTGCGAAATGCGATGGTCAGGAAGCTTCAACAGCTCTCTATCATGTTCCATAAGGAAGTGCAGTCGGGGCGGTTGCAGTCCAAGATAATGAGAGATGTGGAAAATGTAACGGAGCTTTTGAATCAGGTGTTCAAAACGCTGTTTTTCTTTGTGCTGGATATTTCCGTAGTTATAGTGATAACACTGAGGAAAAGTCCGGCGGTTTTTCTGTTTTTCATCGTTGTCGTGCCCTTTGCGGTGCTGACGATGCGCGCTTTTAAAAAGCCTGTAGCGGAGAAAAATCAGGAATTCAGAAGTGAAATGGAAAATACGCAGGGAGCAGTTGCAGAGATGCTGGAAATGATCCCGGTAGCGCGTGCACATGGGCTTCAGGAAGAAGAAATCAGTAAGATGAATACTCATCTGACCCGGATCGTGAACAGAGGATATAATCTGGATCTGGTAAATGCTCTGTTCGGCGCAGTTAACTGGGTGGTATTTCAGGCATTTCAGATAATATGTCTTGCATTTACCGGTTATCTGGCTGTGAAGGGAAAGATAAGTGTCGGTGAGGTTGTTTTATACCAGACCTATTTCGGGTCTCTGGTAGGGCAGATATCCACGCTGATAAGCATCTATCCCCAGATAAGCAAAGGGCTGGAATCGGTAAAATCCATCGGTGACATCATGGGAGAAACGCAGGTGGAAACGAACAATTCCATCGTGCCTCTGGGAGAGTTAAAGGGCGGCGTAGAGTTCGTGAATGTGGACTTTAAATATCCCGGCAGTGATAAGTGGATATTGAAAGACTTTACGCTGACGGTAAAGCCGGGCGAGAGCATTGCCTTTGTCGGAGAATCGGGCGCGGGTAAATCGACGGTCTTAAATCTTTTGATAGGCTTTATCCCGCCGACCAACGGAAAAGTACTCATTGACCGCATCAATATGGTAAATCTTGACATCAATGAATACCGTCATCAGATAGCGGTTGTGCCGCAGAATACGATACTGTTTTCCGGAACGATAATGGATAACATTACCTATGGGTTAAAAAATGTGTCGGAAGCAGATGTGATGGAAGTCATCCGGGAGGTAGGTCTGGACGATATGATAGCAAAGCTGCCGTACGGTATCCATACGCAGCTGGGCGAGCACGGAGATAAGCTTTCCGGCGGTCAGAGACAGAGGATTTCAATCGCAAGGGCGCTTATCAGAAGACCGAAGATCATCGTATTTGACGAGGCGACCAGCGCTCTGGATTCTGCTTCCGAGAAAAAGGTGCAGGAAGCAACTAATAATATGATGAAAAACTGCACCACGTTTCTGGTGGCTCATCGTCTTTCCACAATACGCAATGCGGACAGGATAGTTGCCATGAAGGAAGGCAGGATAGTAGAAGTGGGAAGCTATGAAGAGCTGATGGAAAAGAAAGGTTATTTTTACGAATTAAAGGCGCTGCAGTCATAAGGAAAGCTTATCAGGCAGCGATGGAGGGATTGGAATGCTGGCTATCATAAGAGAAAATAAAATACGTCTGATAGGGCTGGCAGCAGGAGCGGCGGTACTGTTTTTTATCGCACCGCTGCTCTTTGGACTGCTGCCTGAGGAAACAAAGGCAACGGGAACACTGATGATTCTGGTGATAATAAACCAGATATACATGGCGGTTGTGGGATGGCAGGCAAACTACATGGGCAAGCTGGGCGCGTATATGCCGGTCATCGCGGTGGCGCTGTATCTGATATCCGAGCTGGCACTTTATCAGACGGTGAGCTTTAGTCTGGAGCTCAACTATCTGGAAACGGGGTATATTGTGTATCTGCTTCGGAAGATGATACTCCGCAGGCAGCAAATACAGCAGAAAAACGAGCAGAAGCCGTTTCCGAAAGGGCTGGGAAAAAGATAAGGTCTGAGACGATGACTACAGGAATCCGCCGTCTATGGTGATGATCTGACCGGTCAGATAGGTTGGTGACTGCGTGAGCTGCAGGGCGAGCGCAGCTACCTCCTCAGGCCGGCCCAAACGGTCGGCAGGTATTTCTTCGATGAGCAGCTGCATCTCTTCCTCGGAAAAACAGCGGTTCATATCTGTGTCGATAACACCGCAGGCGATAGCATTTACCGGGATATTACTGGGAGCAAGCTCCTTGGCGAGCGCTTTTGTGAGGCTGTTGACCGCACCTTTTGAAGCGGAATATGCAGCTTCCATGGAAGCGCCTGCATTTCCCCAGATGGAGGAGATATTGATGATGCGCCCGGAATGCTCGCGGACCATCAGAGGCACTGCGAGCCTGCATGTGTAAAAGCAGGCGTCCAGATTGGTTGCCATGAGCCTGCGCCACTCTCCGGGAGTCATATCGGAAAGCAGTCCAATGTGGGAGATACCGGCGTTGTTGACGAGGACATCGAGACGGCGGATGGATGAAAAAAGCCGTTCTACCGTGTCAAAATCCCCCATATCGCCGCAGAAAGGCACGGCGCAGACGCCATGCTCGGAGGACAGGTCTTCGCACAGCTTTTCCAACTGTTCCCTGTTGTGGATACAGGTAAGGATAAGGTCGAAGCCTGCCTGTGCAAAGGTGCGGGCGATAGCGGCGCCTATGCCGCGGGATGCGCCGGTGATAAGGGCGATGGGGCGGACAGAGAGCTGTCCGCAAAAGAGTGTGTCAGGGGTATTCATTTGGATGCTCCTTTTTTATTTGTTCAGATTGTCAACGAAGGCGGCTTCTCTTGCAGTCAATTCCACCCAGGCGGGACGGAAGCCGCATTTGAGCGCGTTGCGGACGGATTTGATGTTTGACCATGCGGCGCAGTAAAAGGGGACTTTGCCGAGTTTTAATGTTTCAAGAGCGAGTGTGCTCGTAATTGCGGATGCAATGCCCCTTTTTCTATATTCGGGAAGGACGTCTACGCCTATCTGATACATCATCTCGCAGTCGGCAGAGCAGCCTGCGAGCCCGACCAGCTTTTGACCGTCGAATGCGCCGACGGCAAGCTTGTCCAGATGCTTTCTTTTTTCGCATAAGGCGTTGTTCCATTCCTCCGTATAGTACGGCTCAAAATCCTCCGGGTGCAGGATACGGAGTTCATATCCGCAGGACAGCGGTCTGAGTGCATTTAAGTCCGGAAGAAAGTATTCTGCCATAAAGCAGACTTTATATCCGAAGGCTGCAAGTTTTTCGTTCAGGGCTATCACATTCGGCGATTCAAAGCAATGCTCTACCGGATATTTGTTTATGTACCATTCTATGGTCTCACGCATCCGCGGGCTGACCTGAGCGACGATATTGTTTCCGTATGAAACCAGGTCGCATTCAAACGGAAGTTCAAGATATGCCCGCGCGTTTTCGGACTTTTGGGATAAAACGACCTTGTTTTTGCCGGATAAAAAGTCTTCCGGCATGCAGTTGCAGTCACAGGCGGACTGCTGCAGTGCGATATGAAATATTTCGTTATTTGTCATGTCTGAATTCCTCCTGAGATAAAATCATTATTGGATAAGAACAGCATGTGGAGTGAGGGGCTGCAGGCGGAGGAGCAGGGACTATTTCTTTCTTTTTGGTTTTGGGGCGGGCAGTTCGTCATATATGGCATGAAATAAGCCTGTTAAAAATTCCTTATTATCAACTTCTTCAACTAACAGCATTTCTTTTGCCCCTTCATAAGGTGATTCAAAGGGAGCTGTCGGCATATAACGGATGGCTGAGCTCACTGGTTTTACGAGCAGCCTGTCATCATAGATACCGCCTGCAATCTTTCCATGATAATAAATAATAAATTCTCCCATCATAGCTCGATAAGTAATTTCTTCTAACTCGGATAACTGTTCTAAAATGAAATCTAAATATTCCTTGCTTGATGCCATGTTTTTTCCTCAGCCAAAATCTTTTTCGTGTCTGTTTTCGCTGAATATTATAACAGCTTCAGATATTCGTAACAATGGAAAATTATCCGGATTTCGTTTGTTGAAGGAGTTTTGTTGTTGTTCATATCAGCCTCAAATGTTTGCCGTTTCAGGTGTGAGAATGTAATCCGGCGGTGAGCAGACCTCTTTTTCCCGGTAAAATTTTCAACAGGTCAGCAAACAGTAGCGATTTTTATCAAAGAGGATCTATGACCGGACAGAGACCGAAAGCGCAGTGTTAAAACTGCAAGACGACAGTTACATCAAAATAAAAAATGTAAAAATCAGACATCCTGAAACGGGAAACGGTTCGGAAAATGAAAATCATCCCGATCAGGAAAACGGTTCCGTATTAACCGGAATCAACAGATACGGGAGATACAGCGCAGATTTTCAAATGGTTTCTGCCGGGAGGAGTTTCCCTGATCGCACTTATATTTCTATTGTTTTGGAAAGGCCAAAAATATCAAAAATAAATAGTGAAACAGAAAAGGGTGTTGTGATATCAAATTAGATATTGCGGCACCTTTTTGGCAAGTGTGACGAAGTCACTTGTAAAATAACGGTATTTTGCGTATACTGATGCCAGAAAAAGAGATTCGTGAAAAGCTTTCAGCGGAGGTAGAGAGGAGAAAAATATGCATGATCTGATAATAATCGGCTCGGGTCCGGCAGGACTGGGAGCGGCGATATATGGAAAACGGGCAGGGCTGGATACTGTGGTCGTAGAGAAGCAGCCTATGAGCGGAGGACAGGTGCTCAATACCTATGAGGTGGATAATTATCTGGGGCTTCCCGGCATCAATGGTTTTGATATGGGGATGCAGTTTCGGGAGCACGCGGATAAGCTGGGCGCAGAGTTTCAGGAGGCGGATGTTATCGCAATAGAGGATAAAGGCGATAAAAAGCTTGTAAAGACGTCAAAGGGAGATTTAGAGGCAAAAGCTGTCATCGTGGCTTCCGGAGCGGCGCACCGTAAGCTTGGGGTTCCCGGTGAGGAGCGGCTTGCAGGAAGGGGCATTTCCTATTGTGCAACCTGTGACGGCGCATTCTTTAGAAAGAAAACAACAGCGGTGATAGGCGGCGGCGATGTTGCGGTGGAGGATGCGATCTTTTTGGCGAGATTTTGTGAAAAGGTTTATCTGGTACACAGAAGGGATGAACTGCGCGCGGCAAGAATCCTTCAGGAACAGCTCTTTTCCCTGCCGAATGTGGAAGTGATATGGGACAGTGTGGTAGAAGAGATAGAAGGGGACGAAATGGTATCAGGCATTGTCCTGAAAAACACAAAGACAGGTGAAACCGGGAAAAAAGCGCTGGATGGCGTGTTCATTGCGGTAGGTATCACTCCGAACACCCATGTATTTTCCCATCCGCTGGAGATGGATGAGGGCGGATATATCAAGGCAGGAGAGGACTGCCGTACAAATGTGCCCGGTATTTTCGCTGCGGGGGACGTTCGTACGAAAAAGCTGCGCCAGATTGTAACGGCAGTCGCAGACGGTGCGAATGCGGTAACATCGGTGCAGGAATATTTTACGGAGAAGGGAATTTGAGCCTTTTTCGGAAATTGATGGAAAAAGACAGATTTATAACAGCTGCGGACTGCATAATGACTATAGCAGTCCGCAGCTGTTTTGTGCAGCTTCACAAAAAGACACAATATGTTCATAAAAAAGACACAAAAAATGATACAGATTAAAAGGTACGGGAATTGACAAAAACAGCGCCGCATGTTATAGTAACTTTTGGATTTAATAATTTCGTAACAAATGTAACAAATGATTGAAAGAGATATATTCAGAGGATACTCATGAAACATAAGACTATCAGAGCAACTGTGTGTGCGATGGCAATGGCGGTAATGTTTTCCGGCAGCCTGTACATGACAGAGGGGAAAGGAAAAGATGTGCAGGCAGCGCCTGTGGTAGCAGGTATCATGCCGGCAGCAGGAGTAGGTCTGGTTCTGGATGAGGGCGTTCCTGTTTCTCAGATCCGTGATGAAGTAAAGAAGCGTAAAGAGAATACTTCCGATAAGACAAGAGCGGTTTCCGGGGAAACAGCAGCGGAAGGCGAGGCAGAGACTTCCAAAGAAGGCGAGACAGAGATTATCGAAGCTGTGGAGCCTATCCTCAAGGAGCCTGAAACAAAGGTTTCCGATGAAGAGAAGAAAAAGGCTGAGGATGAGGACATTCTTATTATCGCACAGGTCAACGACTATGTGAATATCCGCAGTACCCCTGGTACAGACGGAGAGATCGTCGGAAAGCTTTATAACAATTCTGTCGGGAGCCTGATAGGAAAGTCTGGAGACTGGTATCAGATGAAGTCCGGCAGCGTAGAAGGCTATGTTAAGGCAGAATACTTTAAGAGCGGCGACGAGGCAAAGCAGATTGCGGATGAAGTCGGCAAGAAGGTTGCTACCGTTAATACTGAGACTTTAAAAGTAAGAAACGAGGCAGATCTTGAGGCATCTGTTCTGGGACTTGTACCGGGAGGCGAAGAGCTTTCCGTTATGGACGAAGAGAACGGATTTGTAAAGGTAAGCATCGAAGAAGGCGACGGATGGGTATCTAAGGATTATGTTATCGTTGCAACGGAATATGTGACGGCAGAATCCGTTGAGGAAGAGAGAGCCAGACTCGCAGAAGAACAGAAGGCAAAGGAAGATGCACGCAGAGCGGCACAGGCAGCTGAAGAGCGTTTGAGAGAGAAAGAAAAGGCAAGAGAGAAAAAGGCACAGGAGTCTGCACAGAACAGTGCGCCTGCGGAAGCTCCGAAGGAGGAAGCTGTTCCGGCTCCGGTTTCAACAGGCTCCGGTCTGGGTCAGTCGGTTGCTGATTTTGCAGTACAGTTTGTTGGCAATCCTTACGTATACGGCGGTACGAGCCTGACGAACGGCGCGGACTGTTCCGGTTTCGTTATGAGCGTATATAAGAATTTCGGCGTATCGCTGCCGCATTCCTCATCGGCAGACCGCCATGTAGGCTATAATGTGGGAAGCCTTGCAAATGCACAGGCAGGAGATTTGGTATGTTATTCCGGCCATGTTGGTATTTACATCGGAAACGGCAAGATTGTACATGCGAGCACGGCGGCTACCGGAATCAAGATTTCTGATGCGAATTACAGAACACCTGTGGCAGTCAGAAGGATTTTCTGAGAAAGTTATCCTTCCATTTTATAAAAAAAGCATAGCATGCAGCACAGAGCGCTTCTTTTCCGAAAGGAAAAGGAGCGTTCTTTTTTCGATTTATATTAGTCTTCATTGCGGATTGCAGCCGATTTTGCTGCTGTCATAAGGCTGTTTGCGGCGCTCAGGCACAGGCAGCTGTTTGAAAATAAAGCATCGGGATTATTTTTCAAACTATGTTCTGTTGGATGACAGTATGAAAAATTGTCAGATTTTTAATCTGTCAAAAAAGAAAGATATTTGTAAAGATTTTGTGAAATTGCACAAGTTTTGTCTGAAAATGTCGAAAAACAGAGAAGGTGGAGAAATAAGTTATCCACATGAAAAAAACCTGATTTTGCCGTAAATATAAGTTATACACTGGATTATCCACATTATCCACAAATGATATATGGATGATAAAAAAATGATATAACAAAAAATACAAACATCTGTTTTGTTATCTTATGCCAAATGGAGAAAAAATAAAGGACAAGATATGATACAATAATTATCTGAAAAATTAGACTATTGTTAGAAATGTTCAGAAAATATTGATTCAAAACAGGGTCTATGGTATAATCTCAATAAGGACAGGCAGACAGGAAATCAGCCGTCCTAATTATGGACCGGAAAGGATGATGATTTTATGAAGATTATTATCAGCGGTAAGAACATCGACGTTACAGCGGGGCTGCGCAGCGCAGTAGAATCCAAGCTCGGTAAGCTGGAGAAGTATTTTACAGTGGACACAGAGGTATTTGTGACACTGAACGTTGAGAAGGACAGACAGAAGATTGAGGTAACGATACCTGTAAAGGGGAATATCATCCGGTCGGAACAGACAAGCAATGATATGTATGTTTCCATTGATCTGGTGGAAGAAATCATCGAAAGACAGCTCAGGAAATATAAGACCAAGCTGATTGCACAGAAGCAGTCGGTAGGCAACTTCCAACCCTCTTATCTGGAAAATGATGATGAAGAGGATGAGGAAGTCAGGATAGTCAGAACGAAGCGCTTCGATATCAAACCTATGTATCCTGAGGATGCCTGCGTGCAGATGGAACTTTTGGGACATAATTTTTATGTGTTCTGCAATGCGGAGACAGATCAGGTCAATGTAGTTTACAGGAGAAAAGGCAATACCTACGGTTTGATAGAGCCGGAGGTATGAGGCTTGTCACACAATAATATCTGAACGAAAAGTCCCGGTCGGCAGTTTTGCCGGCCGGGACTTTTCGTTCAGATATCTGTTTTTTCCGATGCCGGAATGGTCTTGATTCCAAAGATAAAATAGATTAAATGAAATATCCAGACGCTGCCCAGTACGACGCATCCGGCAACAATGCCTTTGAGTCCCATCATAATAAAACCGATGCTCATCAGTAAAGTTACAGTGAGCATGATACGACATTTAGCTTTTCTGGTCATCCCTTTTCCTTGTACGAAATCTGCAAGATTATCCTGATACAGTTTTGTACCTTTAAACCAAAGTTCCAGCTTTTTTGAGGCTCTGGCAAAGCAGAAGGCGGCGAGCATCAAAAAAGGAAAGGTGGGAAATACCGGAAGCACAGTGCCGAGAAGTCCCAATCCCACGCTTATATAGCCGAGAAACATATATATCATTTTTTTCATATTAATCTCCAATTGTGTATTTGTATGTGTCAGCTCACTCTTCCATGCTCTACGGTATAAACGATATCTGCAATGCCCATCGTAGATTTTCGGTGGGACACGAGAATTACAGATTTATTGGAGCATTCCTCAGAAAGGGATTTTAAAATGACTGCTTCATTTAAACTGTCCAGATTGGAAGTCGGCTCATCCAGCAGCATAAAAGGCGCATCATGAAGGAATGCCCTTGCCAGACCCAGGCGCTGCCGTTCACCGCCGGACAGCGTATCTCCCAGTTCACCCACTTTGGTGTCATACCCTTTTTCAAGACCTGATATAAAGTCATGGACTGATGCCTTTTTGCAGGCAGCGATGATTTCCTCATCTGTGGCATCCAGCTTAGCAATGCGCAGATTGTTTCGGATAGAGTCATGAAACAGATGGGTCTCCTGAGTTACAAAACTTTCCATGCCGCGCAGGTCGGAGGTATTGATTTCTTCAATATTTTTTCCGGATATTTTTACTGCGCCCTGCCGAACAGGCCAAAAGCGCATGAACAGTCTGAGCAGTGTGGATTTTCCGGAGCCGGAGCGACCGTTGATTCCAATGAGGCTGTTTTCGGGTATGGTCACGGAAAAATTATTGAGAATAATCTCATCTTCATAAGCAAACGTGATATTTTCTGCGTCGGCTCCATGGAAAAAGGTTTCCTCTTTGCCGGTGATTTCTTCTGCCACCGGATTTTCCTCTAAAATATTCAGGACACGATCTCCGGCAGCAAAGGTGCTCTGTAGCGTTGCGCCCAGGGAAGCGAGGGCGACTACAGGGCCGAATGAGCTCATCAGCGTCAGCGTTACGATGAGACATCCCTCAAATCCGATAAGCTTTGCAGATAAAAACAACATCACAAGATCAAACAGTAAAATAACGGTATTTGTGATCGCCGTATTGTATCCGGCTGTCCGTTTCATATGGGCTTCGTCCTCTGAGAGCTGTCGGGTCTGAAAATCCATCTCTTCTAAACGTTTTTTGCCCTGGCCATATTGAATGATTTCAGGCAGACCGCGCAGACTGTCCAGCACAAAATCGGAGAGCATTCCTGATTTTTTTCGGAAACGGGCGCCCTGGTCACCACTGAGTCTGGAGGTGATAAGCGGAATCAAAATACCGACTGACACATAGGCAAGCAGTGCGACGGCACCGAGTACCATATGATAACTGCCGATAAAAGAAATCATAATGATACTGAAAAGCAAGGCGATACAAACGGGAGATATGGTATGGGCGTAAAATACTTCAAGCAATTCAATATCCGATGTAATGATGGAAATCAGGTTTCCCTTATCCTTTCCCTCCAGTTTCGCAGGGCATAAACGCCGCAGGGCGCCGAAAACCTTATCCCGGATAAGCGCAAGGAGCTTAAATGCGATGAAGTGGTTACACGCCTGCTCGGCATATCGTAAAAAACCGCGGATCAGGGCAAAAATCAGTACGCTCGCAAAAAGAACACGGATATTCGAGGGCTGTTCCGGCCGCAGGATGGACAGCACTGCATAGCCGCCGAAAACAGTGATAAAGGAGGCGCATAGGTGACCGAGAACCCCCATCATAACTGCAAGCACCATGTGACCGGTCAAAGGCTTTACCAGCCCGACCAATCGTGTCATAATATTAAACCTGCTTCTCTGCATCATACATTTCTCCTTTTCCATAGCGTTCCAGTTCCTGTTGGGCGTTCCAAAGTGCTGCATAAGTCCCTTTTTGTAAAAGAAGTGCTTCATGTTCCCCTTTTTCTATAATATGCCCTTTTTCGAGAACGTAGATTGTATCTGCACAGACTACGTTGGCAAGACGGTGGGAAATCAGAATAACCGTCTTTGTTTTTGTGAGTGCATAAATCTGTGCCATGATGTCATTTTCACTTTCTACATCGATGTTGGAGGTGGCTTCATCAAAAATATAGACAGGGCTGTCATGGAGCAGGGCTCTTGCTAAAGCAAGGCGCTGACGCTGGCCGCCGGAAAGATTTGATGCCCGTTCATTCAGGACGGTATCCAGCCCTTTTTCACTGCGTAAAAATCCTGCAAGCTTCACCAGCTCCAGCACGCGCCAAAGGGAATCCTCGTCCGCGTCAGGCTGTGCCATCAAAAGATTTTCACGGACAGTACCTTTGAACAGATAGCTTTGATGAGAAATGTAGGTAATACTTTCCATCAGGCTGGCTTCATTGATATCAGAAAGGGGAATGCCGCCGATAGTGAGCTCACCGCTATAGTTTTTACTGCGGCCCATAAGGATTGAGGAGAGGGTGGATTTTCCACAGCCGGATTCCCCGACAATGGCAATAAAACTTCCCGTCGGAGCGGTCATATCGATGCCATGCAGGATTTCCTGCCCTGTATCATATGAAAAGCGAAGATTCCTGCATTCAATGGAACAGTCATCCGGGACAGATGCTGTTTTCTGCTTTGCTTCGGGCAGATCCAGTAAGTGGAAAATTTTTTCAGAGGCTGCCATTCCATTCATGGCGATATGGAAAAAAGAGCCTAAAAGTCTCATGGGAAGGAAAAAATCGGCTGCCAGCAGAATGATCATGAGACATCCGAACAAATCTGTTTTTCCGCTCCGGAACTGAAGAACTGCCAAAATCACGCCCAATGCTGCGCCGCCGTAAGCGATGAGATCCATGAGTGTGATGGAGTTTAGCTGCATCGTCAGCACCTTCATGGTTATCTTTCGGAAATGTTCGCTTTGTTCATTCATTTCTTTATGCTTAAAATCGTCTGCCTGATAAATTTTGGCGGTGGTCAGGCCCTGAAGGTTTTCAAGGAAGGTATCTCCCAGAGCGGTGTACTGACTCCAATATCTGGCCAGAAGCTTTTTTGCCCATTGCTGAACGAGTATAATGGTGACCGGTATCAGGGGAACACATATGAGTAACAGAACGGCGCTCGGAAGATTTATGAAGCTCAATACACCGAACAATGTAAGCGCCGCCAGCATCGCATAAAACAGCTGCGGCAGATAAGCTCCAAAATAAGTTTCCAGCTGTTCCACCCCTTCTACGGCGACCTGCACTACTTCCGATGTATTGAGCTGTTCGTTATAAGAAGGGCCGAGCCTCAGAAGCTTCTGGTAGATAGAGCGGCGAAGCGTTTTTTTGACCTTTCTGGAAGAAAGATAACTCATTTTGCTGGAAACAACAGCGCTGAAAAAGCGTATAGCCGCGGCAGAGGCGGCAACTGCAGCCGTTAATACGAATTGCATTTCGGTGACTGTTCCTTCGTACAGAGCCTGAAGCATTTTGGCGATGGCAGCCATCATGCTGATATTTGCAGCCAGTGAAATCCACTGGCTTATCACATTTCCTGCAATGTATTTTTTGCTTTCTTTGACTGTACTGAATAGTCTTTTATTCATCATCATGTCTCTCATCCGTCCGTTTTGAGTATATTTTTAGAGATTAGCAACAACTAACCATGAAGGAAATAAAAAATGTGAGCCTGACATTATCGGAAGCCTGTTTGGATGTTACTTGAGTATTTCTTAATATAAAAAAATTGTTGACTTTACATTAAATTATTTCATATAATAACCGTAACAATAAAACGGACAGGTTCTGTGCAGGACAAAGCCGAGCATCAGAGAGCTTTGCGGCGGCAGGACCAGATAAAATACAGCCTGCCTTCAGACCGGTGCGCAGATACGGTAGTGAAGGGTGGCTTTGCCATACGCAGACGGAAAAATAAGGAAAATGTTTTCTGTTACAAGGGGGAAAGGCCTTGTCATTTCAATCCTATTGGTTTGCTGCGTTTCTGCTCGCTGCAGGAGGACTTTATTATATTGTCCCGAAACAGGGGCGAATCTGGGTAATATTTTTAGCAAATCTCATATTTTTCGAGTGGGCAGACCCGGCTTCGGGTATCTGGCTGCTTATTTCCGTGTGTACTACATGGGCTGTAGGCCTGTTGATACACCGGATTAAATCGGACATCGGGCGGCGCGCGGTGCTTTTTTTATGCTTATTTGTGAATTTGGGGCTTCTGGCAGTGTTTAAATATTTCCCGGTGTGGCACAGTCTGATAAACGAAGCGTTCGGTAACGGACTGGAGATCGTTGGTCTGGATGTGGCGGGAAAGTTCGGGCTCGCCGCGCCGCTGGGAATTTCTTTTTATACGCTGCAGGCGGTCGGATATCTTCTGGATGTTTACAGGGGAAAATATGAGCCGGAAAAAAACTGGCTGAAATATGCGGCGTTTGTTTCATTTTTTCCTAATATACTGAGTGGCCCTATCGAGAGGGGCGACCATTTCCGGGGGCAGCTTGAGCGCGTGCTCGCAGCATCCAGAAGGCAGCTTTTATGCTATGACAGAGTAGTGCAGGGGCTTATCTCCATGCTCCTTGGCTATTTTATGAAGCTGGTCATCGCGGAACGGGCGGCGCTTTTGGTCAACTATCTTTACAGCATGTATGAAAACGGAAACAGCTTTACGATGCTTGCGGCGGCGCTGTTTTACAGCATACAGATATACTGTGATTTTGCAAGCTACTCCTGCATCGCGATAGGAGTCGGAAGAATATTTGGTTTTGAGCTTCTGAGCAATTTCCAGCAGCCTTATCTTGCATCGGGGATTTCGGATTTCTGGCGCAGATGGCATATTTCCTTGAGCGGCTGGCTGAGGGATTATGTATATATCCCGCTGGGCGGGAACCGGAAGGGTGTTTTCAGAAAGGAGCTGAACACGCTGCTCGTGTTTGCGGTTAGTGGACTATGGCACGGCGGCGCACCGACCTTTCTCGTATGGGGAATCGGACACGGCATCTGGCTTGTGACAGAGGATCTGGGGCGCAGGGCTGTAAAACGGCTGTCCGGTGGGAGACAGCTGCCGGCGGCTTGGATTTGGAGGGGAATATCGTCCGTACTTACTTTTTTCGGAGTGTGCTGTCTGTGGATATTTTTCAGAAGTGAAAATCTGCATATGGCGTTCGTATGCCTGAAAAATCTGTTCACCGGATGGGCGGGTTTTGCGTATGCAAAGGATTTCCTGTTTGTGATGGGACTGGAAAAAGCGGAGATGCTGATAGTTGTTTTTGCGGCTGCGGTCTTATTTTTGCTGGATGTGGTATCCGAGATAAAAAAGCAGGAAGCGGCGGTGTGGATATATAAAGCTCCGTTGCCACTGCGATGGGGGATATGCCTGTTCCTGATAGGAATGGTGTTTGTGATGGGGATGTATGGAAAGGGATTTGACCCGTCCAGCTTTATTTATGTGAATTTTTGAGGAGGCGCGGGATGAAACGAAAAGGACTCAGGGGACTGGTATTTTTTTGTCTGATGGTACTGCTGCTCTGCGGACTGAATGATATTTTGTGCGTGAAATCCCCGCACGGGGTAGATCAGACCCGTTATTTTTACAAGCAGCCGAAAAATAAGATAGATGTGTTGTTTTTAGGCAGCAGCCATGTACACTGCAATGTGGATACGAAGGTTTTGTGGGATGAGTACGGGATGGCGGCGTATCTTCTGACAGGGGCGGAGCAGCCGCTGTGGAACAATTATTTTTTGCTGAAGGAGGCGCTCAAGACCCAGAAGCCGAAGCTGGTAGTGCTGGATATGTTCTGTCCGTCGCGCTTTTATGACGATTATCAGTATAACTGGCTGGACCAGAATGTGGATGGCATGAAGCTGTCAAAAAACAAGTGGGATGCGGTCAGGGCGAGCACGGACCGGGACAGGATGAATTATTTTCTGGGATTTACCAAATACCACAGTCGCTATGATGAGCTGACGGCGCAGGATTTTCAGAATTTTATATGGAATCGGCCTAAACAGGCGAAATGGAAGGGATTTACGCCGCTTTACACCCATGCGGAGCTGACGGAGCCGGATATGAGCCATGTGACGGAAACGGAGGAAATGACGGAAAAGTCGAGGTACTATTTCGATAAGATAGTGGAGCTTGCGCGTAAGGAGGACATACAGCTGGCGCTCATCAGCGCGCCGTATCTTCTGGAGGAATCGGACCAGAAAATCTATAATTCGATAGAGAGGATTGCAAAAGAAGAAGGGCTGCTGTTCTGGAATACGAATACGACGGAGCATTACAGGGCGATGGAGCTGGATTTTGCGAAGGATTATGCGGACCACGCGCATCTGAACGCGGACGGGAGCAAAAAATACGCGGCGTATCTGGGAAGCTGGCTGACGCAGAATTATGAAATCCCCGACCGTCGGGGACAAAAAGGCTATGAATCCTGGGAAGAACAGGAATATACGGAGAGCGACCCTTCATAAGCTGATAAAAAAGGGCACAGGCGGGATATGGGCTCAAAAAAGTATTTGATAGCCATCGCAGCGGAGCTTTTGCTGATAGCGGTTTTGGTCAACGGACAGTTTATGGACAGGGAGGAGCCGGCGGCGGTTTCGGGAAATATCAAGATAGCGCAGAGAAATACTGCGGAAGGAAAAGAGGATTATATCAAGTGGGTGGATTTTACAGTGCCCTGCGAGGCGCTGGAATATGCTTATGAAAAGGATGTGGAGGCACACGAGTCGGGAACGGAGCTGGACTGGGTGAGCCTCCTTTCCTGTACGGCGGCGAAATGGGGCGGAGACTTTTCTAAAAAGGCGATGAAGGAAATGGAGCGGCTGGCTCAGGAGGCTCTGGAAAGGTCGGAGGAAGGAAGGAGCGGGACGGATATTATTGATGAATACGGAGCAGAGCTGAAATATTATCCCTATTATAAAGAGGCTTATGGCGCAGTGCTTTCGGGACTGGTCGGCGATTATGAGATTCAGGACGGAAGTGGGGAGAGCGGCAGCAAATGGAAGAAATGCTATGGACTGAAAGGTTTTTCTCCTATAGCTAAGGGATTTGAATATTCGGATTATGACGATTTCGGGGCTTCGAGGAGCTATGGCTATAAAAGGCCGCACCTGGGACACGATATGGTCGGACAGATCGGGACGCCTGTGATTGCAGTAGAGTCGGGATATGTGGAGGCGCTTGGATGGAACCAGTACGGCGGCTGGCGCATCGGTATCCGCAGTTTTGACAAAAAGAGATATTATTATTACGCGCATCTGCGCCAGAACTATCCGTTTCAGATGGATTTAAAAGAAGGGGATGCAGTGACTGCAGGGGATGTTATCGGCTATCTGGGACATACGGGCTACAGTGCAAAGGAAAATGTGAATAATATAGATACGCCGCATCTGCACTGGGGACTGGAGCTTATTTTTGATGAATCCCAGAAAGAATCGGATAATGAGATATGGATAGACTGCTATCAGCTGACACGCTTTTTATACCGGAACCGCAGCGAGACAGAAAAGATAAAGGGGACAAAAGAGTGGAGACGCATTCAGAAAATGCGGGATCCTGCAGTAACGGAATGGGAGAAAAAGGACGTTATATATAAGGAAGGGAATTGTCAAATGAGCGCGAGTGTGCTAGAGTGTGGTTAAGGAAATACCGATAAAGGTATTTCGTGCGCTGAGTTTGCGCCGCACAGCGGCAAAAGGAGAAAAAAATGGAAAATAACAAAAGACCGGAGAGCATGGAACGTATCACGACCACGGCTCTCGCAGACGCGTTCATTGAGGAACAGGTAGAAGAAATCCGCAGTCAGGTTGGCGAAAAGAAGGTACTGCTGGCGCTGTCCGGCGGTGTGGATTCTTCTGTCGTTGCCGCGCTTTTAATCAAGGCTATCGGCAGACAGCTTGTTTGTGTACATGTAAACCACGGGCTTCTGCGCAAGGGCGAGCCGGAAGAGGTTGTGAAGGTATTCCGCGATGAGATGGATGCGAACCTGATATATGTGGACGCCATCGACCGTTTTCTGGATAAGCTGGCAGGCGTTGAGGAGCCTGAAAAGAAGCGTAAGATAATCGGTGCGGAATTTATCCGCGTATTCGAGGAGGAAGCGCGTAAGCAGGAGGGAATTGAATTCCTGGCGCAGGGCACGATTTACCCCGATATCATTGAGAGTGACGGCGTAAAAGCGCATCATAACGTGGGCGGGCTTCCGGAGGATCTGCAGTTTGAGCTGGTTGAGCCCCTGAAGTTTTTATATAAGGATGAAGTACGTGTAGTAGGTAAGGCACTTGGCCTGCCGGATGGCATGGTTTATCGTCAGCCGTTCCCGGGTCCGGGTCTGGGCGTACGCTGTCTGGGTGCTATCACACGCGAACGCCTTGAAATCGTTCGTGAGTCCGATGCCATTCTGAGAGAGGAATTTGCGAAGAACGGCCTGGACGGCAAGGTGTGGCAGTATTTTACCGCTGTACCGGATTTCCGTTCGGTCGGCGTGAAAAACGGAACTCGTACTTATGCATATCCGGTAATCCTGCGTGCGGTAAATACGGTGGATGCAATGACTGCAACGGTGGAGAACGTGCCGTTTGAGCTTCTGGAGCATATCACAGAGAGAATTACGCATGAGATTGAGGGCGTGAACAGAGTGCTGTATGACCTGACTCCGAAGCCGTGCGGGACGATTGAGTGGGAATAATTTCAAAGGTCGAAAAAAGTCTGTACTATCAAGGGTTTTCAAGTTTTTGAATCCACTTGTGGCAACAAAATGGCAACATTTTTAAGAGAATAATTGCAACTGGCTTATAAATGCCCGGAATCCCTTGAAGGGCTTCCGGGCATTTTTGCTATTAAGATCAATTAGGGAGGCGTAGATTTTAAGTGAGCAATCCTACGGTTTTTATTTCTTATTCTCATGACAACGAACAACATAAAACTTGGGTTTTAAAACTTGCAACGGATTTGCGCTCCCATGGTGTCAATGCAATCCTTGACCAATGGGACCTGCGCATTGGATCTGATTTGCGTTTTTTCATGGAAAACGGCCTTTCTGCAGCCAATCTTGTTCTTTGTATTTGTTCCGAGGAATATGTGCGCAAAGTGAACTCGGGTTTGGGTGGTTCAGGTTATGAAGGTATGATCATGACCCAATCCCTACTGCAGAATGCCAAGTCAGAGTTCGTTATTTCTGTCGTAAGAAATAATCCATCTGCCAATAAAGTTCCATTGGCGTTCGGTAGCAAACTGTACATTGATTTTTCTGATGATGAACTATATGTCGTCCATTATCAAGAACTTCTTGAAAGAATCTATGGTGAAGATTCGAAAAAGAAACCTCCTTTGGGTAACAGTCCGTTTTCAACAGAGATGGGACAGAAAATAGAATTTAAAACGAAAATAGAGACAATTCAGTACTGTTCTCCGACGATGGATGGTACAGTCGTATTTCGTTTTGATAATAATAACGGTCGCTTTACCATCGGTTCTGGAGAATACTCATTTTGCACGCGTTGGAGTAGAGCGGGAAACAATTCGATTCATGCGTATGGATCTATTGGTTTTAAGGTGGGCGAATGTGAGTTTCCATCATTTCAAGACCTGTATACATACGATTATAGTAGCGGCAGCCGAACCATCCGTACAGGACAGATTGTCGTTTTTGAGAATGAATATAAGCACTTTGTTGCAATCAGACTCGGCGAGGTCAAGAGTGGTGGTCACGGAAATTTGTATGACGAAATGGTCTTCGACTACCATATTTATAGCCTTGAATAGCATAAAAATACTGATTTTGTGGCAACAGTATGGCAACAAAAAATCAGATAGCCTCTGCTGTCTGAATAATGGAAATAATCCTAAGACCTTGAGCTAAATCCCATAAGCAAATCTGTTTAAGATTTATTTTTCAGGAGCGAGTGGGAATAAAACAAAAATATCAGAAAGCTGAAAAAACAGCGGTGGGGAAAGCAGAAATCCCTGCCGCTGTTTTTGGGTAAAAGAGCTGGAAAAGCCCATAAACTGTTGATAGGATATATATTCAGAAAGATACAGAGTAGGAGTGAAAGTCTATGCCGATAATACTTGACCATCAGCTGCGGGAACCGATAACCTTTCATACTGCGACATTTCCCATCACCTATTTCTGTGACGAACTTGCATCTCTCCCCAATTGGACAGGACCTTTACATTGGCATCCGGATTTTGAGATAGCCACTGCAGTAAGCGGTGTTTTAGATTTTCAGGTCGGGCAGCAGCATATCATACTGGAAGCAGGCGACAGCATATTTGTTAATGGGAGTGTACTGCATGGAATAAGACAGTTATCCGGCGATACTCCCGACCCAATGCCAAATATTGTCTTTTCAGGCGCAGTGGTCGCGCCTGAGACAAGCAGGATATACGGAAAATATATTCAGCCTGTCGCCAGCTGCGATACATTGCCCTTTATCTTGTTTGATAAAAAAAGAGATTGGCATTATGAGGTGAATCGGTCGGTTCAGAAGATTTACCGGCTGATGTATGAACAGAGGGAATGTTATGAAATGGCTGTTCAGCGTGAGCTCAGCAGCATATTTGAATATATATTCCTGAATCTTGATGAGCTGCCAAGAGCGGAAAATACGCGCATCCAGCTTAATACACAGATACGCATGCTCTCATATATATGGGAGCATTATGCGGAAACTGATATTGCTTATGATATGCGCTGGTGCGTCCGAGGCCTCTATGGCTCAATGGGCATCTGCCTTTACCGAGTCGGCAATGGGAGCTTCAAAGACCGTTGGCGATCTGACAGGTCCCTGTTTATTTGCGGTATTTATGGGAATCTCTAGGATACTGTATGGGAAGATGAGCGAAAAGCTGGATTTGACCAAAACAATGCTGGCATGCGGAGTACTATGCGTGATTTGCTATCTGACGGCATCATTGGCATCCGTGCCGGCTTTTAGGCTGGCAGGCTGTGCGCTCAGCGGCGCTTCGGTCGCTACGGTAAGTTCCGCAATGGTAGGCGGCATTTCCAATATGTTTGGCGGTGATCTGAAAACAGGACTGCTCGCAGCATCAGTATTTCCGCTGATATTGATACTGGGGCTGGCGCTCCTTAACCGGAGGTTCAGCAGGCTGCCGGAATGATGAGGAAAAGAAAAGCCTTATCCTTCCGCTATCCTGATATGGGATAACCGAAAGAACATATCACCCAGCGCATACCGCTGCATATCTATATATTCCTCACGGGAGACCGTCCCGCCGCAGACCAAAACCTCCATATCACCGCTTGCGCCGGTAATAAAAATATCGGAGGAAACAAAGCTGTTTTTCAAATAAAACCTCCGGCGGGCGATACGCTGTTCTTTATTGTCCGCTGCAGTATCCGGTCTTTCGATGAGGAGTACGATTTTTTTGTCCGGAAATTGTTTCAGGATATTTTGCAGAAGGCGGCTTCCGGTTCCATTGCTGCGGATTTTGGAAGAGACCGCGAGATAGTCAACCATGACCATATCATGATATGGTATCAGGACGGTAAATCCAAGGAGCTGACCGTTTTCAATGGCGGCCATTACGGTCGCTTTTTGGCGTCTGACCGCATGGCGGAGCATAAAGTAAGGCTTTCGTTCCCTTTTGGGAAAAGCTTCGAGATAGATTTTTTTAATCTCATGCCACTGCTGTTTTTCGGGTATTGTAAATCGCATGAAATGTCCTCCTGAAAATAAAATACGCCTTGTGTCTGGATATAGCATAATATATACAGTAGCTGTAGGGTCAACAGGAAATAGGAATGAAATCCGGAATTAAGATGTTTTTAAGAATTTGGTAAATGAATATTGAAATCCTGCGTATTTCTGTCTGTTACAATTGATACAAGACAGAAATATTTATCCGTGTTTGCAGCATGCGGCAGATAAAAGGAAAAGAGGCAAGGGATGAGCAGGAGAAAAACGACAGAACAAAGAAGAGGAAAGAAAAGAAAACACGGGACTCGGCTGTTTTTTACGGCGGTAATGATCGGCGCGATAGCAGTCGGAGGGATGGTGTGGCGCGCGGAGCGCAAAGCGGAAAAAGCTGTTCAGAATATACAGCAAAGGGAAAATATCGATGAAGCCGTGGGAAATACCGGAAATCCTGCGGAAAGCGCCGACTGGAATCTGACGCTGGTCAATCGCAGTAATCCGGTACCGGAAAATTGGGAGGTCGAGCTGGTAGAGGTAGAGGGCGGAGAGCGCGTGGATAAACGGATTTATGATCCGCTGATGAAAATGCTGAATGACGCGAAACAGGCGAATCAAAGACAGCTTCCGGCAGTGGTATCGGGATATCGGACATCCGAAAAACAGCAGAGTCTTTATGAGGAAAAGATAAAAAAGTACAGATGGGAAGGCTATTCTGAGAAAAAGGCAAAGGAGCTTGCCGCTCAATGGGTCGCCCTGCCGGGGTATAGCGAGCATCAGCTCGGGATAGCGGTGGATATCAACGGGGCTGTATATGACCTTTATCTGTGGCTGCAGGAAAACAGCTATCGGTATGGTTTTATCTTTCGTTATCCGGGAGAAAAAACAGAGATAACAGGAACCGCAGAGGAGGTATGGCATTACCGGTATGTGGGGGAGGAAGCCGCGCACAGGATGTATGAGCAGGGCGTTTGTCTGGAGGAATATATAGAGGGGAAATAATTGTTTATAAGGGACCTTGAGGGTCCTTTTTTATTTGAGATTCTATTAGTTTATCAAACTTTTCTTATCAATATAAAAGATTATGATAGAACGTTTAGGAATGGAGGCATTGTTCAGCGCGAGTAGCTACCTGTGTTATTTGTAATTTCATATATAAAAATAATGCGAGTATAGATAATTTTTACGAATAATTTACTGCGAGTAGATAGTAGTGGTGAAAAACACATTGTAAAATGAACAATGTTCTTACAACGGAATATGAAATAGAATAAAGAAGGAGAACTACGGGATGAAGAAAAGATTTCAATTGCTGGCAGGTATGTTGGCATTGACGGTAACAATGGCAGGATGCGGTAGCACGACAGGGACAGGGGTTGAAACTGGAAGTAATACGAATGCGTCTGTAGCATCTGCGACAGAGGTGGATAGCAATCGAAAAGAAGCAGAAGAAACTAAGGAATTAGAGGAATTAAAGATTGGTTTAGCTGCACTTCCTACACAGCTTGATCCGGATCGTTCTATTGGAATTGCAAGTATTAAACTATTTTATAATATTTTTGATACCCTTCTTTTTACGGATAAAGAAGGTAATATTTGTGGACAGCTTGCGGAGAGCTGGGAATGGATCGATGATAAAACGTTGAATGTGAAGCTTAGAGAGGGAATTACATTTCAGAATGGTGAGAAATGTACTTCTGAAGATGTAAAGTACACATTTGACAGAATATTAAGCGGGTATGGTGATGGAACAATCGCAGTTCTTTACGAGACTTTGGACTCTGTAGAAATTATTGATGATTTAACTACACAGTTTAAGCTTAACAGACCAGATGCAGCTTTTGAGCAGAGACTTGGATCTATCTGGGGAGCAAGTATTGTGCCTAAGGATTATACGACAGAAATCGGAGATGAGGCTTTCCAGACGGCACCCATTGGAACAGGACCTTATAAATTAACACAATATTCTCCGGAAAAGTATGTATTGGAGCGATATGATGGTTTTTGGGGTGACGTACCGGCGGCTCGTAAGATTGAGTTTATTGCATATCCGGAAGCATCAGCCAGAATGACTGCTTTGATTACAGGGGAAGTAGATATTATAAATGATGTTCCAGGTGATGCTGTTGAAACCATTCAAAATCAGGAGGGATTGAATGTAGTAGGTACTCCGATCAAGAATATTCATATTTATACGTTCAATACTAAAGATGAAAGCAGCATCATGTCAAATCAGAGTTTTCGTCAGGCAATCACTATGGCAATTGATCGTCAGACTTTAGTGGATACACTGTGGACTGATTATGCAAAGGTGCCAAACGGACATCAGTTTGAGAGTTATGGTGATTTATATATTGAAGATTATCCCGGAGTTCAATATGATCCTGAAAAGGCACGTCAGCTTGTAAAAGAGTCTGGTTATGATGGAAAAGAAGTTATTACGATTGAAATGAATGATGGATATTATACCAATGGTAATCAAGCGGGAGAAGCTATTGTAGGAATGCTGGCAGATGTTGGAATTCAGGCAGAAGTGGCTTATGTAGACAAATTTAGTTTTCAGGCAGATATCAGAGCATGGTCTTCAGCGTCTCGTTTTGATAATCCTTTAGGGGCATTATGGCTGCTTTTTGGTACGGGTTCAAGTCCTGCTAATGAGGAAACGGGAAATTGGATACCTACGGAAGAATTTGTTGAGGCTGGAAATACGTTGATAAGCAGCAATGATCTGGAAGAACAGAGGGAGGCGGCGCGTACACTGCTGGAAGTTTTTGATACCTATTGTCCGGGAACATATCTTTATCAAGCAGAAGACTTGTATGGAATAAGAGACGGCCTTGATTGGGATATGACATATTGTGAGAATCAGATCATGCCGTTCCGTGCAGATGATTTAAAGGTAACTGAGTAATAGACGTAGAAAGGTAAGGTAGTATTTTTGAGTCAGAATAGCAGGAACGTAATGGAGCCAGACGAAAGTCTGGTCCCATTATTAGAAATAAAAAATTTGAAACATTATTATGATGTCGGCACCAGAATAGTGCCAGCAGTGGATGGGGTTGATCTTAGTCTTTTTAAAGGTGAAATTGTTGGAATTGTAGGGGAATCTGGATGTGGTAAAAGTACCGTTGTAAGAAGTTTGATGGGGCTGGTCGATTCTACTTGTGCAAAGCGCGTGTCAGGAGAGGCTATTTTTGAAGGTGATGATCTTTTCAAAATGAGTGAAAAGAAAATTTGTAAGATACGGGGAAAAAAGATAGCCATGATTTTCCAAAATCCGCTTTCAGCATTGGATCCGGTTTATACAGTAGGGGAGCAGATTATGGAGATGTTGCTTCTTCATGAGCCTATTAAGAAAAAAGAGGCAAGGATAAAAGCAATAGAATTATTGAAACAGGTAAATATTCCCTCACCAGAACTGCGAATTGATCAGTACCCACATGAGCTATCAGGGGGCATGCAGCAGAGAGTTATAATCGCGATAGCGTTGGCGTGCAGTCCGGATATTTTGATAGCAGATGAGCCGACCACGGCTTTAGATGTTACGATTCAAGCTCAAATTTTAGCCCTTATAAAGGAACTAAGAGATAAGCTGGGAGTGGCTGTTATTTTGATTACACACAATATGGGCGTGGTAGCTGCAATTTGTGACAGAATGTTGGTTATGTATGGAGGCGTAGTAGTAGAGGAAGGATTTTGTAAAGATATATTTCTTTCACCAGGACATCCTTATACGCAGGGATTGTTGGCAGCAATTCCTAGCATTGATGAAGATAAAGAAGAACTTTATGCTATTCCCGGTCAGGTGCCAAATCTGGAACCACCGGTAGGAAAGTGTCGGTTTGCAGGACGTTGTCAATTTGCTCAGGAAAAGTGTATTCAGGAAGAGCCTGAACTTATCAGAGAAGGTGATCGAGCTTGCCGCTGTGTCAAATGGCAGATAGAACAGAAGCTGAAAAGGGGGATGTAGTCCTTATATATGAATAAAGCAATTTTAGAAGTAAAGAATCTGCAGAAAGACTATGTTGTAAATAAAGGCTGGATTATGAGACATGAAATCGGACGAGTTCATGCGGTCGATCAAGTATCTTTTAAAGTCTATGATGGAGAAACACTTGGAGTTATAGGTGAATCGGGGTGTGGGAAAACAACGCTTTCCCGTGTGATTATGGGGCTTGAAGACGCATCTGACGGAGAGGTGCGTTTTGAGGGGAAGCTGGTCAGTAAAAAAATGCCTTCGGAAATGAGAAAAAATATTCAAATGATATTTCAAGATCCGTACTCGTCTTTGAATCCCCGAATGTCGGTAAAACGTATTATAGAGGAGCCATTACGGATTCACACACATTTGACTGGGAAGGAAAAGCAAAAAATTATTTTACCGGTTTTGCAGCAGGTAGGAATGAATGAGACTGTGCTGGATAAATATCCGCATGAATTTTCGGGTGGACAAAGGCAGCGGCTGGGGATTGCAAGAGCGTTGGTAACAAAACCCAAATTACTTATTTGTGATGAGCCGGTGTCTGCTCTGGATGTATCAATTCAGGCACAAATTTTAAATTTGTTTAAGCGACTACAGAAAGAGAATAACCTTACTTATTTGTTCGTTTCACATGATATGAGCGTGATAAGGCATATCAGTGATAGAATATTAGTTATGTATTTAGGGCAGGCGATGGAACTTGCAGATAAAAAAACGTTATTTGAAAAACCAGCTCATCCATATACAAAAGCACTTATGGAGGCAGTACCTGTGCCAAACCCGATGAAAGAAGATCAGTGTAAAATTTTGGAAGGTGAGATTCCTAGTCCTATCAATGTACCGGATGGATGCCCTTTTTATACGAGATGTAAAGAAGCTGGAGCAAGATGTAAAATTAAAAAACCGGATTTTATAAAAATAGAAGAGGGACATTCCGTTGCCTGTCATCTCTATTCAAAGGAGGGCATTTCATGAAACGATATATGGTAATGAGAGTATTAAAGGCGATATTTACCATATGGGCTGTATACACATTGGTATTTGTTCTGACACGTGTAACCGGGGATCCGATAGAGTGGCTCACATTGGCAGGGGCCAGTGATTCAGCCAAAGAAATATTAAGAAATAATTTGGGCTTGGACCTTCCATTATGGCAGCAGTATGTGAAATCATTTTTGGGACTTTTTACCGGTGACACAGGGATGAGCTACTATTATGCGCGTTCTGTTTCGGACTTATTTGCTGAGAGGATAGGACCTACATTATCGCTGGGAATCATAGTGATGTTCATTACCGTAATTTTAGGGATACCGCTAGGGGTGATTGCAGCTGCAAAACATAATTCCATTTTGGATCGCGCAGTTATGAGTACTGCAATTATTGGAAGTACAGTTCCTAATTTTATTCTGGGTATTTTATTGATTTTTATCTTTTCATTGAAGTTGAGAATGCTTCCGAGCGGTGGAATAGGTACAGTACAACATTTGGTATTGCCGGTAGTAGCATTATCTGTGGGGCCTGTTGCAAGTGTAGCCCGGCTGACTAGAAGCTCTTTATTGGATGTGATCAATCAGGATTATCTGGATTGCGCTCGTGCAAAGGGGATGCGCGAGTGGAGCGTTATTATCAAACATGGTTTACGAAATGCGTTGATTTCGGTTATTACGATTTTGGGAACTCAGTTGAGCGCGTTGATAGGAGGTTCTGTAGTAGTGGAAACTGTTTTTGCATGGCCTGGAATAGGGACGTTGATCGTGAGCAGTGCACAGCAGAGAGATTTTCCGGTAGTAATGTTTGGAGTTCTGGTAATTGCGGCATCGGTTACATTTATCAATTTATTGGTGGATTTGTCTTACGGATTGCTGGATCCGCGTATTAGAGGGAATTGAGCATAGGAGAGAATGCACATGAGAAGAAACAGCTTATTTAAGAAAAAATGGAGTATACCGCCGGGCATTCTTTTTCTTATGATTACATTGGTGATCATAGTAGCATCAGCGCTGTTGGCTCCTGTAATCGTACCGGTAGATTTGGCGGCAACTGATTTGGGGAGTAGATTGCGCCCCCCTGCTTTTTTAGAACATGGTTCAGGTTTTCTGTTAGGTACGGATAACTTGGGGAGAGACGTTGCAGTGCGGCTTTTGTATGCGACACGTTCTACGATAATGATTTCCTTTACGGGCATGATTATTGCTACGGTTATTGGTACAGCATTAGGCGTAATAGCCGGTTTGTGTGGTGGGAAAGTTGATGCAATAATTTCCTTTTTTACAGATGTCAGATTGTCTGTACCAACTACATTCATAGGAATCATTTTTGCATGCATTATGGGAGCTAACCCGGGTACTACAGTATTAGTGATTGCAATTACGGGGTGGTCATCTTTTAGCAGATTGGTCAGGAGCCAAATTTTTCAATTAAGAAATGCAAAATTTATAGAGGCAAGCCGAGCTATGGGGGCAGGTGGGATAAGAATAGTTTTGGAACATATACTGGTTAATATAGCCTCCCCATTAATTGTACAGTCGACGATGGAGTTGAGTGCTTTTATACTGTTGGAAAGCACATTATCATTTTTAGGACTTGGTATTCAGCCTCCTGGAACATCATTGGGAGTGATGGTTAGTAATGGAAGGGATTACATGCTAACTCATTGGTGGCTTGCAGTGGCGCCGAGTGTAGTGATTGTTGTTTTGATTCTGCAAATTTCGTTAATAGGAGATTGGTTGCGGGACAAACTGGATCCGAAGTTAAAATATGGAAAAAGATGAGTGAAAAGAGAGAGGAATAGGAATATGATAGAAAAAAAGTATTGTGCCCACCGTGGATTTAATGCTGTAGCACCAGAGAATACTTTACCGGCTTTCGCAGAAGCAGTTGCATTGGGAGCAGATGAAATTGAATTTGATATATGGCCTACAAAGGATGGCAGATTAATCGTATGTCATGATCCTAAAATTGATCGTACTACCAACGGAGTGGGAAATATCTGTGATATGATTTTGGATGAGATACGGTGTTTTGATGCAGGAATTAAATTCAGTGAAGAATATTCGGGTGTAAGGCTTCCTTTATTCGAAGAAGTCCTGCAGCAATTTGCCGGTAAAGTCGTTATGAATATTCATATCAAATCATTGGGAAAAACAATGATAAAGGATAGTGGCATGGATGATAGAGCGCATAGATTAGCGAAAATATACATAGAAAATACCCCTCTTTCTATGCCATTACCAGAACAGGAAGAGGAAGTGATTTCGATTTTTGAAGAGATTCCATGCGAGCCTTATGATGAAAAAATATTTGCAGAGATTCTTCGGGTGATTGACCAATATCAATGTAGGGATACTGTGTATATAACGGGTGAAAAAGATGTATTGCAGACAGCTTTTAGAATGGCACCTGACATCAAAAGATGCTGTTTGGAAGGACATATGAATTATAGTATTGTAGAAAATGCTATTAAATATAAGTGCAGCAGGGTGCAATTTTGCAAGTTGTTTTTAACTAGAGAGATGATTGAAAGGGCACATGCAAGTGGAATGTTATGTAATTTATTTTGGAGTGATGATTTAGAAGAGGCAAATGCTTTTTTTGATATGGGAATTGATGTGATTCTTACAAATCATTATTTAAAGATTGCAAGAGGATAGTTGAAGGAAGAGTTTGTTCCTTTTAAGTGAAATATTTGATAGTGCAGTAAAAAATTAGAAGGGGATATATATTGTAAATATAGAAATGCTATGTGCATTTATTGGCAAAGTGGAGCGGTAGTCATAAACTGGTATTATCATAGTAATAATTTATGGCGTTCGCATTTTGCTTTCCATTGAGTTGGAAAATATTTTTAGGAATAATTGGATTTGACGGCTGGAATATAGGAGATAGCGGTCAAGTTAATAATGTCTGGCAACATGAAAAGTATTGATATATAATGTCTGTTTCATATGATAATACTTCTCCTCTTGCACAATTTCTCTCCTCGCATTATGATAAAGAAAGCGGGCGCACGGCACCATGCGCCCGCTTTTTAAAGAATATCGACAGTTTGGCAACAGGAGAATAGGAATGGACATTATCAACAGATTAAAAGACGAGCTTTCCGTACAGCGCTGGCAGGTTGAGGCGGCGGTGAAGCTGATCGACGAGGGAAATACGATTCCGTTTATTTCCCGATATAGAAAGGAAGCGACAGGTGCGCTGAACGATGAGGTGCTCAGAAATCTTCATGAGCGTCTGGTATATCTGCGCAATCTGGAAGAAAAAAAGGAGTCGGTACTGGCGAGCATCGAGGAACAGGGAAGCCTGACGGAGGAGCTGCGCGAAAAGATACTGGCTGCGGAAACGCTTGTGGTTGTGGAGGATCTTTATCGCCCTTACCGTCCGAAGAGAAAAACACGTGCGAGCGTTGCAAAGGAAAAGGGGCTGGGCGGTCTGGCGGAGCTTATCCTGGCGCAGGAGCTGTCAGGAGGTCTGGAAGAGGGAGCGGCAAAATATATCAGTGAGGAAAAAGGCGTTGCAGATGTAAAGGAAGCATTGCAGGGTGCAAAGGATATCATCGCAGAGAGCATTTCAGACGAGGCAGACCATCGTATCTATATCCGAAAGCTGACAATGGAAGAAGGGAAGCTTTCCAGTACGGCAAAAGATGAAAAGGCGCAGAGCGTATATGAAACATATTATCAATACGAAGAACCTCTGAAAAAAGTGGCGGGACACAGGGTGCTCGCATTAAACAGAGGCGAAGCGGAGAAGTTTTTGACTGTGAAGGTGGAAGCACCGGAGGAACGTATCCTGCGTTATCTGGAAAAAAAGGTGATCGTGCGGGATAACCCTGTGACAAATGAGGTGTTAAAGGATGTTGTAGAAGACAGTTACAGTCGTCTCATTGCCCCTGCGATAGAGCGCGAGATACGAAATGAACTGACGGAAAAGGCGGAAGAGGGAGCGATCAGTGTATTTGGCAAAAACCTGCAGCAGCTTCTGATGCAGCCTCCGATCGCAGGGCGGGTTGTCCTTGGGTGGGATCCGGCATTCAGGACAGGATGTAAGCTGGCAGTCGTGGATGCTACCGGAAAAGTGCTGGATACAAAAGTAATCTATCCGACTGCACCTCAAAATAAGGTGGAAGAATCCAAAAAGGAGTTAAAGCGTCTGATTGACAAATATGATATTTCTCTCATTTCTGTTGGAAACGGAACGGCGTCCCGTGAATCTGAGCAGGTTATCGTAGAGCTGATAAAGGAGCTGAAAAAGCCGGTACAGTATGTGATAGTAAATGAGGCGGGCGCTTCTGTCTATTCGGCGAGCAAGCTGGCGACAGAGGAATTCCCGAACTTTGACGTGGGGCAGAGAAGCGCCGCTTCCATTGCGCGTCGTCTGCAGGATCCGCTGGCAGAATTGGTAAAGATAGATCCGAAATCGATCGGAGTCGGTCAGTATCAGCATGATATGAATCAGAAAAAGCTGGGCGAGGCGCTGGGAGGCGTCGTAGAGGACTGTGTAAACCGTGTCGGAGTAGACTTAAATACCGCATCGGCGCCTCTTCTGGAATATATTTCAGGCGTTTCCAAGGCGGTCGCTAAAAATATCGTGGATTACAGGGAAGAAAACGGCAGATTTACAAACCGGAGGCAGCTTTTAAAGGTACCGAAATTAGGGCCCAAGGCCTTTGAGCAGTGCGCCGGATTTCTCCGGATTTCAGATGGGGACAATCCGTTGGATGCCACGAGTGTCCATCCCGAATCTTATCCTGCGACGATGGAGCTTTTAAAGAAGCTGGAGCTTACGATGGAGGATGTACGCGCTCTGCAGGCAGAGAGCAGGAATGCTGCGCGTGTAGGTGCTTCCGCAAACAGCAGCGACAGTCAGAGGGCAGGAGCTGCGAAAGCATCCGGCAGGAATAACCGTAAAGGAAACGGCAATTTCCAGATACGCAACACGAATACCGCTATGGGGCAGGCTCTGGCAGCGGCGCTCGGAAGCCTGAACGCACAGGATTCCGGAAGATCAGGGAATGCGGCGGCAGATAAAAACAACGGCATTGCGGCAAAGGGACAGGAGCTCCCGAAGACAGCTCAAACCGGCGTTTTGGAGCGCCGCATCAGGGATACAAAAAAACTGGCGGAGGAGCTGGGGATCGGCGAGATGACGCTGACAGATATTTTAAAAGAGCTGGAAAAGCCGGCGCGAGATCCGAGAGAGGATATGCCTCGTCCTATCCTGCGCAGTGACGTATTGGAAATGAAGGATCTGAAGCCGGGCATGATCTTAAAAGGAACGGTTCGGAACGTGATAGATTTCGGTGTGTTTGTGGATATCGGAGTACATCAGGACGGCCTTGTTCATATTTCCCAGATTACGGACCGTTTTATCAGGCATCCGCTGGAGGCGGTGAGCGTCGGGGATATCGTGGACGTTAAGGTGCTGGATGTAGATGTGCCCAAAAAGCGTATCAGCCTGACAATGCGTTTGGGACAGGATAGAAAATAACGGGGAATATGTCGGGAAACGGGGAGATTACAAATGAGATTTGTCGTGGATGCATCTGAAAAAAAGGAGCCTTTGGGTGATTTGTACGGGATTTTTTTTGAAGATTTAAACCATGCGGCAGACGGAGGGCTGTATGCGGAGCTTATACAAAACCGTGCCTTTGAGTTTGATCCGGTGGATAATCCTGCCTATACGCATTTGACCGGATGGGAGATTTTGGGGACAGAGGAGGAAATGAAAGCCACGGTGCTTACCGGCGGCTCCGTCAGCTCAAAAAATCCTCACTATCTGGCGCTGGATGTGCGGATGGAGGGCAGAGGCGCCGGGATAAGAAATCGTGGATATCATGATGGAATCGTGTTTGAGGCAGGAAATTCATACCGGTTCTCCTGCTGGGCAAAGCGGGAGCAGGACCGGGAAGCGCCGCTTTCGGTGTCGCTGCAGGATGAGAACGGCAAAGTGCTGGATAAAAAAGAAATTATTTTGTCAAAGGACTGGAAAAAATACGAGGCGGTATTTACTCCGGGAACCGGTACGAAGGCAGGAAGCCTGACACTGATACCGGAGGGACGGGGCAGGGTATATCTGGATTTTGTGTCGTTGTTTCCGGTCGATACTTACCGGAACCGCCCAAACGGGATGCGGCGTGGGCTGGCAGAGCTTTTGGAAGCGATGCATCCGAAATTCATGCGTTTCCCGGGAGGGTGTCTGGTACACGACGGCGCATTGGATCCGGACGCGAGAGATGCCCAGTACCGTTGGAAAAATACGGTTGGCCCGATAGAGGAGCGCCCAGGCCGGCGCAGCAATTGGGGGTATCATCAGACGTTGGGACTGGGGTTTTATGAATATTTTCAGCTGTGTGAGGATATCGGAGCAAAACCGCTTCCTGTGATATCGCCGGGATATGACCCTCATCACGGGAGGGCGGCAGAGCCGGATGAAATGCAGTATTTTGTCGATGAAGCCCTGGATCTGATAGAATTTGCCAATGGAGAGCCTTCTACGAAATGGGGAGGTCTGCGTGCAGAGCTGGGGCATCCGGAGCCGTTTGGGATGGAATATCTTGGAATCGGCAATGAGGAAGTGGGAGAGGGATTTTTTGAACGCTATAAGATAGTAGCCGATGCAGTACGCGCCCGATATCCGGAAATAAAGCTGATTGGGACGGCAAGCCCCTTTGCCGCGGGAGGCGAATATGAGCGGGGCTGGCGTCATGCGAGGGAGGACGGCGCAGATTTTGTGGACGAGCATTATTACATGACGCCGGAGTGGTTCCTGGCGAATCATCACCGTTATGATGCGTTTCCGGCAGATGGTCCTAAGGTATTTCTTGGCGAGTATGCTTCGTGGGGAAATACATGGTATAATGCGCTTTGTGAGGCATCCTATATGCTCGGTCTGGAACGTAATGCAAAGGCGGTGGGGCTTTCCTGTTATGCGCCGCTGTTTGCCAATGCGGATTATGTGAACTGGAAACCGGATATGATATGGTTTGATAAGGAAAAAAGCTTTGGGACGGCAAATTATCATGTACAGAAGCTTTTCATGGAAAATCAGGGAGAATACAGGCTGGATACGCGTCTGGAGGGAGCGCCGGAAGCGGTATGTCTGACGGAGGAGCCGGAAACGCTCGGAGGAAGCCTACGCCTGTCATCGGACGAGGCGGCGGTGCGCTACAGCCATATCAGGCTGGTTGATGAAGAGAGCGGCAGGGAGACGGTATTTGAAGATACAGAGATTTGTGCGGGAAAGGAAATCGTCCTGCCCGGGACAGGAGCATCGAGCTATCGGCTGAAGTGTTGTGCAAAGGAACTGGAGGGATATAAGGGATTTCGCATTTATTTCGGCGAAAAAACAGAGCAGGACAGGCTTTGCTGGAGCATAGGAGGCTGGCAGAATCAGGATACTTCGGTTTTTGAAACGATATCCGGAAGAAATTCTGAATTGAGCCAGTATCAGATGAATGTGGAACGCGGCAGGGAATATGAGCTGGAACTTTGCGTGGATAACAGACGTGTCCGGACCTTTATCGATGGAAAGCTGTTCCACGATATCGAGGTAAAACCGGTTTTGGCAGAACCACTGTATACAGGGGCGTCTCTTTGTGAAAACGGGGACGTTATCATAAAGGCGGTAAATGTTCTGGAACAGCCGCAGAAGGTGCTGCTCGATATCAGAGGCATGAAAAAGAGAGAGGCGCTTCGGGCGAAGGTAGAGGAAATGTCCGGCTGGGAAAAAGATGCTGAAAACAGCTTTTCAGAACCGGACAGGATTGTTCCGGAGGAGAAAATGTGCCTGTTGAACGGCAGTGAAACGGAGTGGACTTTTGCAGCGCAGTCGGTGACGTTTATCAGAATTTTTGGAGGAGAATGAAACAATGGCGGGATATTTGTTTGTGCACTTTACAGGTGAGGAAAAAGACGGGGAGCAGGTTTATTTTTCGGTCAGCAAAGACGGGCTGTCCTGGGAGGACTTAAACGGTCTTTCTCCGGTGCTGCGTTCAGGACTTGGGGAAAAGGGCGTGCGTGACCCGTTCTGTGTGCGGGATGAAAAGAATGGGAAATTTTATCTGATTGCAACGGATCTTCGGATAGAAGCCGGAAAGGGATGGGACAGGGCTGTTCATGAAGGCAGCAGAGATCTTATCGTATGGGAGTCGGAGGATCTGGTTTCGTGGTCAAAAGAGCGCAGTGTGACTGTTGGAATTGAAGGGGCGGGCTGTGTATGGGCGCCTGAATGTGTTTATGATGAACAAAAAGAGGCATTCTTTGTATTCTGGGCATCTAATGTAAAGAAGCCGGGAGAGAAAGCGGGAAAGCACAGGATTTTTGGTTCCTATACACAGGATTTTAAGATTTTTTCACCGGCACAGATATATCTTGAAAAGGATTGCGACGTGATTGATACAACGATGATTTTTGCGGACGGATACTGGTATCGTTTTTCAAAGGATGAGACGACAAAACGGCTTTGTATGGAACGTTCTCCGGAGCTCAACGGCGTGTTTGAGGAAGTAAAGAGCCCGGTGCTGGAAGCTCTTTTTGGTGTGGAAGGTCCGGAGATATACCGTCTGCCGGACGGAAGATACTGCCTGATAGCGGACAGGTTTGCCGAAGGGAAAGGATATCTGCCGCTTGTGTGTAAAGACCTTGCCTCGGGAGTATTTGAAATTCTGCCGGAAGACGGATACAATCTGGGGACTCTGAAAAAGCGGCACGGAGGTGTTATGGAAATTACCGATAAGGAATATGAGCGCCTGAAAGCGGTATTTTCAAAAACTGCTTGAAATTGTGACCGTGGCGTATTACAATACTAAACGTAGCAGTAATGTAATTTTATTTTAATAAGGTAAAAGTTCTTCAGGGTCGGGTGAAAGTCCCAATCGGTGGTATAGCCCACGAGCCTGCGTCAGCTTAAGCTGGCGGGGCATGATCCGGTGATCCTTCCGCAGGATGCGGGGAAATTCCGGAGCCGACAGTAAAGTCTGGATGGAAGAAGACGAAGATATGTCTGCGGGCAGCTTTAGAAGAAGCGCCCGTGCAGCTGTGCAAAACGGACAAAAGAGCGTATGAAAGCCCTGGAAGAATATTCTTCCGGGGCTTTTTTCTTCGATAAGAGAGTTATTTTTCCGTCGAAGGAAAAACACATTTATATGTGTGGTGACGTATATTTTTTCGGCTTGCATGAAAGGACATTCCGGTGGAACTTTTCCTTCGCAAAGCGAAAGGAGTTTGACAAATGGAACAAACGTTATGGCAGACGGTATCGGAGAATATCGTATTTGTGGTGCAGTTTTTACTGCTGGTGGCGGCAATGTTTCTTGGCGCATACGGAGTTGAGAAAGCTGTCAAGAAAAAAACAGGAGATACGGAAAGGGTGCTGGCAACGAGAAAGGTTGTGGTAATAGGCGTGTTTTCGGCGATTGCGGCGATATTGATGGTGCTGGAATTCCCTGTGCCCTTTGCGCCGGCATTTTACGGGCTGGATTTTTCAGAGCTTCCGGCGCTGATAGGGGCGTTTGCTTATGGACCGGTAGCGGGCGTGATGATAGAGTTTTGCAAAATACTCATCAAGCTGGTGATGAAGCCTTCTTCCACGGCGTTCGTGGGTGAACTGGCAAATTTTGCGGTAGGATGTGCGCTGATACTGCCGGCTTCCTTTTTCTATCTGGCAAAGAAAAACAGAAAGCATGCGATTATCGGCACGGTCATCGGGACGCTTGTAATGACGGTATTCGGGTCATTTTTCAATGCGGTATATCTGCTGCCGAAATTTTCTGAGCTGTACGGCATACCGCTGGATTCTATCATTGCCATGGGAACAGCGATAAACCCGTCGATAGACGGAGTGACGGGACTGGTACTGATGTGTGTGGTTCCGATGAATCTTTTGAAGGGGGCGCTTGTATCAACGCTGACGGTCCTTCTGTATAAAAAACTGAGTCCGATCTTAAAGGCTGCGCGTAAATAGCGCGGCCTTTTTAGTTTGCTCATATGCTGTTTTAGAAAAAATTAAGAATTTATTTATGCTTCTAAATGGGATTTTTTTGTTTCGATAAGATAAAATGGAGCATAAGCCGCCGGAGTGCTATTGACAAACGGACGGAACAGTATTATTGTATTAATTGAATAGTACAAAAGGAGCATAAGGGATGGGAGCTTTGGTTGAAGTAAAGGATATGTGCAAGATTTATAATCCGGGCGAGAATGAAGTGCGTGCTCTGGATCATGTAAATGTGAGCATTGATGAGAACGAATTTGTAGCGATCATCGGACATTCCGGTTCCGGCAAATCCACGCTGATGAATATGCTGGGGTGTCTGGACATTCCGACGAGCGGTTCTTACTTTCTGCATGGGCAGGATGTGTCCTCATTGAGCGACGATGAGCTGTCGGATATCCGCAACAGGGAAATAGGATTTATTTTTCAGGGCTTTAATCTGATACCGAATCTGACAGCGGAAGAGAATGTAGAGCTTCCTCTGATATACCGCGGCATCGGCAAAAAGGAGCGCCGGGAGCTGGCTCAGAAGGCGCTCTGCAAGGTGGGGCTGGAGCACCGCATGGATCACAAGCCGTCGCAGATGTCCGGCGGACAGCAGCAGCGCGTTGCCATTGCGAGGGCGATCGCGCAGGCGCCTCCGGTCATCCTGGCAGACGAACCGACGGGTAATCTGGATTCCGGTTCCACAAAGGAGATAATGGGGATATTGAAACAGCTCCATGAAGAGGGCAGAACGGTTATCCTTATCACTCATGATAATGATATCGCGGCTCAGGCGCGCCGGGTTATCAGGATAAAGGACGGCAAAGTGGAAGCGGATTTTGAACAGGATGTGGATTGAAGGGGCTGCCGGGATGTTTGGCGTCCCCGGTGGGCGAGCAGATGGAAATGCCGTTTGGACGGCGGAATGAGAGGAAGATATGAGCGATATGATGGAGAAGGAAAATAAAAAGACGGAGGCCTCCGCCAAAAAGAAGCGGGAGAAGAAAGAACCTGGCAGGAGAAGAAAGGTCAGGATGAAAGTGCTGATACCGGTCGTTATCGGCGTTCTGGTCGTAGGATTTTTCGTGTATTCCAGCGCGACCGCAGGAAGCGCGCCGATGCCGGTCACATGCAGCACGGCATATACGGGGAGCGTAGAGGAGCACATATCTGCGAGCGGTAAGGTGGCGAGTGCGGAATCCAAAACATATTTCGCCCCGGCAGGAGCAAAGATTGAGGAGCTGAATGTAAAGGCGGGCGATACCGTAAAGGCGGGCGATGTGCTTCTGACCTTTGATACCTCTGCCCTGGAGCAGAATAAGAAACGGGCGGATCTGGAGGTGACGAGCGCATCCAGCAGTTACCAGAGCGCCATTCAGGAGAGCAATGAGAACGCGGGCAAATACTCCGACGCCTCTCTGGGGCTGGAAGAGTTAAAACAGATGAAGGCAAATCAGGAGCAATATGTCAAAGGGCTTCAGTATGAGCTGGAGGATGACAAGAATGCCAAAAGAGAAGACCTGTACGAATGGGATAAACAGCTGGAACAGGAGCTGAATTACCAGTCGAGAAGGCTTTCCGAGAAACAGGCGCACGGAAGGGATACGGAAGAGGTTTCCGAAATCATCGATAACATCACGAGCCAGCGCTCTGACGTCCAGCATGAATTGAGCATGATAGACAGTGACGAGAATATCAAGCAGAAACAGAGGCTGATAGACGCCGAACAGGAAAAGCTGGAGGATATGTCAGAGGAGATATCCAAGCGCGAGGCGAAGCAGGACTCTTCCGAGCCGGGGATCATGAACAGCTATGACAGGCAGGGAAAACAGGCGAGCGTGGAGACCGCAAAGCTTTCCGCCGACGAGGCGGCTGAGGACCTGGCTGTGGCGCAGGCGGGTATCACAGCGGAGTTTGACGGTATCGTTACGGAGGTAAAGGCGGTCGAAGGAGCTACTGTGGAAAAGGGCTTTCAGCTCTTTACCGTGGAAAGCAGCGATAAGGTGCAGGTAACGGTAGAGCTGAGCAAATATGACCTGGACAAAGTAAAAGAAGGGCAGGAAGCGGATATTACGATCGCGGGTTCCGCTTATAAAGGAAAGGTTTCCAAAATCAACCGCATGGCGCAGAGCAACGCGCAGAACGCGCCGGTCGTATATGCGGATGTGACGGTATCCAATCCGGATGAAAATATTTTCCTCGGCGTGGAAGGAAAGGCGAATATCAAGACAGGGGCCTCTGAAGGGGCTGTCCTTGTTCCCTATGAAGCGGTGAATACGGATAAGAACGGTGATTTCTGTTATCTGGTAAAGGATGGAGTCATCGTGCGTCAGGATATTGTGACGGGGATTTCCGGAGATACGGATGTGGAGATAAAAGAAGGTATTGCCGAGGGTGATATGGTCGTGATGTCCTCGTCTCAGACACTGTCGGAAGGAATGCAGGTCACTCCTGTCATTCAGTAAAAACAGGCGGGAAGGAGAGCACATGTCACAGTTTTGGGAATATTTAAAGATTGCGCTGATGAATATCAGGAGCAATAAGGGACGGTCGGTTTTGACGATGCTGGGCATCATCATCGGTATTTCTTCCGTCATCATGATAATTTCCGTCGGCACAGGCATCAAATCAGAGGTAAACGATGAATTGAACGAGATGTCGGGCGGTCTGGTCGCTATCTATGTGGATAATACGACAAACCCGGGAGAGCCTATCTCTTTTACGGAAGAGGATTTTGACGCGATCGCGGAGAAAGTGCCCCATGTCAAGGGCGTTACCCCGGTCTATAGCCTTTACGCTACGACAGGCACGAGAAAGGGCAATTTTGATCTTATCCTTTCCTGCGGCACGGCGGGCATGAAGGACTACAGCAAAAATCCTATCGTGAGAGGAAGATTTTTTTCGGAGAGCGATTATTACGGCGCCAAAAAGGTGTGCGTGATAACAGAAAGCTCGGCCCGGCAGATGTTCGGGACGACGGATGTGCTGGGGATGAATCTGGAAGTGGACGTGTCCGGCATTTCACAGGAATATGAGATAATCGGAATCCGGCAGGACAGTGCGGCAAGCCTTATCAACATGGGGAGCGGCGGTATCCAGACAATGGAGGTGCCAATTTCCACGATAGAGTCGTTCGGCTGGTATGTAAGCGATTTTACGGATTTTTATGTGGTAGGTGAAAGCAATGAATATGGCGCGCAGATAGCGCAGGACTGCGTAAGCCTTCTGGAGAAGCGTCATAATGCCAGAGGCAGCGGGGCTATCATGGTTCAGAGCTTTAATGACGCCCTGGCACAGGTCAATACTGTTCTTAATTACATTACGATTTTTGTAGTCCTTGTTGCAGCTATTTCTCTGCTTGTAGGCGGTATCGGCGTTATGAATATCATGCTTGTATCCGTTACTGAGCGCACACGGGAGATAGGAATCCGAAAGGCTCTGGGGGCAAGGACCGGTTCGGTACTGGTACAGTTTTTGTCAGAGTCGGCTATCATTACTCTGCTGGGTGGTCTTATCGGTATTTTACTCGGCGTTCTGGGAGCGGTCGGTGTCTGCTCGCTGATAGGCTTTAGTGCGAAGGTCAAAGTATCGACCGTGCTTGGCGCAACGCTCTTTTCGTCAGCAGTCGGTATTTTCTTCGGAATTTATCCGGCAAAGAAGGCGGCAAAGATGAGTCCGATTGATGCGCTGCGATATGAATAGAAGATTTTAAAAATTTTGTATCTATTTTATGGAAAAGGTGGTATCTTAAAACAAGATGCTGCCTTTTTTATACGTTGGAAAGCTTTTTGCTATCGTATAAAAATATATAAAATTTGTAACAGGAGAAGAGCACATGGAGCAGGATAAGCGACACACATTTGAAATCAAGGACGAATTTTATCTGGACGGAAAACCGTTCCAGATCATTTCAGGCGGAATCCATTATTTCCGGGTACTGCCTGAGTATTGGGAGGACAGGCTCAGAAAGCTGAAAGCATTGGGATGCAATACAGTGGAGACGTATGTGCCCTGGAATATGCATGAGCCAAAGAAAGGAGAATTTGATTTTGTCGGGGAGCGCTGGCATGGAATGCTGGATTTAAAGCGTTTTGTGGAAACAGCTCAGAAGATTGGATTATGGGTGATTTTGCGTCCTTCGCCGTATATTTGCGCAGAATGGGATTTCGGCGGATTTCCGGCGTGGCTTTTAAGCGAGGGGGAGATGGAACTGCGGACGAGCGATGAGCGCTATCTGCGCCATGTGAGGGACTATTATCAGGTGCTCATGCCGTATCTTGCACCAATGCAGGTGACGCAGGGCGGACCGGTGCTGATGATGCAGGTCGAAAACGAATACGGGACCTTTGGAAACGACCGGAAATATCTGGAGCTTCTTCGGGATATGATGCGGGAGGGCGGAATCGATGTTCCGCTGTTTGCGTCCGATGGACCGGGAGCGGATATCCTGAGTAATACTGCAGTTGAAGGAATATTTCCGACGGCAAACTTCGGCAGCAGGGCGAAGGTGGCATATAGCTGTCTGAAGGACTTTAATGGCGGCGGACCCTGTATGTGTACAGAATTCTGGCTCGGCTGGTTTGATGCATGGCGCGACGGTAAACATCATACAACCGACCCGGATGAGGCGGCAAAGGAATTAAAAGAGCTTCTGGAGAACGGCAGCGTGAATCTGTATATGTTTGAAGGCGGAACAAATTTTGGATTTATGAACGGTTCTAACTATGGGACGCATCTGACGCCGGACGTGACCTCTTATGATTATGATGCGGTTTTGACAGAAGACGGACAGTTGACGGAAAAATATCACAAGTTAAAAAAGGTGATAACAGAGCATATCCAAAAAGAGCCTGAGGTAGAGCCGACCGTCCCGGTTGAGCGCAGAGCCTATGGTAAAATTCCGGTGAGCCAAAAGGTAGATCTTTTTCATGCACTTCCGAAGCTGGATGCTCCGATAGAAACGGTTGCTCCCCGGTCGATGGAACAGGCAGGTCAGGGATATGGCTATATGCTCTATTCGACGATTTTGGATACGTCCACAGAGCTGTCAAACCTTCGGCTTTACAAGGCGGCTGACAGGGCGATTGCATTTGTGGACGGCAAAAAAGCGCTGACTGCTTTTGACAGGGAGCTGGAAGAAGGACATGAAGTTGGACCCTTTTACGGTAAAAATATGAAGCTGGATATTCTGGTGGAAAATATGGGCCGGGTCAATTATGGACCGATGCTAAACTGGCAGAGAAAGGGAATCGACGGCTGTGTGTTTATCAACAGCCGGTTTTCTCAGCACAACTGGAAGCAGTATCCGCTGCCTATGGATAATCTGGAACAGTTGGATTATAACGCGGGATATGAAGAAGGAATTCCGGCATTTTATCGTTTTGAATTTGAAGCGGAAGAGGTTGGTGATACTTTTCTTGATTTTGCGGGCTGGGGAAAAGGATTTGTAGTTGTGAACGGTTTTCAGCTGGGACGATTCTGGGAAGAGGGACCGCAGCGCAGGCTGTATGTACCCGGGGCACTGCTGCATAAAGGATGCAATGAAATCATTTTATTTGAAACAGAAGGAAAGCATTCAGAAGAGATATGCCTGGAGGCAGTACCGGATTTGGGATAAGCGCGGGCAGACTTTCTTACTTGACCGCCCGTTTGGAATGTTGTAGTCTAATATCATCAGCAGAATCAGAATGGAGACTATGATGAATCTTGAATTTGATGTACAAATGAATGCAGGTGTGCTGTATGACTATATGCTTCGGCATACTTACAGCGGCATCGCGGGAATTTTGGGAAGCGTGGCGGGAGCGCTCGGCGTGGTAGCAGGGATGCTCACACATTATCCACTGTATTGGATACTGGGGCTTGTGATACTTGTCTATCAGCCGGTGTCCCTGTGGCTTCGGGCAAAGCAGCAGGCGCTGTTACCTGTTTTTAAGGAACCTCTTCATTATAAGATGACGGAGGAAGGAGTAAGCGTTTCTCAGGGTGAAACAGAACAGTTCCAGAAATGGGAAGATATGTATAAGGCAGTTTCCACCGGAAAGAGCGTGATATTATATACAGACAGGATTCATGCCAGCATCTTTCCGAGAAAAGATTTGGGAGACAAACAGACAGAGGTAATCGCGGCGATATGTGCGCATATGCCGTCTAAAAAAGTACAGATTCGTTTTTGAAGAAAGGCAGATAGCACATGATAATAGAAAGTTTTCGCGCGGAGGATACCTTCGAGCTTGGGAAAAAGCTGGGACAAAATGCGAAGCCCGGCGATGTATATACTCTGGTGGGAGACCTTGGGGTAGGAAAGACCGTCTTTACACAGGGGCTTGCAGAGGGGCTTGGAATAGCAGAAGCTGTGAGCAGCCCGACCTTTACGATAGTCCAGGTATATGAGGAGGGGCGTCTGCCGCTGTATCATTTTGATGTGTACCGGATAGGCGATGTATCCGAGATGGATGAAATCGGTTATGAGGATTATTTTTATGGGGAAGGCGTCTGCCTGATAGAGTGGGCAGACCTTATCAGGGAAATCCTGCCGGAGCGCTATACGCGCATCTTTATTGAAAAGGATTTGGAAAAGGGATTTGATTACCGTAGAATAACGGTCACGGAGGAAGAAAAATGAAAATTTTAGGGCTGGACAGTTCAGGGCTGGTTGCGGGAGTCGCTCTGACAGAAGAGGATGTTTTGGTCGCGGAATATACGACCGATTATAAAAAAACACATTCCCAGACGCTTCTTCCGATGCTGGACGAGATTAAAAAGATGGTGGACTTAGACCTTAGTACGATTGATATGATAGCGGTAGCGGCAGGGCCGGGTTCCTTTACGGGGCTTCGCATCGGTTCTGCAACGGCAAAAGGGCTTGGTCTGGCGCTTGATATTCCTATCGCGGCAGTACCGACAGTGGATGCGCTGGCGTATAATCTGTATGGCTGCGACGCATTGATATGCCCGATGATGGATGCACGCAGAGGACAGGTTTATACAGGAATTTACACATTCGAGGCAGGAGAGCTGAGGATTTTGAAGCCTCAGTGCGCGATGGCTGTGGAAGAGCTTGCGGCAGAACTGGACGAAAGAGCTGCAAGGAGCAGGAAAGAGATTATTTTTCTTGGGGACGGGGTGCCGGTATATGGAGATAAAATGAAAGAAATCCTGCAAGAGCCATTTCGTTTTGCACCTGCAAGCTGCAATAGACAGCGCGCGGCATGCGTAGCGGTGCTGGGCGGACAGTATGCAAGGGATGGCAGACTTATGAGTGCGGATGACTTCGCTCCGGAATACCTTAGAATGTCTCAGGCAGAGCGGGAACGGATGGAAGCGGATGAAACGCGCCGTGAACTGATGAAGGCGGGGATAACCAAGTGACGGAACAGGAAAATTCTGTAAAAGAATCGGGGGAAGTGCTTGAATTCCGACGTCTGGAGAAGAAAGATGCTCCGGCAGCGGCGGCACTGGAGGGCAGTTGTCTTGCAGAGGCATGGAGCCAGAGCGCCTGGGAATCGGGGCTGTCTGATGCCAACGCGTTTTATGCGGGCGCTTTTCTGGGCGAAAGGCTTGTCGGCTGCTGCGGTTTCTGGCAGTCCTTTGAGGATGCGGATGTGTGTAATGTTGCGGTCGCCCCTTTCTGCCGGCGGCAGAGGATAGGAGAGCGGCTGCTGCAGTTTCTGATGAAGAAAGGGAAGATGCGGGGCGTAGAAAATTTTACGCTCGAAGTGCGCGCATCCAATGTGGCGGCAATTTCCCTGTATTTGAAATTGGGATTTACCCGGGAAGGGGTGCGGCGCGGATTTTATGAAAATCCTAAGGAAGACGCACTCATTTTATGGAAGAGACAGGAAACGCATGGAACAATTACCGGTTCCTATCAGAATGGAAATCCGCTACAATAAGGCGGAGAGAAGGAGGATGCCATGCGTAAGACTGACGGAAATGAACAGATACTCCGCGCTGTGATATGTAACGGCTGCGGAAGACAGTTGAAGGTGGAAAAAGGAGTGCTCCGGGAAGGCTGCTTTTGTGCAGAACAGATATTTGGATATTTCAGTTCTATGGATGGAAAAAGGATCAGCTTTGACCTGTGTGAGGAATGTTTTCAGAGGCTGCTGAACAGATTTGTGATTCCGGCTGAAATAGAGGAAGAAACGGAGCTCTTCTAGAATAAAGGGAAAAAGAATGCTGGAAGTTTGTCTTTTGGGGACCGGCGGGATGATGCCGCTGCCATATCGGTGGCTCACATCCCTGATGGTCCGTTATAATGGAAAAAGTATACTCATTGATTGCGGAGAAGGCACGCAGATAGCGATGAAGGAGAAGGGATGGAGTCCCAAGCCGATAGATGTCATCTGCTTTACGCATTTTCACGCAGACCATGTGAGCGGCCTGCCCGGGATGCTCTTGACGATGGGAAATGCAGAACGGACGGAGCCTTTGACGATCATCGGCCCCAAGGGGGTGACACGGGTAGTGAGTGCCCTGAGGGTGATAGCGCCGGAACTGCCGTTTCCAATCAAATGTGTAGAAATCGGAGAGAACGAGCAGAGCTTTCTGTTTGATGGACTGCGTATCGAGGCATTTCGGGTAAACCATAATGTGCTCTGTTATGGTTATAGCCTCTCTGTAGACCGTGCGGGAAAATTTCAGCTGGATAAAGCCGAGGCTCTGGGAATTGAAAAACGCTATTGGAACCGTTTGCAGAAGGGTGAGACGGTTGAGGTGGACGGTCAGGTGTATACACCGGATATGGTAATGGGAGCGGCGCGAAAGGGGCTTAGAGTGACCTATTGTACAGATACGCGCCCTACGGAGAACATTGTAAAATATGCGTCGGGAGCAGACCTTTTTATATGTGAGGGTATGTACGGGGAACCGGATAAAAAGGATAAGGCAAAAGAGCATAAGCATATGACATTTTATGAGGCGGCTGACATTGCAAAACGGGCACAGCCTAAAAAGATGTGGCTGACTCATTACAGCCCGTCTCTTGTACGCCCGGAGGAATTTATGGGAGCAGTGAGAAAAATTTTCCCGGAAGCACTGGCGGCAAAAGATGGATGGACGACAGATCTCTTATTTGAGGAGGAAGACTGATGGATAAAAATACAAATGACGTTATAATGCTCGCCATCGAAAGCTCCTGTGACGAGACGGCTGCAGCTGTCGTTAAAAACGGGCGCGAAGTATTGTCAAATGCGATATATTCCCAAATCGATCTGCATACGCTTTATGGCGGAGTCGTGCCGGAAATTGCATCACGCAAGCATATCGAAAAGATAAATCAGGTGATAAAAAAGGCACTGACAGATGCCTCCTGTACGTTGGATGATATTACGGCGATCGCAGTGACATATGGCCCGGGGCTTGTAGGCGCACTGCTTGTGGGTGTCGCAGAAGCAAAGGCAATCGCATTTGCAGCGGATAAGCCTCTTGTGGGAGTGCATCACATCGAAGGACATATCTGTGCCAATTATATTGAAAACAAAGATCTGGAGCCTCCGTTTTTATGTCTCGTAGTCTCCGGCGGGCATTCGCATCTTGTCATGGTAAAAGATTACGGAGAATATGAGATTTTGGGAAAAACAAGGGATGATGCTGCAGGAGAAGCTTTTGATAAAGTGGCCCGCGCCATCGGACTCGGATATCCGGGAGGACCCAAAATAGACAGGGTATCAAATGAAGGAAATCCGGAGGCAATAACATTTCCACGCGCTAAAATCGCAGATAATGTTTATGATTTCAGCTTCAGCGGATTAAAATCGGCGGTGCTGAACTATCTGAACGGCTGTCAGATGAAGGGGATAGAAATAAATCAGGCTGATGTGGCAGCGTCATTCCAAAAGGCGGTAGTAGACGTGCTTGTGGAACATTCTATGGATGCGCTGTCCCGTTATCATGTTGATAAGTTTGCCATAGCGGGCGGCGTGGCATCCAACAGCCATCTGAGAGCAGCGCTTGAAGAGGCCTGCGCAGAGCGGAATATACGTTTTTATCGTCCGTCCCCGATACTCTGTACAGATAATGCAGCGATGATAGGCGCAGCAGGATATTATGAATATCAAAAAGGGGTGCGGCACGGATGGGATCTGAATGCGGTTCCGAATCTGAAGCTTGGGGAGCGGATATAATGGAGAGACAATTTTGCACGGCAGTCGTTCTGGCAGCAGGGCAGGGGAAACGCATGGGCACAAAGGTCGCAAAGCAATATTTAGAGATAGCGGGAAGACCGCTTCTCTATTATACGCTGCGCGCTTTTGAACAGTCCCCTCTCATCGATTCGGTCGTTCTTGTCGTGGGCGATCAGGAGCAGATTTCATATTGCAAAAAGGAAATCATAGAGACATACGGCTTAAAAAAGGTGGACCATATCGTTCTTGGAGGAAAGGAACGGTATGATTCCGTATTTTGCGCTCTTCGGGAAATAGAAAAGTCTGCGGCAGAAACAGCGAAAAAAGGCTATGTCTTTATCCATGACGGAGCGCGTCCGGTCGTATCCGAAGAAATTTTGGAACGCTGTTATCGGGATGTAGAATGTTGTCATGCATGTGTGGCGGCGGTTCCTGTTAAGGATACGATTAAAATTGCAGATGAGAAAGGCTTTGCGGAATCGACCCCCCGCAGGGATCTTTTATGGCAGGTACAGACACCGCAGGCATTTGAGTTTTCCCTGATATTCCGGGCGTATACTGAGCTGATGGAAAACAGGGAGCGTTTGATGACGGAAGGTATCAGGATTACCGATGACGCTATGGTGGTAGAAACTTTTACAGATAAAAAGGTGAAGCTGACGGAAGGCGCCTATGAAAATATTAAGGTAACAACACCTGAAGACCTTGTTCTGGCAAAGGCATTTTTACAGCATTTATAAGGCTTTTTGACCCTTTATAAAAGAAATGAAAAATTTTTGAAAAAACTGGTTGACATTTCATGAAAGGTTTGCTAGAATACATCTTGCGCTGATGAAGCGCAGACAACAGAAGCAAGTCGTCAGACCCGGAGAGGTATCGAAGTGGTCATAACGAGGCGGTCTTGAAAACCGTTTGTCCGAAAGGGCGCGTGGGTTCGAATCCCACCCTCTCCGTTAGATTTCAATAAGCAGTCTTGCGGAGCATGGCTGTGGAAAGAATCTGCCAGAAGTGGTTTACAATCGAATAACGTATTGGTTGAAACAGCGCATGGAGAAGTACCCAAGAGGCTGAAGGGACACCCCTGGAAAGGGTGCAGGTCGTTAACAGCGGCGCGAGGGTTCAAATCCCTCCTTCTCCGCTCGCTCGACAAAAAAGAGTGAAAAAATTCAAAAAAGTGCTTGACAAGCTGAAAACAATGAGTTATAATAAATAACCGTTGC
>Cobain_p2__coassemble_478_pt1 | contig 208797 bp, 189 predicted proteins | sample Cobain_p2__metabat2_high_PE_012 | metagenome-assembled genome bin Cobain_p2 | reverse complement strand
CATCATAGAGCAGGTAATTGAATGCATCCGCAAACACGGCGTTTCCGCGCATGTAAGCTTTGGTTACTGTGTCAGCCTGTCCCGTTCCCTAATCCTCCCTGTGCGCTTGTCCGCAAGCTAATACACCAATTCTCAATTCAAAATCCATTCTTTCACGACTTCCAGATCTATACTGACCGCTGACGCAATCTGTTCTGTCGGAAGTCCCATCGCTGCCAAAGCACAGGCAGTTTCTTTTGCCTTCCGCAGTGCACCGGAAACCTCTCCTTCTTGTCGGCTGTCTTCCATCATCTCTTCGATTGCCTTACACATATTCACTTCCTCCGCTTCTTCCTGAATCTCAACCGGCATGTTCGTCACTGTACGGATCACACGCACAGCATCTGCCTCCATCGTCATTCTCGGATTATTATCTGTAAAAGAATGAAGTTGTTTCTTATCTCCGGAGTATTTAATGTATCCGAGCACTTCCCGGGGGCTCGTCGAAAATTTTCCCAATTCCTCATCTGTCAAGCTGAACGGGTCTATCAGATGTATCCGGTAGTCCTGAACATATTTTAAAAGTTCCGGATTCCCTATTTCCATCATCTCGTGCAGCGATATCGGACCGTCCCATTCCTCCGCCCCGAAGTGGATCACGAGCGTGATCACCGGGATAAGCCGGTCTTCCTTGTAAAATCCGGACAGGTATTCTCCGTCCGATACCTTCTTTTCCAAGTTTTGATGTTTCCGTTCTGCCCGGTGCCTTGCCGCTATCTCCGAGACCTGTCTACCATACTGCAGGGCGTCGTAAATCGCATTCTTTACTGGCATCGCGTAGTGGATATCGGTCTGGTTCTCGATCCCCAGCAGCACATACGCCGTCTTCCCATCCTCCATGACCACGGCATTTTTTAACAGGTCACGGTATTTCTGTACCGCTTCCTCCTTCTGTTTCCTGTTTTCTTTCCCGTCCCGCGCTCCAAACGGCAGCGCGATCTCGGTCGGATCAATCTCCTTTAAATCGTGCGGGTCAATGACCGCTCTTCCATCATAGAGCAGGTAATTGAACGCATCCGCAAACACGGCGTTTCCGCGCATGTATGCTTTGGTTACTGTGTCAGCCTGTCCCGTTCCCTGTTCCTCCCTGTATTCCAGATGCTGCTGTCTGTCAGCAAGCCGCAGCTGCCGCATCCTGTCAGCAACAATCTTTCCTGTCTTTGTGGCGGCAGGAAACTCCTTCCATAGACAAAGGTATCGTAAAGCACAGTGCCGCCTATGGCGCACCCGTCCCTTTCTCTTCGTTCTTCCTGCCTGTTGTTTGTGATTGAGTATTAAGCATAGAGTTCCGAAAAGAATGTAGATCCAGCGCGCTGCAAAGATTGCCGCCGTCCGCTGTAAAAAAGAAATGGCTTGAATGCCCGGATTCTTTGTGAAATTTATGCTCATATACAGCTTAGCACAGCGAGGGCAGGAGGACAAGTAAAAATTCTATTAACTTCAATTCTTAAGGTGAATTGAAAAAGTAAATTCCGCTTTGCAAGATTAAATTCCACTTTGAAAAAGTAAATTCTACCCAAATACAGAAAAAATGAGATTTTATATATGAAATACTCAGAATCAGAGTTAAAATACAAGTAAAAGCTGTGGTTTTGGGTATTTTATTGCATGCTGAGCGGAAGTCGAATTTACGGTTGATTTTTTGGAAGGGGTAAATTCCACCTCTGGGGATGTTCTGCGATGATGGCTGCATCAAATTCCTGCCCAGCTTTTTTGTTAGATTTTGTTTACTTTAATAATTCGGGACTAAGGATGATTTCATCAGCAGAAATTTTCCGCAGATGAAATGCATCTAAAATTTTTCTGCCGTATTGAAACTCAAAAACTTCATAAGGACTTTTGTTACCGAGCTTTTTTCTGGAGTAGGAGTTAATGTGACTCATCATAAGATCAATCTGCTCCTGTGAGTATTGTCCCAGGTCGGTTCCTTTTGGAATGATTCTCCGGATCATTTCATGGTTGTTTTCACAGCTCCCTTTCTGGTAAGGGGCACTGGCGTTGCAGTAGAACATAGCTGTTCTACGGTTTCCCTGTGCATCCAGCTCGATTGCAGAAGGATTTGAAAATTCACTGCCATTGTCTGCTAGGAGAACCGGAAAGAGTTCAATGAAAGCATCGGTTCTTAATTCAAGATAGAGACGGTTGAAAATGTCAATAACAGATTGGGAATCATTATGCTGGCGAAGGAAGGCAAGCTGTAGCCCCTGCTCAACAAAATGTATGGTGAGAAGGACAGCACCGCCTTTTGTACCTTCTACAGAGTCAAGCTGTCGGACAGCAGCATCCGGATGCACCGCCAAGAACTTTTCAAAACACTGGAAATCACGACCAATACGACAGGACTTGTCTACTTTGAGTGTTTTGGAAACATTTTTTCTGGGGCGCATGCGTACAGTACGAGGCATATCAATAGCTCTGGCGTGAAAGAGTCCGTTGTTTATATAGGTATACAGGGTTCTTTCAGATTTCATGAGTTCATCAGCATGATGAACAGAGATATGGTGCAGGGACTGCCCCTTTTTGAGGAGAGGAGACACCACATCGTCGAGCTGCTTTAGTTCCGCTTCGGAAAGAGCAAAGCCGGAACGGGATTCCCTTCTGAGCTGTTCGTATTCTTTCTGTGCATAAGATGCCTTGTAAAGACGTTTTTCCAGAGAGCATCGAGTGCGCTGCTGACAGCCATTGCAGACATAGGGAGGCTTGGAAAGCTTCGGGCAAATGTATTTTTCATAAGCGAAGCAGGAAGAAGTACACTTGCCACATGTCCAGCAAAGCTTGTTATTCGAGTAGGTGCAACGCAGACAAAGTTTCTGGAGAGAACACTGATGAAGGAAGGCGGCACGGCAGTCATTGAAAGATCTGCCTAAAGCGCCTGTTTTCTCAAAGCAGATATGAGCTTTTACTTCTTTTGAAATCGTAGTGCAGTCTTTGCCGAGTTCTCTGGCAATGGACTTAAAACTATGGTGTTCGTTGAGTAAGGATTCAATGAGGATTCTTGCTTCCAGATTTAAATGTTTTTGTTTATTCATAATGTTCTCCTTACCGCTGGGAGGAAGCACCATGTTTGTATAAAGAATTATAAAGGAAAAATAGGAAGAATTAAATTCCATTTTTGAAGTGTAGATTTTTGCAGGATTAAATTCCACAGAGGGGTGGAATTTAACTTTGCAAGTGAGAAAATATATAAATTTTATAAAGAAATGTTCTTAAATATTGATTTTTCCAAAGATTTCTGATATTATTTATTTGAACGAAGAAGGTCGTGGTCGTTCGGCTCACGGTTGGAGTTCCCAAATGAGAGTCGGTTCGCTCTCCCGAATAGGCTGCAAAGCTGAAAAACAAGGAACCTTACAAAAGAATCGGTAATGCTCCTGATTTTTATCAGGAGCATTTTTCTTGTAAAGATAGGTGGAATTACTATGGATGACTTATTGCAAAAATACAATGATTATATCCGTTTAAAAAACTGCAGAGCAGAATATCTACTATCAAACGGAATGATTATTGATTTTACATACTGATTATTATGGTGCGGCGGAGCCGCCAGTCCGGTGTGGCGTGCCGGTATAATCACTTGCATAATTGCTAACCTCCAAGCAGAATAAAACGCTTGCATTATAATCTCAAAATGGAGCAAAACGCTTGCGTTTCCTCGCTACAATTATAAAGCAGAAACGGAGTGGATAAAATCCATCCAAAACGCAAAAAAGGGCTATATAACGCCCTTTTTCAAAATGATATTCCCATACGGCGCCCTCTCGCCCGTCGCGACGATGCAGTACGCCTGTTTTGCGCGCTCATAGTAAGCAAAACGCTCCAGAAACTTTATCTCCGTATCCGGCTCCAGCTCCTTTAAGATTTCCGCATACTCTTCCCAAATCGCAGGCTCCGGATCACCCGGCACCACTTCCATAAGAATAAAACGGTCTTCTTCATAAGTGTCCAGCGGGAACAGCGGCAGGATAGCCTTTAGTAACTCTGCCGCCCCTATCCCGTCCGCCCGGATTACCGGTCTCCCTGCCGTCACCGACGGAAAGTTTGCATCCGCCAAAATAATCTCATCCCCGTGTCCCATTTCACACAACGCCTTTAACAGCTCCGGGCTGAGCAAAGGCGAAATCCCTTTTAACATCTCCGTTTCCCCCAATCTACATTTTTTCTGTCATTCCCACACAAAACTACAGGCTGCCACGTCCACTATAGCGTCTCAGTTGCCAAGACAAAATCTGAGATTTTTATAATGAACTCATTATGGTTGATAAGTAACAATAAATATGTGGAGAATCATGGAACACTCCCCAAATCCACATACGGCTCAAGCCACATAAGGCAGAATCATTTCTGGATATCAGAATTCAATAAAAAGTAATAACTGTATTTACACTTAATTAAAGCATATCAATCCATTAAACCTTTCTAATGCTTCAGGATCTTCAAATGTAATTGTAGCTTTACCTTCGCTAAAATTTCCAGTTAGCAATTTATCAATATGTTGTTGCTCAAAACCATAATTCCAACTATAACCAACATCAAAACTTTCTTCATCTATATCGAACGTAATACTGTGCTTTCCATCAAAAAACACTCTATCAAATCCTATGATTTTACACTGAGGAACATCAACAGTAATCGTATTTCCTTTAACATCCATACGGTCTACGGAAATATACTGACCATTTAAATACTGATTTGCTTCAGGATTTTTTACTTTTTTATTTGCCGGCCTCTCCCCTTTGAAATCTAAAATATTCTTCTTTGTTAATAACTCATCCTCAATGACCTTAAATATGGCATCTGCATAAATCTCTTTACCTTTAGCATTAGGGTGAATACCATCATCCGATAATTCTTCATAAGAATACCCACTCTCGTTAAAAACCTTAATTGTATCAACGTAAGGAATTTTATAATAATTGCATAATTCGATAATCGTATTTATTTTATTCGTATAATCTCTCTGTGAACTTTCCAATATTGTAATAATCTCTGCATTTGGATTACCGGCAATAGTGTTTCTAATCAAAGCCTCATAATTAACAGAAAACGATTCATCGTCAGCATCATTTTGCCCATAACAAAGAATTACTAAATCTGACAGAGCTCTTTCTGTCGGTTCTAACATTTCCCAACTAGCAATTCCAGCAAAAGAACTATTACCTGGTTTTGAAATATTAGAAATTTTTATAGGATTATTAGTTTGACTTTCGATTTGTTCTTCTAGCAAAGCACACCATTCTCCAGGCTTAACTTCTCCCCCAATCGAATCTCCATTAATAGTAATATTAGCAGTATACCCTGCATTGATTTTTTCAGAAAATGTTTGCTTCATATAATCATTTGGTGGAAGTAAAAAAATCGCACCTAGCAAAATAACATAAATAGAAATAACTATTCCAATTATAATTCTACGTCTATACATACCAAACTCCTCCTATATTAATTCTATATTTATCAAACCATTAATTGGGGAAAATATAACGTTTCTCAATTGGCAGCAGTCTCATTATAACCACAAGCTTGTCATTCATATAGATTATATATTACCAGTAACAACCGCCTTCTATTTTTTCTGCTCCCCTTGGCCTTTCATCTTCAATAGGATATATCCAGTGAGGATTAATAATTTCCTTGAAGATTTCTATATTTTCCCATCTATGCCCCTTAACACCAAATAACATTTGTGTAGCTCCGCCTAAGTGAATTACAATCTTTCCAGCTTTTTTCAATCTTGCCGCTAGCGGAAATCCATAAGCTCCACATCCTACTATTGCTATGTCAAAATCAGTTTCTAAAGCCTTTTTCTCCATATACTCCAACGCATCAAACCACGTAGAAAATCTTATATCACTTTGTCCAGCAATTGTCTGGACTGCTTTTAGAACACGCAGCTCAAATTCCGGCAGAACTAATTCATTTCTAAAAAGCTCTTCTCGCATGGTATTGTATTGTTGTTCTATTGATTTAGCAAAAGGATGAATCACAAGAACCTTTTTATCTTTCAATATTCTACTCCACGGATCTTCATAAAAATATGGTTCTAATGCAGTTAGTTGACAGCAAACTGCTTGAGGCGCATATTTTTTTAAGATATAATCCTCAAATGGATTAAACCATACCCCCACAATATCTACAATACGACTTGCTTCGTTCATTTCATCCATGTATCGGGACATTAATCCAACGTCTTTCGGGAAAAACCCCGCATTCAAACACAATCGATCCATTACGTTTGTTTGATATGATTTAAGTCCTCCACGTCGATAATGCTCAAACTTAACCATGGCATCCAATTCATTGCTACCATATCGACCGATAAAACAGCCACAGTTATCTTCGAGACACTTTTTAACTAAGGAATATATATACCGATTTCCTTCTTCTGGCATCAGAATCGGCTTTCCATTATATTTTTTTATAACAGGTGATATTTTTACAACCCTTTTCACTACACGCCGGCTATACCATTTGATTCCATATAATAACTTTGTAAACATAGCTCTCCTCACCATTGTGCTATATTCTTTTCAACATCATCTTTATTTTAGAACGAATTTCTACTGGAACAATAGTCAATATTATAATTTTCATTTTATATTTTATAATTTCAGAACGGTATTTTTTTTTATACCATTTTTCGAATTCTGATTGTCCTTTCAAATACTGTTCCCGTACCTCAAACCAAATGTCCTTTTTCTTACTTGGATTATTTAATTGAGGATTCCACTTGATAATTTGTTGTGGTTTCACTTTGCAACTGATTATTTGACCTTCTATTTTCTTAAACAATAACTCGCCTTTCTGAGTATTTATGAGAATACCAGATAAACCATTTTCAGGAACTATATTCTTAGATTTCATCTCATCAGGATATATTTCAGTTTTTGCTCCCCAAAAATCACAAATTGTAAAATCACCTTGTCTTAAATCATTTGTAAACTTACACGAATAACAACTATCTCGGTATGTATGACTATCTAAAAATAATTGGTAATATGAATCATATATAGGCCAAATGTCTTTGTAATCTTTTTTTCCTCTCTTTTGATAAGAAATGCGTAAATCAATTCCTGAATGAATTGCACCTTTTTTTCTAAATTCTATTTTTTCCACTCTATAATTATTTCTCTTCTCAAGATATGAAATATGATTTTTTAAAAAAGATAAACTTGGAACGCCATGACACACAATATCGATTGTAAATAAATTACTATATTCTTTTCCTAAATAGAGTTTCAAACCAGCAACTTGACACGGTGTTCCTGAAAACAGGACGAGTCTGTTATCATTTAAAGCTTCCTTGACCTTCGTAAATACATTACCAATTCTACTTTGAACATATTTTGAACCTTGCAAGCTAGCAATTTGCATTTTAGTGTCTATGCATATATGCTTCACCGAAATTCCGTCTTCATTATCTAACGTAGAACCAACTACTATACCCTTCTGAGAAATAATATGCTCGGCAAGCACAGCAAAAATCCCACCTGATGTAGCATTTCTATACATGAAAGGATCTTTCGATATTGCTCCATACGCACTCAGAGGTTTTTCTCCACCTCTTTCTTTTTTTAATGGGCAAACTTTTAAGCATTTCCCACACTGTATACATTTATCAGAATTTATTTCCGGAAACGCCTCTCCATAATCATTTTCCTTCATTTCAATAGCGTGTACAGGGCAAACATTAAAACAAGCTTCACATCCACAGCACTCGCATTCCTGATCATATAATTTTTCCAAACTAATCATCCATTCTGCCGCTGACGCTTGCGGCGCAAAAAGTCATGAAAAAGGGAGTGCGTCTACCACCACTTTCCTTATAATTGTTACAATGCCCCCTACAAAAAACCTCGACGTAGAGAACCCGGAATACCAAAAATGCTTTAACATTTTACAAACCTGCATTTTCAAAAAAATCTGTTGCAATTTTTTGCTGATTCCGCACTATTTTTTTGACAGCTTCCCAATTAATAGATATATCCAATATGTCTTGTATGCTATTGCTAGAATTATAAATATTTTTAGTAAGATTAAATGTTTTCAACAAATTAAAAATTCTTTCGTTCTGTTTACCCGTTACTCCATTTTGTAAGAATACAACAAAAGGCTTCTGAAAAATCAATGCGAATACAGTACCGTGAAATGAATTCGTAAAGATTACCTCCGCACTTTTATAGTATCCTATCCACTCTTCCGGAGACGGAAATACTCTTCTTTGTTTTAATATATCAGGGACTACTTTAGTACCAGATGTTACACAACTAATTAAATCATAATCTTGTGATTGTTCAAAGAACTCCTTTATTTTATTGTATGGTAATGTCGTTTCATCTTTAAGATTAAGAAAATATCCAAATATATAGGGCTTTTCTTCCGTAATCAGTTCAACCGGATATTCATTACTATTCAATAACAATGTCGGATCTGGCACAACAACAGCATCGTCTCTCCCTGCCTGACTGCAAATTGCTTTTCCACTTTGTTCTCTCAAGGAAATATAATCCAAAGAATATATCCAAGGCGAAATTACATCAAGCATATTCTTCTCGATTTCTTTTCTACCAAATGAAGCCGCATATGCTACCCTTTTCTGTCCGTTACCTGCAAAGGTTAGAAAGTTCTCTTCAATAGGAGCACCCCACACCTGATCAGATCCAGTTATAAATACGCTGCTGCTTTTACAGCCATCCTTTATTTCACTGCCTGAACTATATTCCTTTGCTGTAACCTGTAGGTGATTCTTGATAAAACATCTAAATTTTAACGAGCAAATTTTATTCTGACAATAACTATCATTAAAAGTTCTTAAAAATTCATCGCGAAATTTTTTCACAATACTTTTTTTATAAGTAAATCGTATCCACTCAACATGATGCCCTCTTTGTTTCAAAAATTTCTGGAGTGCAAAATATTGAAATAACGATCCGTAATTAACCTCGTGTTTCACAAAATCATACGAGGATATAACAGATATTTTTTCACTCATAACTACTTCCTCCATCTTATATCCTATTTGTAAATTATCTTTTCCCAAGGAAAATACTAACAAATTTTCCAACAATTCTTTCTCTGAATATTACTAACAAAATTAAATATACAACTCCAAATTCTATAATATTAGATGCAAATTGTAGTAGCATATTGCTCCCAATCGGGGAAACAAATATCCTGGCAAAATAGGCAGCTAATACAGAAGAAACGAATATCTTCATGCTATTTATGGGAGCAAATGAAATTTTATATTCCTTTGGTATTGCTATGACGCAATAAATAAGAACAATTGACTCTGATAAAACAGTTGCAATAGCCGCACCTGTCACACCTAATTTGGGAATCAGTAGTAAATTAGCAAGACAATTAACTATTGTGCCACAAATGACAGAGTGCAATTGAACCTCAGCTTTATTAAGACTAACCAGAATTCTGCCTCCAAACAAGCAACTAAACGTTACTGCAAAGACGGTAATAGTAATTATTTTCATTGGTTGAACCGCAGCTAGATATTGGGGACCAGCTAGTATAAGTACAGCATCTTCTGCATACTCATAAAAAAATACCATTGCCGGTACAGTCAATAACATCAAATACAGATATACCTCATTAGCCAATGAAATAAACTCTTTTTTATTTTTTGACATTGCAACTAGCCTAGGAAATACAGCAGTACTCACAGCTCCTGTCAATGCAACCAGAATATTTTTTACCTTTACGGCAATTGAGTAATATCCAACTGCTTCATCACCATGTACAAATCCCAGCATTGTTGTATCTACCTGAGTTGAAATATTTGTTGCTATTGCTGTTGTAAACAAAATCAATAATGGGACAATATGTTGTTTAATATTTAATGCTGATGGTGCAACAAATTCAAGGTGATATTTTCTTAAATTAAAGAAATTAAGCAAATAAGCACCTACATTAGCAACTACAGTAATAACAGCATACACAAATAAATCTGATTCATCTTTCACACAGATAAATACGAGGGCAAACGAAATCACTTTTGTTATGACAGAACGATATGTAATATATTTAAACGACTCCATTCCTCGATAGAACCATTCAACCCCCAGTACATTAAACAGAATCTGAATTCCAAAAAGAAAATATAGATCTTTATCTTGATAAAATCTAGGAATGAATAAGATAATTGCAAAATATACCGCATAACATACACCCAAAAGTATTGTGTTAATAACCAGCAATTCTTCAACCAGCACACTGAGCTGCTTTTTATCTTTTGATCTTCTTGCAACCTCTCTCATTCCATAGGATGGTATTCCCAGCATAACAACCATAATAAAATATGAAATAATCGAATTTGCAAAATTTATTTTTCCTATTCCTTCCGGAGACAATACTCTCGTAATATATGGAAAAGTAATTAATGGAAATATTAAATTGACCACTGATAAAACAGCAGAATAAACTACATTATCTTTTAATGATTTTTGTTCGTTTGTCATAAACTCACTCCACATAAAATCATCTGGATATTCCAAATAATTTTTTTATAAATATTTTACTCTCAATTTTTATTTTCCACATATAGAGATAGATATAATTTCCAATTGTTTTACATTCTTTCAATGTTTTTACACAATTCCAGCTAACATTCCATCTACCTCTCATCTGTTCCGCCTTAGTTTTAGAAGATAAACCATTCCCCACTTGTCTATATGCTGTACCATCTGCATTGGTATACCTGAATTGTGTTTGAACAGATAAGCGAATCAACAAATCCAGGTCTTCATAAAAACAGGATTTTACGTCATACATACCTGATTTGATAAAGATACTTTTGCTCACACAATAATCTCTTGGTAATATTTCAAAAGCACAATTTTTAATTATTTTATCAGTACAAGATCCAATCAATCTCTCACTTAATAATATTTCTGGTTTATTTAATAATACTCCATTTTCGTCAATATAAACTGTAGTAGAATAACTCAAATTAACCTCAGGATTTTTAAGCAAAAGCTCCATTTCACTGCTTAGTTTATCAACGTTGCAATAAAAATCGTCACTATCCAAAAAAGTTATATATTCTCCTGAAGCATGCAAAGCGCCTGTATTACGCGCATGCGATACACCTCCATTTTTTTCTTGAAAAATTGGCCTAATGCTAGCATATTTCTGAGCTAATTCTAATATAATCTCCCTGGAATTATCTGTAGAACAATCATCAACAATAATAATTTCAATCTGTTTATAAGACTGTCTGATAACACTTTCAATGCATTCTTGCAGATATTTCTGTTTATTATAATTAGGAATTATGACAGATAGCAAACTATTCTCATTCATCACGTCATCACCCCCCTATATTTTTCCATAAATCTATCTATATCTTCAAAGTCCTCAGCATATTTTTTTATCTTATCTTCATTCCAATTCCACCACTGTATCTCTTTTAAAAATTCAATTTGGTGTTTTTCAAATCTCCATCCGATAATTTTAGCCGGTACACCGGCAACAATTGCATAATCTGGAACATCTTTTATCACGACAGCTCCCATAGCAATTATTGCTCCATTTCCAATTGTCACACCTTCTTGAATACACACATTATGACCTATCCACACATCATTACCAATTTCAAAAGCCACTCTGTTTTCTTTATCTACGTACTGATATTCTTCAAATTTTTGACTGTTCACGTATGAAAAGCCAGCCTGAAGAATTTGTGAATAAAAAGCTGGATGAATAGAGACAAACCTTTTTGCTGGATGTCTTCCAATAACAAACTGAACATTATTACTTATCGTAGTATAGCTTCCTATATGTGCATTTTGAATTAATGAATTTACTCCAACATATGTTGCATATCCTAAGGTGCTTTTACGAATAATTGCTCCTTCCGAGATGAAATTTCTGCCATTCAATTTGCTTGATATTGAAATTTGTGTCTTTGGTTCAATAATACACTTTTCCTTTATAATCAATCTCTTTTTATTCAAATAATACGATATATATTGGAGTAGTCTCCTCATTACAACGCCTCCTGTTGCAAATTATCTTTTTTTGATTGGCATATACATCAGTACAGTTATGATAATCGCTAAAACATATGATCCCATCATAAATCTCCACTGAAAAAAAGAATATAATATAGCTTTAGCAAATATTATATACATAATAATATTTTTATCACTTGGGTACTTCCTCATTTTTAAATACATTCTTTGCGCTATAAATCCAAAAATCAACGCCCCCACTATAACTCCTAGCAAACGAAAATCTAAATAAAAATCAAAGAACATACTTGTATAAGCATTTGCGGTTTGAGAGTCCCCAATAGGATAAAACGGATTTGTGTATTTATCTAATTGATTTATTATCGTAGGAAACTCAAAAATCCCAAGCGGACCCGTAAACGTACATATAAGTTCAAAAATCCCTCTAAAAAATACAAATCCATATGTCATATTACCTGTTATATGTACAATGTCTATCAAGTAATCCATCAATGGCAAGCATAATGTAAAGTTCGATACTGCAGCACCTATTACTGACATATCAGACTGTCGATCTCCAGTCATAAATACAATTCCAAGTATTGATATCAATATCATCACATATAAAAATTTTTTTATTCGCTTTCGAAAATTCTTAGGAATGTTGTATGAAATACCACTAATGGAAAATATAATTGCAATGGCAAAAATAGTTTCCAATAAAATCATTCTACCTCCTGCAATAAATACCTCTAACGCAATTGTACAAATAGCTAATAACAAATGACGAATTTTTAATTTTTTTTGAAAAATTTCCAAGAGTAAATACGTCACTAATACTAATTCACAGGCCTTACATACAGTGTTATTAAGAAAATAATCGAATCCACCTGTCACAATTGTTTTAGTAGTCCAATATTGTACACGGATATAGCCATAGCTTAATCCAGCTTTTAACATCGGTAACACTTTCATCATCTTTGTTGCTAAGTAAATTGTTGGGAAAATGAATATCACCTCCACTATCAATCTATTAGCTGGCATCTGTATAAATCTTTCTATCTTTATACTATTGTAGGAATACTTATTTCCCATTATATTCGAGCTACAAAAAATGCCAAGATTAAATCCTATTACACCCAATAGAATAATAAATGCTGTATATTCACTGATAGTGTTAAATCCCGATGTATTAAATAACGCTAATCCTAAAATCAAGCCCCATTCTAAATTAAATATAAACATAGGATTATGCCTATTTTTATTATTGTGCATACCCACATATGCCAATAGTAAGCAAATAGGCACCGTTGCAAATTGTACTAGAGAAATATCACTCATACTTCACTTTCCTTATAAATTTTGCTGGGTTTCCTCCCCATATTTCACCTTTGGGAATTGACTTAGTAACTACAGAACCAGATCCCACAATCGACTCATCACCAATGGTTACGCCTTTTAAAATAATTGAATGTGCACCAATAAACACATTATTACCAATTACTATTGGCTTCTTATTCACACCATTTTGGTCAATTAAATCTCTTTCATTTGCTTTTAGACTATGAAAATCAGTATCATAGATACTACAACTTCCTCCCAAAAAAGTATTGTCGCCTATTGTAACACCTGAAAAAGCTACTATTGCTGAATTCGATATTCCACATTCCTTACCAATCTTTATATATCCACCATTTCTGGCGTTAAGAATTGTCTTATTGCTACCTCCAATAGGATTGCTACTTTCACAGGAATTAATTGTCACCTGTTCTCCAATCTCAATTTTTCCATCGCCGTATACAGATATTCTTCCATTGATCTTTAAATCATTTTGATAGACTACTTTTTTTCTTTTCAGAACAAACGTATTATATAATCCGTCAAAAAACGCACCTACATTTAATAGTGCTTTAATAATATTCATTTTTTTCCCCTTACCTATTTAAATATCATGTTTCTAACAGAGAGATATATTTTGTTTATCCACTGCGGAGATTTCTCTGAATCTATCCATGCTCTTAATTTAGAAAAACTGAAAAACAAAATTAATTCATATTTAGCTCTGGTTTGTTTTGAATAATATTGTTTACGAATTCTCTTTCGTTCTACTATGGCAGTTTGTCCGCCCGCAGTTGATTCAGAAATACCACCTCCCTCATATATACACACTGTATTCTCAGTATGAAAAAAAGGAATATGTGCTTTCCACAACCTCATTGTATACTCATGATCCGCCGATATTTTATAATAAAGGTCATATAATCCATATGTATCAAACAAGCTTCTGCTATATAATAAACTCTGATGACACAAAGGCCGGCGATATAAATAAAAATCTGTCAGTCTATAAGGTTGATTCTGTATACCAGAATCTTTTCTATAATAGTTTCCGTATAAAACACACTGATTATCTTGAATATTATTTTTTTGAATATATCTAGATATCTCTATCAACGTATCCTTACTGGCAAATGCATCCCCAGCATTTAAAAAAACAACAAAATGTCCCGTAGCTAATTTAATAGCCTGGTTCATCCCCTCATAAATACTTTTATCTTTAATAGAGTAAATATGATATTTTTTCTCCTGAGGAATTTTATTCAATGTCAAATCATTAGAACATCCATCCTTAACGATGACTTCAAAATCATCATAAGTCTGAGCTTCTATAGATTTTATTGTATCCTCAATTTCCTTTTCTGCATTTAGCGTTACTATAATCACGCTAAACATTACTTTCTCATTCATCTTAAACCCTCGAACTAAATAATCGTTGATATCGAATCGATATGGGATTTAATTACATTTTCATAGGTATATTGCTGTATATAAGACAAATTTCTGTTTCCCTGTTCTGCTCTAAGAAATTCATTTTCCATAAACTTTTCAATTTTTTCCTTTAAGCAACTGATATCATCCACTGGAACAATACATTCTGAATCTAATAATTCTACCGCGCCAAGACACATATCAGTTGAAATAACAGGCAGACCACAAGCCATTGCCTCATTTATTACTAACCCCCAAATATCTTCTCTTGTTGGTAGCACAAACAAATCCGCAGCTTTATAATATTTAAAAATATCTGCTTTTTGCTTGAAATCCACAAGTCTAATATTTCGACTTTGATTCTCTGCTATAAGTTTTTTATAGTGCTCTTCTTCATCCCCGCCACCAACTATAATTAATTGAGTATCATGATCCAATTTGGAAGACCACGACTTAATCAATATATCAAAACCCTTGCGAGGTATAAATTGTCCTATTGTTAAAACAGTTTTTTTATCCGCAAGTCCCAATTCCCTCCGGAAATAACTTCTTTCTTCCTGAGTTACACATCTATCCAAAATATCCTCTTTATGCAGAGAAGTGAACGGATGCACAAATATATTTTCCTGCTTTGCCCCAAAATATTTAAAATAATCCACTGCATGTGATCCACTTGCAAAATAACCAGAAGCTCCTTTTACCAGTATACGCTTAATTGTATTCTTTATAAAATTTTTTCTGATAAACGCTCCGTCCAAATTCATAATGTACGGTACATGTTGTATCATACATTGAATTTGGAGCCTTATTGCATTTTTTATATGGTAATCATATGCAAGCACAAGATCAAATTCTTTCAGGTTCTTTAATATTTTATTGTATTTCTCCTGATCTTCATCTGTTAGTAATGAGATTGAGTTTAGATGCGTATCTTTACAAAACCATTCAGAACTTCTATTTTGGTCGGACATTTTATCAAATACAACAAATAATTCATACTCCTGATTTAATCCCTTGAATACCTCCACCCTATACGGTGACGGAAAATCCGCAAACGCTAACACCTTCATCTCATTCGACCTCCCTTTATGCCTTTAGGTCTCCCTGTGGCTTCATCTTAACATCTTTCTTTTCACATTCATAAAGCTTGGCATCTACCAAAAAACGATACCAATATGCCTGCAAAAAATGGAATATCTTTCCTTCCGGTCCATCCAAAAAACCAAATTTAAAGTAATACCGATAGATAAAATACAAATGTGCACGGAAGAACTTTGGCAACCTATAATAACCGCTGTTCTTTACCACACGTTTCATTTTTGCTTGTCCAGATGATTTTCCATCTTGTTCAAGACTCTCATCCATCGCATTTTCAAGTGTCATCTGGTGATCCAGTACTTCCCGATTACTATACCAATTATGTTTTGCTATCCACCATTCCAAATCTTTCTCATTGTTATCTATCAAATCATATTTAAATTCAATAGTTGTCCCCTCAGACAGGATCATATGCTCATCCATAATTTTCATCTCACAGGATGCTTTCCCTGTACGAAAAATACGAAGCAGCAGCTCCGGATAACGACCACCATGCTTAATCCAACGCCCCATGAAATAGACTCTGCGCCGAAGGATAATACCGTTCACAGGTGCCTTAACTTTCGAAAGTTCTTTATCAATCTCCTCTGCCAAATCTTCCATGATTTCCTCGTCAGCATCCATACGCATCGACCATTCAGTATCAATACCTGTTTTTTGAAGTCCCCAGTTGAGCTGATCTGCATAAGAAATCCATTTGTTCTGGTAAAAATCCAGCCTAGAACCAATCCCTTGAAGTTCCATGTTTAATTTCCTACACAATGCTTCTGTTCCATCTGTACTGAAACTATCTACGATCACAAACCTTTTCGCAATGCCCCGAAAAGATTCTATGCACTTTCGAAGATTTTTTTCTTCATTTTTAGTTAATATAACTACTGTTAAATCTGTCATTTTTTACTTTTCTCATCCCTAAATGTAAGATATAAGCGAGTATATATGTAATCAATACAAATATACAAATGCTTATTGCTGATTGTTTAACTATCCTTAATGTAAAAACATGAACCAAATAAATCTCATATGAAATCATTCCAGTCACAGCCAACATCTTATTTCTAAATAATCCACCAAATGATTTTCCATATATCATAATACTAATTGCCATTGGCAAGCAAGTCAGCAACGCCATTGTATTCGATATCAGATACGGCAAGTTTTTAACTGTATTCAGCTGTGTTACTATCATGAAGAGAACACATACTGCCCCCCCTACAATTAAAATTATGATATTTTTACTTCTGTCCAATTTTTGTTCCAGTTGTTCTTTATTCCGTGCGAGCAATACACCACACGGAAAAGACAGCATTTGTCTCGCCCGAAGAAATGGCATATCAGGATTTGCAAAAAATACTGATTCTAACATAAACCAAACAGTAAAAGTTCCAAGCAAAACCTTCATTTGCATCTTATCATCGGCAACAAATTTCTTTAATGCATAGAAAACCAAATAACAAACAAAAATATACTCCATAAACCAGCCATAAGACGTTGTCGATTTTAAAAAACAAACATCACGTAAATACTTTTCGGCAGTGAAGTTCCCTGTAGCCAATAATCCTACCAATTCCACTCCCCAGAATGGTAAATATACGCTCAATAGCCGTTTTTTCCAGAAACCATTTAATCCGCTCTTCTCATAGGAAATCTCTAATCCATATCCAGAACACATCAAAAACAACGCAACACCGATTCCCGCAATGAACTGAATTCCACCAATGGAAAGCCTTGCTCCGCTGTGTGCCCAGATGACCGTCAAAATAGCAACTCCTTTGATTGCCGTTGTATAATTTCTGTCCATCCACTGATAGATTTCTGCTTTTTTAATAAAACCAACTAAATAACCCTCAAAAAGTAGACATGTGAAAAATATAAAGTACTTCATCTTGCTTTGTAGCTCAGATTCTTAATAACCTTCGCCGGATTCCCTGCAATTACACAATTATCTTCAAACTTCCCACACACCACAGCCCCAGCCCCAACAACGCACCCATTTCCCAGTACTGTTCCTTTCAATATGATGCTGTTACATCCAATAAAACAGTCCCTTCCTATTCTTATCTCCTTGCCCTGCACAAGCTCACTGTCTCCCCCATTCGGATCATTCAAAAGTTTATTCCTCTCTTCCACTTCAATTGGATGAAAATCATTATCCAAAATCTTGCAATTTCCTCCAATACAAGTATTTTCCCCAATAAAAATACCTTTCCGGGCATAAATCGTCGCACCCGAAATTCCCACATTATCCCCAATCTCGATTATTACCCCCGGCGCACGGGTGACAATAATCGTCCGACTATAAAGTCCCACAAGATTACTTAGAAAGCTGCTTTTAATCGTAACATTGTTCCCAATCTTCAATCTAGCTCCGCCCTTATTAAAAATAATGGGCATTCCCTTTAATAAAAGTTTTTTTCCATATTCAACTTTTGTCGCTTTCATTAACAACTTGAACCAGTTACTATTCATCTTTCCAGCTCCTTATGTTTTTTTACCTACTATTCATCTTACAGTTTGCTCATCCCGCAGCCTTCTCTTCTTCCACATCTTCCCCACAAATCTTCTGCACCCCGGCATTTAACGTCCCTTCTTCTCTCCCTCGCTGGCACTCCACTTCAACTGTATAACCGTCCTGCTCTCTGCGCACAGCCTTTTCCCCCTCCAGTGCCAAAATCTCTTTTCCATATCTCCTTACAGAAACGTCCTTCGTCAGATGTTCTTCCAGATATTTTCTTCCGTTCTTCCCCATCTGCTCCATCTCGGGACTTCCCGCATGGCTGATAAACCAGTGGATATGGCGTTCCACATGCTTGTAATCCCCCGGCTCGCAGCAATATCCGCATCCGGTTTCTTCAATCAGAAGTCTTGCTTCCGAGCCCTCTTCCAACACACCTATGATTGGCTTGCCTGCCGCCATGATGCCGTAGCATTTGCTCGGGACAGAAACTCCTTTAATCCCTTTTGCATTGACGCACCAATGTACGTCGCCTGCGTTCAGGCTGTAGATCAGATCCTCCTTATCCTGATACGGGATAAATACAACATTTTCAATGTGATGCTTTTCTTTATATGCAATCAGATCCTGCAAAACGCTTCCGCCGCCCACAAAGGCAAACACTACTTCCCTGCCGTCAGGCGTTTTCACACCGTTTTCTCTTTTTCCGTCCATCGTCATTCCCTTACGGAAACGCTTGATCACTTTGATCAGGTGCTTTAAATCATAATAAAGTCCGATGTTTCCGGAATACATGATCACAAACTTATTTTCCAGACCGTATTTTTTCTTAAATTCCGCGACCTTTTCATGATCCTGCGGCAGCGGATAAATTTCTTTTTCGTCGATCCAGTTATTGATAAAGGTATGTACGGGAACATTTTTATAATGAAAACGCGCCTTCAGCGTATCTGCCATATCTCTTCCGACCACGATCACCTTATCCGCACACCGGCAGGATAGCTTGTCCAAAAACATCATCAGATTTAAGATCAGCTTTTTGTTCACATATCCGACTGCAATCGTCTGTTCCGGGTTAAAGTCCTGAATGTTGTAGATATATTTTGCCCGCTTCATCCACTTTCCCCATACGCCGAGCAGGCCGCCCAGCACTGGAGGCTGTGAAATCGAATAGACATAATCCATTTTCCCGACTTTAAAAGTTGCCGCCATCGCACCGAAAAAATAAGCTACAATATTTTTGACTCGGCTGATCTTATTTCCCTTTGAAAATTCAGGCACCCTGATACGCAATACCTTGATTCCATTAATTTCTTCCCTGTAAAACAGTTTTGTCTTATATTCCGGTTCTACCTTTCCTCCATAAGAGGGCACGACGCAGATTACCGTTATTTCAAATAAATCCTTTAATCCTTCTGCCAGCTCTCTTAAAATCTGTCCGGTGGAGGCCACATCAGGCACATAGTAGTGTGCATAAATCAGAATCCGTCTTTTTTCATCCGTCTTTACTGCTCTCATCCTATCTTCCCCACTGCATCTTTTATCAATCTTTCCTGTTCCTTATGCCCTGTCCGTCTCTTCTGTCCTGCCTATTCCTTCCGGCTTTCCCCTGATGTCTTTACTTCCAGAACCCTCGATTTCTGCGTTACATGATTTGCTGAATCTACCGCCGCATAGGTCACGATCACCCTTCCATCCGCAGCTTCCGATACCTTTTCTACCAGAAGGCTGTCCGTCACATCTCCGTCTTCCGCATCGTATGCGGTTATGCCTTCCAGCAGCTTTTCCTCCGCCATTCCGTTCTCATAAACGATCGCCTTCTCCGGAAGTGTGATCATCGGAGCTGTTTTATCCTGATTCATATACAGGAATGCCCCGATTCCGATCAGCACTGCATCCACAGCAAAAAATCCGATTGTCAATGCTTTCATCCTCATCCATTTTCCTCCGCTGCTTTTTCCTGCAATTTACAATCCTCTTCTATTTCTGCCGTATCAGACCTTTTTACTTCTCCGGTTGTTTCTGCTTTTTCTGTCTGCTCCTTGCGGACTGGCGAAAGCGGAATTTCACCTTCACCGTTTTCCGGATTTCCGTAATAACCATATCTACTGTAATATCCATAATATTTCTTATAATAACCGCTCTTTTTTAAGTCTACTTTATTAAGCACACAGCCCAGCACCCGGCATCCTACCCTGTCTAACTGCTCCTTTATGCTCTTTACAAACTTATGACTTACCGCCCCGCTCTCGATTACAATCACAGCTCCGTCACAGAAAGCAGAGGCTACGGCTCCGTCTACCACGCTGCCCAGCGGAGGTGTGTCCACGATCACATAGTCGTATTTCCAGCGCAATAACTCAATCAGTGTCTCGTAGCGTTCTCCGGCAAGCAGCTCGCTGGGATTGGGCGGCACCGGTCCTGCAAAAATAATATCCAGATTTTCAATATTCGTCCGGCAGCATACGTCGTCAAACTCCGCCTGTCCGCTCAGATAATGGGATAGTCCATATTTTTCACGACTCGCCTTGTATCTGCCCCGCAGAACAGACTTTCTCATATCCGCATCCACAAGGATTGTCTTTTTTCCGCTTTCTGCGAGGGACATACATAACTGAAAAGATACGCTGCTCTTTCCTTCGCTGGGTGTGCAGCTTGTCAACGAAATGACTTTAATATCTTTTCCCGCAAAGCTTAAGTTCGTACGCAACGTTTTATATGCCTCTTTTGCTCTGAAATCCAGTTGTTCCGTTATTCGGATGATCACATTCTGCATTTTACCGCTTCCTTCCATTTTTCTTTCTGCGCTTTTTACCGCTTCCCTCATTCATCGGAATCACTGCCAGCGTTGACAATCCCAGATAGCGCTCCACATCTTCCGCCGTTTTGACCGTATCGTTTGTCAGATAGAGGATTATCGTCACAGCTGCCACGATCAGGACACCGGCCATACCGCCCATTACCGTATTTTTTCCGATTGACGGGCTGGATTTGTAAGTAGGCAGATTTGCCGTTTCCACTACATTGACCGCCTCTGTTTCCATCACGTTTCCAATGTGCACTGCCGCCGTTTCCCTCACCTCATTCGCGATATCCATCGCCCGGACCGGATCGGCATCTGTTACCATAATCGATATCACACGGGTATCCGCCGGTGCTGAAACGCTTACCATGCCATTTAATCCTTCATAGGTAAAGGGCAGGCTCAGTTCATTGATCACCGCTTCCAGCACAAAGCGGCTTTTGATCAGCTCCGGATAATCCTTTGTCAGCTGCAGCCCCATCTGAAGGTCGCTGCTTGTCAGATTTACGTTGTCCTGTTTATTCAAAACATATATTTTTGTCGTTGACTGATAGGTCGGCGTCACGATAAATTTGCTGTACAAAAAGGCAAGCATGGCCGTACACAGTCCCACCGCGATCATCAGCGGTATTTTCCGGATCAGAACCAGTGCGACCTCTACCAGATCGATCTCCATTTCATCATTTTTCATTTGACTGCGATTTTCCATCATCTGTAGTCTCCTCTGTTTTTTGTTTTATCTGATGATTTCCTCATCCCTTAAAATTTGTTCTGCATTCCGATATAGAAGCTTTTCCGCATATTCCTGTCTGCATTTTCTTTTCAGCCACTCTGCGCATTCGCCCATCGCATACTTTCTGCCTCCGTTCGCATGGTGAGCGTCTGTTGCTACAAGATCAGCAAGCTCCTCCCTTATCAGCTTTCTCGCCGTCCGTTTGATCAGACTACCGCCAAAGCCAGTCAGGCTGCCGCCGTTTATCTGAACCAGACATCCTGATTCCCGAAGCTGCTCCACACGGTTTAAATCACAGACCACATTGGCATACCGTTCCATATGGGCAATCACAGGACGGTATCCTGCTCCGAGCAGGTCATAAAGTCCGTTGTAAATATATCCCCAGTCCTGATCCGGAAGAAATTCCGTCAGCACATATCGGGAATTTGCAAGGACGCCTGCTTTTTTTTCATCCAGAAAGCGGACCATATCATGACTGTAAAGAACTTCCCCTCCCGGATACAATTTTAAGGGAACCTGAAGTCCGTCCAGCACCTTTTGAAGCTGCTCTGTCCGTTTCTGCACGCTCTCGCTTCCCTCACACCTTCTGTCCGGCTTCTGATGAGGCGTCGCGATCACCGCTCTCACGCCATCCTCCACAGCCTTTTTTGCCATGGCAATACTTTCTTCCAGGCTGTGCGCTCCATCATCAATTCCCGGAAGAATATGACAATGAATATCAATATAACAACTCATTCCACTTTGCTCCATTTATTTTTCATTATTTGTCATAGACATATTTTCTGCTTCCTTCATCCCTTCCATAAAGAGTCCAAGCATTTTTAAGCAGTATGACTGAGCCTGTTCCGACAGCCCTTCCATTCCTCTCAGTAAGGTCTCTTCCTGTAAAATGTCCCCGCTTTCTTTCTGACCATAAATCAGATCGTCCATATTCATACCATATAGCCTTGACAGACCGATCAGCGTTTCGATGCTCATGCCGCAGGTTCCCCTTTCAATATCGGCATAATATTTATCAACAATCCCAATCTGCTCTGCCACCTTTGCTCGTGACCAGCCAAGCATTTCCCTTCGGGTGCGCAGACGCTCTCCAACGGCGATTCTATCGTATACCGCTTTATCCTGTTTCTTTTTCATTTGTTTCTCCCGATTTGATATTTGACTCTTTCTCTCCTTGCAGCTCCTTTTTTACACGGCTTAAGGATTCCGGTGTCATATTCAAAAATGACGCGATATAACGATCGCTTATTTTTCCATTGATTTCCGAATATTCCTTGAGGAACCACTCATATCTTTTCTTTATATCATAATGAAGCAGCGCTCTCCTCAGCTCCGTCTGAAGATTCAAAGCGTTCAAAAGCATGCTGATATTAAGCTTCATCATCTCTTCACTCTCCTGTGCAAGCTCCCAAAAGGCATCTTTCGGTACAACAATCACTTCCCCCTTTGTCAGAGCCTCAAGCGTAAGCGAAGAAGTATCTTTTGGACGATAGGTAACCGAAATCGGCAGTTTGTATTGGCCGCTGAATAATTCCATATGGCATTTTCCCTTCTCATCCACATGGTAACCGCCTATAATTCCCTTGATCTGGAACAATAAACATTCCGGAATTTCCCCTTGCTTTAACAGAATATCCCGATGATTTACCTTTTTGATAAAGGCGATATCAGACAACCTTCCCAATGTTTTTTCATCTTGTATTTTGTACTCTTTACTAAAATAATAAATTATAGTTCGTTTACTCATAACACCCTTTTCCAACTTCTTTTCGCCGTCTATTATACACCTTATTTCGACAATTTCATTGATATAAATCAATTTTTTTGGCATTTTTTATATTTTTTTTATTTTTTTACCTATTTTTTACTATTAAAAAGAATATATTTTAAACCACCTTCTTGTCCTTTTACCCAAAACTTCTCTTCCCATTTCATTCATATTTATGTCGCACAGCAATTCAGTCTTTATACCCGCACTCATACAGAAATCTTGACGCAAATCCCGGCGATTCTTTCGTTCCCCTTTCCCATGTCAGAAACAGTTTCTTTTTCGCCCGCGTCATTCCTACATAAAACATCCGCCGTTCCTCTTCCAGTTCTTTGCCTGATGCGCTCTTTTTATGAGGGACCGTCCCTTCACAGCAGCCGGGCAAAAATACAACGTCATATTCAAGCCCCTTCGAGCCGTGCATCGTAATCAGTTCCACCGGCCTCTTTTCGCATTCCTGCAAGCCTTCTGTCCCGTGCCCTGCATTCTCCTTTTGGGAGCCTTCCTCCAGCGCCCTCCCATATGCCTCCAGATGTTCCTCCAGCTGTTCCATATTCCGAAATTCCCGCACGCTCTCCTGCAAAAAGTCAGCCGCTGCTTTTGCCTCTTCCAGTGTTTTCCCGCTTTTTTCCCGGCAAAGCCAGCTATCGTAGCCAATTCCCTTTCGCACATAATTTACCGCAGCGTACAAATCCATCCGCCCGATTCTCATAATATCTGTCTGCATCCGCGCAAGGATTTCCTGCATATACGGCTTATCCCGATATGCTTCCTTTAACGCTGTAAAATCCACCTGTCCCTCAGGTATTCGCTGCCGTGCCAGATAGCGTCCGGGATGGTTCATGATCTGCAGAAACTGCCCCCTGCTGCGGTCGACTTTTGCAAAGCGCAGATAGGCAAGCAGATCCCTGCACACCGGATGATCGTAAGGATTTTTTGCCTGCTCCCGCATCACAAACGGGATTTTTGCCTGTTCCAGTGCTGCTGCCAGCCACACAGCATCACTGTTTGTCCGAAAGATCGCTGCAATCGTATCCGATTTATTTTTCGCCTGCGTCTCCCCGATCAGACGTATCAGCTCCTTTGCCTCCTCCTTTTTATTTGGAAAGCTCCCTGCCCGGACGCTCTGATCCTCCGCAAGGCTTTTCCAGATTCCGTCCGGACCTTCCTCCTCCTTTAAAACCAAAGCCGCTGTTTTCTTCACTGCAGCCATGCGGCCGCACACGTTTTCTCCGGCTGTTCCCCGCTTTCCGTATAAACTCAAAGATGTTTTCTCTCCTTCGTCATTTGCCGCCCGGATTTTTTTCGGAAACCGTTCTTTATTTGCCTCCACAAGCCTCCCTGCGCACTCCACAATCCCCTTTTGGCTCCGATAATTGATGGACAGCTCAATCCGTACAGCCTCCGGAAAATCCTGCGTGAACCGCCGCATGACCGACGGGTCAGATCCCCGGAATCCATATATTGCCTGATCATCATCTCCCACCACAAACAGATTCCGGGATGCTCCCGCCAGCAGACGCACCGCCTCATACTGCGCAGAATTCACATCCTGAAACTCGTCCACCAGAATATAACGAAACTGCTTCTGCCACCGGGCAAGCTCCTCTATGTCAGTGCGGAACAAATGGCAGACTGCCGCTGCGATATCGTCTAAATCCAGTCTCCCTGCCTCCCGCAGAAGCTGCTGAAATCCCATAAATATCCGGGCAAACTGCTCCTTCGTTATCCCGCAGTCCAAAAACTCCTCCGGCATCTTCCCCAGGTTTTTAATATAACCAATCTGTGCAAGGAGTCCGTCCTCCCACTCCTTTTCCATCGGAAAATCCCCTTTCATACCCGAAAGGACTGTGCGAAGGTATTCTCTTTTTTCCTTTTCCCGCAGGATACTCCCTGAACGATAACCGCGGGAAATTTTTAAAATGTGTAAAAATATGGCGTGAAATGTGCCGAAACTGACCGGACAGGGCTTTCCGCCCATCCTTTTTAAAAAGCGCTCCCGCATCTGCCGGGCAGCCGCTTTTGTAAATGTGATAACAAGAATGTGAGAAGGGTCCGCGTGATGGACCTCTATCAGATATTTTACCCTTTCAACCGTCGTGAAAGTTTTTCCGGAGCCGGGACCGGCGAGTATGAGCGCCGGTCCCGTATTCCATTCTATTGCCTTTTTCTGCTCTTCGTTTGCCTGCAAATCATGCCTCCAGCAGTTCGATACCTTTGCGGATACGGCTCAAAGATTCCTCTTTGCCGATGATTTCCATAATCTCCGTTGCGCCGGCAGGCGTCATCTGCTTACCGGACACTGCCGTACGTACCGGCCAGAGCGCATAGCCGTTTTTGCAGCCTTTTTTCTCCACATAGGATAACAGGAGCTGATACAGCGCGTCATTGCTGTAATCCTCCTGCTCCTCCAGCAAGGGAAGAAGCTCCTTTAATACTTCCAGAGCGCTCTCCTTTGTAGTCTTCATCTTTTTGTGGACGTACATCGCCGGGTCGTACTCAGGAAGCGTCTCGAAGAAATCCACCATCTCTTCGATATCGGGGAATACCTCGATACGGGTCTTTACCATTTCCGCAATCTTTTTCAGATCCTGCCCCTTTGTGAGAACTTTTTCAAGATGAGGCTTTGCCATTTCAAAGAAACGGTCAAAATCCATCGCCTTGATATATTCACCGTTCATCCATTTTAATTTTGTATAGTCAAATACCGCGGGGGATTTGGACATTCTTCTGTAGTCGAATTCCTTTATCAGCTCTTCCAGAGAAAAAATCTCGTTTTCTCCCTCCGGGCTCCAGCCGAGCAGCGCAACAAAATTCACTACCGCCTCTGTCAGAAATCCCTGCTCTATCAGGTCTTCATAAGAAGAATGACCACAGCGCTTGGACAGCTTGTGATGCTCTTCATCTGTGATCAGAGGGCAGTGGATATATACCGGAACGTCCCATCCGAACGCATCGTAAAGACGATTGTATTTCGGAGAAGAGGACAGATACTCGTTACCACGTACCACATGGGTAATCCCCATCAGATGATCGTCCACAACATTTGCAAAGTTATAGGTCGGATAGCCGTCAGACTTGATCAGTATCATATCATCAAGTTCTGCATTGTCTACCGTAATGTCACCATAAATCTCATCATGGAATGTGGTTGTGCCTTCTGTAGGATTGTTCTGACGGATAACATACGGAACGCCCGCCGCAAGCTTTGCCTCCACCTCTTCTTTGGACAGATGCAGGCAGTGCTTGTCGTATACGTTTATCTCTTTGCCCGCAACGACGCGATTTAAGGTTGCAAGACGCTCCTTGTCACAGAAACAGTAATATGCCTCGCCTTTTTCTATCAGCTTTTTGGCATACTCCAGATAAATGCCGTTCTCCTGCCGTTCGCTCTGTACATAGGGACCTACGCCGCCGTCCTTATCCGGGCCTTCGTCATGAACAAGGCCTGTCTTTTCAAGGGTGCGGTAAATAATATCTACAGCGCCTTCCACATAACGCTCCTGATCCGTATCCTCAATACGCAGGATAAAATCTCCATTTTCATGCTTTGCCACCAGAAAAGCATACAGCGCCGTACGCAGATTGCCTACATGCATGCGTCCGGTAGGGCTGGGCGCAAAACGGGTTCTTATTTTTGTCACTTTCTCTTCCTCCATACGGAAAAGCTGTCCATAAAAAGACCGCTCTCCTTTTCCATTGTAAATATCTATTGTAAATCTATCGCCGCCCGGTAAAATACGCGGCGGATTTGCCCTGTCAGCCGTCCTGTCTGTCGGGCAGCTTTTTCTCTGCCGATGCCACAAAGCTGTTTAATGCCTTCTGTGCCTGCGGTATCGGGATATTCGTGCCCGCGCCTGCGATACAGCCGCCGGGACATGCCATTCCCTCTATCAGGCATCCGTTCTTCTTGCCCATCTTTGCAAGCATCAAAATCTTTCTGCAGTCCGCAAGGCTCTCCACATGCTCGATATGCACCTCTGTTTCCGGATAATATTCCTGAATACAGTTCTCGATAGCCTTTGCAACGCCGCCGGATGCAGCATAACCGCGCCCTGCCGAGGTAGCGTCCTCCACAGGCGTTTCCGATTCCACTGCCGCAGGGTCGATGCCCTTTGCTTCAAACATCCCTTCCAGCTCTTCAAAGGTGATGACAAAATCCACATCAGACCGCACAGAGCGGCGGGAAGCCTCCAGCTTCTTGGACACACACGGCCCGATAAATACCACCGAAGCGTCGGGATGCTGTTTTTTTATCTCCCGTGCAGTCGCCACCATCGGCGTCAGCGCATTGGAAATATTATCAATGGTTTCCGGGAAAAATTTCTTTGCAAGAACCGACCAGGACGGACAGCAGGAGGTCAGAAGGAACGGCAGCTCACCGGTCGCCACTTCCTTTACATAGTGCTCCGCTTCTGCCATCGCTCCCATGTCCGCGCCGATCGCCGTCTCATATACCTCTGAAAATCCCAGCATCTTAAGCGCCGTCTTTATCTTGCCCGGCGTTGCAGCAGGTCCGAACTGCCCCACAAAAGCAGGCGCCACCTGCGCGATTATCTTCCTGCCGGACTGGATTGCCCGGATAAGCTGGAAAATCTGCGATTTGTCCGCTATCGCGCCAAAGGGACAGCTCACCATACACTGACCGCAGGTCACGCATTTCTCCGTATCGATTGTTGCCCTGCCTGAGGCATCGCTTCCGATGGCGCCCACGCCGCAGGCTGCCGCACATGGACGAAGCTGATGACTGATCGCATCATACGGGCAGACAGATTTACACTTACCGCAACGGATACACTTCTCTTTATCAATGACCGACTTGCCGTTCACCGTGCTGATCGCATCCTTCGGGCATACGACCTGACACGGATGTGCCACACAGCCCTTGCACAGGTCTGTCACGATATAATCGTTCTCCGGGCATGCATTACATGCGGACGGGATTACCTGTATCATCGGAGGCTCGTAATATTTCTCATCGATATTACTCTCTTCCAGCCCCTGCGTCACATGTACCGGCTGGTCCTCCGGACGCAGCGAAAGCCCCATCGCCAGACGTATCTGTTCCCGCACTATCTCCCGTTCCCGGTAAATGCTTTCCCGGTAAATAGGGGTCTCCGGGTTCACTATCTTATACGGCAGCGCTTCAACATCATCATTCAGATTATCCGAATGATACGCCAGCTGCGCGATTTCCTTAAAAATATGCCGTCTCATCTGTCTGACGGGAGTATCGATTCCTCTCATCCGCTAAATATCCTCCATCCATTCTTCTTGTCCATAAATCTTTCCATGCTCTCTATTCTTGCACAAACCCCCGGCAAAATCAAGCACTTTTCATTTGCTCCATCACTTCCGCTGTAATCTCTTTTCCGCCCTTTTCCATCCATTCTTCCACAAAACGGTCAAAATACTCCAGCTCCTGCTCCCCGGAAATGATTTCCAGATAAGCCTTTTTCTCCAATGCCAGAAGCTCTGCCCGCTTCTCCCGCATCAGATCCGTTTCTCCCGAAAAAACAGGGCTTATCACCTCAAGCCTGCTGCCGCTCACAAGCGCGCACGCCCGGATACGGGATTGATACGCCGCCCATTCCTCTACGCCTGCCGTTTCAGGATGTTCCAGATACTCCTTGCATTTCGTATAGTAAGAATGCTCCAGAATCTGAAGTTCATCCGGAGAAATCTCCCCGTTCAAGGCGGCGTTTATCTGTTCATAGCAGCGATAAAGAGCATCGCTATAATCGATATTGATGGAAACAGGTCTCGCTGTGGCATCTACATTTACTTGAAAATATTCCTCCAGACCGTCGTTTGTCAGATCCTCATACCGCATCTTATCAAACATCACGCTCGCCATCTTGAACACAAGCTCAGGATGTTCAAAATCAGCGCTCACCACCACATATTTATAGCTCGCCTCCTGGTCGTAATATCGGATTTTTCCATCCTTTCTTCCTATCAGATACGGTTCCCATACCGCATTTGGATTTTTTTCTTTCGCTTCCATCAGAGGATTATTGGGCGCCCACCACGGTCCGAAAAAGGAACCGCATTTTCCTTCCGCCACCAGCTCCGCGATATTTCTCATTCCGCGCAGCATAAAGTTCCGGTCCAGGATTCCTTCCGCATAAAGCTCCCTCAAAAAGCCCAGTGCCTTCTTTGCCTCAGGCTGAACGGACCCGTATGCCGCACTGCCGCTATCCGTTCGTATCCACTGCTTCGGAAAAGCATCGAACGCGGAAAACAGAGGGTCCAGCTGAAATTCATAGTTGTAGCCGTTTTCCCCTGTAAGGTCCGAATGGCACACGAGCCCGACCGTACTGCCTTCTCCGTTTTGCCCCGGGTCATTTTCTACAAAAGCCCGCACGATATCTACCACATCCTGTATCGTTTCCGGTTCGGAAAGCCCCAGCTTCTCCATCCAGTCCTGCCTGAGCCATAAAAGGAGCGGACCGTCCACAAAGCAAGGCTCCGGCAAAGCCATCAGCTTACCGTCAACTACTGCGTTTTGGAGCGCCGATACCTCATAGCTCGCATACATCTCCTTGAGTCCCTTGCTCGCACAGTTTTCATACGCATCTCCCAGCTCCGCTATCATTCCGCTTTCCGCAAGCTGCTGCAGCGTCTCCCGGTCCTCTACTATCATAACGTCCGGCAGCTGCCTTGCCGCAATCGCCATCTGCACATTTGTCGTATACTGCTCCTCTTTTTCTTCAAAAATATCCTCATTCTGAATATTCAGAGTTTCCTTTAAATAGCGGGTATACACATTGTCTTCGTAAGTGTCCCCTTCGGGCATGTTGGAATTATTGTCCCCTATCATCTTACCCAGTGTATATGTCACAAGCTCCGGGTATTTCCCATAAGGCGTGGAAGCCGCCTCTTCCCATTCCGCCGCCCGGTCTGAAGTTCCCTGTTCCAGACCGGCGCTGCTCTCCTGCACACTCCCGCAGCCGATACCTCCCGCCGCCAAAACTGCCGCCGCTAAAAAAGCTGCCGCCCGGCTCGCTTTTTTTCTCATTCCCGCCTCATCCTTTCTCCAAAACTGCGATACCCGCTTCCGGAAGCGCAAGTATCCCGTCTGTAAGCCCGGCTTTTTGTTCTCCTGTCATCAGCATATCCGTCATCCGGTATTCCCCTTCCCCGAGACATTTTCTCAAATCTATATGCGCCGCATTTTTTCCGTTATTGCATACGATAATGCAGCTTCTGTCTTCCCATGTCATTTTCATCGCGCCGGTGTGCTCCGGGAAGTCCTGCCCCAAAGGCTCTGCCGTCCCCCTTGCTATCTCCGGGTGACGGTTCCTGACTGCGATCGCCTCTTTATAATAATGATAGATTGAATTCTCATCCTTCTCCTGTACGTCTGCCGGAGGAAATATGTGCCCGACTGCGTCCGCCCCTTCCGGCGCAACAGTCACCCCTTTTCCGTCAGAATCTGTCCAATACATGGGCAGCCTCTTGTTTTCATCCTTTGTCCCCATACTTTTCATTCCCAGTTCTTCGCCATAGTACACAAAAGGGGAACCCGGCATCATCATCAAAAGCCCTGCCGCCAGCTTCATCGTCCTCTCGTCATTGACGCACTGGGCGCTCACTCTCGTCGTATCATGATTGCTGATAAAGGGAGCGTCGATATAGTCCGGATTGGAAATACGATCCTGCTCCTGATGCCTCTGTATCCAGGAAAAAAATTCTCCCGGCTCTACCATTCCCTTCGCGGTTTTTACGATAGCTCCGTCCTGCTGCGCCGCCGGAAAATGAAACAGGCTGTCTATCCCGCTTTTATAGTACTCCTGCAGCACCGACTGTCCCTCCCAGACCTCCGCCACGAGATATCCATCGGGAGCCGCTTTTTTTACATGCTCCGTAAACCGTCCGAGCAGCTCTATATTTTTCTGCGCTTCTCCCGTAAAATACTCTTTTGCCGCGTCCAGGCGGAATCCATCCACCCCTTTTTCCAGCCAGAAATCAAAAATAGCCTCCACTTCTTTTAAGACTGCCTCTGTTTCCAGCGCGAGGTCCGGCATGCCGCTCCAGAAAACGCCCTCATAATACCAGCCCGAATCTCCTACCGGATACCAGGATGCTATCCCTTCCCGGTTCCGCTCAAAATGATAATATTCCACATAGGGACAGACCGACGCATCCGGTGCTTCTCCCGGCTGCAGCGATTCCAGATATGCGCAGCTTTCTTTAAACCACGGATGCTCGCTGGACGTATGATTAAACGGCAGGTCCAGTATCAAGCGTATCCCCCGCTCATGACATTCTTTTACCAGCCTTTCAAAATCTGCCATCGTTCCGAGCTCTGCATCTATCTGTTCATAATCTGTCACATCATATCTGTGGTAGCTCCCGGAAGCCATGACCGGCGTCAGCCATATCCCGTTAAAGCCCAGCCCTTCCACATAATCCAGCTTTTGGCAGATTCCCTCCAGGTCTCCTTTTCCATCGCCGTTGCTGTCATAAAAGCTTCCCGGAAAAATCTCATACCAGCATCGGTATGCGTCGTCTATCGGTTTGCCCTGTCCTTTATCCGTTGTCAGACTGCCCGCAAAAAGCCCCGTTGTCAAAAGCAGGCAGACTGTAGCCTGTATCCATCTTTTTTTCCTGTTCATATACCCGCGTCCTCCTTACAGCATAAGATATCCCACCTTATTTTTCAACCGTCCTTCTTTCTTTTTCCCGCATTCCATGCTACCATCTATATAGAAATATGTAAAAAAGAAAGGAGCTCTGCCATGAAAAATATCACCTTTGACGGCTGGAAGCTGATGGGCACGCTTCCATGGCAGCCTGATTTTTCCAAATGGATGTCCGATGGAGAAATGTATCCCGGTCTGACCGACTGGATCGATGCCAGTGTTCCCGGCTGTGTCTATCAGGACCTCTTCCGCGCAGGTCTGATAGACGACCCCTATTTTGGCGTCAACAGTCTTTCCTGCGAATGGGTCGCAAACCGCTGGTGGCTGTACCGCACGTCCTTCTCGCTCACAGAGGATGACCTCGGGGAGCATCTTGAGCTGACTTTCCACGGCATCGACTATGCTGCCAAAATCTATTTGAACGGGCAACTGCTCGGTGAACACGAAGGGATGTTCATCCCTTTTTCCGCCTATATCAATGAGGCCGCCCGTCCCGGTAAAAACGTCCTTGTCTGTGTATTGGAGCACGCCCCGTTCTGTGCGCCGCAGCCGGGCTATACCTCCAAAACACACTATCTGAAATCCCGCTTCAACTATAAATGGGATTTTGCCGCCCGCCTTGTCAGTCTCGGACTCTACGATCAGGTCACTCTGACTGCATACCCGCTTGTATCCATATCGGGCGCCTATATCCGCCCTGTCCGGCATGAAGAACAGTGGACTCTGGAAATCGACCTTTCCGTTACGTCATACCGTACCGGCTGCGCAGAGCTTTCCCTGTCTCTGTCCGACCCTTCCGGACACCCGATTCCGGAAACGCCCGCTGTCGCTCTTTCTCTTTCCGAGGGTCTTTCTGAATATCATTTCTCCATACAGGTCAAAGATCCTCTTCTGTGGTGGCCCAACGGATACGGAGATCAGCCTCTGTACCGCCTGCAGGCGCGCCTTTTGGAAAACGGAGCCCTGAGCGACGAAAAAAGCTGGAATACCGGCTTCCGCACACTTTCCTACTTTCATGCGGACGGACGTGAGGATGCCCTTGCCTATGGCGTATGCATAAACGGAAGACGTATCTATTTAAAAGGAACAAATATCGTTCCCTTTGACTGTATGACCGGAGCGGTCACCCGTCAGAAGCTGCATTCCCAGCTCGGTGCCGCGAAAGATGCGAATATCAACTTTTTCCGTATCTGGGGCGGCGGCAATATCGAAAGCGAGGCATTTTATGAGCTTTGCGACGAAATGGGCATCCTTGTCATGCAGGAATTTACCATGTCCAGCTCCGGCTGCGATGATGTTCCCAGCCGCGACCCGCATTTCATTGCGCTGCTGGAACGTGCCCTGACCTCCCAGCTTCCCATCAAGCGCAACCACCTCTGTCTTACGTTCCTGTGCGGCGGCAATGAACTGACCGATATCCGCTATCTTGGCAGAGAAGACCACGAAGGTCATCCCGCCAGCTTCGAAGATTCCACGCTGGCGCGTTTAAAGAAGCTGGCAGACGCCCTTTGTCCCGATATCCAGATGCTTCCCGCATCTGCCTCCGGTCCCAACGCCCTGCTGGACCCTTCTGCCCCCGGCAAAAACCATGATGTACACGGCCCCTGGGGATATGCCGGCGTCCGGGATCATTATGCCCTCTATAACAGCTCCGACAGTATCCTGCACGGAGAATTCGGCTGCGGCGGCATGACCAATCCGTCTGCCATCGAACGCTTTACTCTCCCCGAAGACCGCCAGCTGTGCACTACCCGCGAAAATCGCGTCTGGGCGCATCACAGCGGAGGCTGGGACAGCTACAGCACCCGCGAGCTTCTCCTTTTCGGCGATTTAAGAAATCTTTCTCTGGAGGATTATATCCGCGTCAGTCAATATATCCAGGCAGAATCCCTGCGGTATTCTCTGGAATCCAACCGCCGCAGGCAATGGAAGAACGTAGGAGAAATGACATGGCAGTTCAACGAGCCCTGGCCCAATATCCAATGCTCCAACATCATCGACTATTACGGCGGCAAAAAGCTGGCATGGTATGCGATGCGGGACGCCTATGCTCCCGTTCTTGCCAGCCTTCGGTATGATTCTCTGTTTTACGCGCCCGGAGAGCGTTTTGAAGCTTCTCTGTCCCTGCTTTCCGACCTGCCCGACTGCCGCTATACCGTGACCTGCACCGTAACGGACCAGGCAGGATGCTCCCTGCTCCCCGGCGATTCCCGCCGGCTCGACTTTTGCGGCAGCATCTGCCAGGACCAGGTCATTTCCTTTGAACCCCTGACACTCGATCTGCCCGAAACGATCACGGGAAGCTTCTCCGTCCGCATCCACACCGAATGCGGAGACTTTTCCAATGACAAGGAATATCTGTTCCTTATCGCCGATAAAGATTTACCTCTGGAGCTTCGTCCCGAGGAAGAGAGCCAGATTCAGGAACGAAAGGGCAAAGGGCTCGCAAACGGCCTGTATGACAAACGCGCGGATGTCCGCTCCGTCCTTGCCTATGTGAAACGGCTGGAGCAGTCTGTATCTGAGACATGAGTTCTTCCATTGATACGGACATTCCTGTTTTAAAATTATCCGATAAGCCGCCGCGCTTTGCCGGCAGGCTTACCGGATTGAAAAGGGTGACGGCAGCTTTTTATGCCCTCACCCTTTTTAGTCACCCTTTTACCGCTCCGGAAAGCCCGTCCGCATAATATTTCTGCAGATATACAAACAGTATCGCGATCGGAATCGAAACGCATACCGCACCTGCCGCAAACGGCGCATACCAGTTCATGATATTTTCTTTTGTCAGCATCGTGTACAGACCTATCGCCACCGTATAGTAACGGGGGTCTGCTCCCGCAATGACCTTTGCAAAAATGAAGTCCAGCCAGGGCGCCATAAATGCCTGTAAGATCGTACAAACAACAATAGGCCTGGACAGCGGCATAATGATTTTGGAAAAAATGTCCCATTTCGTCGCACCGTCCACGATAGCCGCCTCATCCAGCGCCTTCGGTATCGTATCGAAAAATCCCTTTGAAATATAAAAATTCAATCCTGCTCCGCCGGAATATACCATTATCAGAGCCAGATATATCATCGGTCCCTGCGTGAGTCCGAAGCCCTTCAAAATGTAATACACGGCAATCATCGCCATAAATCCGGGGAACATTCCGAGTATCATTGCCACGTTCATATACGGCTTACGAATCTTAAACCGCAGTCTGGACAGGCAGTAGGATATCGCCAGGACAAAAAACGTCGTCAAAACACAGGAGCAGACCGCTACGAGCAGCGTGTTTGCAAACCATCTCGGGAAATTGAACAGCGCCGTGTCCGTAAACAGCTTCACATAGTTTGCCGTTGTAAACTTTTCCGGCCAGAACGATGTGATGTACTGTCCCTTTTGCTCTCTGAAAGAAAGAAGTACCACCCAGAATATCGGGAAGATCCAGATTACGGAAAGGACAGCCAGAAATACATGGACGAGCACGTTGACGACTTTTTTCTTCATGCCGGCTGAATGCTGTTTTGTTGTACTCATGAGAAGCCCTCCTCGTTCTTATATGATCCGGTCTTTCTGTAGGTCATCAGCGACAGCGTTGCCATCAGGATAAAGGTCAGGATACCTATCACCGCGCCCAGATTATAATCCTTATGGTCAATCGTCAGTTTATACAGCCATGTTACCAGCAGATCGGTTTTTCCTGCCGTTCCCCTGTAATAAGTATCACATGCGGGCTGTCCGTTCGTCAGCAGGAATATTACGTTGAAGTTGTTGATGTTCTGCGTAAATGTCACGATGAGCTGAGGCGTCATCACAAACATCATGTAAGGCATTGTAATCTTGAAAAATGTTACGACCGCATTTGCACCGTCCACCTTGGCAGCCTCATACAGCTCTGCCGGGATATTTTTCAAAATACCCGTGACCGCAATAAGAGTATACGGAATACCCACCCAGAGATTGATGACGATGACCGTAACCCTCGCCCATGTGGCGTTCGTCAAAAACGGCAGCGGCCCTACGCCGAATAATTCCTTGAGCAGCAGATTGACAATACCATGCTCCTGCATCATTGTATTAACGACCAGAAGGGAAACAAACTGAGGAACCGCGATCGTCAGCACGAAGATAAAACGCCAGAAGCCTTTCAGCTTTGTCCCCTCTCTGTTGATAAGCAGCGCCAGGATGATACCCAGGATATAATTTAAAAACGTCGCAAAAACAGCCCAGATAATCGTCCATCCCAGAACGCTCCAGAACGTCTGTCCCAGAGAACCTCCGGCATTCAGCACTCTTGCAAAATTCTCAAATCCGACCCATTCAAACAGGCTGCCCGGAGGAAGATGGTCCCGGTCATAGCTCGTAAATGCCATCAGTATCATAAATACCAGCGGCATTACCGTAAACAGGATAAGTCCCATAAACGGGAAGAACAAAAAGACATGATACATCCGGTTGTCCTTTAAGCTCTTCAATACCGCTCCAAACGTCATCGGCTTTTTCCCTGCCGCTACCGCCTTCTGGGCGATATAGGAGGAGCGGACTGCCGCTCTCCACAGGAGCACGAAGCCTATGGTCACGAATATCGTCACAACGCCATAAAGCAGGCAGAGCTGCGAATTATCCCCTGCCGTATATTCATACACCTGAGTCACTTCATTAAATACCTTTGCCTGTGTCTCCGTTCCAAGCGTGATAAAATCGTACATCGCATTTATCCCATAAAAGAGCATAAAACAGATGTACGCGATCTCCCCTGCAAGAAACAAAAGCCCCTGCGGTATCTGCTTACGGGCAAGATTCCCCGCGCCCATAAACAAACAGGTCAGCTTCGTATAGATATCACCTTTTCTTATCGCCTCGAAAACCGGAATCACATCCGGAAATTCCCGGGCTTTTTTCTTTTTTCCAAAGCCTGCCATGGTTTCTTTCCTTTCCCTCACCTACATCATCCGGTCTTCCGGATGACCTCACTTCCAGTCCCTTTATCCAGCAAAAGCCCCACCTGTAAAAACGGGTGGAGCTTTTGTTTGCATACGGACAGTTTCTATATCCCCTGTCCGCTGTCCTGCCTGATGACTGTTTACTCCAGTGTGCCGCCTGCGTTTACATTGCCAATGAAGGTATCCAGCTTCTCCTGTGCATTGTCATGTGTCACTTCACCTGCAACGATCGCCTTGCCGAAAGCTTCTGCAGGCATCCACCAGCCGTTCATCTCGGAAACCAGAGGCTGTGCTACGGAAGTATTGTTTACAGTGTCGGTGATAGCATTCAGCATCACATCGTCAATACCGGTAGAATCCAGCGGAACAACGCCTCTTACCTCGTAACGGGTCTTCTGGCACTCTGCGCTGCCAAGATATACAGCCAGTGCAATAGCTACATCCATGTTCTCACAGGTCGGATTTACGCCGATAGCCTTGGAGCCTGCGTAAGACTTCATCGTGCCTTCATACTCGCCGGCTTTGAAAGCGGGAAGCTGAGCACATGCAAAGTTCTCGCCCAGAGCTTCTTCGATAGCGCCGCGGTCCCAGGAACCGGAGAAGAATGCACCCAGTTTGCCTTCGCTAAACAGAGAGATTGCTTTACCAGCCTCTTCGTTCGCCTGATTGGTAAATTTAGGGTTCGCTGCCAGGTCGATCAGATAATCGGTAACTGCAAGACCCTTTTCATCGTTGAAATCACAAGGGGAAGAACCGTCTGTGCCGTCAGCGCCGAACATCGTGCCGCCTACGCCATAGTAGAATGCGGGGATGTACCAGCTGTTGCCCAGAGGGAAGCAAACGTTGATAACGCCTTCGCCAAGGTCTTTCTCCATCATAGTATCCAGGTTCTTTACTTCGTCAGCTGTGAATTTGCTGCTGTCATAATACATAAACCAGCCGTTGTATGCATAAGGAACGCCGTATACGCCGCCTTCATATGTTACTGTGTTTATCATGGATTCGGAGTTCGCTGCTTTTACCGCATCCAGATTTTTGCCGCCCAGCTCTGCGATAGCGCCGGATTCAACAAGAATCGGCAGCTGGTCGTTTGCGTACATATAAACGTCTGCAGCCGCGTCAACGTCCTTTGTCACCTCGTCCTTTGCAACGTCCTCGCCGCATACGCCATACTCAAAGGTGATGTTCCATTCAGGATGCGCTTCATTAAAGCTGTCACACATCGCAGCCAGGATACCCTTGTCATAGCCGTCTACCGGATTCTGATCCTCCTGAGGTCCCCAAACCTTTAAGGTCACGTCCTTTGTCTCGACCGGAGCCGCACTCTCTGCCGGAGCTGCACTTTCCGCAGGGGCTGCACTCTCTGCCGGAGCCGGATTTTCTGCCGGAGCGTTGTCCTTTGCGCCGCAGCCTGCAAGTGCTGTTGCACACATTGCAGCCGAAAGCATCATCGCTGTAACTTTTTTCATTTTCATACCGTTTCCTCCTATTCACTATGCACCATGTTTTTGTGCTTTTGTGCTTTTCTTTATGCACTTATTATAGTTTTTAAAAGGTTTCCGGTAAATATCAACTATTTATGATTGATATCGTTTTTTTGAGAATCCCGGTATCCCGTCTCCTTTTTTTGACATTCCGCCGGAAAATGTACCAGTATCTCTGTTCCCTCTCCCGGCGCCGAGCTTACCCTTAACGCATACTCCTCCCCGTAAAACAGGCATATCCGTTCATTTACGTTTCGTACTCCGTAGCCCTTCGACTCCATCGTCAGTATCCTGCGCGCCACTTCCTCTTCCATTCCTACGCCGTTATCCCGGACTGTAAAAAATACGCAGCCGTCTTTCAGCCTGCCAATGATATCTATCCGCCCCCTGCCGTCCGTTTTCGTTTCTATCCCGTGCATGATGGCATTTTCCACAAGAGGCTGCAGTATCAGGTTGAGTGACTGGCATTCCAGGATATCCTCCTGCGCGTCTATCACATAATCAAAGCCGCCGTCGTGCATCATGCTCTGTATCTCCAGATACGCCCTCGTGTTTTTCAACTCATCCTCTACACGCAGAGTATTTCTTCCGCGGTTTAAAGCCGTCCGGTAAAATACGGACATGGCGAGCGTCATTTTGCTGATATCCTCTTCTCCTGCCGCGATCGCCTTCCAGTTTATCAAAGAGAGGGTATTATACAAAAAATGCGGGTTTATCTGCGCCTGCAGCGCCCTCATTTCCGCTTCCTTCTGATTTATCCTTCCAACGTACACTTCCTGTATCAGTGTTCTTATTCTCTGCAGCATCTTTGCGAAGCTCCGGTACAAAATCCCTATCTCATCCTCATCCTGACTCTCCGCCGCCTCCGTCAGCTTCTCCTGCTCCACTTCCAGATTTCCCTGTTCCACGGAAAGCATATGCCTTGTCAGCCTTTCCACACGGCTGCTTACCAGATGGGATATCACATAGTTTGCAGCCACCGCTCCCGCAAGACAGAGCACCGCCGTCAAAATGACCATCACGCTGACCGGTCTCATCGCTCCTCCCGCTACATCGTCCGGCTGATAAAGCCATATCTTCCATCCTGTTACCTCAGAAGCCTGAGAAATTATCTTATACGGAGATTCCTCTCCTTTTCCCTGCTGCGCGATAAATTGCTGATAAGACAGAACGTAACTGCTGTTTTCTTCCGAAAAGCGGCTTCCCTCATATAATACCTTCCCTATCTTATCCGTAATAAAAATACCGTATTCAGAGTTCAGTGTCTGCTCATACGAGGCAAACAACTCCCCGTAATCCACCTCTATGCACAAAACTGCGGGCCGCTGGTCTTTGGCTGCCGTAGGCATACGATGCGCGCAAAAAATCTTCTGCTCTCCCCGATCCACATGCCAGAGGAGCCCCGACGCAAGCTGCGCCTCCTGATACCATCCCTCATCCGCTATCTCCGACACAGGCGCTATCGTCGTATCATGCTTTATCATCCCGTTATCCGTATAAATAGTGATGCGCTCGATATCATCATGAAAATACTTTAACGACTGGATGACCGGGTCTACCTTCTGCGTCACCTGCTCATACTGCTCGTAAGGGCTATCATACCGTTTGGAAAAAACCTCCAGCAGCCCTTTATCGAACGCGATATAGTCCGAAAGATTCCCGTATACTTTCAGTTTTCCGTCCATTGCCGCCACCGACTGATACAGATAAGATTCCAGATTGATATTTTCCTTGTCTTCGATGATGCCGCGCATCTGTATGAAACTGAATAAAAACAGTATCATAACAGGAAGGAAGCAGAAGCATACATAAAACAACGCCAGCTTATGCCGCAGCTTGATACTGTTAAGCCAATGTCTTATCTTCCTCATTTTCTTCTGTCGTATCTCCCATATCCCTGTATTTCTGCGGGCTTACCCCAAAATATTCCCGAAAACTCTGGCAAAAATAAGACACATTCGGATAGCCCACCTTTTCGCTGATACCAACGATTTTTTCGTGGGTACTCTCCAGCATCTCTCTTGCCTTTTCCATACGGCATGCCTTAATGAACTTACTCAGGTTCTGTCCTGTTTCCTTTTTAAACACCGTGCTCAGATAGCTGGGCGCCATGTATACCTGCTCTGCCAGCATTTCGATGCTCAGCTCTTCCCCATAATGCCCGTAAATATAACGCTTGACGGCTTCCACTTCCCTGTGCCCTCCCGGCGCATTCTGAGCTGCCTGCCGCTCCAGGAGCCCGATATTTTTTTCCATGATATTCCGAATGCCTTCCAGACTCTGCGTATGATACAAAAGTTCTATTTCGACATTCAGCTCCTTCTCCGTTTTTTCCGGTATCGCTTCACACAAAAATTTCAGCAGGCTTGAGAACATAAATTTTACATATATCTGCGAAAAACCCACATTCTGACTGCAGTTTTGGAACAGGCGCCCGCAGTGCTCCTTCAGGCTGAGGATATCCTTCGTGCGGATATCCTGCTTCATCTGCTTCATCAGCGTATCGTCGTCCAGACGCACGTCCTCCGCCCGTTCCGCTTCATTTTCCGCCATATATTCCCTGCATTCCAGGTCATAAAACCGATTTTCCATCAAAAGCTCCAGCTCCTGACAGCGTTCGCCCAGCTGAGTCCCGTCCTTTAAACCGGAAGACACCGCCACATAGCTTTTCTGCCCGTTTTCCAGTTCCCCTTCCAGTATCTCGTTGACCAGCCGCGCATTTTTTTTCCAGTCGCCTTTTTCTTCTGTAAAAAACAAGAGGCTCTGCTGTGGATTTAAATTCAGATAGTCAAAAGACATCCCCAGCTTTTCCCCAATCTGCTCCGTCAGTATTTCCTGCCTTCCTGCAAAAAAATCCGTATCCGTTTCCAGAAGCATCAGACGCTTATAACCATTCAGAAAGTCCAGATCATAACAATCCCTGGCACGTCGCTCTACTTCCTCTATCCCTGCGCCGTTTACAATCGCATTCAGCACATATTCTTTAAAAAAACTGACCTCTGCCGCTTTCCGGTTCTCCTCTTTTTTCTCACTGTCCAGTCCGTCCACGATTTTTTGCATTACATTCTTAAATTCTGCAGGATCTACCGGTTTTAAAATATACTCCTCCACACCAAATCGCATTGCCTGACGTGCGTATTCAAATTCTCCGTATCCGGAAAAAATCAGCTTTTTTATTTCAGGATATTTTACGGAGACCTGCTCCAACAGCTCTATTCCATTCATAAAAGGCATTTTGATATCTGTCAGCAAAATATCCACCCGGTTTTGCTCCAGCCATTCCAGCGCATCCTTTCCGTTGACCGCCTCAAAAATTTCAAAGTCCCGGTTCATCTGCCCCAGCAGAAAACGAATGCCGGTGCGCTCTATTTTTTCATCGTCTACTATTAAAATCCGATACATCATGTTCTCCCCTCACTCTAAAAACTTTCTGCATCTTTTAAAAATGCAGCAACAGCTTATCTCTTTGCCTTCCGGTATCCAGCCTCCTGCGCCTCTTTTTCCGAATAAAACAGCACCAGATTCGGAGAATCCTCCATCGTGTCATAATCCGCCTGTCCGGGGCAGTGATATATCTTTGACTTTTTATTGCCGCGGATTTCCAGCTTCTCTGTCTGCCCTTCCTCTTCCCATTTTCCGACCGCCGAAAGTGTGCTTTCCCCGGTTGCATAGTCGATTTCAATACCGGGCTGTACATTGTAGGCAAATACATCAAAACATATCCCTTCGCCCTGGTCCTCCACAGACCATCCTTCCATGCGTACCCCCCGGGCCACCAGTTCATTTTCTTCAAATACAGGCGTCACCCGGTAAAGTACATGCGCGTGTGTTTCTTTTACATAGTCCGCTACCATATTTTCAAACGGCAGCATCCCTTCCACATTGAGATAACGGGTTCCTGTTATCAGGTTTTCGACGTTGGCATTTTCCCCGGTAAGCTGATACCCTATCAGATGGCAGCGGTTATACAGATATTTGCCGTCCACAATGTCATATTTCACCGTCTGCCATCCCGACGGTTTCACCTGGCCAATGTTGCCCCGCTCCTCTTTGGGCATGATATCCTCTCCTACATTTGCATAGGCAGTGCCGCATCTTCCCAGACCGTCCAGCTTACTGTAGCATTCAAAAGACTGTTGCGTCATATCCTCCGGCAAAAAATCCGGTACATTATCGCCTATTGCCGCATAAGGAGCGCCGCTGTAACCCTCGATTTCCGTACCATCCGGCAGTACGATGTCCTCTCCTGTATTTTGCAGCTCCTGTTCATATCCGGAATTTTTCTCGTCTTCCTGCGGTACTGTCTCCTGCAGCCCTGTGCATCCCCCCATCAAAACCGCTGCTAAGATGATTCCAAGCAGCATCCTTCTCTTTTCAGATTTTTTCGTTCCTCTAAAAAACATGTTGTCCTCTCCTGAGATGTCGTTTCATTTTGATATTATCTTACATAAACTTCCTGCGTGATATTTTCATGAGAATTGCCGGGAAACTCCAGAGTTTCTGCAAGCCGCCACTGTCTCAGCTCCACGTCCAGCCAAAAATCCGCCGGATACTTCCGGTTCCACCGAAATACGATGACCTTCTCAAGCTTCTCTTCAAACTGCTTTAAGCTTTGGTCTTCCACAAAGCACAGCTCCTTTTCTCCCGCCGTAGCCAGAAAATCCTCCTGCACCTGTATCTCCGGCTTCATCCCCGCAAACAGCCCTGCGCTATATCCGTTCATCCAAAGCTTTTTTCCTGCCGCCAGCAGGGCGATACGCTCCGTCACGACCCGGTCGCGGCTCTGCCGCCTTCCGTTAAAAAGCATCCCGTTTTCGTCATCCAGACACACTATCGCAATCATTCCATCTTCCTCCCCTTTTTCTTTGCTTAACGCCTGTTTTGGGATCTGTTTTCCCGCTGTCCCGAACTGTTACATAAATTGTTGCAGATAACGTCTGTTTTGTAAAGCATCTTTTTCCCTCCTATCACAAAACCGCCGCGCAGAAAAAGCTTCTGCGCGGCGGTTTTGACGGTAAGCAAAACGATAAGCCGGGTTATGTCGTGAATGGTCATCTATCTAGTCCTGCCGTTGCCGGCAGGCTCAAGCGACCCACCTGAAAGCAGGTCGGGCAAACCTGTCGCTTTCTATTCGGTCTTGCTTCGGATGGGGTTTACATATGCCCCGCATGTTACCATGCGGGCGGTAGTCTCTTAAGCTGCCCTTCCACCCTTACCGGCGTAAAGCCGGCGGTATATTTCTGTTGCACTATCCTTGGAGTCACCTCCACCGGACGTTATCCGGCATCCTGCCCTGTGAAGCCCGGACTTTCCTCACCTGTCCCCTTTCGGGCGTCCAAACGAACTGACAGCCGCGACCATTTATCTTACTTACCATCTGACATTCTACCAGTAAACTGTCTGTCTGACAAGTTTTTTCTGAAGTTTTTCACATTGCAAAACAGCCTGTCCGCTTTCAGACCCGGAAGCAGCTGCCTCCGACGAATTCCCGCACAATAGAATTTTTCGGCAGGTCCTCGCTGCTGACTCCCAGAAAATAATCAAGGAATTTTAAAAGTCTCTTTGCTTCAAAATATTCCGGTTCCTCTTTTCCGATGCTGTAAAGAAGCGGTTCCGCATATGTTTTTAAAACGCTCAGCTCATAAATAAGGACTGAATTGAACATCGCGTCCGCGCACTCCTGATACGGGAAAATGTTTTCCTCTTCTCCCCGGCGCACTGACGGCCACTGACTGATGGTCTGTTTCGCCGATGTTCCTCTCGTCCGCGCGTCCCGGACGAGCCTTCTCAGCAGCCTGCCGTCCGTTGTGCGGATGCGGTTGTGCTCATCCACATTCAGGCTCGTCAGCGCGCTGATGTATATTTTGTATTTGCTTTCATTGGGCAGAGCATACGACATCGCGTCATTGAGTCCGTGAATGCCCTCTATCACAAGGATATCCTCTTTCCCGAGCTGCAGGGAATTCCCGTTGTACTCCCGCTTCCCGGTCTTAAAATTGTAGGTCGGCATCTCCACCCGTTTCCCCGCCAACAGCTCGCACATATCCTCGTTGAACCGCTTTACATCGATGGCATCCAGACTTTCAAAATTATATTTCCCGTCCGCATCCTTCGGCGTCCGGTCCCTGTCGATGAAATAATTATCCACTGCAATCGGATGGGGATTTAATCCAAATGTTTTTAACTGTATCGAAAGCCGATGGGAGAATGTCGTTTTACCGGAGGAAGACGGCCCTGCGATCATCACGAATTTCACATGCGGACGGGCTGCTATCTCCTCCGCTATCTTCCCTATCCTGCTCTCCTGCAGCGCCTCCTGCACAAGAATCAGCTCCGCCAGGTCCCCTTCGCAGATTTTGTCGTTTAAATCTCCCACCGTATCTATCCCTATCCGGTCTCCCCAGCGGCTGGACTGATACAGCGTTTCAAAAAGCTTGGCGCGCTCCTCCGGCTCCGGCGTCTCCGCCGGGTCTGCCGCATCCGGCAGCATGAGCATGAGCCCCTCCCGGTAGCGCACTACATCGAAGCATTCCAGATACCCCGTATCAGGTACCATGTAGCCATAGTAATAATCATAATAGCCGTCCAGACAGTATACATTGATATACGAGCCCCTGCGGTATTTAAAAAGCTGGACCTTATCGCTCATCCCCTGCCCGTCAAACAGCTGTATCGCATCATCCGTCGGATACGCCTGTTTCACAAAACGCAGCTGTTCTTTTACAAGCTCCCTCATCCGCTGCTTTACCCGGAGTACAAATGCTTCATCTATCTCCAGCCCGCCTTTCGGGGAACAATAAAGCCCTTTTCCGATAGAAAATTCCACCTTCAGCTTGCCCTTTTCCGGAGCTCCCGCCACGTCCGCAGCCGCCTTCATCAAAAGCATGACCGCGCTCCTTACATAGGTATCATGCCCTATTCTGTCCTGCACCGTCAAAAAGGTAATATCTGCTCCGTCCTTTACCGTCCAGAACAGTTCTCTTATCTTATTGTCCGCAATCGCCAGCACGATCCTGTGGGGGTATGATCCCTGAACCCGCTCCGCCAGCTCCCTGTATGTACATTCCTTACTGCATTCCACACTCTCCCCGTTCAGTGTCACCTTCATCTGTTCACCCTCCTGTCTGCCAGCCCTACTCTTTCCCAAAAAATCCCAGAACCTTTCCGGAAAGCTCCATGCGCCGCTCTATCTCTCTGCGCCTTAGTGCGATCCGTTCCTGCTTCGCCTCCAGGACCGTATCCTCTACGAGTCCGTCTTCTTTACCCGAAGCTGCCGTCTCCGGCATTCCGGCAAGCAAAAGCTCATCTGTTGACATTATATGCCCCAGAAAAGAAATCAGTACGGCATTTCCTTCCTCTATCAGCCTGGCGCCCAGCCAGTCTGCCGCCCGCTCCCGCTCTTCTTCTGTAAATCCGGCCGCTGACATCCGCTCAAAAAGCACGCTATTTTTCTTACGCACATCCGACGCCTCACTGCTCCATTCTGCCTCAGCCTCCCGGACTGCGAGCATCATCGGATAATATTTTCCATCCTCCAGTACCATATTCTCCCGGAGTATCAAAAATCCCAGCTCTGTCAGCTTTTGACGGACAAGCCATATCTCCGACTGCGGCGAAAGCACGCACCATTTAAGGGCTTCGGTCTTTTCCGGCACGTCCGTCAGAATCTGCACGATGAGCTTTCCGCCCATCCCCGCTGCAATAAAACCGTCCGCGCCGCAAATCTCCCCATGTTCCTCTTTTCCGGCAACCGGAATATTTTTCAGTCCATCGGAGAGCACCGCCGTAATACGGTCTGAAAGCCCGCTTTCCCGGATATGCTCTTTTGCCCGGTCCAACGGTCCCTTTCTGACATCCCCTGCAAAAACACGGGGGCAGATATCGTGCTGCGCCAGATAAATGGATACAAATCCGTGGTCACAGCCGACATCTGCCGCCGTATGGCCGCAGGGAACAAGCTCCGCTACGGCTTTCATTCTGTTTGATAATTCCATATCTTTCTGCTGCCGGGCTGCCCGCAGACAGCCCGGTATCCTTTCGGCATTCTTTGTCTCTAAACCTGTCAGTCCAGGCCGCTATGGCTGAACTGTTAATCCAGGTAATCCTTCAGCTTACGGCTGCGGCTCGGATGACGCAGCTTGCGCAGCGCTTTTGCCTCTATCTGACGGATACGCTCTCTTGTCACGTTGAATTCCTTGCCGACTTCCTCCAGCGTACGCGCGCGTCCGTCATCCAGTCCGAAACGCAGGCGCAGCACCTTCTGTTCTCTGTCCGTCAAAGTGCTCAGCACCTCTACGAGCTGCTCTTTCAGAAGCGTAAATGCCGCTGCATCCGCAGGCACAGGCACGTTGTCATCCTGAATAAAGTCGCCCAGATGGCTGTCCTCCTCTTCGCCGATAGGCGTTTCCAGAGAAACCGGCTCCTGGGATATTTTTAAAATCTCCCGCACCCTGTCGACCGGCATATTCATCTCTTCCGAGATTTCTTCGGGAGTAGGTTCACGGCCTAACTCCTGCAGCAGCTGACGGCTCACGCGTATCAGTTTATTGATCGTTTCAACCATGTGTACCGGGATACGTATCGTTCTCGCCTGGTCCGCAATAGCTCTTGTAATCGCCTGTCTTATCCACCATGTGGCATAAGTGGAAAACTTATAGCCTTTGCGGTAATCAAATTTTTCCACTGCCTTTATCAGACCCAGATTTCCTTCCTGTATCAGATCAAGGAACAGCATCCCGCGTCCCACATAACGCTTTGCAATGCTGACAACGAGACGCAGGTTTGCCTCTGCCAGACGTTTTTTTGCCTCTTCATCGCCGTTTTCCATGCGCTTTGCCAGTTCTATCTCTTCTTCCGCAGATAAAAGCGGAACTTTACCGATTTCTTTTAAATACATGCGGACAGGATCTTCGATGCTGATTCCATCGGGAATGCTCAGATCCAGATTTTCCATATCTACATCTTCTTCATCCGCCAAAAGCAGCTCTTCATCCGGAATATCGTCTTCTTCCGTAATCCTTAAAACATCCACTCCGCTTTTCTCTAAAGCCTCCAAAACGTCATCAAGCTGCTCGTCCTCCAGATGAAGCTCCGCAAGATAATCGCTTATCTCCTGATATTCGAGCACATTCTTCTTCTTTTTTGCCATGGCAAGAAGGCCTCTTACCTTCTCCTCCATTTTTGCCCTTACATTTTCATCCATCATGTCTGCCATCCTTCCTGTGTCTGTGTTGTATTGTTCACTCTATTGCAAAGATATATGCGTTTTCCCAAGCTCTTCCAAAAGCTTCTTGCCTTCAATCACTCTCTTTAACGCCTCCACGTCTGTTCCGAGCTGAGAGCTGTCCCTGTCGTAGCTGTTGCGCTTTACCGCATAAACGATATCGTGGATAGCCTTTTCCTGCTCCTGAATATTTTCCAGACGTGCAAGCTTTGTATGGAATAATGACGCTGCCTCGCGCTGCTCCTCTTCCTCCTCGAACATGCTGATGATGCCCGCCGGATCGAGCCTTCCGTTTTCCAGCTCCGCAAACAGCTTAGACGCCACCTTTTCATACAAGCCTTCCGTAAAATCGCCCGGTGAAATGTATTTTTTTATCTGTGAAAACAGCTTCGGCTGCTCCACGAGCCATGTCAGCAAAAGCTTCTGGCTGTTTTTGATGCCTTCCTCAGCCGTATTTTTTTTCTGAATGCCTGATTTTGGCCGTTCCAGCGGTCTTGCCAGCCCCGTCTGCGCCGCGTATGTGCCGACGAGCCTCCGCAGATTCTCAAAGCCTATATTATATTTCTGCGCCGCCGCTTCGATATAATTCTCCCGCTCCACCTCTTCCGAAAAAGTGCAGAGCTTTTTGGCTATCTCCCTGTGGAAATTCGTCTTCTGCTCCGGGTCTGACAGATCAAAGCCCTTCTGCATCTGGCGCAGTTCAAAGAAAAAACTGTTCTCCGCATGGTCCAGCCGCTTCTGAAATTCCTCTGCTCCCAGCGCCTTCATAAATTCATCCGGGTCCTTATACGGCTCAAGGCTGATAACGCGCCCCGTCATCCCCGCTTCTTTTAAGATGCCTATCGCCCGGAGTGCCGCATTCGTCCCTGCGCCGTCACTGTCATAGGATAACAGCACCTCCTGTGCATAGCGCTTTAGCAGCATCGCCTGCCCAACTGTGAACGCCGTTCCCAGAGATGCCACCGCCTGCGTAAAGCCTGCCTGATGCATGGCGATCACATCCATATAGCCCTCGCACAAAATAATATTACCCTTACGGCTTGTCCGCGCAAAATTCAGCCCGTACAGATTACGGCTCTTATCGAATATCTCCGTTTCCGGTGAATTCAGGTATTTGGGCTTGCCGTCCCCCATCACTCTGCCGCCGAAGCCTATGACGCGATGATTGATATCCTGTATCGGGAACATCACACGGTTCCAGAACTTATCATACATGCCATGCTTTTCATCCACATTGCACAGCCCCGCGTCGCGTATGAGCGACTCATCGTACCCTTTTGACTTCAGGTATCCTATCAGGTCATCACTGTATTTGTTGGCATATCCGAGGCCGAAATGGTTCATCGTTTCATCCGAAAGCTTCCGTTCCCTGAGATACCGCATTCCAACCTCACCCTGACGGTTCCTAAGCTGATAGTAAAAATACTTTGCAGCCTCCTTATTCACCTCCAGAAGCCGCGCCCTGCGGCTGTCTGCTTTTCTTGCCTCCTGTGAATACTCCATTTCCGGCAGGTCCACGCCCGCGCGCTGCGCCAGCATTTTAACCGCCTCCGGAAAGGTCGCATTTTCATATTCCATCAAAAAAGTTATCACATTGCCGCCCGCCCCGCAGCCAAAACAGTAATACATCTGTTTTGCGGGCGAAACGGAAAATGACGGCGATTTCTCGTTATGGAACGGACACAGTCCGAAATAATTGCTTCCTTTTTTTTGCAGCCGTACATAGCCGGAGATCACCTCTACGATATCGTTCTTCGTCCTTATCTCCTCTATCAGCTCTTCCGGATAATACATGTTCTCTCCCATTCCTCCGCTCAATAAAGCCATGTCCGCGGCACAAATATCTCTTCGTATCTGGCAATGGCAAAGCGGTCTGTCATCGCACCCACATAATCGCACACGATCCGCTCCCGGGATTCTCCGCTCTCCATCAGTATCTGCAGGTCTTTGGGCAAAAGCTCCAGATGATGCAGATAATAATCATACAGCGTCTCGACAAGAACCTCCGCCTTGCTCTCTTCTCCCTTTGCCTGCGGATTTAAGTAAACCCTTTCAAACATAAAACGCCTCAGCGCCTGCATCGCCTCCGCCACCGGCTCCGACATTGCGACAAAGTCTTTTCCCATGCTGTTGGAAACGATATCATGGATAAAACGGTTCAGCCTGGCTCCCGTTGTTGTGCCAAGCACCTCATGGATATCCCCCGGAACATCTTCCTCTGTCAGCATCCCTGCCCGTATGGCATCGTCCATATCATGGTGGATATAGGCAATCTTATCGGAAAGCCTTACGATGCAGCCCTCCAGTGTCATCGGATGCCCTTTTGTCTGATGATTGCGTATCCCGTCCCTGACTTCAAACGTCAGATTCAGACCCTGTCCGCCCTTTTCCAGAATATCCACCGTCCGCACGCTCTGTTCAGAGTGGTCAAATCCGTACGGGCACACCCTGTCGAGCGCCCTTTCTCCCGCATGTCCGAAGGGCGTATGTCCCAGGTCATGCCCCAGAGCTATCGCCTCGGCAAGCTCTTCGTTCAAAGAAAGCGCCTTTGCTATCGTGCGTGCGTTCTGCGATACCTCCAGCGTATGTGTCAGGCGTGTCCGATAATGGTCTCCCTGAGGCGAAAGAAATACCTGCGTTTTATCCTTGAGCCTCCGGAAAGATTTGCTGTGGATGATACGGTCCCTGTCACGCTGAAAGACCGGCCGGATATCACACTGTTCTTCCTGCCTCATCCTCCCGATTGAACGGCTGCTCAGCGCCGCATACGGACTTAAATGCTCTTCTTCCCACTTTTCCAGATTTTCGCGGATATTCATTCATTCCTCCTGTGTGCAGCAGATAAAAAAACACTTCTTAGCTAAATATTCTGTAAAAACCTCCCGTTTCCTTTTTTCTAACGGCAAATATCGAAAATAAATTCCGCATTTTTATCCATGGCGTCATAAGATATCTTTATCGGGGACATCTGGAACACATGCCACATCCCTTTATAGATATCCAGATGCGCCGAAACATTTTCTTTCAGCAGCTTTTTATGCAGGAGCGTCGCATCCGAAAGAAGTATCTCATTATCCCCTACCTGAATATAGGTCGGCGGAAATCCCTTAAAGTTTCCAAACAACGGCGAAATGAGCGGATTGGAAAGTGCCTGTCCCCCCGCATAATTTTCTATCATCCTGTCGAGATACTCATGGTCCAAAACCGGATCGACCTCTTTTCTGGATTCATAGCTTTTACCCGATTTTGTCAGATCTGTCCATGGAGATAAAAGCACGAGCCCGCGCGGCAGAAGACGTTCCTGCTCCTTTAAGCGCAGTGTCAGGGAAAGCGCCAGATTCCCGCCCGCGCTGTCTCCTGCCACGATCACATCGCGTGCCCCGTAACCCAGATACATCAGATAGTTCCACGCCTTCAGCGCATCATCCGTCGCCGCAGGATACGGATGCTCGGGCGCCAGCCTGTAGTTGAACGCAAACACATCCATCGATGTAGACTCAGCAAGCTTTTTTGTCAATGTACGCGCATATACCGTGCTTCCCGTTGAATAACCTCCGCCATGACAGTACAGGATAACATATTTTTTCATATGGGCACGTGTGACCCTTACCCACTCACAGCTCATGTCTTCAACCGTCACCGGCGTATACTCCACCCCTTTTTCCGTCCCCAGCAGCGCTCCTATCCGGTCCTGCGATTGCCTGTGCCTTGTAAGATCCGGATGCTCCACAAGCCCGTGTACCTTCCGTATCAGATTCATCATATTCTGATTCTGCTTCTCACTGACTGTCATATGACAACCTCCTTTGTAAGTACAAAAGTCTACCCTTGTCTACTGAGGGTAACACAAGTTTCCGTAAACTTCAACAATCCAGCCCGTACTTGTATCCTTACCGTTCCGGGTGTATACTACAGGAAGAAAGGAAATGCTTATGTCAAAACAATCAAAATCACAGGCAAAGACCTGGTACAGGCTGGATCTTTCCGCCATCGTCTATCCGACGCTGCAGCGCAGGGATTTTTCATCGGTGTACCGTCTTTCGCTTCTTTTAAAAGAGGACGTACAGCCTGACATCCTCCAGCAGGCAGTGGATATCGCAATGAAGCGTTTTCCCACCTACCGCTCCGCCATGCATAAAGGGTTATTCTGGCGTTATCTGGAACCGAATACCAATCCCGGTCCTATCGTCCAGAAGGATATCCGCAATTTCTGCATGCCGATGCCCTTTAAAAGCAACAACCGTTATCTTGTCCGTTTTTACTGGTACGGACGGCGCATCGCACTGGAAGCCCATCACAGCCTCGGCGACGGAACCGGCGGAATGTTCCTTCTCCAGACCGTGACAGCCGTTTATCTGCGGCTCCTCGGACACCCTATCCCCAACGACGGCTTTGTGCTCGACGTGGACGCCGAGCCCGACCCCGAAGAATTTGAGGATGCTTATATGCGCTATGCGAACGCACAGGTACGCCCTGCGCGTCCCGCCGAAAAGACCTACCGGGTGCGCGGCACAAAAGAGCCTTTTTATACGCTCAATGTCATTGACGGTATCATGTCCGTAAAAGAGGTCATGCAGGTCGCAAAAGGCTATAACGCCACTGTGACGGAATATTTAAACGCCGTGCTCTTATATTCCCTTCTTCAAAAGCAGGAGCACGATTTCCATCTCAAGCTGCGCCCTGTCCGCATCGCCATGCCCGTAAACCTCCGGCGTTTTTTCCCGTCCAAAACGCTGCGTAATTTCATCACGATGGTATATCCCTCCATCGACCCCCGGCTCGGCGAATTCACCTTTGAAGAAATCGTAGCGCACGTCCATAATTATATGCGCTACTATATCAATGAAAAATTTTTAAAAGGGGACATCACAACGAACGCAGCCACCAAACGCAACCCGTTCATCCGTATCGTCCCGCTTTTTATCAAGGACTTTGTCGTGCGCCTGTTCTATACCCGCGTTCAGGACAAAAACTCTTCTGCCGGCCTTACAAACCTGGGCTCCGTCTATGTCCCGGACGCCATGAAGCCTTATCTGGAGCGCTTTGATATTTATATGGGAATTCCCTATTCTCAACGCACCAACTGCGCCATTGCAAGCTTCGGCGATACGCTGACGGTTAATTTTGCAAGCTGTATCATTGAAGCCGATGTGGAACGGCGTTTTTTCCAAAAGCTCGTGGAGGACGGCATTGCCGTTACGATTGAAAGCAACCGAGATTTTTAGTCAGGAGGTATCCTATGTCTTATTGTGTCAACTGCGGGGTCAAGCTCGACCCCTCTCTGAAACGCTGTCCGCTATGCAACACACCTGTCGTTAACCCAAATGATCTGGCTGCCATCCAGCAGCCTGTCCCGCCTTTTCCTCATGAAAAGGGGCAGGTCGAGGTCGTCCGCCGCAAAGACCTGGCTATCCTTTTATCTACTTCCCTGATAGCTGCCAGCGTTGTATGCGGCCTTTTAAACCTCCTTGTATTCCGGGAGTCCCTGTGGTCGCTCTATGTCATCGGCGCCTGCGTCGTCGTCTGGGTTCTTGCAGTCCCTGCCGTTATCTATACAAGGATGCCGCTTTACGGCTCCATCCTCTGTGACGGCCTTGCCATCGCACTGTATGAATTCATGATAAGTCTCAACACCCCGCAGCAGGAATGGTTTTTCCGATTGGCGCTGCCCATCACAGCTCTGTGTACGGTTGCCGCGCTCATTTTTGCCTTCCTCATACGAAAGGTCTCCTCTGCGTTTTTGATGACCGGATTGTATTTCTTTGTAGAAGCCGCACTCATCTGTGTAAGCATCGAACTTCTCATCGAACGCTACCTTGCCCTGCCCTTCCGCCTCACATGGTCGGCGGTCGTCCTTTCCATCAGCGCAGTCATTGTCATCGCCCTCGTCACAATCCTTTCCCGGGCGCGCCTGAGAAACGCCGTCCGCAGAAGGCTTCATTTCTAAAAACATCCAACGAACCCCCTTTCAGAGCTTATCTGCCTCTCCGAAAGGGGGTTCTTATTCTTTCAGACTCTTGTAAAATAGTCCACTGCGGCAGCCGGATCATAATAAATCTTATCTTCTTCCTTCAGTACCGCTTTCCCATCGCTCACCTCGACGATATTGACCGCACAATTTGCCGGAACACGTCCATGCCAGTAATCCGTCTTATCCTCGTATACATTCCGGAGTATCGCCCGCACTGCACAGCCATGCGTTGCGATAAGTATCGTTTTGTCCTGATACTCCTTCTTTCCGATGAGTTCCTGCCAGAACTGCGCCGTCCGCTCACACAGCGCTGCTATCGTCTCCCCGTCCTCCGCCGGTTCAAAATTCAGCGGATCGGTATAAAACTGCCGGAACCGCTCTATCGAAACCGGCACCTCATAATTTTCCTTCCGGCATCCCAGACCTTCCCAGCTTCCAAAGCTCAGCTCCGCTATCCTCTCATCCTCTATGACAGGGATATCTTTTCCCTCCAGAACAATATCAGCCGTCTGACGCGCCCGCTTTAACGGGCTTGTGATGCACAGATCGAAGGGAATATCAGCCATTCCCCTTGCAGTCACTTTTGCCAGATCGATACCGTTTTGATTTAATTCGATATCCGTCTGTCCCTGCATCCTCCCCTGAACATTCCAATCCGTCTCACCATGCCTGATAAGATAAAGCTTCATTATGCTTCTTCCCCCTCCCGGCTGCGGTGCGCCTCTTCTGCGCGTTCCAGAGACTCATATCCGTAAAAACGGACTTCGTTCTCTATCATCCGCTCCTGCAGATTGACACCGTCCTTCACCGCTTCCTCTGTTTCCTCCAATATCAGCTCCACCGTTTTCTCTGAAAAGCACTGCAGCTCTCCTCTCAGATAGCTTTCCATGGAAATCCCGTCCGCACTGTCTTCCCTTGTGGTCGCCAGACGTCCGTTCTTTCTCAGATACGGATACGCTTCTGCGGTCTTTTTGTCCCATCCCAGATGGATGGCTGTAATTTTTTCCACATTCTCCCGATGCTGTTCAGAAATCTCCGGAAAATACTGTCTGACCCGCTCATACTCCTCCGGATGAGTCGTCTCCATCATACGCCCGTATTTTTCAAATATCAGATTTCTGCCCTGTGCTGCTGCCTCCTGAAAATCCTCCATGCAGCTTTTCAATACGCCGTCCGAATATACCATCCACTGGCTCATCCTCATTTTAAAAAAGGTATCCGGGTCGTCCTGGCAGGATGCCCTGCCTCCTGTATTATGTACAAGCTGAAACAGCTCCCATTCCATAGATGCCAGATCAAATATTATCTGCTCTCTTGCGCTTACTTCTGCCATTTTTATTCCTCCCTGTCATTTCTTATAAAAAGATGCGCGTACATTTGCGTCACACTCAAACGCTGCCGTCAGGCAATATCTATCGCGCAAGCGACATTTTCCTTTTCGCCGCAGTGCAATCCTGCGGAACATTTTTTATTTCATAGGACACACTTTCCTATGAAACAAAAAAGCGCCCCGGTACACCGGAACGCCATTTCTATCGTGCAGGAAAAGAGACTTGAACTCTCATGGTATTGCTACCATACGGACCTGAACCGTACGCGTCTGCCAATTCCGCCATTCCTGCATTTATCTTTGGCTTTCTGAGCTCTTGTGAACTCTTTTGTGCCGCCGACAAGTGATATAATATCACAGCTTTAAAAACATTGCAAGTACTTTTTTTATTTTTTTTAAATATCTTAACAACCATTGCTGCTATTCGTTGGCACACCGAAAAATTCACCGCACAAAAGGCCCCTCTCACCCCCGGCAATCACGTTTTCGTACCGAAAGCAACAGGCATTTAAAACCGACATAAACAGTTACCAACTGTCCATCCTTCCGGCAGCATCCGGCTCTGCACAGCCTGCAGTCAGCAGGCCGCACAGCATCGGACAATCACACATTCCTTACCATATCCTCTACAAGACGGGCAGAATGCTTTGCGGCTTCCCGTTCAAAAGCAGGATAATCCATCTCTGCGGAATTATCCGCCTTGTCGGATATCGCCCTTATCACTACAAAAGGAATATTGTTCAGCCGTGCCGCCTGTGCTATCGCAGCGCCTTCCATTTCAACGCAGTCACCGGCAAATCTGTCTATCAGATTTTTCTTCACATCATCGGAAGAGATAAACTGATCACCGCTCAGCACACGCCCCTGATGTACGCCCAGCCCGGGGTTTACTTTACGGCAGGACTGCTCCGCCAGCTCTGCCAGCCTCTTATCCGCCTCAAAATTCCATATACCAAGCTGCGGAACCTCTCCGGGACGATATCCGAATACCGTCGCATCCACGTCATGATGGAGCGCATCTGTAGAAATAAGGATATCTCCGATATCCAGAGCCGCGTTCAAAGAACCTGCCACTCCTGTATTTATCACATGCGTCACATGAAAATGGTCTGCCAGTATCTGAGTGCACATCGCTGCGCTTACCTTGCCGACGCCGGAACGCACGACAACGACGTCAGCGCCATTCAATGCTCCCTCATGAAACTCCATTCCCGCAATATTCACCACATGATCCGCATACATCGCCGCCTTTAACTGTTCTACCTCTAGCTCCATCGCTCCGATAATACCGATTTTTGTCATCTGTCCACTCTCCATATTAATATAGGTTTTGATTTACTCCGGATAGACCAGCCTGTCCTCCTGAATACCGTAAAGTACCTGTTCCACATATTTTTTTGCTAAAAACTTTGCCATTGTCAGATTCATATCCAGATAATTTCCGCAGTCCTTCGCCGCAGCCCCCGGAACTTCTCCTTCAAAATCTCTGATAAATTCAAACAACTCCGTAATAAGCGGAACAATCTGTTCAGAAGAACAGTCTCCCGAAAGAAGAAGATAAAATCCTGTGCGGCAGCCCATCGGTCCAAAATAAAGCACCCGTTCCTTATATACAGGATGGTTTCTCAAAAATGTCGCACCCAGATGTTCGATCGTATGAACTTCCGCTGTATTCATCACCGGTTCTTCATTCGGACTCGTCATCCTTAAATCAAAGGTAGTAACAGTCTCAGTTCCTATATGGTCCTTTCGGGAAACATAGATTCCGGGCTGCAGTTTAATATGGTCCACCGTAAAGCTTGCTATTTTTTCCATCTTTTCCTCTTTCTGCCGCACAAACGGCGAATAGTCCTCGGCGTAAACAAAAAAACTCAGGACATTGATAACAAAGTCCTGAGGTCCTTCTCTCCTGCGGAAGATGGGACTTGAACCCACACGGCATTGCTGCCACAAGATCCTTAGTCTTGCTCGTCTGCCAGTTCCGACACTTCCGCATGCGGCTCGCCGCTGCAAGTAGTATATTATCATTTTGAATCTCAAAAGTCAACCATTATTTTAAATTTTTTTGAAATTTTTTTCAGATAATTTTTTTTTAAAAAAATCAAAAAAAAGCTTGCAATCATTATGCAGCTGTGATATTATATCACTTGTCAGCGGCACGAAAGAGTTCACAAGAGCTCAGAAAGCCCAAGATAAATGCAGGAATGGCGGAATTGGCAGACGCGTACGGTTCAGGTCCGTATGGTAGCAATACCATGAGAGTTCAAGTCTCTTTTCCTGCATTATTTTTTTATAAAAAACCACTGAAGTTCCTGCTTCAGTGGTTTTTTTCATTGCTCTGCCCTCTTTCCTTTTCCCCCCGCTCCTTCTCGCGTCGCTTCTCTTTATTCAGTCCGCCGCTGGTCGGTTCTACACCGCTCTTTAAAAAACTCGCGCGCATCACCGCATTTTCTCCAAATCTGGCACGAATACTGTCTATCGCCTGATTCGCCCTTTCCAGCTTCTCATAATCCACTGTATCAAACAGGCTGTACTGCCGGTATTCTGCCTCCGTCAGCCTCGTTGCCGTCACCTGTAAAAGCCGTATCGGCTTTCTGCCGTCCCACATCTTCTTTAAAAGCTGACAGGCTGTTTCAAAAATCTCCTCCGTCACATCGGTCGAAGAATCCAGCCGTATCTGCCTGCTGCTGTTTTCAAAACTGCTCGTCCGCATCCCGACCGACACGCCGCCCGCCTTTTTATGGTCTGCCCGCAGCCGGATCCCCACCGTCTCGCACAAAGAAAGCAGTATCTGCCTCGCATATGCCATATCGGTCACATCCTCCGCCGTCGTCACGCTGTTGCCGCATCCTTTATTTTCTGCCTCCATATCGAACATCCCGGCGCTTTCCCGCCCCCATGCATACTCATAGAGCGCCAGCCCATGCTTTTTCATATGAGCAGACAGCATCCCCTTATCCGCATGCGCCAAATCCCCTATCGTATAAATCCCCAGCCCCTTTAACCGCTGTGTCGCCGCTCTTCCCGCAAACAGCAGGCTGGAGACCGGAAGCGGCCAGAGCTTTTCCGGAATCTCTTCCGGAAAGAGCGTATGGACCATATCGGGCTTTTTGAAATCACCCGCCATCTTCGCAAGCAAACGATTGCAAGACACCCCGATATTTACCGTAAATCCCAATGTATCCTTTATCTCTTCCCGCAGGCGGTTTGCAAATACCTCCGGCGCCGCATACATCTCCCCGAACCCTTCAAACTCTGCCCATGCCTCATCAATACTGTAAGGAACTATCTTGTCCGTGTATTTTCCCAAAAGTGCGCGCAAACGGCCGGACTGCTCCACATATGCATGAAAATCCGGCCTTACCACTACCAGTCCCGGACATTTCCGCTTTGCCGACATCAACGGTTCGCCCGTTGTGATCCCGTATTTTTTGGCAGGAGTACTTTTTGCCAGCACAACGCCGTGCCGGGTTTCCTCATCGCCGCCCACCGCCGACGGAATCGTCCGCAAATCTGTACTGTCCGTCCCGTTTTTCAGCCTTTCAATGGCACTCCAACTCAAAAACGCACTGTTTACATCTATATGAAATACGACCTTTCCCTCTCTCACGTCTGCTTTTTCTCCTGTTTTCCCATCACACTTCCGTATATCTCGAACAGCAGCTTCAAAATCTGCCGCATCCGTTTCCTTGTATCTGGTTCTATGCCGCGCAGTTCCCGAAGGCAGATTTTAAGATTATTTTTCCAATTCTGGGCAAATTCAAAAACAGTCGTTGCACCTGTCTTTCCGATAATCCCGAAAAAAGTGTCCACAAACAGCTCTCGTTCTTCCTCCGACAGCGCAAATATCCATTCGTTCAACACCTTGTCCATACGCTTCTGCTTTTCCTCGATATCCGTTTCCCGAACCAGTTTTCCGTCTTCTATCTGCCATGTATAAGCGTTATGCTGCATCATCCCATACGCGGAGCTTTTCACAACCTCATATCGTTCTTCATTCTGCAAAAGCATCCCGACTACAGACGATGTCGGCAGTATCCGATGCAGCCTCCCCCTCACCTCACGGTAACCCTCCTCGGAAAGAAGCTCCGGTAAAAACCCCGGTCCATCCAGGCTGTAAATTTCCCGTATCCTCCGCCTCACCCCGCCATCTGCCCACATAGAAGCAAAAACAGCCAGATTTCCGCCTTTAGAATGTCCGCATATCAAAAATGGACCGTCTATCCTGCAGGCTGCCTGATTCAGATATACCGCACTCATCCGCTGAGACGGCAGAGGACGGGTAAATGCCATATTAAAATCTTCTTTCCAGCCTATCACCGAATCATCCGTCCCTCTGAATGCGATGACCGGAGCACAGCCCTCAGGAAAAAACGTGACTGCCCCAAACTGAAGCTCCTCCTCTTCCTGCGTCCGCGCCCGATAATTATTACAAAGCATTTTTTCGTATCTGCAGCTTCCAAGCAGCGTTTCCCACAACTGCCTGTTCTCCTTTTCATACCACTTATCTGCAAAGACCACGTCCGGATCCATCTTTTCATTGATCTCGTGAAGCGTTACCCCCCTCTCTCGTTGAGCAATCGCAGGCACGATGCCGTCAAATTTCAAATAGGATAACTGCGCCAGCAAAAGCGCATCCGCCTCTCCGAAAGGGACTTCCGAGAAGCTTTTATCTCCATACTCATTCAGATAGCTGATGATATTTCCCATAAAACGCCTTTCCTTTATATCCTGCCTTTCCAGACAATCTGCTCAGGCCGCACCCCGGCTGCCTCCTCTACATGCCGCATCAAATTCCTTCAGCTTCTGCTTTGCCTGTGGCGTCAGCTCCTTCGGAACCTGAATCTGCACTGTCACATACATATCTCCGTATGTGCCCGGCTGTTTCATCGAAACAACGCCCTTGCCCTTCAACCTGATACGGCTGCCGGACTGTGTGCCCGGTGCGATACGGCACATGACTTTGCCGCTCAGCGTTGTGATCTCTGCCTCTCCGCCAAGAACCGCTGTCACAAAAGGAACCGATACGGATGTGTATAGATCCATTCCCTTTCTTTCAAATCCCTGCTTCTTGCCGACAGCCACCTTTAAAAACAGATCTCCCGGCTCTCTGCCTTTGCCTCCGGGCATTCCTTTTCCTTTTAACCGGATACTCTTTCCCTCTTCTATCCCTGCCGGAATATGCACCTGTATAGAGGAAGTCCTGCCGCTGCTGTCCCGCAGCGAAAGACTCTTTTCACATCCGAATGCCGCTTCTTCAAAGCTGATTTCCACCTCTGCATGCAGATCCTCTCCCTTTTCCGAAAAAGCCCTGCCGCCGGCTCCAAATCCGCCTCTCCCGGAATCACCTTTTGCAGAATTGCCCCGGAACATATTTCCGAACAGATCTTCAAACAAATCCCCCATATCGCCGTCTTCAAAATGAAACTCCTGAAATCCTCCTCTGCGTCCGTCCGATGTCCATCCCGATTCACGTTCCTGGGCCCGTCCTGAGCTTTGATCAAACGCCGCATGACCAAAACGGTCATAAAGTTTCCTTTTTTCAGGATCACTCAAAACACCATATGCCTCCGTGACCTCTTTAAACCTCTGCTCCGCTTCTGCATTGTCCTTATTGGAATCCGGATGATACTTTTTTGCGAGCTTCCTATACGCTTTTTTGACAGTCGCGTCATCTGCATCCCTTGAAATTCCCAAAATCTCATAATAATCTCTTTTCACAGCCATTTTTTCACCTTCCGTTCCTTCCTGCAGTCAGAATATGCTCTGCAGGGCACGCTATCTGAAAACATCCCCGGAATGCTCCGGGGATGTCGTTCACCGGCTCATTCTCCGGTTTCTTTTGTTTCTTTGTTCTATTCCAAATATAACACTAGTGTTCTGCCCTGTCAACCAGACGGCTGTGTTTTTAGAGATTTTTTACAATATCAGCAGCTTACAGCTTTTCTGAATGCATCCAGCAATTCCTCATATGTCTCAAATGCCGGTATCTGCGGATAGTCTTTTCTTATCTTTTCCGTACTTCTGAACAGAAATCCATCTTTTCCGGCAAGTATCATTTCCAGGTCGTTATAGCTGTCCCCTGCCGCCACCGTCTCGTATCCGATAGATTGCAATGCCTTTACCGTAGTCAGTTTTGAGTGCTCCACGCGCATTTTAAAATCAACTATCTCACCATCCTGCGCCACTTTAAGGCTGTTGCATAAAATCGTCGGAAACCCCAGCTTCCTCATAAGAGGCCGCGCAAATTCCTCAAAGGTATCGCTGATGATGACCACCTGTGTAAGCTCCCTTAATGCATCCAGAAATTCCCGTGCCCCCGTCAGCGGTTCTATCCTCTCTATCGTCTCCTGAATCTGACGGATACCAAGGCCATGCTCTTTTAAAACAGAAAGTCTCCAACGCATGAGCTTTTCATAATCCGGTTCATCTCTCGTTGTCCTTTCCAACTCAGGAATCCCGCTCTCTTTTGCAAACGCTATCCAGATTTCCGGAACAAGAACCCCTTCCAGATCCAAACATACCATCTTCATTCTGTCTGCCTCCTTCCTTAATGACAAAACACTCAAATATACCGTCAGCGCATCCGTTCAGGAAACCCTGCCTCTTAATTTTATCCGATAAATCCTTCTGAGAGAATCATCCACACGTTCCTGACTGATCGTACCATCCTGCAGAGCAGCCAGAACTCCCTCATATGCCTGAACAAAATCTTCCGGCATCAATACCATATCCGCTCCCGCCTTCAGAGTCATTATTGCTGCGACATCCGGCTCATAATATTCGGTTATAGCTCCCATATTCAATGCGTCTGTGATAATGATTCCGTCATACCCCAACTCGCCTCGTAATATTCCTGTGATAACGCTTTCCGACAGGCTGGAAGGCATATTGTCTCCTCCGGTCAATTCAGGAGCGCTGATATGTCCTACCATAACCATATCTGTCCCTGCCCCAATGCCCGACCGGAACGGTACAAACTCCTCCGCTTCCATCTCTTCTCTGGTCCGGTTCGTCTGCGCTGCCCCGGTATGCGAATCAGCAGCCGTATCTCCATGTCCCGGAAAATGCTTGATGCAGGCGCTCACTCCCGTCTGCTGCAGCCCTTCTACCGAAGCCGCCACCATCCTGCCGACAGTCTCTGCATCCGAAGAAAACGCCCTGTCTCCGATTGCCGTATTATCTGCGTTGGTCAACACATCTGCCACCGGCGCAAAATCCACATTAAATCCATATTCCAAAAGATATGTCCCGACTTTTGTGTAGGCGTCCCGCGCCGCCTGTTCATCCCCTTCTGCGCCGATATCTGCCATCGGTCCGACATTTTCAAGTTTCAGTGACTCTGAAACCCGCGATACCTTACCGCCTTCCTCATCAACTCCTAAAAACAGAGGATAAATACTGTAAGAAACCGTATCGGAAAGCATTTCTTTCACCTGCTCTTCCGACTGGATATTCTGGGAAAAATATATCAGTCCGCCAACCGGATATTTTGCCAGCGCCTCCTTCGTACCTTCCCCCGCCTGAACTGCCTGCCCTACTCCTGTCAGCTGCTCGGGTGTTATAAAAAAGAGACCTGCCACCTTCTGCTCCAGCGTCATTCCCGCTATCGTATCCTCTATCATATCATTTAACGCATCTTCGCTTGTATATTCCGTCACAGTTTCTTCCGCGCTCTCTTCTTCAAAAAGAGCAGCCACAGCCGATTCTGCCTCTGCTGATTCCGCTGCCTTAGAGGCTTCTATTGCCGCTTCTCTTTCTGCCTGCTTTGCTTCCTTCGCGCCTGCCATCGCTCCTGCTGCCGCACGGACGCCTGCCGTACAGCCAACGATGACTGCCACCACCACTATTACCATTACTGTATAAGAAATAATCTGATTCCGTTTTCTTCTCTTTCGTCTGTTCTCTCTCTTTGATTCTGACATTCCGTAGAAACCCCTTTGTGCTGCTGTTATCCTTTTTCTATTATAGACTAACACAAACGGAAGCGGGTATCAATCATCTTTTTGATCAATACCCGCTCCTAAACTTCAATGTCCAATGGTCTAACCTCCGTTTTTCTGTATCTTTCCAATCTCCCTGACTTGTTACTGACTTCTGTAATACGTCCCTTTCAACATCCCCCAACGGCTTGTCCGTTCCATCGTGTTTCCCTGTCGTCAAAAAACATCTTATCGGTTTGTACTACTGAGTCTTTTGTTGTACTCCTAAGCCTTTCTGTGTACTCAATACATATACCATCTGCATCCTGCTCTTTAAAGTAATCGAACTGTCAGTTCTCTTTAAAGACTCCCTATGAACTTTTGCTTGTACCCTTCTTCTGTCTCTGATGCTTTCGATACTCGATGCGACTCTTTCAAATATAAATGGAAATTTCCTGTCATTTCACTGCATCTTTAACTTTGAAAGGGGATATAAGATTATGCTTTCGGTGGAATTACCTCCTTTTCTTTTTTATTGTTTTTCTTTTATCTTCCTTGTTTGTAACTTCATTATATATTCCATATCCCTATTTGTCAATATATTTTCTGATATTTTTTTCATTTTATTTATTTTATCTGTTTTTTTGTTTTGTATAATTATTTCAAATGATAATTATGTCTAAATTCTACAAATTGTCTGATTTTTATCCAAAAGAACTTTTAAAACACCAAAAATGTCTGCGCCCCGGCACACACCCGTGCCCCGTGCATATATACACAAAAAAATACGCTGCATCCAAAAGACACAGCGCATTTTTTATACCATCTTTCAGGAAACTATTCATTCCGTATCGCAGCCAGAGGACTTAACTTCATCGCCCTTCTGGACGGGAAAAAGCCTGCTACCATACCTATCACAACCGCAAACACGATTGCCGCCCCTGCAAGCCACGGCGGAATATAAGATAACTCGGACATATTGCCGCTCGCCGCTACTATCTTGTTTATGACAGCCGAAATTCCATAGCTCAACAGCAGACCGACCACGCCTCCGATAAATCCGATATATGCCGCTTCTATGAGAAACATCCCCTGGATATTTCTCATGTCGCATCCCAACACCTTCATGACGCCTATCTCCTTCGTCCGTTCATAGATGGACATCATCATCGTATTCGTGATACCGATGGCCGCAACCAGAAGGGAAACCGCACCGATACCTCCCAGCATCGCCTGAATATTCGCATACTGCTTCTGCGTGGATTCCACCCACTCGATATTGCTGTATACCTCATATCCCAGCGCCTTTATCTGTTCCTGAACCTCCAGTACATTGTCGATATCATCTACATTTACATTCAGTACACTGTAATAAATATCCTTATACGGCTTGCCGCCGGAAGTCGTAGGCTGTCCCGGAATCGGTTTGTTCCGGAACATCCTCTTCAAGGATGTAACCAGAGCATCCAGATTACAATACACATTATAATTAGTCGCCTTCCACTCATCATCTGATGTCACCTTTTCCACCCCGGCGGTTTTTATCAGGTATTTTTTCGGGGGCTTGACATTATTTCCGCCATTATCCCCCTGCCCGCCCCCGCCATCAGACTGATGCTGCGTCGCATAATATGCATTCTGGTCAAAAATAAAAAACACAGAATCTTTCATAAAATCCACGGGCATCTCCCGGTTTTCATAATAAGGATACTCATAAGTCTTAGGGTTATAAAAATCCGCTGCCGCCTTATTTCCGTAGAAAAACTCCAATTCCCTGCTGTCCAGAGGAAGATGACCTTCCCCCACCTCAATATTCAGCGCTTCTATCCCTTCCGCAGTCAGACCGCGGATCGTCATATAGTCGTGTACATACTGACCATATTTTGCCACAATATTGATCTGCAGCTCCGGCAAAACTCTTTCCACATGTTCTATGTTGGAAAGAAGCTCCACCGCCGCGTCATCCAGACGCATAACCTTATCCTTAGACGATGAAGATGAGGACGGCGAGGTAAACACAGCCATCCCGCCCCCCATCATCATGGCGCCGTCACCACCGCGCCCTTCCCGCACTTCTATCGTTGTCAGACCCCCGTTTTGCTCTATCTGCTCCATCGTCGCACGGTTTAATCCCAGACCGAGCGAAACCATCACAACGATAGAGGCAGTTCCTATCACAACGCCAAGCACCGTCAGGACCGTGCGGACTTTTCTTTTCCACAGGCTGCTGGAACTCATCCGCAGCAAATCAAAAATTCTCATATTATTCGTCCTTTTGATCCAGATCCATCAAATCTTCCGCGAGAAGCTTTGCCGCTTTTTTCTTTTTTCTGAGCTTCATGAACACCGCCGCAGCTGCGCCTGCCACAACGAGAACGCCCGCAATAATACCGACTATCATCCACGCTCCGGGGCCTTCTTTTTCCGGCTCCTCAGGCATCATCGGTTCCATATCCATGCCACCGTCCATCGGCATATCTGATACCATGATGTTAACGTCCAGCTCGTTTCTTGTCTGGTTTCCGGCATCATCCTCATAGGTAATGACCGCTTTAACCGTTCCGTCATCCATGGTTGCCGCAACACCTGTCACCATCGCGTCAACATTTCCGGTCGCTCCCGGCTCGAGGTTTCCGATAAAGGTATCTCCGCCTTCCACGCTGTCTGCCTCGAATTTTACCTGAACATTGTACAGCGTCGTCTTTCCTGTATTATAAATCTGGAACATTACGTTGGACTGCTCGCCGACCATGATGGAGGACGGGTTTATCTCAGGCGTACTGGAACCATATTTGGATTCCTGTTTTACCGGAATTGAAACCTTTGCTTCATCTGTCAGATCCGCTTTTAAGTCCGTGTCGTATTTCATCTTTACCGTCACCACATATGGCTTCTGAGACAGGTCTGCTTTTGCCTGCATTTCTATCTTTAAGTCCTGACTGCTGCCCGCCGGCATCCGTTCCACATAAATGGAACTGGAACCGGATGTGGGAAGGAAGGAAGCATAGCTGTTCGTTATCTGTCCCGTGCTCGTCTCCGTTCCACCCTCTACCGCCTGCAGATCGAACAATACATTATTGACAGCCGTATCCGGCGATGTATTTTTCACATGCACAGTCAAAGTAAAGATATCTCCGGCGTAGATTTCAGCCGGTTCCGTTTCAAAACCGGTCACGATTATCCTCGGCTGGGAAACATTCGTTTCTTCGCTCATCCCTATCCTGCCGCTTCCCGGCTTGCCCTGACAGTATACATATACAATAATTTCCACAGGCTCCTTGCAGCGGATGCCCTCCTTGCTGTACCACACCTTGAACTTTAAGGGATAATAGCCTGTCAGGACATCTTCTCTCGCCGTAAATGTCCATGTCAGCTCCCTGCGGTTAAATACCGCCTCATCATAAAGCTTTGTCGCGCAGCCCGGAATTTCATTGAAATTCTGCGTATATCCGGTGCTGTCGGGTTTAAATGGCCAATCCTTGACATCGTTGGAGATCACCGGCTCAACGAGCAGATCTGTCAGCCATTCTTCGCCCATATTGATAAGAGGAAGGACGATATTCACACTCTGTCCGTAAGAAACTGTCGGCGTCGTCCAGTTGTTTGCCACCGTTAAAAATTCCGAGGTTGTCGTCACTTCACCGCTCTTACCGATGGCAGTATCCATCTCCCCTTTTACCTTCCCGACATAGTCCCACATCTCGCTTTCCGTCATCTTTTCGGAATTTGCGATATAATACAGGCCGCTGTACATAATGTCATCCAGCTCATCGATAATGTACTGCTCGGGATTTTCCCTTTTTATCAGGCTCTCTTTATAATTTTTCAGCTCGGCGGACGCTTCCCAGCGCATATCGTCATCGATATATTCCACCTCGTTTCCGCTCACATCCGCATATACGGTCATCGGCGTATAAAACGCCGCCCCGGACATCAATGCGGCCATTCCGAATACCAACAGTTTCTTTCCCAGTCTACTCATCGCTTCCTACCTCATCCCTTTTTCCACCGGCAGTATCTGTGCTTTTGTCCCGGTGCGTATTTTCTTCTATCTTGACTATTTTCCCGTCTATGATATGGAATATCCGGTCTGCAAAACTCGCCAGATGATCATCATGTGTTACCATCACAAGCGTCTGCTTTTTCTCCCGGACTACCTGCTGCATCAGCTCCATCACTTCCCTCGAAGTATTGGAATCCAGATTACCTGTCGGCTCGTCCGCAAAAATAATCTCCGGGTCTACAACCAATGCTCTGGCCACGCCTACCCGCTGCTGCTGCCCGCCTGACATCTGTGTCGGCCTGTGCGTTTTGTACTTGGAAAGCTTTACCAGATCCAGAAGATCTGATGCCTTCTTCATCCGTTCTTCCTTCCCGACGCCCTGAAATGTCAGCGGCAGTGCCACATTCTCAACCGCTGTCATCGTTGCCATCAGGTTAAATGACTGGAAAATAAAACCGATATGCTCCCGTCTGAACTTGACGAGCTGATTTTCCGTCTTGTTTTCCATATGTTCGCCTGCGATAATGACCTCGCCCTTCGTCGGCTTCTCCAGCCCTGCCAGCATATTGAGCAGCGTTGATTTGCCGGAGCCGGACGTGCCTACTATCGCACAAAACTCGCCCTTATATATGTTAAAGTCCACTCCGTTCAGCGCGCGCACGCGCGTATCCCCGACCCGGTAGACTTTATACAGGTCCTTTACCTGTATGACAGGCTTCCTCGTCTCCGCCATTGTCCCTTCCTCCATGAACCTTTTCCTGCTGAAAAACCAACACGTATCAGTATATCATATTTTTTCCCGACGGAATACTTAATATTTCTTTAAACTGCCGGAAAACCAGGCTGCCGTCTTCCCTTTTTGTCCCGCCGGATATACAGACGCGCCCGTTATAAAAAAAGTTGCGCTTTCCTCAAAAAAAGCAGGAAAATCTTCATTACAAAAATCTTCCTGCCAAAAATATCTGTCCTGCCTTATAAAACTGCCCCGGCTTTACAGCTGAACGAGCACGAACATGTTGTATATCGCCCGTATCGCCGCATCGAAATCCTCGTCCCGAACGCCGATAATGATATTTAACTCGCTCGAGCCCTGATCTATCATGCGGACATTGATATTCGCATGGGCAAGCGCCGCAAAGATACGTCCTGCCGTGCCCCTTGTAGACTTCATGCCGCGTCCTACGACTGCTATCAGCGCAAGGTCTCCTTCGATATCTACCATATCGGGATCCGCTATCCTGTGCAAAGCAGATACCACGTTTTGTTCCTTATCCATAAATTCATCCTGATGGACGAATACCGTTATTGTATCAATGCCTGAAGGCACATGTTCAAAGGAAATCCCGTTGTCCTCAAATGCCTGAAGCACCTTTCTTCCAAAGCCTATCTCCGAATTCATCATATCCTTTTCGATATTGACCGAGCAAAAGCCTCTCTTACCCGCGATACCCGTTATCACAAATTTCGGTTTCTGGCATGTACTCTCCACTATCCAGGTGCCGCTGTTGTCCGGCTCGTTCGTATTACGGATGTTTATCGGTATTCCTTCGCTCCTTACCGGGAAGATCGATTCTTCATGAAGTACGGATGCTCCCATATAAGACAGCTCGCGCAGCTCGCGGTAAGTGATCGTCTCGATTTTTTCCGGATTCGGGATTATCCTCGGGTCTGCTATCAAAAAGCCCGAAACATCCGTCCAGTTCTCATATACGTCCGCATGTACCGCCTTTGCGACAATGGATCCCGTGATATCGGATCCTCCTCTGGAAAAGGTACGGATAGAACCGTCGGGATTTGCCCCGTAAAAGCCCGGTATCACCACATTTTCCATATTTTTGATCCGCTCTCCCAAAACCTCATTCGTACGCTGAGCATCAAACTCGCCATTTTCTTTAAAAAATACGACCTCTGCCGCGTCTATGAATGCAAAGCCCAGATATGCCGCCATCACGATAGCGTTCAGATATTCGCCCCTCGACGCCGCATAATCTTTTCCCGCATGAGCCTTAAAATTTTTCTCTATCACGGAAAATTCCTGATCCAGTGACAAGGTCAGAGACAGCCCTTCAATGATTTCTTCATAGCGCTCCCTTATCAGCCCCAGCTCATGCTGAAAATCCTTATCCTCTTCAGCCAGCGCATAACAGCCGTAGAGCATATCCGTTACCTTTGTATCCTTGCTGTGCCGCTTTCCCGGTGCACTCGGCACCACATATCTTCTGGAACTCTCCGCACGCACTATCGCGCCTACTTTTTCAAACTGACTGGCGCTGGCAAGGGAACTGCCGCCGAATTTCACTACTTTTCTCATTGTCTGTTTTCTCCTGTCCTATTTCCTGTCTTATTCTTTTGCCAGTATCTTTACGCTATAAACTCCTGACCGTTTCTCCATCGCATCTATCATCTGAGAAATATCCTTCGTATTCTGAAGTACCTGCACGCTCACGCTCAGCGCTGCCACCCCGTTTATCGGGATACTCTGATGTATCGTCAGGATATTGGCGCCAAACTGTCCAATGACCCGCAGCACGTCGGAAAGCAGCCCCGGCTCATCCTCTATCTGTAAAGAGAGCGTCAATGTCTTTCCCTGCGTACTGTCATGAAACGGAAAAATATCATCTTTATACTTGTAAAAAGAACTCCTGCTGATACCTACTGCATCGACCGCATCCTGTATCGTCGGCATCCTGCCGGATTCAAGCAGCCGCTTTGCTTCTACCACCTTCAAAAGCACTTCCGGAACAGCCTTCTTTGTCACCACAAAATATTTATTTGCCTCTGCCATCCTGTCTTACCTCTTTGTATTTATATCGCACACATGTGTGCGCTGATGGGAGATATTCTAGCATAGCCCCGCAAAATACGCAAGAAGTTTTTATACAGTCGTCACGCCCGTCTGCGTGCCCGCTTTGCAAGCTGATACCGGTATACCGATACCACATTATAGCTGTAAACAGCCGCATACATAACTGCTGCCAGGATAAATGCCGTCAGCACATCGAACATGGAATGCTGCTTGATAAGCACCGTGGAGAGGATAATCGAGATACACAGCGCGAGCGAACCGTAGCGGAGCCACTTTTTGGATGCCAGCTTCTCATTTGCCATCACCGCAAAATGAGCTCCGAGCGAGTTATATACATGAATGCTCGGGAACAGATTTGTCGATGTATCCGTCTGCCACAGTACCGATATCATCCGTGTAAAAATATTATCTCTCGGCATCGTATGCAGCCGCAGGTTCTGAATATTCGGGATAAACGTAGATAATATCAGAAAAACGGTCATTCCGGTACATAAAAATACCGTACAATTACAGTATCCGTCCTTATCCTTAAAAAACAGATACAGTACGACCGCCGGCACATACAAAAACCAGAGCAGATACGGAACGACAAACACTTCGCAAAACGGAATATAATCGTCAATGTTCATATGAACGACCATATAATCTACAGAGCCTCTGTGCTCCAGCAGGTAAAACCATAAAAGATATATCGCTCCAAAGACCAGAAACGGAACTCCGTGCTTATATTTTTCATAAAATCTTCTCATCCACTCACTCCTCCCACTTATCGTGCTCAGCACATGAGACGCAGCTTCTGCTTCTCCGCCGTCACCGTGATACGCGACAGCTTCCCCGGAATTTCTCCATCCGTCTGCACCCATGCCGGCGACGTCAAATGAATATCGATACACTCCGCCCGATATGGAGTCACACCTTTAAAACGATAATGCTTTCCTTTCAGGGCAAACGGAATTATCACCGGAAATTTCCATCTGGGAACACCGTTTACCAAACACAGGTCAAGCCGCCCGTCCTGATCATTTGCCTGCGGACAAAAACAAAAGCCGCCGCCTTCGTATCTTCTGATCATCGATGCCGCGAACAACAGCCGCGAAGCATGCACTACCTCAACGCCGTCCAGCCTGACCGATGCCTTTTGATAACGCAGTGTAAGCATCTGCTTTAAGCCGATTCCGAGATAGGACAGCTTACCGAGCCCGATGCAGTTTAAGCTGTCCTTGATAGGAGAGTCCAAAGCCTCCTGACAGACCGCCGCATCATATCCTATTCCGCAGCTCACTGCAAAATAACGCTTTTTATGCCCCTCGCCTTCCGTCCAATGCAGGCATCCAAGATCTACCCTGCGCTCTCTGCCATGGTCCAGAAGCCAGAGCAACTGCTGCTTTGTCGTTCCTGAAAGCTGCAGATCCCGCGCCAGGTCGTTGCTGGAACCCGCCGGAAGATAACCAAGCCTTATCCTCTCAAAATCCTGTATCCCCTGAAGCGCTTCATTCAGGGTACCGTCCCCTCCTACCACGATCAAAAACCGCTCCTCTTCTTCCGAAAGGGCGGTAAGATGATGTGCAAGAATCTTGACCTCTCCTTTTTTTTCTGAAAAATGGGCTTCATAGGGAATTCCTCTTTCCTTTAAAACCCGCTCCGCTTCCTTCCACACCCGGATTCCCTTTCCCGAATGGGCTGCCGGATTTATAATAAACAGCAGCGGTATCTGTCCGTCCGCATACTCACACTCACAGTACATCTATCTATCCTTTGTGTTTTACATGCCCATACACTATGGCACTCTTTTTAGAATGATGTTGGGGGCAAAAGCCCTCAACTGCGATATCTATGGATTGTTTCGTGTTTCATGACTTTTGACCCTGATATCTTAGAATTACTAAATCTGTATTTTAAGTGGAAAATTTCACAAAGTCAAGATGCTACAGAAAACATTAATGATTTCACGCAATGTTTTCCCCCTCCGACCTGCAAAGACTGCATGGTACAGACACTGCCTGAGAGCTGAGCCGCTGTAATTTCAGAAACAAAAACGCGCTTTCCCTTTCGGAAAGCGCGCGTTGTGCTTCTGTTTATTTTACGGTTACGGCTGTGATATGGGGATTTACGCCCTCATACCAGTACAGGAACCCTTCAGCATCGATGGTATCGCCTACTTTTAAGTTCTTCACAGCCTGATATACCTCGCTGGAGCCGTCACACAGATAGGACTCCACAAGGAATGTATAGGTCTGTCCGTTTGAGGAAACATTAAAGTAAAGGTCATCGCCGTCTGCACCGGAGCCATCCCAGTTATACAGATATACAGCTTCTTTGCCGTCTGCATCCTTGGAGGCTTCCACCGTCAGACCGGTAAAGGAAACGTACTCGTTCTGATGTGCGATCAGTTCCTCCGTACCGAGCAGCTCTGTCACATCCACAGCCTCTGCGATATACTGGTCGCCGCCCTCTACAAACTCAAAGCTTCCATCCATAATTTCCACTTCACCGGACCACTCACCCTTATAACCGGTCACGCGTATCTTTGTACCGGGAACAAGCTTCTCATAATCCTCTTCAGAACATGCCATGTCATAAACAAAGTATGCGCCATCCTTGTCCTGGGTGTAAAGGGTTGCCTTATCCTCCCACCAGGACTGTTTTGCCTGAACATAAGTCTCTACAACAACCTGAGTGTCCAGCTCTGCAGCCATGTACTCCTCATAGCTCATCACTTCACCCGCAGCAGCTTCTGTGCCTGCAGTTTCTGTCTCTGCTGCTGTGCTCTCCTCTGCAGCAACACTCTCTGCCGCGCTGCTCTCAACTACCGTCGTCTCTGCAGGTTCTGCAGCCGCGCCGCAGCCAACCATTGCTGCTGTCATGGAAAGGGTCAGAACCAGTGCCAACATCTTTTTCATAATTTCTCTCCTTTGTAATGGATACAATGTTTTACAGCAATCTCCATTATAGCGTAAAAATTCAGATAATCAATGGTTTCTTTTTCTTTTTTTCACACCTTTTACGATAAATGCCGCAAAAATACCCGTCCACGCGGCCCCAATCCCGAAAAGGAGCGCTTTTGCACCGGCAGGAAGAGGACCAAGATCAGCCTTTTTAGAAGCGTCCGTCCCGTATTCATCCAGATGATTCAGGGAAGAAACGTCCGCAAACAGCTTTTCCATATAGGCTTCGTCCACTTTTTCCTTTCTCCGCGTCGATTTTGCCGTGCTCTCTATCAACTGTCCCGCCGCATCGCGCAGGGATGCCGAGCCGTTAAACACCGGGGTAATAAACGTATCGTCCGCATGCTCCAAAAGAAGCTTTGAGGCTTTTATCTTTACGTCATAATAGTTCTCGTTGTCCTCTCCTTCGCGGCTTAAATAATCCTGATACTCTGCGGATTCCTGCGCCTTTTTCGTCACAGGCACATACCCTTCAGTCTCCGCATAAGCAACCTGCACCTCATCAGACAAAAGATACTGCACAAACAGCCAGGAAGCCAGCACCTCCTGAGGGTCTTCTTTATTAAAAATGCAGACAGACGGTCCCTGCGATATCATCTGAGGATGCTGCGCATCAAATTGCGGTATCGGGCGCACTACCGTTTCAAACTCCACAAGCGCTTCTTCACTGATATCCGAAAGCGGTGCATCAGTCCCCATCCATGTGGCTCCCGCCGTGGAATCCACTGCGAACACGCACTGCCCCGCATTCATGAAATTTGCCGGATAGCTGGATATCTTGAAAGTGGAAAAGGCTCCCGATTTCACATGATCCGACACTGTGTAAAGAATTTCCTTTGTCGTATCGTTAAAAATCTCCACATTCCCGTTCGGGGACGAATAGCCCGCTCCTCTTTGTCTGAGCATCTGTATCATCATATTGTCCGTGGATTTGTAGATAAACGGTATCAAAACCTCCTGCCCGTTCAGCGCATAAATCCCGTCCTCATTTTTTTTCGCGGCAGCTTCGGATACCTCCCATATAAAGTCCCAGGTCAGCATATCCGGCACCTCATATCCCAGCTTTTCTACATATGTTTTATTGATATAACAGGCTTCCGTGGAACGCATATAGGGAACGGCATAATAATGCCCTTCGATGGAACATTCCTCCAGAAACTTCGGAACTATCTCTTCTTTCAGCGGCGCATCAAAAGCAACCATACTTCCGCCCAGGCCATATTTCTCATGTTCCAAAAGCTCATCCAGCGGTACGACCACGTTGCTCCCGGTCATATAGGTAGCGATATGGTCCGGATAAGTAATACAGATATTCGGCGTCGTCTGCGTCGAAATATTCGTGATGACATCATTATATATTTTACCGTAATTGGTGTACAGGCGCAGATTTACGGTGATATTCGGATAAATCTCCTGAAAATCCGCGATTGCCTGCTTATAAATATCTGTCTGACGCTTGTTCGTATCATTTTTTGCCCAGAATGTCAGCTCATACTGCTTCTCTTCATCAAACTGCTCCGGTACTGAAAATCCCGTTGTCTCCCTGGAACCGTGACACCCCGTCAGTAACAGGCAAAATGCCAGAAGACAGACCGTCAGCCTTACAGGATATTTTATTTTCTGCAAACGCTTCATCCTTTGATGCCTCCCCGGGATACCCCCGCCATTATCTTTTTACGAAATACTAAAAACAGCACGATAAGCGGAAGGGAGATGACCACGACCGCAGCCATCATTGCCGGGATATTCTCCCGGCCGAAGCCGTTTTCCCGGATTTCCTGAATACCGTTCGACACAAGATAATAAAGCGGGTCATCCGTGATGAGCCTCGGCCATACATATGAATTCCAGCACTCTATCATTTTTAATATCGTAATCGTCACAAGCGTCGGGCGACAGACCGGTATCATTACCTTCCAGAGATATTTCAGGTCAGAAGTACCATCTACTTTGGCTGCCCGATACAGTTCATCCGGAACCTGCTCAAAATTTTCTTTTAACAGATAGATATAAAAAACCGATGTTACCGACGGCAATATCAGACCGGCAAAACTGTTCCTCATATCCCAGCTCGTTATCGTTGCAAAGTTGGTGATCACCACAAGCTCCGCAGGAATCATCATCATGGACAAAAAGAGCGTAAAGACCAGATTTTTCCCCTTCCATTCCAGACGAGCGAAGGCATACGCCGCCAGCGTGCTCACGACTACCATCACAGCCGTGGTGATAACCGTAAACAGAAGCGTATTGAGCAGATATCTTCCCAAAGGCACCGCAGTAAATGCCGATACATAGTTTTCAAGCGTAGGCGACAGCGTAAAAAATCCCGGAACGCGCTCCGCATTATAGCTCCCGTAGCTTTTTACAGATGTCAGCACCATCCAGTAAAACGGAAACAGCACGATCAGCGCCCATATCGTCAGTCCTGTATAAGTCAGGACTTTTCCCGCCTGTCGCCGTCTCCTCGCGTTTTTTTCTATTTTTGCAAAATCCGTTTGCTTTTCCATAGCGCCCCTCTCAATAATGAACATGTTTTTTGCTTACGAGCAGATTGATGCAGGTAATCGTCAGGACGATGATAAACAAAATAACCGCCGCCGCTGACGCATAGGACGGGAATCCGCCGCTGTCCCCGTAGAGCATGTCATAGACATAACCTACTATTGTATTCATACCTGCCGCATTCAGATCTGTCCCAAACAGCGCCACGGCATCGCTGTAGGCTTTAAACGCTCCGATAAATCCCGTGATGACCAGATAAAACAGCATGGGAGATATCATCGGCAGCGTTATCCGCCAGAATATGCGCCATCCCGATGTGCCGTCAACCTTTGCAGCCTTATAATAGTCCCTGTTCACCGATGCCAGAGCGCTCGTCAATATCAGTATCTTAAACGGAAGCACCACCCAAACCGTATAAAAACAGAGCACAAACATCTTTGCCCAGTACGGACCGTCGATAAAATCCACCGGTCCTGCACCGAACCACTGTAACATCAGGTTTACAAGACCGTCCGTGTATTCCGTTTTCTGGAACAATATCATAAAGACAAGCCCGACCGCCAGCGTATTTGTCACATACGGCAGAAAATAAACTGTCTGGAACAGCTCCTGAAGCTTTTTGATGGAGGAAAGCCCCAACGATATCAAAAGCGCCAGTCCCGTCGAAACAGGAACTGTAATGATGACAAGCAAAAAGGTATTTTTTACAGCCTGCAAAAAGTACGGATCATGCAGCACATAAGAGTAATTATAGGTTCCCGTGCCAAAATACGTCTGGGACGCAAAATTATATCCCTCTTCCATTGAATAAATAAACACATCTATCAGCGGATATACCAGAAAAGCTCCCAGAAACAGAAGCGCCGGAAGAAGATAGAGAATCACTTTCCAGTTTCCTTTTTTCATCACAATCTCCGTTCTGCAGCACATCCTGCCTCTTTATGCCCGCATGCGGCAAAAATACGCTCTCCGGTCTCTGTATCGAACAAAAATACCTTTTCGGGCTTCAGCTCAAAACACACTGTCTGGCTGCGCGTATCCACCAGATTGTCCGAATCGATGATTGCCCGGATAACGGACTCGCTGCACGCCGGATGGGAACAGACAACGCTGATATCCCGTCCCAGTACCTCGATACCGCTAAGCCCGCATTTTAATGCGCCATTCTCCTTCAGGATAAATCCTTCCGGCCGGATACCGACTGTCACTTCCCTGTCCTCTGCTCCGGAAACGTCCAGCACCGCTCCATCGCCTATCATGAGCTTTCCGCCGCATACCTTTCCCGCAAAAAGATTGATTGGCGGTGTTCCCAGAAACTTCGCCACAAAAAGGTTCGCAGGACTGTCATACACCTCCTGCGGTTTTCCTATCTGCTGCAAAATGCCGTCCTTCATGACCACTATCATATCCGAAATGCTCAGTGCTTCGTCCTGGTCGTGCGTCACGAATACCGTCGTCAGCTTCGTTTCCCGCTGAATCCTGCGTATCTCTTCCCTCGTCTGGAGCCTCAGCCTCGCATCCAGATTTGACAAGGGCTCATCCAGTAAAAGAACGTTCGGGGTCTTTACAAGCGCCCGGGCGATCGCCACGCGCTGCTGCTGCCCGCCTGAAAGCTCTCCGGGCTTTCGGTCCATAAGCTCCGTTATCTGTACGAGCTTTGCCGCCTCGTCTGCGCGCCGGTTCATCTCCTCTTTGGAGAGTCTGTCCTTTCCTTTGAGATTCTCCATTGGAAAAAATATATTTTTACGGACTGTCAGGTGCGGATAAAGCGCATAGTTCTGAAATACCATTCCCACTCCCCGCTTTTCGGGAGGCAGTCCTGTCACATCCTGTTCCCCGAACAATACTTTTCCTCCGTCCGGTTTTTCCAACCCGCATATCAGGTTCAATGTCGTACTCTTGCCGCAGCCGGACGGCCCGAGCAGACTCACAAGCTTTCCATCCGGTATCTCATAGGAAAAATCACTGACTGCGGTGACCCCTCCCTGTGCCTTTTTATTCCGGTCCGGAAATTTTTTGGTAAGATTCTGCAATACGATCTTCATTTGTTTCTCCCTGTGCCCCTTTGACGAGGGGATTGTTTATTCTATCTGAGATGAGTGCTCCAAACAGTATACATCATCCCGACTGTATTTACAATTCATCCCACCAAAAAAGAGCCTCCGAAGAAGCTCTTTATTAGTGTTCACCAGCCTGCCGGCGAACAGTAACATTTTTTCCCGGCATCCCGTTTATACCTTCTTTTCCATCCATTTTTTTGTCCGAAACCGCTTCCAGAAGCTAAATCCCCTAAATAGCTCGTCTAACATGAAGGCAACCCAGCATCCTGCAAGCCCGAGTCCCAGTCCGATTCCCAGGATATAGGAAAACAGGATGCTTATCAGCCAGCAGGATATGATAGATACCACCATCGGGAACATCACATCCCCTGCACCTCTCAGCGAATTGTCCTCCACATGGTTGAACGCTCTGCCAATCTCCACAAAAATATCGATGAACAAAACAGAACCTGCCATTTTGATGATTTCCTGATTCCGGGTAAACAGTCCCAGTATCGGTCTGTGAAACAGGAGCAGCAAAACGGAAAGCACGATATTCAATGACACCGCCAGCCTCAATACCTGCTGGTTCAGTCGGTATGCCTTGTCGTACTCCTTTGCCCCTGTCATCCATCCCGTGAGGATAGCTGTGGACAGCCCGAGCGACATTCCGACAACATACACATAAAAAACGACAGAAGAAATATATACCTTTGCGGAAAGCGCCGTCGTCCCCAATACTCCCAGTATTGAAGTGGAAACGACCTGCGAAAGCGAATAGGACAGGCTGCTGATGCCGCCGGGAACACCGACCTTTAATATTGCCGGAAGACAGCACAGCGCTTTTATATTTTTCTTTCCAAAATCCAGCTCCAGCTTTGCCGCTGCAAGACAGATCAGTATCATCACCATCGCTGCGGCATGGGCCATCACATTTGCAACGCCTATCCCTTCCGCGCCGCCGACCGGCATCCGGCCGGGATGAAATACGACCAGATAATTCAAAAGAGCATTGACCGCATTCATCAAAATAGATGCCCCGACCGCAAGCTTTGGTCTTCCGTAGCTCCTGAGTATCGCAGACGCCGCCGAAATAATTCCCTGCATAAAAGAAAAACCGATGACGATGCGAAAATATCTCACCGCCATGAACAATACTTCCCCCTGCAGGTTCAACATCGCCATGACAGGCTGTGCAAACGCTGCCAGCACGATACCGCATACGAAGCTGAGCGCTCCGGAAAAGAGCAGGGAAGTAAACGCCGCATCCGACGCCTCCTTCCGCTTTCCCGCACCCAGCCGATGGCTGATCACAATGGACGTACCTCCGCTTATCACCGCATAAAATGTAAATACCAGCGTGACCACCTGATTCGCCGCTCCGACCGCTGCCACCGCTTCGTCAGAATACCTTCCCAACACGAGCGTGTTCACGGTTCCCATCAGATTCATCAAAAGCTGTTCGATAAACAGCGGCACAAACAGAGCCCCCAGCGTCAGCCTTCCCTCGCGGGTATCCACGGACATCACTTCCGGATCAATCCACCGTAATCTCATCCTCATAAACGCCTCCCGCCAGCTCCGTCCTTACCAGGATATGAATCTTCCCGGCTCTTCTGCGCCGTACATAAGCAGTCAGCCGCCCCTCCCAGGTACTCCGGAACGAAATTTTGTATGGCGTTACATCCGACAAATTGCCGTTTTCCAGTCCGGCAAGCTCCCCGGCTCCGGATACCTGTATCTCTATACGGCGGTCATCCGAAGATGCGCGAACGTTCTCATCATCCTTTAATTCCATCGAAATCTGATACAGATATCCTGCCGTCTGACTCCTGTCCTTTTCTCCGTCATCCTCCCACAGACCGCATTCGAGCCGTACTGCTCTGCCTGCTGTAGACAGCTCCGCCGTCTGCACCAGAACTCCGTTCTCATCATATGCCTCCGCCATCAGCTTTCCTGACTCAAATACGGTATCAAAATCAAACGTTCCTTCCTCATTACAGCCCTGCTGCCGTCCGATTTCTTTCCCGTTCCGGTACAAAACAACCTCAAAGGCATTGGACGCGCACCGGACGATAACAGGCTCGCCTGCTGCATAATTCCAGCTTTCCGCAAACGGAATCCACCTCTTTCCGCTCCGGTATTCTTCTATCGTCCCGGGTCTGGAAGAAATATGCAGCACAGGTTCGTCCTTCCAGAAGGAACAACGTTTGTAAAACTCTGCCTTCCTGTCGCCGGCACATGTCAAAAGACCTGCCTGAGAGCCCCGTATCGGCCATCCGTGAGCCTCGCCCAGATAATCGATACCCGTCCACAAAAACTGTCCGCTGATGTAATCGTTATCCCGCACCGCCCTCCACGCGTCATAGCTGTGGCCGTTTTCACTTCCCAAAAACGGAAGCCCCGGAAATCTCTTATGATCCTCCTCATACAGATGTTCTTTATAATTATATCCCGCCACATCCAGCGCATCCAGAAAACCTATTCTGGAAGAAAGCTCGGGAAATGCCGCTGCCAACGTAACAGGACGGCTTTTATCTTCCTGCCGTACCATTTTGGCAAGACGGGCAGCCAGCACAGACAGTCGCTGTGCATTCGGCTTATCCATGTCATAGGTGCGCTCTGCGACCGGCTTGTCGGCATCATTATTCCCCGTCATCGTTTCAAACATCGGATGGCAGTACGGGTCATTAGGGTAGTCTATCTCATTGCCGATGCTCCACATGATAACAGACGGATGATTCCTGTCTCTGCGTACCATCGCCTTTAAATCCACCTCATGCCATTGGGGAAAATCCTCAAAATAGCCCTGATGCCTGGGCGGATATACATTATGCCCGGTAGACCACTTGTTTTTCGGGTTTTCCCACTCATCAAAGGCTTCATCCATCATTAAAAATCCCAGCTCATCACAAAGCTCATACAGCTCCGGCATATGGGGATTGTGACTGCACCTTATCGCATTGCAGCCGCATTCCCGAAGCGTCAAAAGCCTGCGCCTCCATACCTCTTTTGTCATCGCCGCTCCCAGACATCCTCCGTCGTGATGAACGCACACTCCTTTCAGCTTCATCGGCTTTTCATTTAAGAAAAAGCCCCTGTCCGCATCGAACCTAAAGCTCCTTATCCCCACAGGAATCTCGCTCACCCGGTAAAAATCTTCCCCATCCACGCTATATTCAGTCCGCAGCTTATACAGATACGGGTCTTCATCCGACCACAGATGCGGTCTGTCCAGCTCTTTTTCCAATACGAGCTTTGCTCCCGGATATTCTGACGGCACGATGCCCCTTTGTGTTTCCAAAACCTCCATGCCGTGTGCACTCCGCACCTCCACGCTCCCTGCTGTTTCCCATACGGTTCTTCCTTCCATATCCACCAGCACAGTACGGACATCTACCCTTTTATCTGTTTCAAAACCATTCACAAGCTCCTGTGTCACCTTAAGCCTCGCCCGGTTTTCATTCGCTTCCTCCGCTTCAAAAAAGATACTGTCCTGCGCCGGATGCACCGGCTCTGCGATATCCACATGCACGCTTCTCGTGATACCGCTGCCCGTAAACCAGCGGGAATCCGCCAGATCTGTATGCGTTACCTTCACGCTCACCTCATTATCCTGATCTCCAAAGCAGACAAAGGGCGTGATATCATAGGAAAAGCTCACATAACCGTTAGGACGCTTCCCCAGATAATAGCTGTTGCACCACACCTGACTGTTTTTATAAACGCCGTCAAATACCAGACGCACGCTCTTTCCCCGGAATTCCTCCGGCAGCAAAAAGCGCATCCGATACCAGCCGATACCACCGGATACATACCCCGTCCCGCTGGAATTTCCCTTTTCAAAAGGGAGCGTTACCGACCAGTCGTGCGGCAGGCTCACCTCCTGCCAGCTCGCATCGTCAAAGCCCTTGTACCATGCCGGCTCGCAGTCCCCCAGATGAAATCTCCAGTTTTCATTCAATGTTTTTCTGATCGTATTCATAAAAAAATTACCCCGTTTTTCTATCATAGCTCATATCTCCATGATAAAAAAACAGGGTAAAAAAACAATGGAAAATTTCGTCCGTATTTATCCGATAGCGACTTTTTCATTCACCTGAGCCGCCCTTGCAAATGCGGCGGGCGACATCCCGGCGGTCTTTTTAAACACACGGCTGAAATAGTAGACGTCCGGATATCCTACCCGTTCGCAGATCTCCCTCATCCGCATGGGCGTATGCAGGATGAGCACCTTCGCTCTGCTGATACGCACGTCTGTCAGATAGGAAAATATCGTCTGCCCCGTGACCTTTTTAAACACACGATTCATATAATCAAAGCTTCCGCCAAATTCCTTTTCCAGACGCTCTCCCGTAATTTCCGAAGCATATTCCCGGTTCAAAAACTCCTGAAGCTTCTGCACGGTCGGATAATATGCCGGCATACGTCGGGGATACTTTTCCCTCTCCCGTGTCAGAAAGCATCTGGACAGTAAAATGAGCGCCTCCTGTACCCGACAGGCGCACAGCACCTTAAATCCCTCCAGCTGGTGATAGTTGGATTCTACTGCCTGTTTTAACAGACTGTCCGTCTGAGCCCACACCTTCACATCTTCCACATGAAAATATTTCGGAAGCCACAACGGTACTTCTTCACATTCCTCATACTCAAAGCATTTGCTCTTTAGCGACCTTTGCCTGTGCTGCTCCAGCTGCGCCGTGACCGCTCCGCTTTCTTTCTCCTGCACAAGTTCGATGCTGCTGCACTGAAAATGAATATAATAATAACCGCAGGTGGATGCTTTCGTCCCTGCATGCGTCCGGTCTTTATCCAGCACGCACACATCTCCTTCCCTCAGCGTGTAGGAAACGCCGTCCTCTTCCAAAAACATCTCCCCGCTTTTTACCACATAAATGATATATTCCCCGGGCTTTCTGCGCTTATGTACATAGGGCGGACAAATGACCGTTTCATCCACGAAACGTATCTTCGGCAGCACGTCCGCCCGCATTTTATAATATTCCATCACACCTTCTCTTCTGCCGGTATGCGGACTACCGTAAAGCTGTCGGGCTCCAGCATAAGACCCTCTTCAAATCTGCCCTGCTTTGCCTCAACGCCTATCTTATCAGGAGCTTCGATGCAGTTATAATCTGATTCCTGACCGGAAAGTATCTGACAGCACATCGGCCCGGTCACATTCCAGCCCTGCGCCGAAAGCATCAGAAGCTTTGCTTCATGGTTATGGTTGACCGCCTTGACGATAATTTCGCCTGCCTTTTCATCGTAAGAAACATTTACAAAAATATTTTCTCTGCGAAGCTCTTTTTCCTGTCCGTCCATGCAAAGCGTCACCGTTCCGAGATTTTCCCCGTAAAGCTTCTGCACATAGTAACTGGGAGTCCCATATGCCTTTGTCTCGTCAAACCATATCATATCCGGAGACCACTGTGCATATCCCACTCTGGCAAACAGCGGCGCATAGGAAGCAAGGACGACCACATCCGCATTTCTCTCCACTCCCGTTAAAAATGCAGCCTCAGCCAGTGCTCCGCCCAGCGTGTTGGCATCCGGTCGGTTCATTCCGTTGACAGGATGAGCTGCGTACTCGCCGGAAAATACTTTCACATCTCTCGGATATTCGTCATAAAAATCCGTATGTTCATAAAACCACTCCGGTTTCACATAGTAGTGCTCATCTACCGCATAACAGAAATTTTCTTTTGCGGGAACCTCTTTCTTATAAAAATCCCATGCCAGCTCGTAACGCTCTGATGTGATATCCGGTCCCGCCGAGCCTATCAGCTTCATATCGGGGTATTTTGCATGTATCGCTTCTTCAAACGCCCGGTACCGCGCAAAAAAGTCTATTTTATCCGTCTGCCACTGCTCGTTCCCGATGCCCACCATCGTCATTCCAAAGGGTTCCGGATGTCCCATCCGTGCGCGCACGCTTCCCCAGCGGCTGTCCGCCGGTCCGTTTGCAAATTCTATCAGATCAAGGGCATCCTGCACAAACTCCTGAAATTCCGGCTCGTCCATCTCTACCAGCTCATAGGACTGATACTGGCATGCAAGCCCTACGTTCAATACCGGCAGCGGCTTTGCCCCTATCAGTTCACACAAAAGGAAATATTCATAATAGCCTATCCCCAACGTTTGATTATAATGGGAATACTGTGTATGCCAGCCATTTTCCTCATTTGTCTCATGCACTGCCCAACGGTTGAAATTACTGCGCCGCTCTTCTGCAGGCCCGACGCTCTCCTTCCAGCGATAACGGTTTTCCAGTGTATTTCCCTCGATGATACATCCTCCCGGAAAACGCAAAAATCCCGGATGAAGCCCTTTTAACAACTCAAACAAATCTTTGCGAAACACTCCTGCTACTGCATCCTTTGGCATCATGGATATAAAATCAAATTCTGCCGTTCCCTGTGCGGTCAGACGCAGCACAAATTTTGCGCCCCTGACCGTCTCTGCCGCCGTCAGCTCTGCTTCATATCTTATCCACTTCTGCCAGCTTTTTTCCGGCGCATGAACACAGGAAATCTCCGCCTTTGCAAAGACTTTTCCGTCCTTTTCCACCGATACCGCAAAATCGCCCGCCGGGTACTGCGCCGCCCTCGCATAAAAGCTCACCCGGTATGACTTTCCCTCCTCCAGATAGACTCCATCGTAAGCTTTATTGGCAAACCCCTGCCCTGTTTGTTTCGCCGTAAAGCGCAGATAGTGCGGATTGACACGGCTCACCGGACTGCCGCTCACATATTCCGCCAGCCCGCCGTCTGCCGCTTCCCATCCATATCCCGGAGCAGGCTTCGTATAATAATCCCCCACCGTACCATAGCAGTCTACAAATTCAAACGCCCTGTTTTCCAGCATTTCCGCATACAGCCCGCCATCTGCCGCATAGTTGATATCCTCGAAAAACAGCCCGATCATATCCTGCTGTATCGTTGCCCCTTTTTTTGAAGAAAGTCGTAATTCCATTGTGTCACCCTCCTGAAACGTCCCGCGCCCGGCATGGTATGCCTCATATGCGCATTTCTTTTACATTTATATAAAATATTATAGAACATATTCAAAGTAAAAGTAAAGGAAAAAGATGCACAAACTTACGTCTTTTTTGAACCTTTGTCGCTGCCCTCCCCGTTTCACCTTATATTTTTCACTACTGCTTCCACCGCAGCTTCCAGCCCCCGCGCAATATCCGGCAGAGCCATTCCCGGCGTTCCGGCAGGCTTTGTCACCGTCTGCTGCGTCGCATAGGGCACATGGATAAAGCCCGCACAAAATCCCATCCCGGAAACCTCTGCCAGATGCAGCACCCGATACATAACGCTGTTGCATACATAGGTTCCGGCCGAATATGAAATCCGACAAGGAATCCCCCTGTCCTGTACACTTTTTACCATTTTCTTCAGAGGAAGGGTAGTGAAATAAGCCGCCGGGCCATCCGCAATAAGCGCCTCATCCTCGGGCTGATTTCCCGCATTATCAGGAATCCGAGCATCTGCAAGATTGATGGCGACCCGCTCAGGCGTTATCTCTGCCCGGCCTCCCGCCTGTCCCACGCTTATCACCGCATCCGGCATTTCCCTGCTTATCGCTTCTTCCAAAAACTCCATGCTCCTCTTAAATTCTGTCGGTATCTCCAGTTTTACGATCTCAGCTCCGGCGATGTTATCCGGAAGAAGCTTCACCGCCTCATACGCCGGATTGACCGCTTCACCTCCGAAAGGGTCGAATCCCGTTACCAGTATTTTCATCGCATTATCCTCACTTGTTCCTTATCGAAACAAAAGAACACACCGCTTCAACCGCGCCGGACCAGGGGAACATATCGACCGGCCACACTTCCTTTGCCCGGTATCCGTTTTTCTCCAAGATTGCCGTATCCCGCTCCAGCGTTACGGGATTACAGGATACATAAATAATTTTTTTTGGTCTGATCGATGCCGCCGCATTCAAAAATTCCTCGCTGCTGCCGGCTCTGGGAGGGTCCATCAAAAGCACGTCCACACCGATGCCGTCCGCCGCGCAGCCCTGCAGGAACCTTCCTGCATCATCCTTATAAAAGCGGATGTTTTTCACACCGTTCGCCTTTGCGTTGCCGACTGCGTCGCGTACCGCGTCCGCATTCAGCTCCACGCCTATCACCTTTCCGGCTTTGGCAGCGGCGATGATACCTATCGTTCCCGTCCCGCAGTAAGCGTCCACGACCGTTTCCTTTCCCGTCAGCTCCGCCAGCTCTATCGCTTTATCATAAAGCTTCTGCGCCTGCTCGGGGTTTACCTGATAAAAAGAACCGGGAGAAATCTTAAAGCTGCATCCGCACAGCCTGTCCACGATATAGCCTTTTCCGTAAAGCACCTGAAAACGGCTTCCCAGCACCATGCTGTCCGTCCGGTCGTTGATATTTTGTACGACTGTCGTTATCTCGGGATGCACCTTTCTGAGCGCGTCCACAAAATTCCTTTTGGACGGAAATACCGGAGACGCCGTCACCAGGACGACCATAAGCTCATCCGTATAACGCGCCTTTCTTACAAGCACATAGCGCAGCAGCCCGTATCCGGTATCCTCATCGTATACCTTTATCTTAAACGATTTTAAAAGCCCGCGCACGGTATTGATGATGGCATCTGCTTTCTCATCCTCTATCAGACAGTTTTCCACCGGCAGTATCCGGTGCGTCTTTTCCTCATAGACACCTGAAATATGCTGCTTTTTACGGTCAAGCCCAAACACCGCCTGCACTTTATGGCGGTAGTGCCACGGATTTTCCATCCCGATTATCGGTTTTACCTTACAGTGCTTCTCCATCAGCTCTCTTACGATCTTTTTCTTTGCCGAAAGCTGTTCTTCATAGGACATGTCCAAATATTTGCAGCCGCCGCATTTTCCAAAATGCCTGCACAGCGCGGCAGGCTTTTTAGCAGCCCGCTCTGTCGTTTTTTTGTTTTTTTCCTGCATCCGTCTTCCCCTGTATTTTTTTCTTACTACGATAAAACCCTCCTGAAAATCATTTCAGAAGGGTCGTCATCTCCAGCGAAATTAAGCGATTTTGGACTTAGCCAGCTCTGCCAGTGTTGCAAAGCCTGCTGCGTCGTTTACTGCCATCTCAGCCAGCATTTTTCTGTTCATATCCACGCCAGCCTGCTTTAAGCCGAACATGAATTTGGAGTAGGATAAGCCGTTCAGTCTTGCAGCCGCGTTGATACGTGCGATCCACAGCTGTCTCATCTGACGCTTTCTCTCCTTACGACCAGCGTAGGAAGATGTCAGCGCTCTCATAACGGACTGTTTTGCTACTCTGTACTGTTTGCTTCTGGCACCTCTGTAACCTTTCGCAAGCTTCAATACTTTATTATGTTTTCTTCTGGCACTCATGCCGCCTTTTACTCTTGCCATCTTGCCGATTCCTCCTTACGTCTTATAAATACGGTAAAATCTTCTTCATATTCTTAACATTGGTAGCATCTGTCATCGTACCCTTACGAAGATTTCTCTTTCTCTTGGTAGACTTCTTTGTTAAGATATGGCTCTTGTAAGCTTTTGCTCTCTTCAGCTTACCGGTTCCCGTTAATTTAAAACGTTTTGCAGCAGCTCTGCTTGTTTTCATTTTAGGCATATCTGATTTCCTCCTGTTGCTTCATTTTCTGAAACGTATATTTTAACTGTAGGTCAGCGTTTTACAGTTAAAAACATGATCATGCTCCTGCCTTCAACCTTAGGCATCTTCTCAACGACCGCGATATCGGAAAGCGCCTGAGCAAAATCATCCAAAATATGTTTGCTCGTCGCCATATGCGCCATCTCACGACCTCTGAAACGAAGGGTTATCTTCACACGGTTGCCCTTCTCCAAAAATTTGCGCGCAGCCGAAACTTTGGTGTTCAAATCATTGGTATCAATGTTCGGAGACATACGAATCTCCTTGACCTCGATGACTTTCTGCTTCTTCTTGGCATCTTTTTCCCTGCGGGCAAGCTCATATCTGTACTTACCGTAATCCACTATCTTGCAGACGGGCGGCTTTGCCGTAGGTGCTATCTTCACCAAATCCAACCCTGCCTCTTCTGCCAGCTTCAACGCTTCTCTCGAAGACATGATGCCGAGCTGTTCACCGTTTTCCCCAATCAGACGGACTTCTCTGTCCCTGATCTGTTCATTGATAAATAATTCGCTAATGGCTCTTTCCCTCCATAAGAATGAAATAAAAAAAGTGGACATTCTTCATCCACTCCCAAGAATCCCTTCCCGTGCAAAACTGCATCAAAAAAAAGAAAAATGTGAACACCTATGAGCCTCATTGCTATAGGGTGAGAGTGAACTCTGCTTGCTTTTACTGTACGTCTTGCGTACTTTGATATATTATCACAGCATGTATCGCTTGTCAATACCTGCTGTGAATTTTTTATGCGATAAGAAAAGAGCTTTCCTATCGCATAAAAAACACAACTATGCGTACACTTCTTTAATCGGTAAAGTTATCAAAATATCCCTGTACCAAAACGACCGGAGTACCCTTATCGCCCGATCCGCTCGTCAGGTCACATAAAGAACCTATCAGGTCTGTCAGTCTTCTGGGAGTTGTTCCCTGAGAAGCCATGTCGCCTACCAGATTTTCCTTCTTGCTCTTAATCCTCTCGGAAATCGCACTTTTCAATGCTTCACCGGACAGCTCCTTAAAATCGTTGTCCGCAAGATATTTTAATTTTACTTCGTTTGGTGTTCCTTCCAGCCCCTCTGTATTCGCCGCCGCCACACAGGGGTCTGCCAGCTCCCATATCTTGCCCACAGGATCTTTGAACGCGCCATCGCCGTATACCATAACTTCAACGTGCTTTCCTGTTTTGTCGAGAATCTGCTTCTGAATGTCCAGAACGAGGTCTGTACAATCTTTCGGGAACAGCTTCACCGTATCCTCCGTGGATTTGTTCGAGCCGAGCAGGCCATATTTTTCATTGAAGCCGCTACCGTTTACAGAAGCGTTCATTATCTCATCCAGACCGCAGACAACTTCCGCGCCTGCTGCCTTCAGTATTCTCTTCGTACGCTCTCTGGAATGGATATCGCAGGTCAGCACCTTATCCGCATGTTTTAATATCTCTCTCGGATTGTTGGCAAAGATAACCTCTACCTCCGCACCGGATTCCTTTATCAGGTTGCTGTAGTATTCCACATAGTCAACTCCGGTAAAAGGATGGCGGTTCTCCCCAAACAGCTCTCTGTAACGCTCCAGTGTGAGTACGTCGCTGTAAGGATTGATATCAGCTTCATCCAGCTTATCCAAAGAAACAAGCTCATTTCCCACCTCATCGCTGGGATAGCTCAGCATCAGAACGACCTTCTTTGCTCCCTTTGCGATGCCGCGCAGACATATTGCGAATCTGTTTCTGGAAAGGATCGGGAATATCACGCCTATCGTCTCTCCGCCCAGTTTCGTCCTTACATCCTCTGCGATTGCATCTACAGACGCATAATTCCCCTGCGCCCTCGCCACGATTGACTCCGTCACAGAAATAACGTCCCTGTCACGCAGCTCAAACCCCTCGCTCTGCGCCGCTTCCAGAACGCTCTCTACCACGATATCCGCAAGGTTATCCCCTTCACGGATGATAGGGCAGCGGATTCCTCTTGAAATGGTTCCTACTCTTCTTTCCATTGCTGTACCTCTTCTAATACAATCTAAACTTCTATAGCTGACACCGGTCTTCTCAGGTCCGGTCTATGTAAAAAATCAGACTTATCTCTATTATAATACAAATCTGTCAAATACGGAAGAACAAATTCTATATTTTTATGAAACGATTTGCATCGGTTCAGTCCTCCGGCCGGTTACTGGCTGCAAAGCCCGAACACTGGCGGAAGGCTGAACTGATACGTACGATTCCGCGCTGCGATACAAAAAGCAGGGTATACGCCCTGCTTTTGAAACAGTCCTTCCGCTGTCCCGAAACGGGATTCAGCGCTCCTTAAACGTAGCACACAGTGTATCTTTGCTGCTCCCTGCGCTGCATCCTCTGATATCCACATGATCCGCATGGCATTTGTAGTTGGTATTGTATACACATTTTACCGCCTCACAATCAATGCTTATCATCCGGTCAGGATGCTCCAGCGCGTTTCTTACGCTGCCCTCACGCTGTTCCCGAAAGCTTTCGCAGCAGGTATCATCACAGCTGCATGCCTTCATGCCGCCCACCATGATATCTCCCTTACAGCAGAGCTCGCTGTCGTTATACGCGCAGGTTTTTGCCAAACATTTCAGTTCCGTCATCATCATACCTCCTTACAGCCGTAGTCTGTACGGCTTCTTTTTCAGTATTGCCCGATGACGGAACCGATATTCAAAAAATTTCGATATACTGTTATTCCGCGCTCTTTAAGCGATTTTCTTTTGTTTTAATCTCTTTTAACAGTTCTTCAATAAATACGTCGACATTTTTCGCGCCTTCATCTCCCGCAGCCCTGCTCCTGACTGCGACCGTTCCTTCTTCCTCTTCCTTCTGTCCAACAACGAGCATGTAAGGGATTTTAGAAGTCTGAGCCTCGCGTATCTTATATCCTATCTTTTCAGAACGTGTGTCTACCTCGGAACGGATGCCCGCATCAAACAGCTTCTCCTGGACGCTATGTGCATAATCCATATATTTGTCAGAAATAGGCAGCACCTTTACCTGAACCGGAGCGAGCCATACGGGGAATGCGCCCGCAAAGTGCTCTATCAGGATACCGATAAAGCGCTCGATGGAACCGAACACCACACGATGGATCATGATCGGACGATGCTTCTCGCCGTCTGCACCGATGTATTCCAGCGCAAACCGCTGAGGAAGCTGGAAGTCGAGCTGTATCGTACCGCACTGCCAGGTTCTTCCGATGCAGTCTACAAGATGGAAATCTATCTTCGGTCCATAGAATGCGCCGTCTCCCTCATTTACCACATAGGGAAGCTTCAGCTCATCCAGCGCACTCTTAAGCGCGTCTGTTGCCATCTCCCAATCTTCGTCGCTGCCCATAGAGTCCTCAGGTCTTGTAGACAGCTCTACATGATACTCGAATCCGAACAGGGAATATACCTCATCTATCAGCGCTACGACACCCTTTATCTCTTCCTTTATCTGTTCCGGGGTCATGAAAATATGAGCGTCATCCTGTGTAAAGCTGCGAACGCGCATCAGACCGTGGAGCTGACCGGATTTTTCATGACGATGCACAAGCCCCAGCTCGCCCACACGAAGCGGAAGATCTCTATAGGAACGGGGCTCGGAAGCATAGACTAAAACGCCGCCCGGACAGTTCATCGGCTTTATCGCATAATCTTCTTCATCTATCACCGTTGTATACATATTATTTTTGTAATGATCCCAATGTCCGGAAGTCTCCCAGAGCTTGCGGTTTAAGATAATAGGTGTGGAAACCTCAACATATCCCGCTCTTCTGTGAATCTCTCTCCAGTAATCCAGCAGTGTGTTTTTCAGGACCATGCCCTTCGGCAAAAAGAACGGGAAGCCGGGGCCTGCCTCATTCATCATGAACAGCCCGAGCTCTTTACCGAGTTTTCTGTGGTCGCGCTTTTTCGCCTCTTCCATCATGGTGATATAGGCTTCCAGCTCGTCCTTCTTTGCAAATGCCGTCGCATACAGTCTTGTCAGCATCTTGTTGTGCTCGTCGCCTCTCCAGTAAGCACCTGCAAGGCTCATTATCTTAAATGCCTTGCCCACATCCTTTGTGCTCATCAGGTGAGGGCCTGCGCACAGATCCGCAAATTCTCCCTGGCTGTAAAAGCTGATTTCCTCGCCTTCCGGCAGATCCTCTATCAGCTCTACTTTATAGGGTTCATTTTTTTCCTTCATAAATGCGATAGCATCTTCTCTGGACTTTGTAAAGCGCTCAACCTTCAAATCCTCTTTGACGATTTTTTTCATCTCTGCTTCTATCTTTTCAAAATCGTCGCTTGTCAGAGGAGTCTCAAACTCCATATCATAATAAAAACCATCTGCAATAGAAGGACCAATTGCCAGCTTTGCCGTCGGATAAAGACGTTTTACCGCCTGTGCCATCACATGGCTGGCAGTATGGCGCAGCGCCGCAAGTCCTTCTGCATCTCTCGCCGTCAAAATATTAACGGATGCATCCTCTTCTACAACGGTACGCAGGTCAACGACCTCCCCGTTCACTTCTCCGGCACATGCCATTCTTGCCAGACCTTCGCTCAGGTCCTTTGCAATGTCTATCACGGACATCGCCTGTGCGTATTCCTTTACGGAACCGTCTTTTAATGTAACTTTCATTTTAACCTCCATTCTGCCGCGTCGAGAGCACATTCGCGTTACACCCAGGCACTCCCTCAGGTAATGCTTATCTTTTGCAAAAATGCGCCCAATCATGTTTCTTTTCCTGATAAGAAAACAACTTTCCTGTCGAATAAAAAAGCCCCATGCGCGGACAACTGTAACTTATCCTTGCATGGGGCGCTTATCACGCGGTTCCACCCAGCTTGCCTGACATAAAATGCCAAAGCCACTCATTCTGATGATAACGGAATCACCGTGCCGTATTAAGGCCGCTCAGAGCCGGTCTTCGGTCTGGTCTTTGTCCCGGCGCTTCCAGCACAGCATCTTCCCGATGCAGGCGCCGCTCTCTGTCACATCCTCCAGCCTACTCTTCTCTTCAACGCATTTTCATATTATGCCCCTATCTTAATCCAACTTTTCGGATTTGTAAAGAGTTTTCTTTTTCAGAAAAGATACTTATCTCTTCTTTCTGCGCTTATTCCGCCCGATTTGATAATTCAACGTATGTGCTCTCACGCTTTGTCTTCCTTCCTTTGTATCAAACAAAATTTATATTGTCGATTTTATTTTATATGAACCCGTACCCCCAAAATCAAGAATTGATTTAAATCAATTTTGATTTTTGACGGATAAAATAAAACCCGGCCATCTGCATTTTTCATGCAAACTGCCGGGTCTGTTACATGCTTTATTTATTTTTTCCGCAGCACTTTTTATATTTTTTGCCGCTGCCGCACGGACAGGGATCATTCGGATATACCTTCTCCGCTTTTACTACAGTTGTAGAGCTCTTCTGCTCTTTGTAGAGCTGCTTTCTGGTCTCTTCATCATAAATCTCATTCCACTCCGGAAGATTGTAAAGCCAGTCTGCTTCAGCCGCAACCATATTCTTATACAGAAGGGGGGTATCGAAGCCAAGATTTACTACAGTATCCTCTTCCATTTCTTCAATGGGATTTGCTTCCTTCAGACTGTCATTGATGCCGTCCAGAAATCCTGTCATTGTCATAATGTCAACGCCATACTTCTCAGCCAGCTCTTTAACAGTACCTTTTACTGTCTCTGCCGGATTTTTCAGCAGCTCTGCATAAATATTTTTCTCTTTTTCAAAATAAGATGCCCAGAATCTCTGCAGCTGTCCTTTGTCTGCGCTCTGGTCATATGCCATATCTCTCCACTGATTTAATAATGCCATGTTTCTTCACCTCAATTTAATTTTTCCGTCGGCAGTAAGCCACCCGGCATAAAATCTCTGCCAAAACTCAGCCGTTTCATTCTGTCGGCCCCGGGCGGATTGATACAGCCATTATATCCCACCGCCCTGATTTGTGCAAGCGAAAAATCTGCTCTCTATTCACGTTTCCGGATTACTAAATCCTCTCTCCGGGTCCGCTTTTGTTCCGATCATGCTTTTCCGGCATGATATCCATAATCAAACCCGCATTTTTCCAGAAATGCCCGCGCAATCACAGTTGCACCGATCAGATTCGGATGCACTCTGTCCCATGCAATATAGGAAGAATGACGATATTGAAAATACTCATCGAATACCTGCTGTAAATCTACCAGTCTGCATCCGTATTTTTCGGAAAGCTTTCTGCACACAGCACCGTATTCATCCATTCGCTTTCTCATCCAGTCCTCCCGGTTTGGCTCCATATAATAAGGCGTCAGAATAAAAATTCCCTTTACGGAGTCTTTCACCGAACAGATCATCTTTTCCAGATTTGCCTCATATTCCTCCGGCATCACCTGTTCATCGGGAATTGCAGGGCTGTCGAACTGTCTCCACACATCATTGATACCGATACAAATGGAAACCCAGTCCGGTTTGAGCGACACCACATCCCGTTCAAACCGAGCCAGAAGATCTCTGCTGGTATTGCCAGAAATTCCCGAATTGGTCACACGCACATATCTCTCCGGATACCACGCTGCCAGCATATTTTCCACGATTCTCACATAGCTTTTCCCGACATTATCAAACAATCCTTCGCCCACAGGCTGGGCGCTCTCCATATCCGTTACGGAATCTCCTGCAAAAACGATCCTGTCCATATGTTCAAAAATCATTCTTCTTTTCCTCCCTTTGTCTTACCGTAAATCCAGATAAATACCCATAAAAGAATCGGGATTGCGATGGTAGACACCACACAGCCGGAAAACATCTTTTCCCATCCCTCAAAACCGGACAACGCCAGCACCAGCGTGATCACATACATCGCCACAAGAATCACAACGCCTGCAAGAGCCGCAATCTGTTTTGGTGTTTTTTTCTGCTTCATTCTATTCCTCCCCTTCTGCCGTCCGCAGTCTGTTTTTAGCAATTACAGCATTTTTCTCTTTTTCAGGATTCGTATCACAATAATGCAGCCCAGTAAGATCAACAGACATATAATTCCGAAACCGTAGGGCGTTTCTGCCAGAGGCATCCACTTTTCCGCAACGTTCATTCCGTAAATTCCCGAAATGATCGTCGGTATCGCCATTACGATCGTGATAGACGCCAGATATTTCATGGCATTATTCAGCCGGTTATCCATTACAGAAGATAACAGCTCCCTCGTACCCTGAATGATATCCCTGTAAATACGGGTCATTTCAATCGCCTGCTGATTTTCCACGACCACATCCTCCAGAAGATCCTGATCTTCCGGATATTTCTTGATACGGCTGTAGCGCATCAGCCGTTCCAGCACCACCTTATTTGCCCGCAGAGACGTATCGAAATAAACAAGGTTGGATTCCAGCTCGTGAAGATCGATCAGCTCCATTTCCTCCGTATCCTCACTGATATGCGCCTCAATCTCCTTCCGTTTTCTGTCCACGATCCGCAGATAAGACTGATAAAGCATACAGGAACGCAAAAAAATCTGATAAATGAAGCGCATCTGCTTCTTTGTGGAAAATTCCTTTACCGTATTTTCCATAAAATTTTTCAAAACCGGCGTCTGCTCTGCGCACACTGTCAAAAGCACATCGTCCACAAGGATCAGTCCCAACGGAATTGTCGTATAGGCCTCCCTTTCATGACGATATTCCAGCGAAGGAACGTCAAACAAGATCAACGTATATTCATTGCTCACATCCACACGGGAGCTCTCCTCATCATCCAGCGCCGCACGCACGTCCGACAGATCGATGCCGTACTGCTGCGCTATCTCCGCACATTCCTCCAGCGTGGGGGCAACAAGGTTTATCCAGCAGCCCGGCCCCGCCTTTTCCACCTCCGTCAGGATATTCCCCTGTGTAATATATTTTTTTACCATAAAAAAGCCCTCGCCTCATCTTACTCCTGATTTTTCCAGCTCCTTTTTTGCCTGAGCATAGTTTTCAAATACAAACGCATGAATTCCGGCAGCTTTTGCTCCCTCCACGTTCTGTTTTGCATCATCCATGAAAACACACTCTTCAGGCTTTAATCGGTAACGGTCCAGGATCAGCCGGTAAATCTCCGGCATCGGCTTAATTACTTTATCCTGAAAGGACAAAATTCCTCCATCCGTATACGGCAAAAAATCCAGCGCATGCCAGCATTCCTTTAATGCCTTGTCCGAAAAATTCGACAGTACAAGCACCTGATATCCTTTTTGCTTCAACTCTTTTACCCACTCTTTCGCATAATCATAAGGTGTCACGAGTCCGTGGAAATCATCCAGGGCCTGCCGGATCTCTCCCGCAATCTCCGGATCATTTTCACAGAACAGTTCCAGCATCCGCTCATCGCTGACACATCCCCTGTCATATTCCTTCCAGTCATCGCTCTGCACCGTCGCTCTCCCGAGCCGTGCGCACATTTCCTCTGAAAATCCCTGTTTTCTGAAAAAAGAATACCAGTCAAAGCCCGCCAGTACATTCCCAATGTCAAAAATAACAGTTCTGATCATTCTTTTTCTCCCTTCCCGGTATTCCGCAATTCTTTTTCTCTATTGCCCGTCATCAGCTTCAGAAGCTCCGCCGCAGCCAGACTCTGACCGCCCTTTGCTCCTGACGCTACCAAAAACTGTCTCTCAGGCAACTGCTCTTTTAATTGTAACTCTACAAGCTCCCCACTGTCCAGTTCCTTTTTTGCAAAATCTTTTACAACGCATCCGACGCCAAGATTACGCAGAGCAAACTGCACGATCATATCGCTCGTAGACAGCTCGAATTCCGGCTGGATATGGACATTGCGTTCCTCTAAAAAGCGCTGCACATATGCACGCGTAGACGTATCTTTGTCCAGTGTGATAAGCGGCAGTTTTTCCAGAACGGAAAGCGGCTGCTCTTTTCGGGCATATTCCGCAAATTTAGGACCCGCCACAAAAATATCCCGTATGCCGCGCACCGGCACCGTACATATATTATCCTGCGTCAAAAGCGGCCCGGACACGACCGCAAAATCTATCCTTCCCTCTTTCAGCAGTTTCATTGCTGCCGGAGTGGGTCCGTTTGTGATATGAAAACGCACGCCCGGATATCGCTCATGAAAACGTTCCAGATAAGGCAGCAGAAAAAAACGCAGCGTCATGTCCGACGCTCCTATCGTAATTTCCCCGCATTCCAGATTTTTCATTTGAAGAAGATTCCTTTCTCCCGCCTCAAACTGGCCGCAGCCCGCCTCCGCATAGGAATACAGAACCTTTCCCTCCGCCGTCAGGGTAAGTCCCCTCGCGCTCCTTACAAACAGACGCATCCCAAGCACATTTTCCAGCTGCCGGATACTCTGGCTCACCGCCGGCTGGGATAAGGACAGCTCTGCTGCCGCCTTCGTCACCGAACCACACTTTGCCACATGGTAAAATACTCTGTAATATTCCAGATTTGCCGCCATTTTCATCTCCATCCCGGAGCGTATAAAACTCCATTCATTCTGTCTTCAGATTATTTTCCATCCATTCCGCTTCTTTTTTCTTTTCCTCAAGCGATGCCAAAAAGCCCCTCAGGCTCCGGTCTGTCATTCTTAAATCCGCACTGTTCCTATATTTTTCATCGGGACGTTCCATCCATCGTTTCCGTTTGTTTTCCGGGTATATCGTTTCTATTGTATTCGCACCTATCCGATATCTTTCATGATTCAGTACGATTTCATTGCTATCCAAAAACACTGCCCTGTCCCAGTCTGACCACGCGATCACTCCGCTGTCCAGCTCTGTTTTCTGTCGGCATACCGCATAATGTATCCCTTCCTCAGACGGTATCAGTGTGACCATTTTAGGCTCCTCGGGCTTTTTATACATAAAGTCAAGGATAATGTCCAGCGGTTTGATGACCAATCCGGTCAGCACGAGTGCCAGAACGCCGGAAACCTTCATGACAATGTCCCCCCACTGTGATGTCCACATGAAAAAATAAGCATGTTCTGTCCTCATCTCCCATAAATAAAAGACCGTTCCCAGCAGCACGAACACGTCCAGCAAAGCCGCCAGCACCGCCGTCGGGAACAGAATCTTTTCCTTTTTCAACGCCCAGTCCACATATTTTTCCCGCTCGTTTTCCGTAAATAATACCGGAAGGTCATATCGTTCCATTTCCATTCCCCTTCTATGGCAAAAGTATATATTTCCTGTTTGTATAAAAAATCCCGTATAATGAAGCTACAGCCCCATTATACGGGATTTCTCCTGTCTGCACAAGAGCCGCCTTATTTCAGCCTGCTCTCTCTTAATATCATATCGTCCCTGCCAGGCCCGTTGGAAACCATCGTTACCGGATATCCAAGCTGCTCCTCGATAAATTCCACATATCTGCGGCAGTTTTCCGGCAATTCTTCATATGTGCGGATACCGCGGATATCGCATTTCCAGCCGGGCAATACCTCGTAAACAGGCTTTGCCTGTTCAAGCTTCCACGTCACGGGAAATTCTTTCGTCACCTCTCCGTCAACTTCATAACCCACGCATACAGGAATCTCGTCCAGATAGCCGAGCACATCCAGAACGGTCAGCGCCACATCGGTCGTTCCCTGCAGCCTGCACCCATAGCGGGAAGCCACACAGTCATACCACCCCATCCTTCTGGGACGTCCTGTCGTTGCACCGTATTCCCCGCCGTCGCCGCCTCGTCTGCGCAGCTCATCCGCCTCGTCTCCGAAGATTTCCGAAACAAATGCGCCCGCACCTACTGCGGAAGAATAAGCCTTCGTCACTGCGATAATATTTTTAATCTCATAAGGAGGAATTCCCGCGCCGATAGCGCCATATGCTGCCAGCGTCGAAGAGGATGTAACCATCGGATAAATACCGTGGTCAGGGTCTTTCATCGTTCCGAGCTGACCCTCCAGCAAAATATTTTTCCCCTCTTTTACCGCCTGATCCAGAAACGCTGAAACATTTCCTACATACGGAGCGACCATATCCCTGTACTCGTGCAGCGTATCCAAAAGCTCTTCGGGGTCGATAGGAGCCTGATGATACAGATGCTCAAACAACACGTTTTTAATCTCGCACACCTGTTTGACCTTTTCCTGAAGAAGCTCCTCACAAAAAAGCTCGCTCACCTGAAATCCTATCTTTGCAAATTTATCCGAATAAAAAGGCGCAATGCCGGATTTGGTGGAACCGAAAGACTTGCCTGCAAGACGGGCTTCTTCATAAGTGTCCTGAAGAATGTGATAAGGCATCACCATCTGCGCCCGTTCTGAAATCATCAGGTGCGGTGCAGGCACACCGCGTTCTGTCAGCTCCCTGACTTCCGCAAATAAACGGGGCACATTCAGTGCAACTCCGTTTCCGATAACATTTGTGACATGGCTGTAAAATACGCCGGACGGCAGCGTATGCAGCGCAAATTTACCGTAATCATTCACGATAGTATGTCCTGCGTTCGCACCTCCCTGATAACGTATCACAATATCCGCTTCTTTTGACAGCATATCCGTTATCTTGCCTTTTCCTTCGTCTCCCCAGTTTGCTCCAACTACTGCTTTAACCATATTTCCTCTCATTCTGCCGTGCTGCGGCATTTTCCTGCCTTTTTCTTAAAACATTTCAATATCATTGTTCCTCATCCGGAACAGGATTAGTATATCAGATTTTTTCTATAAGTAAAATCAATATATTTTATATATATTATAATTTTTAATTATATATTTAAATTTCCCCCTGAAACAGGAAATCCCGGCGCACATTCCTGTACGCCGGGACATTTCTGTTTCTTTATATCGCTTTATAATATGTCTCAGAACAGCAGCTTCCGCCTGCCTTTTCAGACATTTATCTCCGCTTTCATACCGAGGACAGCCTCGTTCTCTTTCAGGACCGGACGGATCACATCGTTCAGGAAACGCTCTACCTGATGCGCGCTGCAGCCCACATAGCGGGACGGTTCCAGAGATGCCTCCAGCGCTTCCTCATCCAGATGGAACATTTCATCCTGGGCAATAAGGCTCATGAGCTGATTATCAGCGCCCTCTTCCTTCACGCGGCGTCCTGCTTCCATCGACAGCTCGCGGATGCGCTCATGCAGCTCCTGACGATCGCCGCCCGCCTTTACCGCATCCATCATGATGTTCTCTGTCGCCATAAACGGAAGCTCGCTGCGCAGACGCTTCTCTATTACCTTCGGATAAACAACAAGCCCGTCTACCACGTTCAGGCACAGATCCAGGATGCCGTCCACCGCCAGAAATCCTTCCGCAATAGAAATACGCTTGTTCGCCGAATCATCCAGCGTGCGCTCAAACCACTGCGTTGCGGAGGTAATCGCCGGATTCAACGCATCTACCATTACATAGCGCGCCAGGGATGCGATACGCTCGCTCCGCATCGGATTTCTCTTATATGCCATCGCAGAGGAACCTATCTGATTTTTCTCAAACGGCTCTTCCACTTCTTTTAAGTGCTGTAAAAGACGGATGTCGTTGGACATCTTGTGTGCGCTCGCCGCGATGCCTGCAAGCACGTTCATCACGCGGGTGTCCACCTTTCTGGAATAGGTCTGTCCGGATACCGGATAGCAGCCGGAAAATCCCAGTTTCTCCGCTATCATCGGATCGACTTTATCCACCTTTTCCTGGTCTCCTTCAAACAACTCCAGGAAAGATGCCTGCGTTCCTGTCGTCCCCTTGGATCCCAGAAGACGCAGGGAATCCTTTACATAATCAAGGTCATTTAAATCCATATAAAATTCCTGCAGCCACAGCGATGCTCTTTTACCGACCGTAGTAGGCTGGGCAGGCTGAAAATGCGTAAATGCCAGAGTAGGCTGGGCTTTCTGACTGTCCGCGAAATCCGCCAGCTCACGAATCACGTTCAGCAGCTTTTTACGAACCAGGTCCAAAGCCTCTGCCATGATGATGATATCCGTATTATCGCCCACATAACAGGAGGTTGCTCCCAGATGAATGATACCCTTCGCCTTCGGGCACTGCACGCCGTAAGCATACACATGGCTCATCACATCGTGACGCACTTCCTTCTCTCTCGCCCTCGCCACATCATAATTAATATCTTCTGCATGGCTCTTGAGTTCATCGATCTGTTCCTGCGTGATGGGAAGCCCCAGCTCTTTCTCCGTTTCTGCCAGCGCTATCCACAGCCTTCTCCACGTCCTGAACTTCATATCCTGTGAAAAAATAAACTGCATCTCCCGGCTGGCATACCGTTCCGACAAAGGGCTCGTATATCTGTCTGTGCTCATCCGAAAACCTTCCTCTCTTCCTGTTCATGCCGTCTTCAAACTTCCTCAGCGGCGCTTTTTGTTTTCTCTACGGCACAAAGTATACCTTAAAATATCTTTCCGCGCAACCATATTTTGTTTCCTGACAGCTCTGCCGCAGAAGCTTTCGAGAGAAGCTCTGCCGTCATGCACGTTCTTTCTCTCCTTTTTCCGGCATATACATACATCAGACTTTTCCGGCACAGGGGGTATTTATGAAAAAAAACGCACTCATCAGGGGGACGCTTCTGCTCACCGCCGCCGGGCTATGCAGCCGCTTTATCGGATTTTTTTACCGTATCTTCCTGTCCCGGATGTTCGGTGAGGAGGGCATGGGAATCTATGAGCTGATAAATCCTGTCCTCGCCCTCTCTTTTGCACTGTCCACATCCGGTATCCAAAGCGCTATTTCCAAATTTGTCGCATCCGAGCCCGAAAACGCCGTTCGCAACCGTTTCCGTATCCTGTTGTGCGGCTTGTGTATTTCCGGCTTTCTTTCTGTTTCCTGCACCATTTTTGTCTATCAAAGAGCCGATATCATTGCGCTTTCCTTTTTAAAAGAGCCCCGCTGCGCCCCTCTGCTGCGCATCGCAGCCCTTTCCTTTCCCGCCGCCTGCATCCACTCCTGCATAAACGGCTATTATTATGGTGTTAAAAAGGCCTCCCTGCCCGCCTTCTGTCAGCTATTTGAGCAGTGCTTCCGCGTCGGCAGCGTCTTTTTATTCTGGGAATATTCCCGGAATAACGGCGTCGCCTTTTCCATAAACGTTGCTGCCGTCGGCCTTGTAATAGGGGAGTTTGCATCCCTCATCGCTGCTCTTGCCGCCTCATGGCTGCATTTTTTGAAACAAAAATATATGTCCGCCGCTGTTCCCTGCAGTACAATGACTATTTCCCTGAGACTTCTCAGATTCGCAGTTCCTCTTTCCGCCACCCGAGTTTGTCTGCATCTTCTGGGCGCGGTGGAATCCGCCCGGATACCTGTCAGCCTGCAGCTTGCCGGATATTCTCCTGCACATTCGCTGTCTATCTACGGTGTCTTTACCGGAATGGCAATGACCTGCATCCTCTTCCCCAGTGCGCTCACAAACTCCGTTTCCGTCCTGCTCATGCCTCTCATCGCGCAGGCGGATGCTGCCTTAAACCACTCTGCTATCCGCAGGGCGGTTATAAAATGCGTCCGTTTTTGTCTCCTGATGGGATTTTTTTTCCTGTTTTTGTTTTATCTTCTGGGAAATGCGATCGGCCTGCTGCTTTTTCACAGCGAACTGGCAGGGCAGTTTCTCCAAAAGCTCTGCTTTTTATGCCCGTTTCTTTACTTAAACACAACGCTTCTCTCCATTCTGAACGGTCTTGGCAGAACCGGGCAGACCTTTCTATTTAACATGCTCTCTTTGCTTCTTCGGATGATGTTCGTCTTTTTCATCATCCCTGTGCAGGGTATCTCAGGCTACTTTTTCGGAATGTTTGCCGGGCAGCTCTTTCTGACCGTCGCCTGCCTGCTCTCCCTGTCTCCCTACCTAAAGTCTGAGCGCTGCAGCTGACTCATTCAGCACTCCGGCAGCGCTGTACAATGCTGAATTTTTCCTTGCGCCATTTCTTTTTGTATACTATAATGATAGCGTTTCTTGCAAAATCAATAAAACAAGACCTGCAAAGGAGAAAATAGAAATGAGCTTTACCTTCGTCAGAAAACTCCCCACCCCCGACGAAATCCGGGAGCAGTATCCCGTGCCCGCGCACCTTGCTGCAAAAAAAGCGGAACGGGACGCTGAGATACGCGACGTCCTCACAGGCAGAAGCGATAAACTGCTCGTCATCATAGGCCCCTGTTCCGCAGACAACGAAGACTCTGTCTGCGACTATATCAGCCGGCTCGCAAAACTCAACGACAAAGTGTCCGACCGGCTCATCCTTATTCCAAGGATATATACGAATAAACCCCGTACCACAGGCGACGGCTACAAAGGTATCGTCCATCAGCCCGATCCTGAAAAGAAAGAAGATTTTCTTCAGGGGCTTACTGCCATGCGGCACATGCACCTGCGCGCCCTCTCCGAATCCGGTTTGAGCGCCGCAGATGAAATGCTATATCCTGAAAACTGGGGCTATGTATCCGATATCCTTTCTTATGTCGCCATCGGCGCACGCAGCGTAGAAGACCAGCAGCATCGCCTGACCGTCAGCGGCTTCGATCTTCCCTCCGGTATGAAAAATCCGACCAGCGGAGATTTTTCCGTTATGTTAAACTCCGTCTATGCTGCACAGCACCCCCATTCCTTTATCTACAGAGGTTATGAGGTGCATACAAACGGAAACGAGCTCGCGCACACCGTCCTGCGCGGTGCAACGAGCAAACACGGTCGCAACATTCCGAATTATCATTATGAAGATCTGATGATACTTCTGGGACTTTACAACGAACGGGATTTAAAAAATCCCGCCTGCATCATCGACTCCAACCATTCCAATTCCAACAAGCAGTTCGACCAGCAGATCCGCATCGTAAAGGAAGTGATGCACAGCCGCCATTTAAGCTCCGACATCCGCAATTTTGTCAAAGGCGTGATGATAGAAAGCTATATTGAAGAAGGCTGCCAGAAAGTCGGCGGCGGAGTATACGGCAAATCCATCACCGACGCATGTCTTGGCTGGGAAGCCTCCGAACGGCTCATCTACGACCTGGCAGAACTGAATCAGTAACGGAGTACCGGAAAATCTGAGGCGTTATCTCCTTCGTGATCTGTGCCGCACGGGCATAGTTTTTCAAAAGCTTCCAGAACCCCTGGCGGCTCATCCCCGATCCGGAACAGTTCACGAAGAACGCCTGCTCTTTTTCATCTTTCAAAAGCTTTCCTCTTGCATTTTCCACATATTCTTCCAAGGCTTTGCCCGCCCTTTCTCCAAACGGTATCGCCCTGTCCTTTTTTATGTCATGGCATATGATATAGGACATCTCCATGTTCACATCCTGCATATTCAGCGCTATCAGCTCCGATACCCTTATCTTTGTGGAATACAAAAGCTCCAGCATCGCACGGTCGCGCAAATGGATAGGCTTGTCCCTTCCCGGCTGCTCGAGGAGCCGCTCTACCTCTTTTTCATTCAATACGTCCGGCGCCCTTTTTTCGACTCTCGGCGCCTTTAAATTGTCCGCCACTGCAGCGTTCACAATCCCCTCTCCTGCCAGATAGTGGCAAAACGCCCGCACTGACGCAATATTCCTGGAAATCGTCGCCGCTTTAAAACCTCCCGCTTCCAGAAAACGCACATATTCATGGAGGGAAAGCGCCGTAATGTCCCCTGCCTCCATAATAGACTGTCCCCTTAAAAATTCCGCCAGCTTATATAAATCCCTCTGGTAAGAAAGCACCGTATTTCCCGACATTCCTTTTACATCCTTTAAATATCCGATAAACGCCCTGATATGCTCTTCCATACCCCTATAGCCCTTTCTGCATTACCATCATATTGCAGACCATTATAAGCGTTCATTTTCTGAAAAGCAATGTGGAAACTTCCGCATTTTATGCGGTTTTTTCGGCATATTTTCAAATAATACCACATATCGGTGCATTTCTTTTTCATGCCCCAACATCTGCTCTCCTTCCTCAAAAAATCATCAGCACAAACCGCACCACAAGCGGACTGATATAACCTTCCACCAGACATCCGCATGCAATCGCTGTGAGCGGAAGAAAAATACGCCTTTTTTCCATACGATGCACACACCAGCAGATGAGCATCAAAAACCCCGGAATAAGCAAAAGCTGATGCGGCAGCAGACAGGACACAAAAAAGAACAGCCCCTTCATCCCATACCGCCACGAGAGGGCTGTCAGCATCATCCCGCTCCCCAATCCGCAGCCACCGCACCAGACCCATGCCCCCAGCCCTCCCAGCCCCGCCGCCGATAAGAGTACTAAAAATGCAGCCATCTCAAATCTCTGTCTGATACAATATAAAAACAGGCAGTTCCTGTCAGGCTCCGTTTCATACAGTCCCGTCAGGCTGTCCGGGGCCAAAAATCCGCTCTGCGCTACCAGTACATCGGGAAACAGGCAAATAAGAGAAATCCCCAACACAAATCCTGTCAAAAATACCAACATCCATATTTTTTTCTCTCCCGACCCTATCTTCCATATTTTTCTCATAAAAATACCCCCTGACTCGCTTCTTTTCAATATATGCAAGTCAGAGGGCTGTTTTTCGCCTATTTACAGTATTTATTTTTATAACTCATGATCGCCGCTATCGTTTTTCCGTCTTCGATGTCACCGCGGTATACCATTTCACACAATTCTTCCACATCATAAGCCTTAACATCGATGAACTCATCTTCATCCAGATGCTGATGGCTGGGCTTTAAATTTTTCGCCACAAATATCTCTATTTTCTCATTGCAAAATGCCACTGTCGTGCGAAGGGAAATCAGATGCTCCAGCTCATCCGAATGATATCCTGTTTCTTCCTCCAGTTCTCTTGCAGCCGCCAGCATAGCAGGCTCTTCCGCTCCATTTAACCCGCCCGCCGGAATCTCCAGCGTATAGCGGTCAAGCGCGTTCCTCCACTGACGCACCATCAATATCCTGCCGTCCTCACAGACCGGAACGACCGCCGCCGCACCCTTGTGCCCGATAAAATCCCATTCCACCACATTGCCGTTCGGGACTTCCACTGTATCCCGGTAATAATCAATGATACTGCCGTGATATACAAGTCTTCTCCCTGTCCGCTTAAATTCCTCCGCCATAAAAACCCTCCTTAAAGCTAAAAAGTGCGGGAGTCTACAGATTCTCCTGTAAACTTCCCGCACCCTCTTATTCTGTTTTTAATTATTTTGCATAGTCGGTTACGCGGCTTTCCCGTATCACATTGACCTTAATCTGACCGGGATATTCCAGCTCTGCTTCAATCTGCTTGGAAATATCTCTCGCCAAGAGCACCATATCCGCATCGGAAATCTGCTCAGGAACTACCATAACACGAATCTCTCTGCCCGCCTGGATAGCAAAGGATTTATCTACGCCTTTGAAATTGTTGGAAATGTCTTCTAACTGTTTCAGTCTGCTGGTATAAGTTTCCAGCGTCTCTCTTCTCGCACCGGGACGCGCCGCAGAAATCGTATCTGCCGCCTGCACGATGCAGGAAATCAGGGATGTAGGCTCCACATCACCATGATGAGACTCAACCGCATTGATAACTGTAGCAGACTCTTTATACTTCTTACAGAGCTCTACACCCAACTGGATATGAGAACCTTCCATCTCATGGTCTACGGCCTTACCGATATCATGCAGCAGACCTGCACGCTTCGCAAGCCTTACATCCATTCCCATCTCTGCTGCCAGCAGCCCGGAAAGCTGCGCCACTTCGATGGAATGCTTCAAGGCATTCTGTCCATAACTGGTTCTGAACTTCATCTTTCCTAAAAGCTTTACAAGCTCCGGATGAATTCCGTGAACGCCAACTTCCAGTACGGCAGACTCGCCCTCTTCTTTGATCATATTCTCTACTTCACGCTGCGCTTTTTCTACCATCTCTTCGATTCTGGCAGGATGGATACGCCCGTCCACTATCAGCTTCTCCAAAGCGATGCGCGCCACTTCTCTCCTGATAGGATCGAAGCCTGATAAAACGACTGCTTCCGGTGTATCATCAATAATGAGATCCACACCTGTGAGCGTCTCGAGCGTACGGATATTACGTCCTTCACGTCCGATGATACGCCCTTTCATCTCGTCACTTGGAAGCTGAACGACAGAAATAGTCGCTTCCGATACATGATCTGCCGCACATTTCTGAATGGCATTGACCACATATTCTTTTGCCTTCTTGTCCGCTTCCTCTTTTGCCCGATGTTCCATTTCCTTGATCATCTTGGCAGATTCATGCTTTACATCATCTTCAACAATTTTCAGCAAATAATCCTTTGCCTGGTCGGAGGTCAAACCAGAGATTCTTTCCAGTTCCTGGATGCGCTGCTCATTCAGCTTGGAAATTTCTTCCCGCTGCTTCCGCATTTCCTCTTCCCGCTTTGCCAGCTGAGCCTCTTTCTTCTCGATCGCATCAGACTTCTTGTCGATGTTCTCTTCCTTCTGCTGAACACGGCGTTCAAACCGGGATATCTCGGCTCTGCGTTCCTTGATTTCCCTATCCAACTCGTTCTTTGTACGAATGGATTCTTCCTTTACCTCCAGCAGTCCTTCCCTTTTTTTTGCTTCCGCAGTCTTTAACGCCTCATCAATGATCTCTCTGGCCTTGTCCTCCGCATTTCCCATCGTAAGCTCGATTTTCTTCCTACACTGGGATGCAGATACATAGGCGGTGATCGGAACAGCAATTGCCAGTGTGACAACCACTGCTATCATGATTTGCACCATCACAGGAGCACCTCCTTATTAAATTTTCATTGTACAATATCAGTTATAGAATGCTTCGCCACATTCTTATAAACAATTTTACAACATCTCAATTTTATACAATTCCAACACAGATGTCAAGTAGTTCCCGCGCCATTCTGCACAAAAGAATCCCGTTCTCCCCGAATCACGTTCTTATGTCTCAAATGGCAGTTTGAGACTGCCGTGACCGGAAACTTTAATCCAGCCTTCCCTCCACAGCTCTTCTGACCGTCTCTCCTCCGATTCCCTTTCGATATAAAAATGCCGCCATCCTGCGCTTTTCGGAAAAATCTGCTGTTGCCGGGTCAAAACGTCTGCGTGAAAGCCACATCAGTGCCAGCTTTTCCTCGTCAGGGCCGTCTCCCTCTTCTTCTATCTCAGAAAACGCTTCCTCAACCAGTTCTTTCGACACTCCCTTCGCTGCCAGGTCCAGCTCTATCACCCTGCGGCTCTTTTTTTCCTTTTGATTCACGATATAGTCTCTGGCGAACCGGGCATCATCCACATAACGGTAAGATTTCACATACTGTATCGCAGCGTCAATGCTTTCCTCCGGATAAAGTCCTTCTTCCAGCTTACGGCGCAGCTGGCTTTCCGTATATGCCCTGCTCTTTAAAAGGTTCATGCAGCGCAAAGAAGCCCTCTTGGGCAAAACTTCTCCCATTATCTGTGCATAAACCTGCTCCGTCAATTCCTCGTCCTCTCTTATCCCATAAAGACGAAGTTCGCCTTTGTATAAAACAAAGGCGAAACTGTCATCCACATAAACTTTATAACGGGAACGGGACAGCTCTTCAATCCTCGTTACCCTCATCTGTCTCTTCCTTCTTGTCCAAAGCCTTGGACGCATCGCTTCCTTCTGCTTCCGTCCCCTTCTTCTTCAGGCCATAATGCTCTCTGACCTTATCCTCTATCTCCGCACATATCTCAGGATGATCCTTCAGATACGCCTTTGCATTCTCACGTCCCTGACCTATCTTGTTTCCTTCGTAAGCATACCATGCGCCGCTCTTATTTATCACATTGATATTGGCAGCAAGGTCCAGGATATCACCTACAACGGAAATTCCCTGTCCGAACATGATATCAAATTCCGCTTCCTTAAACGGCGGAGCTATTTTATTCTTCACTACCTTGACGCGCGTGCGGTTGCCGACCACCTCTCCGCCCTGCTTTAAGGCTTCTATCCTGCGGACATCCATGCGGACAGAAGCATAGAATTTGAGTGCGCGTCCTCCGGTCGTCGTCTCCGGATTACCGAACATCACGCCCACTTTCTCACGGAGCTGGTTGATGAACACGACCGTACAATTGGACTTACTGATGATACCTGTCAGCTTACGCAGCGCCTGAGACATCAGACGTGCCTGCAGTCCCACATGGCTGTCTCCCATATCGCCTTCTATCTCCGCTTTGGGTACAAGTGCGGCTACAGAGTCCACGACTACAATATCGATTGCGCCTGAGCGAACCATCGTCTCCGCGATCTCCAGTGCCTGCTCTCCGTTGTCAGGCTGAGAAATATACAGGTTATCGATATCAACACCGATATTCTTCGCATATACGGGATCCAGAGCATGCTCAGCATCGATAAAGCCGGCGATCCCGCCACTCCTCTGAACTTCTGCTATCATGTGGAGCGTCACGGTCGTCTTACCGCTGGATTCCGGTCCGTAAATCTCCACGACACGCCCCTTCGGGATGCCGCCCAGCCCCAATGCGATGTCAAGGCTCAGAGAGCCTGTCGGGATAGTCTCCACATTCATCTGTGTCGCCGGGTCGCCAAGCTTCATTACCGTTCCCTTGCCATATTCCTTCTCTAACTTCGCAATGGCTGCATCAAGTGCCTTTAACTTCTCTTCTCTTTCCATGCTACTCTCCCTTTCTCGAACGGATGTTCTCATTGTCCTAATCATAAATCATTCGCTGCTCTTTGTCAATACCGGAAAAGATTTTGGCGGAACGCCGGGGATAAAGCCTTCGGTCTTATCAGCAAGACCTGCTTTTTCTTGAATATGGATATTCTCAGTGGTCAAAGCATATCATATTTTCCGGCTTCTGAACAGCATTTCAGCATAGTTTAGAAAAATTTCAGCAACTGATAGAGCCCTTATGTCTCAAGCCTTCTTTAAAAACTGCTCGTAATTCTTGACCGTTACAGTCACCCATCCGCTCATCCCATTGGTTCCGCTGTAATTAAATCCAATCTCAAGCCCCACGGGAGTATAAAATACCACGCCGGCTTCAGAAGCCAGAAGCTGACCTATCAGCTCGTCCGGCCATTCTGCCAGATCCATCTTATCTCCGTTCTGAACGCTGTTCTGACTGCGGAATTTCCGCGTCAGAGTATCCGTGTAACTGACCATCTCCTGATTTGACAGCAGCGTACCGGTCCTGACATCGATATTTATCGCACATAACCCTGGCAGCTTCGTCTCATTTAAATAAATACGCTCATCAAATACGATGCTCATCACATCTTCGCTCATAAATGTCACATAGCCAAAGCTTTGAACATGACACGTTGAAAATCCCGCCGCTTCAATGGCAAACTGACAGTAATCCCGATAAGCCAGCGCTGCCTCCTCGATGCTGCGGTTTAACTCTTTCCGGTTCGGGATATCCCCTGTCAGCTGCGGATAAAGAGCATAAAAAGAAGCATCTTCCTGTTTTCTGGAAAGGTCGCTCTCTACCCATTCTATTCCGTAGGGAAGGTCGCCCCGGAGAGCGTCCGTAATCTCCTTATAGTATTCATCCGAAGGTGAGGGTTCATAAGCGTCATTTTTCCCCCTTTCTTCCGCCGGATCATCCTGTCTGTCCCCGCTCTCTGCCTGATGCTGCTCTGAAAACACAGTCTTCCATGAGCCATCGTCATTTGTGATCAGAAAAAATGAAAGTCCCAGAAGCACCATGAAAGCAGCGACCCCGACACAGACTGCGATAAGATAGCCGTCCTGATTTCTGCGGGGTTCTTCCCCGCCCTGTCTAAATTTGTCCAATCCGTTATCCTTTCTCACCGGTATACTCCAGAAGGCAGCTCCGCGCAAATGTCAGCGCCGCCGCCACTGTCGATTCCCGTATTTTTTCACGGTTTCCCAGAAAATGGTACTCCTGCACAAAGGTACGTCCCTGAACACAGCAGCCGATATATACAAGCCCCACCGGCTTTTTGTCCGTACCTCCGTCCGGTCCCGCGATACCCGTAACTGAAACTGCAACATCTGCCCCTGAAGCAAGCAGCGCGCCCTGAGCCATCTCTTTTGCGGTCTGAACACTCACTGCGCCAAACTGCTTCAAAGTGCTCTTTTTAACACCCAGAAGCTTTCTCTTTGCTTTATTGGAATACGTCACATAACCTGTCCCGAATGCCTTAGAAACTCCCGGCACGTTTACCAGACGCCCCGCTATCATCCCTCCTGTGCACGATTCTGCAAAAGATATCATCAGTCCCTTTTCCAGAAGCAGATCTGCCAGCGCTTTTTCAAGCGTTTCTTCTTCCTTGGTTGCAAAGACCGCCTGTCCGAACCGATGCTTCAGTTCCTTCACGACAGGTTTCACCAGCTTTTTTCCCTCTTTTTCATTTTGAGCCTGTGCTGTCACACGAAAATGCACTTCTCCGGTCTTGGCATAAGGCGCGATCGTCGGATTTTCCTGCGTATCTATCATGTCCTGCACCATCGCTGCCGCTTTGCTCTCTCCTATCCCGCACAGTTTCACTGTCCTCGAATACAAAATGCACGGGTTAATCGCTTTCAGAAAGGGCTTTACCTGCGCTTCAAATAATGGTTTCATCTCATTTGGCGGCCCCGGCAGAAGAATCATGCACTTTTCACCGCTCTCCAGAATCAGTCCCGGCGCGGTTCCATTGTCATTATCCAGCACTCTTGCACCTTCCGGAACAAGAGCCTGCTTTTTATTATTTTCCGTCATCTCTATCCCGCGAACCTGAAAATACGCTTTCACCCGTTCGAGGCTATGCTGATCTGTCACAAGCTTTTTCCCCATAAGGAGTGCCGCCGTTTCCTTTGTCAAATCATCCGTGGTAGGTCCGAGCCCTCCGGTCAGGATCACAATATCGGAACGTTCCAGTGACGTTTTCATCTGCTCTTTCAGCCGATCCTCATTATCGCCTACCACACTCTGGTAAAAACATGACAGCCCAAGCGCTGCGCACTCCTTTGCCAGCCATGCCGCATTCGTATTCACGATATTTCCCATCAAAATTTCTGTTCCGACAGATATCAATTCCATAGTCATTCCAATCACCCTTTCTTATCAAAACAATATCCTAAAAAAATGAGCAGCTCTGTTCCAAGCAGAGCCGCCCCCTTCTCAGTGCTGATCTGCCAGCACATCCTTATTTTTTACAAGATAATCCACCAGAGAAATGATCGTCAGCACAAGAGCGATCCACATTACGATAGTCGTCACTACGGACAGCGCCTCGATATTCGCTATCATCAGACATATCATGACCATCTGAAATGTGGTCTTAAACTTGCCCCAATAGCTTGCCGCTATTACCCTGCCGTTATCCGATGCAATCAGCCTGAATCCGCTGATAATGAACTCGCGGCTGATGATCACAATGACGATCCATGCAGGAAGCTGTCCAAGCTCCACCAGGCATATCATCGCAGAGCAGACCAAAAGCTTATCTGCAAGAGGATCCATAAACTTCCCGAAATTTGTCACAAGGTTATGCTTTCTTGCAATGTGACCATCCAGAAGGTCTGTCAGGCTCGCCACCACAAAAATCGCAAGGCTGATCCAGCGGGATGCCTCTCCGCCCCATCCTGTCAGCATAAATACAACAAAGAACGGTATCATGATGACACGTAAAATTGTAAGCTTATTTGGTAAATTCATCTTCCAACTCTCCTATCAGATCGTATTCATATGCGCCGGTCACTCTCGCCTGCACCAAATCGCCTGTCATCAGTTCCTTTGAGGTATTGATGAACAGATACCCGTCCACATTGGGCGCATCCCGATAAGTCCGCGCCACATAAGCGTTTTCATCTGCGACTTTGCCCTCTACCATTGCCAGGAGTGTCCTGCCTATCATGGATTCATCCTTATCAAAGGCGATATCCTGCTGCAGCTCCATTATCTCCTCCTGACGGTTCTTTTTGACCTCTTCCTCCACCTGCTCCGGCATCTCTGCCGCCGGGGTGTTTTCTTCCTGTGAATAGGTAAACACGCCGAGCCGGTCAAATTCCATCAGATTCACAAAATCCAGCAACTCCTCATGGTCTTTTTCCGTTTCTCCGGGGAAGCCCGAAATCAATGTCGTACGCAGGCATATATCAGGTATCTCCTCCCGGAGCCGCCCGATGATGCCTTCCAGCTCTTCTCTTCTGGTACGGCGTCCCATTTTGGCAAGAATCTTATCCGATGCATGCTGGATAGGCATATCCAGATAATGACAGACCTTCGGCTCCTGCTTCATGACCTGGATAAGCTCTTCCGTTATCTCCTCGGGATAACAGTACAAAAGCCTTATCCACACAAGACCTTCTATTTTGCAAAGCTTCCTTAAAAGCTCCGGCAGCATTTTTTCTCCGTACAGGTCTATGCCGTAAACCGTCGTCTCCTGCGCCACGAGGATAAGCTCCTTTGCACCGCCTTCCACAAGCTTTCTGGCCTCTCTTACGAGAGATTCCATCGGAACGGAGCGGTAATTGCCGCGCACCGACGGAATGATACAGTAAGTACAACGCTTATTACAACCCTCTGCTATCTTCAAATAAGCAAAATGCCCTCCGGTTGTAACGCTTCTGGGCGTACCGTAAATACACGGTCTGTCGATATCCTCCAGATGGTTCTCTCCTTTGCCTGACAGTACTGCTTCTACAGTTTCTACAATGCTGTCAATCGCAGTCGTACCGATGATTGCGTCCACTTCCGGGATTTCTGTCTGAATCTCATCCTGATAGCGCTGCGCCAGACAACCGCAGACGATCAGGGCTTTTAACTGTCCTTCATTTTTCAGTTCCGCAAGCTGCAGAATGGTGTTGATACTTTCTTCCTTTGCATCATTGATGAAACAGCAGCTGTTCACCACAGCCACGTCCGCTTCGTTTTCATCATCTGTAAAGGTATAGCCCTTTTCAGCAAGAAGTCCCAGCATCATCTCCGTATCCACAAGATTCTTGTCGCAGCCCAGGGATACAAATAAAATCCGCATAAATTCTCCCTTGTTCTTATTCTTCCTCGTCTTCTCCGAGAATCTTTAATTCACCCTGACGCAGCTCTTCTACTGCGATTGAAAGGGGCTTTTCTCCCTGCTTTACCCTTACCATAGGCTCATGACCGCCGATTATCTGTCTGGCACGCTTTGCAGTTGCCATCACAATAGAATAACGGCTGTTGACGATTTTCTCCTCGCCGGGTTCAACCTCGCTGTTTACTACTTTCATCAAATCGGAATAAGAAGGATGTAACATGTTTAATTTTCTCCTTTCGCAAGAGCGTCCAGCTCTTCTTTGAGTGTGTTGATAGTTTCTGTATTCAATGACGGCCAGCCGTGTGCAGCGGCAACGATACCGTTTATTCTGCCCATGCAGGCATCCAGATCGTCGTTGACCTCGATAAAATCATATCTGCCGATATATTCCGCCTCTTCTCGCGCTCTCTTTAAACGCTGCTCAATAACTTCAGCAGTTTCCGTCCCACGCTTCTCCAGGCGGTGCTTTAACTCCTGTGCAGAAGGCGGCAAAAGGAACAAAAGCAACGCTTCCGGGAACTTTTCTTTTACCTTCAGCGCTCCCTGCACTTCTATTTCCAGAACAACGTCCCTGCCGCTCTCAAGCTGCTCCTCCACCCATGCTCTGGGCGTACCGTAATAATTGCCTACATAGCTCGCGTATTCTATCAGTCCGTCGTTCGCTATGGTTTCCTCAAACGTCTCCTTCTCTACAAAAAAATAAGAAACGCCGTCTTTTTCCCCATCTCTGGGCGCTCTTGTCGTCATAGAAACCGACAATGCATAATTATCATAGCTGTCCACAAGCTTTTTCACAAGGGTGCCCTTGCCTACACCGGAAAATCCGGATATGACGATCAATAACCCTTTATGCTTCATCCTGTTGTTTCTCCTCCTCCAAAGCCGGCTGTGCCCCTTCCGGAAGCTGTGCCCGCGCTGCAATCGTCTCCGGCAGCAGCGCCGATAAGATCAGCTGGCTGTTTTCCATCACAAGGACAGCCTTTGTCCTGCGTCCCTGCGAAGCATCGACCGCGGTCCCCGCCTCTTTGGCCTTCTGTACCAGACGTCTTACAGGCGCTGATTCGGGGCTTACCACTGCGATTATCTTATCCGTATTTACAATATTGCCGAAACCGATATGAATGAACTGACTCAATTCTCGACCGCCTTTACTCGATATTCTGTATCTGTTCGCGAACCTTCTCGATCAGGGTCTTTAATTCAATTCCCCTGTCGGATAACTCCAGATCAGTTGTCTTTGACAGGATCGTATTCGCCTCACGGTTCATCTCCTGCGCCAGAAAATCCAGCTTACGGCCAACGCAGCCTCCATCTGTCAGCGTTTTCTTTGTTGCTTCTATGTGACTTTTTAAGCGGACGATTTCCTCATCCACGCACACCTTATCCGCAAATACGGTTACCTCAGTCAAAAGCCTGCCTTCGTCTGCCCTGACATCACCCAGAAGTTCCTGCACTCTCTCCAGAAGCTTCTGGCGATACTCTGATACAATCTTCGGAGAACGCGCTTCAATAAAGTCCACATGTCCGTGCATCTCATCCAGCTTTCCGCAAAGATCCTGCAAAAGATTTGCACCTTCACGTACCCTTGTTTCCACAAATCCTTCTGCCGCTCCCCGAACCGCTTTCTCCAGTGTCTTCCAGATGCCTTCTTCGTCTGTTTCTTCCTCTTCCATGGAAAAAACCTCCGGCATCCGGGACAGTGTAGAAAGACGCACATCATTCTCCAGACCGAATTCATCCGACATCTGTCTGAAATATTCCAGATATTTTGCCGCAGCTTCCCGGTTATAGCGGATGGCTGACTGTCCCTGTCCCATATCTTCATAGGTAATATACACGTCCACCTTGCCGCGCTGAATATATTCCTTCAAAAGAGAGCGTATTGCCGCTTCAAAAAAATTCAGCTTCTTTGGCATCTTCAGATTCACATCCAGATACCTGTGGTTGACTGATTTCATCTCTACCGTAAATTTGCGGTCATCTTCGCAGACCTCACATCTGCCAAAGCCTGTCATGCTTTTTATCATCTGTTCTCCCATCCGTGTTTTCTTAAAAAGAAACACCAATGATTCCATAGTTCTCTTTATTATAATCGCCGCGACTGCTCCCGTCAAGTATTGTGTTTTCCGGACCGCTTCTGTTATACTTGTGATGCAATTTATCATTTGCTTCATACATCATTTCAAGAAAGAAGGAACCCCTCATGGCATTTGACGGAATCACCATTTCAAATATTGTAAAAGACCTGCAGGACGTTCTCACAGACGGACGGCTTTCCAAGATAGCCCAGCCCGAACCGGACGAACTGCTCCTGACTATAAAAGGAAAAAACGGACAGCATCGCCTCTGCCTTTCGGCAAGCGCCTCTTTGCCCCTGATCTATCTGACTGCAGACAACAAGCAAAGTCCCCTGACTGCGCCGAATTTCTGCATGCTTTTAAGAAAGCATATCCAGAACGGCAGGATAATTTCCATCACCCAGCCCGGGCTGGAACGCATCGTCATCTTTACCGTAGAGCATTTGGACGAACTGGGTGACCTGCGCCGCAAAAAGCTTATCGTGGAAATCATGGGCAAGCACAGCAACATCATATTCTGCGATGAAAACGACATGATACTGGACAGCATCAAGCATATTTCCGGTCTTGTCAGCTCCGTGCGTGAGGTTCTTCCGGGCAAACCCTGGTTCATCCCGCACACGCAGGAGAAATTCGACCCTCTCGCCGCCGACAGGGAGCTTTTTATGGAACAGGTCTTTTCAAAGCCGACGGATTGCTATAAGGCTCTCTATACCACCTTTACGGGCCTATCCCCCGCCGTTTCCCACGAAATCTGTTACCGGGCAAAGGGCGGCGCGCAGGAGGCGACCGCCGCATGCTCCGACGCAGACAAAGAAGCGCTCTGGAACGCCTTTTCAAATGTAATGGATGATGTAAAAACAGGAAGCTTTTCTCCCTGTATCGTATACGAAAACGGCGCGCCCGCAGAATATGCCTCCATCCCGCTGACCTCCTACCCGGAAGCTGCGCGCAGGGAGTATCAGCATATTTCCGCCCTTTTGGAAGACTATTACGCGGAAAAAAACCGCATCACCCGTATCCGTCAGCGTTCCTCCGACTTACGGCGCATCGTTTCCACCGCGTTAGAGCGCAACGTCAAGAAATACGACCTTCAGCTAAAGCAGTTAAAGGACACTGAAAAGCGCGACAAATACCGTATCTGGGGTGAACTGCTGAACACCTACGGCTATAGCACTGCACCGGGTGCAAAGTCTCTTGAAGCCGAAAATTACTATACGGGCGAAATGACCGTCATCCCTCTGGACCCTCAGCTTTCCGCCGTGGAAAATGCAAAAAAATACTTTGAAAAATACAATAAACTAAAACGAACGAACGAAGCGCTGACTGCCCTTACGCAGGAAGTGCATGCCGAGATAGAGCATCTTGAATCCGTCAGCAACGCGCTGGACATCGCAGTGAAAGAGGAAGACCTCGTCCAGATAAAAGAGGAGCTTATTGAAAGCGGCTATATCCGCCGCAAGGGAGGCTCCAAAAAAGTGAAGATTACCAGCCGCCCCTTCCATTATATCAGCAGCGACGGCTTTTCCATCTATGTCGGCAAAAACAATCTGCAGAACGAGGAGCTGACCTTTAAATTCGCCGTAGGAAACGACTGGTGGTTTCATGCAAAAGGACGTCCCGGTTCCCATGTCATCGTCCGTTCAGAAGGAAAGGAACTCCCCGATTCCACGTTTGAGGAAGCGGCCCGTCTTGCCGCCTACTATTCCACCGGACGCGGTCAGGAAAAGGTCGAGATAGACTATATCGAGAAAAAACATGTGAAAAAGGTAGCCGGCGCAAAGCCGGGCTTCGTCATCTACCACACCAATTATTCTATGGTGATCGATACGGATATCTCCGGCATTCTGCCTGCACAGAACTGAAAAATCCGATATCTTCCATGAAAAAAGTGTATTTAAAAAGCGGCGCAGGAAGGCAATCTCCCTGCGCCGCTCTTTATTTCTATATTTACAGTGTCCCGGAAGTAAACAGGCTCTTTACATGCTCCACTTCCTCCTGCGTTGCCTTCGCAGCGGGAACATAGTAGGACTTTTCACGCGCCAGCTGATACAGCTCCTCCTGCGACTGCTCGCATGCCGCACGGAACTGCTTCAGCGTCGTTTTCAATTCCTTATTTTCCGTCTGCGGTATCATCTCGCCGAAACGCACCAGCTCGCTGTTGATACCCGCCAGCGTATCCGCTACCATCGTCTTATCCTCAAACATTTCGCATCCCCCTTTCTTAATTCAGAAAATCCATCAGCGTCCGCTTGTTGTCCATCGCGTTTTTTGCCCCTTGTTCAAAAAACTGCTTCACCTTTTCATCCTGGGCGCAGCCCGCATACTCCTTCATCTTGCAGTGAGTCGTGTCGTAACCGCCGATCAAGTGGCGCAGATTCTGAAGCTCCAGCTCGGATAAATTTGCCATCGTTTTCTCCTCCTTTTCGGGCGCCGCTCAACCCTTCTGCAGCGCTTCCGGTTTTAAGCATTCCCGAAACGACTCATTTTATACGCGCCTCTTCAAAAGGGATCGAAATCTCCACATATCCGGCGTCATACGGAGCGACCGTATACGGCGGCAAATAAAAGACAATGCCTCCGTCCGCAAAATACCAGCCTGCCTTTCTAAAATCAAATTGCTGCATGATTTCCTGCGCGTCCGCATAATAGCCTTCTTCCTGCGATATCTTTTCCAGAAATCTTTTCCGCAGAAGCCGCTCCCATTCCCTCTGTGTAAGCCCGCTCATTTCTGTAAGCTCTGCTCTTCTCCCATCCGCCAGATCAAACGCATAGGTCTCCCGATAAGGCATTCCGTGAACGCTGCCCTCATACAGATACGAATCCATCAAAACGCTTACATATCCATTAAGGACACCGACAGAACTGACTTTATATTCCTCTCCCCACGGTCCTGCCCATCCCGCATCACGGCTTTCCCGATAAACTTCCAGTGCGGACTGTCGGGTAGAATTTTCATCCGACTCATATTCCCTGAGTTTTTCATCCGCCCATCTTTCAAAAAAGCCGTTCACCTCACCGATTCCTTCCCCGCTTCCCAAAAGCACCGGGTAGGAAAGCTTCAGGACAAAAATTCCGGTTCCGTCATCTGCCTCATACTCTTTTTCCCGAAAATGTATCTCATAAGTTATCTTTCCGCTGCTCCCTCCGGAAATCCTGCCTTTTTTCTGTCCGTAAAAATTCGAAATTGCTTTCCCCTCGGTATTCCAGGCATCAGATTCTCCCTCTGTCTCTCCTTCTTCCGTCCTGTTTCCGCCTCTTCCTTCCGTCTCATTTTGCTGTTCCTGCCTGTTTCTTTCACCGCATCCCGCTGCCGCCGCTCCGCACATCATAAGAAGCGCCCCCGCCGCCACAAATGCCGTCCACACCGCCAGATCCCTGCCGTTTCTTTTTTTCCACTCTGCAATCTTTTGCCAGATATCCCTGTACATATCTTTTTCACCTGCCTCCGATGCTTTTTTCCAGTATGCCCTCCGCAGGAAAAAATATGCAGTATCCCGAAAATGTGTGTGGCAGAATACAAAACCGCCGCAGAACGTTCCCATCCTGCGGCGGTCAAAATACTTTTATAAAAATTCTCAGCCAATCAGCCAGTCATACATCTCCTGATATTTCTTTGCGGAAACATGCCATGAAAAATCTGCCGCCATCGCGCGGTCTACAATCTTATTCCATTCACGTTTTTTATCATAATAGATACTCTCCGCATACCGGATAGTTCCCAGCATTTCATGCGCGTTATAATTGTGGAAAGAAAATCCTGTCCCGGTTCCTTCGTATTCATTGTAAGGAGCAACCGTATCCTTTAATCCGCCCGTCTCGCGCACGATCGGCACCGTACCGTAGCGCAGGCTCATCAGCTGGCTCAAGCCGCAGGGCTCGAACAGCGACGGCATCAGGAACGCATCGCAGGACGCGTAAATTCTGTGGGACAGCTCTTCGGAATAATAAATCTGTGCGGAAACCTTTCCGCCGTACTTCCATGCAAAATGACGGAACATATTCTCATAGCGCTCTTCGCCAGTGCCGAGGACAACGATCTGTACATTGTCCTGACACAGCTCATCCATCACATAAGCAATGAGGTCAAAGCCTTTCTGGTCTGTTAAACGGGACACAATGCCTATCATCATCGTCTTGTCGTTCTGCTCCAGCCCAAGATCTGCCTGCAGGGCACGTTTATTTTTAATCTTCTCCTTGCGGAAATTCATCGCATTATAACGGTTCACGATATAAGGATCCGTTTCCGGGTTAAAATCGCCATAATCAATGCCATTCAAAATGCCGCGCAGGTCATGCTGACGCGCCTGCAGCAGTCCGTTCAAACCTTCGCCGTAAAAATCAGTCTTTATTTCTTCCGCATAAGTCGGGCTTACCGTCGTGATGGCATCCGCATATACAAGACCGCCCTTTAACAGATTCGCATCCTTATACGCTTCCAGCTTATCCGGTGCAAAGTAATAATCAGACAGCCCCGTTATTTCCTGCACGTCTTTAATGCTCCATTTACCCTGGAATTTCAGGTTATGAATCGTCATTACAGTCTTGATGCCTCTGTAAAAATCGCCTGCTGAAAACCGCTCATGCAGATAAACGGGGATAAGACCTGTCTGCCAGTCGTGACAGTGGATAAGATCCGGTTTAAAATCGATGACCGGCAATATCGAAAGCGCTGCTTTTGAGAAAAACGCAAATTTCTCGATTTCAAATAATGCATTATCACAATATGGTTTGAAACCGTTAAAATAATATTCATTATCAATAAAATAATATTTGATGCCTTCATACTCGGCTTCCAGAATTCCCACATACTCGTTCTTCCAGTGAAACTCCATATAAAAATGGTCTCTGTAACGGAGCATATCCTTCTTATTCTGGCTCATGCAATTGTATTTCGGCAGGATAACACGCACATCGTAATGCTCCTTGTCAAGGCATTTCGGCAAAGAACCTACAACATCCGCAAGCCCTCCGGTCTTGATAAACGGCACGCCCTCTGACGCAACAAATAAAATCTTTCTCATGATATGTCCTCCCAATTCATGTATTCCCTAAACCCTCTCCTATGCCATGCATAGACATTATAATTATTATACATCATTCTTTTCTATTAGGAAAGGGGTTCTTCTTGCATTATTTCCGTATCTGTGCTATCTTAGCTTCATTCACCTGTCTTGTCAGGTGTAAATGCACGAGGAGGAAGTTCAAATGAAACAAAAAAACACGTTTTTTAATTTTCTGGAACGGAAAAATATTATTTTTTCCGCAAAAAGATATGGTATCGACGCCCTCGGTGCCATGGCGCAGGGACTTTTCGCATCTCTGCTCATCGGAACGATAATCGGAACGCTGGGAGAACAGCTCGGTTCTCAGCTCCTTATCGATATGGGAAGCTATGCAAAGTCCGTATCCGGCCCCGCTATGGCCATCTCCATCGGATATGCACTCTGTGCACCGCAGCTCGTCCTCTTTTCCCTTCTGGCAGTCGGAGCTGCCGCAAACACGCTTGGCGGTGCAGGAGGTCCGCTGGCTGTGCTGTTTGTTTCCATCATCGCAACAGAATGCGGTAAAGCGGTGTCCAAAGAGACAAAGGTAGATATCCTTGCAACGCCTCTTGTAACCATCTGCACAGGCGTCCTTTTATCCGTCTGGTGCGCGCCTGCCATCGGCACAGCCGCAAGCTCAGTCGGACAGCTCATTATGTGGGCCACCGAACTGCAGCCTTTCTTTATGGGAATCTTTGTTTCCGTTATCGTAGGTATCGCTCTTACCCTTCCGATAAGCAGTGCAGCCATCTGCGCCGCTTTAAGTCTGACCGGACTTGCCGGAGGTGCCGCTGTCGCAGGATGCTGCGCGCAGATGGTCGGTTTTGCCGTGATGAGCTTTCGCGAAAACCGCTGGAGCGGCCTTATATCACAGGGACTCGGGACAAGCATGCTGCAGATGGGCAATATCGTCAAAAATCCGAGGATATGGATTGCGCCGACCCTCGCATCCGCTATCACAGGTCCTATTGCCACCTGCATCTTCAAACTGCAGATGAACGGTCCTGCCGTATCCTCCGGCATGGGAACCTGCGGTCTCGTCGGCCAGATAGGTGTTTATACCGGCTGGCTCTCGGATATCGCCGCCGGGACAAAATCCACTATTACGCCGATGGACTGGATAGGTCTCATCCTCATCTGCTTTATCCTTCCCGCCGTCCTCAGCTGGGGCTTTGGTCAGTTTTTCCGCAAGATAGGCTGGATAAAAGAAAACGACCTGAAGCTGGATTAAATCAAATATCCCTTTTTACGGAGCTGCATTTCGATTTCGTCCAAAACGGATTCGGATGCAGCTTCTACTGTATGGAGATGTATCCCGTCTGAAATCGGAAACAGCGGTCCGGAGGTACTGCGGGCGAGCCTTGCACAAAAACTTTTTACATCTGCCACAGTCGCAAGACTTAAATCCGCTCTTATCTGTCCGTACACATCATGCTCCACAACCACGTCCAGCACCCTTCCGCCGCTTTCTACCATCGTAAGCAGCTCGTCCCCTATCTGTTCTGAGGAATGCTTCACCAGAAAACTTCTCCGGCAGCATTCCTGCGCCTGTCCGTACAGCACATATCCCTGTGCAGTGGCAAGCACAGGATATTCTGTGCGTAAAAGCGCCACATCCTGAACAATGATCTGTCTGCTTACCGAGAGCTGCTTTGCAAGCCTGCTTCCCGATACCGGCTCCTTTGCCCGTGTTAAAATCCTGATTATCTCTTCTCTTCTTTCCGTATTATTCATCTGATTCCTCTGCTCCTGCTACATTTTCCTTTCCGTTGCAATTCGCATAATCGTATTTTTTTTATCCGACAGGAAAACAATTTTCCAATCAAACAAAAAAACACAGCCCTTCCGCTGTGTCTGTTTCCTAATCCTTCTTCCTGTCCGGAACACTTTCATATCAGCAAAATGTAAGGTAAACAAGCCACCGGTAAACGCCGCTGACTGTCAGACAAATGACGCAGAATCGCATCATCCGTCCCTGCAATATCAAATTGCAAGATACTCCATTACATTTAATACAGACATAAGCCCTCCTTCTTGTTTTATAATTTTTATCCTAAACAAATTTCCTGCCGGTGTCAAGCGTTTTTCCAAACTGAAAAAGGGATGAACTGCAAATTTTGCATCTTTCCAAAACAGGATTTTTATTGACTCTGCCATGCGGCGACCTTATACTGAAGACAAGGTCCTCAGTCAATAAGTTCAAACACGGCGGAGACCAAAACGCTCAATAAAGGAGTACAGAGTTATGAAAAAGCTTGCTTATTGGATCACATTGGCAATATTTTTGATGATAGGATGTCCCTGGCTGACTGTCACATTTGCAGGTGTAAATGGAATGGCTGTCTGCCTTCTGCTATTTTTTGTAATAAATCCGCTTTTTTGTGTTTTGTGCGGCATATTTGCCGGAAAGCAGCTCAGGAGGACATGGCTGCTCCCCTTTATTACCGTAATACTGTTTGGAACAGGCGCAAGGATATTTTTTGAAATGGATGTACCTGCCATTTTATTGTATGGCGGATGTTATCTCCTCATTGGTATCATTACAATGTCTGTCAGGGCATTTATGTGTAAAAAAAGGTATAACACGAAAAACAGTGCACATTAGGCATTATACTGCAAAGTATTAAAACTTTAAGTGATGAATAATATATCCGAAATACAAATCGCATGATCAGCATTGATTACAGGATGGGGATTGGCATACTATTAGCTTTGTCCTGAATCATCATCAACATTATCATAAGAGGGCAAAATACATCATGTGCAAAACATACAGGTAACACCGCACTTACTTATTAATAACAGTTACAAGATAGATCTTCATTTGTGATAGTGTCAGCTTACTAAAATAAGTTATTAACATTCAAATCGGGGAGGCATTATATGGTAAATAATAGAAGGGTAAAGGAAATAATGTTTGCATTAGGTGCAGATTTGTGTGGTATAGCAAGTATAGATAGGTTTTCCGATGCGCCGAACGGCTATCATCCTTTAGATATATTTCCGACATGCAAATCCGTAATTTCATTTGCATGCAGATTTCCTGTGGGAACACTTATCTGCAAATCAGATGTTCCATATACAAAAGTAAGAAATTCTATTACGCCAAAAATGGATGCTATAGCTCTGGATTTTTGTATTGAAATGGAAAAAAATCAGATTGTATGTGTTCCTATTCCTGCGAATGAAAGCCAATGGGATGAAAATACCGGGAGATATCGTTCCATTGTTTCGCAAAAGCATATAGCCCAGGCCGCCGGATTGGGAACAATAGGAAGACATTCATTGCTCATAACGCCGGAATACGGAAGCATGGTCTGGTTAGGTGCAGTGCTATGTGAGCAGGAGTTTGAGCCTGACGAGATGAAAAAATCTGTCTGCAATGATTGCAATTTATGCGTTGATATCTGCCCTGTCAATGCTTTGAGAAATTCAGAAATAGATCAACAATCTTGCTGGGATTTTGCATTTGGAGATGATGAAGAAAAACAAATCTGGAAAATATCCTGCCATAAGTGCCGGGATATTTGTCCATATAACTTAGGGAGTCAAAATTCAATCGTGAGAAAACTAAGAGAATATCCTCTTTGATTTTTTACAGCTTTTATGGTTAAATTTACCCCAAAATGATATTATCAATAGTCTGTAAACTTTTTCCTGCTTATTTAAATTCACAAAAAAACCAGCCGGTTTCCCGGCTGGTTTTTATATCTCACACTCTGAAAAGGCTATTCCGCCTCAGCATGCGATTCTTATTTGTAGTTTACGATCTTACCGAAGTCAGCTTTCAGGGAAGCGCCGCCTACCAGACCGCCGTCGATGTCAGGCTGTGCAAACAGCTCTGCAGCGTTGCCTGCGTTTACGGAACCGCCGTACTGAATACGTACTGCCTCAGCGGTATCTGTATCGTACATCTCTGCGATGCACTCACGAATGCCCTTGCAAACCTCTTCTGCCTGCTCGGTAGTAGCGGTTTTGCCTGTGCCGATAGCCCAGATAGGCTCGTATGCGATAACAATACCCTTTACCTGTTCAGCGGTAACGCCAGCCAGGTCGGATTTGATCTGCAGACGAATCCAGTCCATAGTAACGCCCATCTCTCTCTGCTCCAGAGACTCGCCGCAGCAAAGAATCGGAACAAGACCTGCTTCCAGAGCCTTCTTCACTTTCTTGTTCAGAACGCAGTCGCACTCTTTGAAGTAGTCACGTCTCTCGGAATGACCGATGATAACGTACTTAACGCCTGCATCTACCAGCATCTCAGCGGAGATTTCGCCGGTGTAAGCGCCCTTATCCTCAAAGTACATGTTCTCTGCGCCTACTGCTACGTTAGTGCCTTTTACAGCCTCAACAACAGGGATGATGTCGATAGCGGGTACGCAGTAAACAACATCTACATCGTCAGATTTTACAACATCTTTTAAAGTGTTGCACAGTTCTACAGCCTGGCTGGGAGTCATGTTCATCTTCCAGTTGCCGGCTACGATTTTTCTTCTTGCCATTGGAATCACTCTCCTTGTTTAAATATAAAACTTGCTTTCCTTACGAGAAACTTCAGAATTCCTCAACAGAATTCTGAAGTAGCGCACTAAATAAGCTTTGCTTTCCTTACGGGAAACTTCTAAATTCCCTTCGGGAATTCAGAAGTAGCGCAGAAAATAAGCTTCGCTTTCCTTACGAGAAACTTCTAAATTCCTTTCAGGAATTCAGAAGTAGCGCAGAAAATAAGCTTCGCTTATTTTCTGCTTATTTGTCGTCAGCTGCTGCTACGCCGGGAAGCTCCTTACCCTCTAAGAATTCAAGGGAAGCGCCGCCGCCGGTGGAGATGTGGCTCATCTGAGCTGCGAAACCAAGCTGGTTTACTGCTGCTGCGGAATCGCCGCCGCCGATGATGGTGGTAGCGTCTGTCTCAGCCAGAGCCTTTGCAACTTCGATAGTGCCCTTTGCAAGCACAGGGTTCTCAAATACGCCCATAGGTCCGTTCCAAACAACGGTCTTAGCTGTCTTTGCAGCCTCAGCAAACAGGGCTGCGGACTTAGGACCGATATCCAGACCGATCTTGTCAGCAGGAATCTTGTCAGCGTCAACATACTCTACAGCGATTTCAGCATCGATGGGGTTCGGGAAGCTTTCAGCTACAGCAGCGTCAACAGGAAGCAGCAGCTTCTTGCCAAGCTTCTCAGCCTTCTCCATCATCTCTTTGCAGTAGTCAAGCTTCTCTTCATCAACCAGAGACTTACCGATTTCCAGACCCTGTGCCTTTAAGAAAGTAAATGCCATACCGCCGCCGATGATAAGAGTATCGCACTTCTCAAGCAGGTTGGAGATAACGTTTAACTTGTCTGCAACCTTAGCGCCGCCCAGGATAGCTACGAAAGGTCTAACAGGGTTCTCAACCGCATTGCCCAGGAAGTTTATCTCCTTCTGCATCAGGTAGCCAACAACGTTGGAGCCGCCCTTTTCTGTGATGAATTTGGTAACGCCTGCAACGGAAGCATGTGCTCTGTGAGAAGAACCGAATGCATCGCAAACGTAATCGTCTGCCAAATCAGCCAGCTCTTTGCTGAACTCTTCGCCATTCTTGGTCTCTTCTTTGCCGCGGAAACGGGTATTCTGCAGAAGAACAACGTCGCCGTCCTGCATGTTTGCAACTGCCTCTGTAGCAGCTTCGCCTGTCACGTTGTAATCAGCAACGAATTTTACTTCCTTACCCAGCTTCTCAGACAGTCTTACAGCTACGGGAGCCAGAGACTCGCCTTCGTTGGGGCCGTTTTTAACTTTGCCCAGATGAGAGCAAAGGATAACTCTGCCGCCGTCGTTGATCAGCTTCTCGATTGTAGGAAGCGCTGCAACGATACGGGTTTCGTCTGTGATAACGCCGTCTTTCAGCGGAACGTTGAAGTCACATCTTACCAGAACTCTTTTACCTTTTACGTTGATATCATCAACGGATTTTTTGTTTAAGCCCATGATAGGAACCTCCTGATTTGAAAATATATAAACGTATTATTTTATTCGGCAGGAAATAAACTTTCCTATCGAACAAAAAAGAGGTCCGGTCCTTATCAGACCGGACCTCCAATGGCCTATGTCTTTATGCGAAGCGTTCAGACAATTAAGCGTTCAGCAGTTTGCCGAAGTGCTTGATGGTGCGAACCATCTGGCTTGTGTAGGAGTTCTCGTTGTCGTACCAAGAAACAACCTGAACCTCAGCAAGGTCATCGCTGATAGGCAGAACCATGGTCTGTGTTGCATCGAACAGAGAACCAAACTTCATGCCAACGATATCGCTGGATACGATCTCGTCTGTGTTGTAGCCGAAGGACTCGTTAGCTGCAGCCTTCATAGCCTCGTTGATAGCTTCCTTTGTAGGGTTGCCCTTAACAACAGCTGTCAGGATGGTGGTAGAACCTGTAGGGGTAGGAACACGCTGAGCGGAACCGATCAGCTTGCCGTTCAGTTCAGGAATTACCAGACCGATAGCCTTTGCAGCACCTGTGCTGTTAGGAACGATATTAACTGCTGCTGCACGGGATCTTCTCAGATCGCCTTTTCTCTGAGGGCCGTCCAGAGTCATCTGGTCGCCTGTGTAAGCGTGAATGGTGCACATGATACCGGACTGGATCGGGAATGCATCGTTCAGAGCCTTAGCCATAGGTGCCAGGCAGTTGGTTGTGCAGGATGCAGCGGAGATGATGGTATCTTCGTTTGTCAGAGCCTCATGGTTTACGTTGTAAACGATGGTAGGCAGATCGTTGCCTGCGGGAGCAGAGATAACAACGTGCTTAGCGCCTGCATCGATGTGAGCCTGTGCTTTAGCCTTAGATGTGTAGAAGCCTGTGCACTCCAGAACTACATCTACGCCGATTTCGCCCCAAGGAAGCTCTGCAGCGTTAGCCTTTGCATAAATTTTGATCTCTTTGCCATCAACGATGATGGAATCCTCACCTGCTTCAACCTTATCAGCCAGTGCATATCTGCCCTGTGTAGAATCATATTTCAGTAAGTGAGCCAGCATCGCGGGAGATGTCAGGTCGTTGATTGCAACGATCTCAAATCCTTCTGCGCCAAACATCTGTCTGAAAGCCAGACGACCGATACGGCCAAAACCATTGATTGCTACTTTTACTGCCATTTTAGTTTCCTCCTAAAATTGTTTTAAAAATTCTTTCGCCATGCGGGGCTGTCCTAAAAAAGGGCAGAGTGCTTGACAAAATTTTATCAACACAGTTATTCTACCTAATTTGATGCAAAATATCAAGATGTAAAATCAAAATAATTGGAAAACATCGCCGAATTTGTGATATACTTGACGACAGGAATAAAAAAGTGCGGGCAGGCGGCGTCACTTTCTTTACGCACACACGCACAAACATGTTTTTTCAACTGTTTTACAACACAGAACACAGGAGGGTTTTCCCATGCCAATCAAGGCTGATTATCACCTTCACTCTTACTTTTCGGGAGATTCCCAGGCGCCCATGAAAGAAATGATACAGCGCGCGGTCTCCCTCGGTTTTACGGAAATGTGCTTCACAGAACATATGGACATCGGCTTTCCGATGTCCGAAGAGTATCCTGCCGGAATGTTCGAGGTCGATACCGAGCCTTATCTGTCTGAGCTTTTAAAATACCGTGAACATTTTTCCGACACCATCAAAGTCCGCTTCGGCATAGAGCTGGGGCTCCAGCCGGACCTCGCCCATCAGATAGAAGCGTACTCAAAAAGGTACGACTTCGACTTTATCATCGGCTCCACCCATATCGTACAGCACAGAGACCCCGGATTCCCTTCTTATTATGAGGGCATCTCCACAGAGGAAGGCTATCGGGCTTATTTTCAGGAGATACTCGACTCCGTCCGCGCCTTTGACAACTTCGATATCTACGGGCATATCGACTATGTGATACGCTACAGCAAGGAAAAGGATACCAACTATTGCTACGACCGGTATGCCGATATTTTTGATCGCATCATCGAAAGCCTTATCGAAAAGGGCAAAGGCATAGAGATAAATACCGGCGGGCTCGATAAGGGCTTAAAGGAACAGCATCCCTGCACCGAATTTCTGCGCCGCTACCGCAAAAAGGGCGGCGACATCATCACCGTCGGCTCTGATGCACACCGCCCTGCGGATATCGGCAGGCACTTTGACCGCGCGGCAGAGGCTTTAAAGGAATGCGGCTTTAACTATTACTGCACCTTTGAAAAGCGTCTGCCTGTCTACCACAAAATCTGACCCATAGGCGCTGATGTCACGAAAGGCTGCAGCGATATCAGCGTCTACAGCGCCACAAATTCCCGATATTGCTGCTGCAGGACGCTGTTGCTTTCACCGACTATTTCCAAAATCTTTACAGCTTCTCCATTCTGCCCCTGCCGCGCAAGCTTTGAGGACAGAGCCCTTTCCTCGGACTCCTCCCATTCGGTGCGGCAGCTTTTCAGTTTTTCCTCAAGCGCCATGGAAATCTCATACAGCTCCGGGTGCTCCGCCAGAAAATCCACATATTCCTGCTCTGAAACAGACATGCGCAGCGCTGCCATATACTGTTCTGCACACCTTTTATCGCGCAGAAGCTTCCATGCCCGCTCGTAAAAAGATGCCGCCTGCTCAAACAAAAACAGCTTCGCATATGCCGTCCCTACATTGTGACAAACCTTTCCCACAAGCTCCGGCTTTACTCCGGTCAGCCCCTCCAGAAGAGTTTCGTATTCCCGGACCGCAAGCATATATTTTCCATTTTCCAGAAAATAATCTCCCCGCGCCTTTGCCCGTTCCTCTGCACTGCTGTTCTCATTGAGCGATAACGCCTTTTTTACCTGCACCGCCTCCTCGGCGCTGCAATATCCTGTATAGGCGAACAGCCTTTCTGCAAACGCTGCGACCGGATCGCTTTCCTGCAGCGCGCTACGCAGGGAAAGCGCCAGATTTTTGAGCATACACTGCTGTCCTATCCACTCTATAAGAGGCTCTCCCAGCATTCCTCTCTCTAAAAGCCACGCATTTTCCCTGATAAAATAACACAGCTCCTCCACGTTCCAGACATGGACCCTCGCTTTTTCAAAAAAATACGGAAGCTCCGCATTCCTTCCAAGACAAAGATAAACCCGTCCCATCCTGCACTCCTGTTTCCGCTGTAAGCGTCAGGGCAGACATTGCCCGATGGCGGCTGTGCGCCAGAGCCCGCACTGCTTTACAGCTCGATATTTTCTTCCCAAAATTTATGGGTCGCCGGAAAAAATTCTCCGAACCCCAGGTCCTCCATACTGATACGCACCGTTGAAACATCCGTCATATCTGCTTTCAGGTGTATCCGCGTCGTCCTTGCCGGACGTTTTGGAATCCCCGAAAGCGTCACCAATACTTCCCGCACCGATTTTCCATCAAGCGGGGTGATACGCAGCGAAAAGCTTTCCTCATCCTCCAACAGAAATTCAGTCTCCGCCGAAACCTCATACCAGTTGACGCCCGCGTCCAACAGCGCCAGGTACCTGTCCTGCCCCTGAACTGTCACCGGTATCCCTACGTTGGCTTTTAACATATCCTTCCCCAGAAAGGCATATCCATCGGAAATTCCTCCCGGCACAAGACGCTGACGCGCTGCATAGCACGCTCCCTTGCTGTAAAGGTTGCTTCCCAAAAATACGCGTCTGTCCTGACACAAAAACTGCAGCGAGCCCTGATACCACTCGCCGTCAAATCCGTCGCCTATCAGATAAACGCAGCTTACGTTTCTTCCTTCAAGTACCTCCCCGACAGCAGCCTGAAACCTGCGGTCAAGAAATATCTTTTCATTCTCCTCTGATTCCTTCTCCCGGCTCAAAGGGCGTACCTCGGGCCAATCCTTTTCTTCTACAAAACAAGCCACCGGTGTCGTTTTTTTATTTGCCATAAATATAAGCGTCCTTAAATGGCTTCCTGTGAAATCGCACAAAAGCACATCCCTGCGCCACAGCTCCTCCGGTTGGCTGATATTATAGTAAAAAAAGCTCTCCGCCCTGCCTATCACATAAATCTGCGCCTTCGGTAATCCCAAAAGCTTTGCTGCTTCTCCGAGCGCTTCTAAAATCTGCGGCGTCACCTGCTCAACAGAGAACACGAGCGCATCCATCCTTTCCGCCCGCACCGACGGCGCCAGCAGGGACAATACCCGCTTTAAGAACAAAGACAACAGTCCGACCGCCTCAAAGCGTTCCTCACCGACCTCGATATCCTGCCGTCGCACCGCATGCTCCAAAAGTCCGGAAACCAGAAGCGCCTCTCCATTTTCTGACGCCTCCAGCGCCTTTTCCCCAAACAGCCACACATCCCTCTCGGCACACCGCGCAAGGACAGCCGGAATCCGATATTGCTCCTCATCCGCCCGGCAGCTCACAGTTTCCGGCTGTCTGCCCGGCAGACAATAGCTGAGCAGGACACCTCCATCTGTCAGATCGAGCCCCGCTGCAGTCACATCCTCGCCTTTTTTCCCTTCGCCACGATGTTTTTCCCTGTAATCCAGAAACATCCCATCAACTCCTTACTCCAAAATGCCAAACAGCCTCTCCGCACAAAAAGACTGATACAGGTAACGCACAAGCCCTTCTGATGCCTCCCGGGCATTCCGGGAAAGCTTCGCCTGCGCAACGCTGCAAAGCTGCCCGTATCTGCTGTCCTGCGCGGATGCCGGACACCCCTCGGCCTTTAACAGACCGCTTTCCAGAATGGTCCCGGGCTCATCTGCCGCCGTCACGAAATACTGCAGATTTTCCCCCGGAAACAGGATAAATGCAGCCGTATAAATACAGCCGCCCGCGCACAAAAATTCCCTTGTCTCGTAATCTCCTGCTGGCGTCTGCTCCGATACCGTACGCCAATGAAGCAGCGGACGCTTTCCTTCTTTTCCATAATAAACCACAAAGGTCTTATCCTGAAGAAGCCCCGCCTGTGCAGTCAGATCGCCCAGTTCTTTTAAAACCGGCACAATGCAGTTTCCGGCAAACAGCTGCTCTGCTGTCTCACGCAGAAGCCCTCTGTCCTTTTCCGAAAAAAGCTGACGGTTTTTCGCATAATATTCCAGAACCGCAATTCGGCACAGCTCACTGACCGGCTCCTTTTGCCCCAGCTGCTTCAAAATAGCATGTATCGCAGCGGTATGAACGGGCATATGCTCCACCACGCCGCTGTAGGCGCAACGATGCAAAAATGCCAGAAGGAGCTGTCCATGCCCGCCCCCCTTCATGTACTGGCGCAGGATATCCATCCGCTCCGTCACGTCTATCCCCGCAAAAAGCATCTGTCCCATCATGCGCCTGCAAAGCTGCCAGGTATCCACGCCAAATCCTTCCGCCTCGCGCTTTATTACTTCCAGCTCCGCAATGCTCCCTTCATACCAGTCCGTCAGCTCCTGCAAAATACGCGCGTCATATTTTCCTCCCAGCGCCGCCTGCGCACACAAAGCCGTCATCCGCTTCTGCCCGGAAAAAAGTCCCTGCTCTAAAAGTCCCGTCCCCAACCGCAGCAAAATCCCCGGTTCCAGACGAGACAGCTCCTCTCCTTCCAGCCATTGATATGCCTTTTCATAAAAACCCTGCATCACCAGCATGCCGGTCACGCTCAAACATTCCTCAGAGCTGACCTGTTCTTTTTCCAGATTTCTCAAAAAGCTGCGAAGCTGTTTTTCTCTGCCTGCTTTTTGCAGATATGCTGCCAGCCTGCCCCTTACTTTACGGGCATAATATTCTTCCAGACGAGGTTCTCCTGCAAGCGCTTCATAGCAGCTTTCGTTTTCTGCGCATATCTCCCCCTGTCCTTCCGCAACAGAAAGGCGGAACACAAGGCTGTCCTTCCCCCATTCCAGAAGCTCCTGCTCATTCCATACCGCAAGGATCTCCTTTTTTTCAAAAAGAGGGGTTAACTGCGCCTTTTCGTTTACCACGCAGCGATTCTGTTCTTCATCCTCCGTGAGTAAAAGCATCTCTCCGCCATATCTGCTGATACACGCCCTTCCCTTCTGGAGAAGCCATACTTCCTCACCCTTTATCTGCCTGTGCAGAACCACCAGTTTTTTGCCCCGGCGGGCATTCTCCTGCTCCGGCACAAAAATCTCTTCACTCCCAAAGAGCTCTGCCAGCATGGCTCCCTGCGCTGCTTCCACCCTCCCGCTCTGCAGATTACGACGGTACAGCCATGCCAAATCCCTGTTTACTCTTCCTTTGTAAAGACAATCCTCCAAAAATCTGTCTATCTGCGGCTTGTATGTGATATAAAGCTCTGTATCCTCATCCCTGCGCTCATCCACGCAGGCATACAAATACGCCGCGTATTCCCAGTCAAGATTGCTCTGGTAGGCAAAATACAAAAGAACGCTTTTGGGAAGCTCTCTCCGCTCCGACAGATCCATTGTCATCAGATAATATTCATAAAGCCTCGTCACACGCAGCCGGTTTTCCACACCCCGTTCATACCACACATGATATGCTTTTTCGCGCACGCCCCCTTTTATCAAAAGAGTACATATCGCCCACAGAATATCCGTATTCCTGTCTTTTTCCCAGATAAGGCGCAGTATTTCAAACAGCGTCCGATCAAAATATTTCTCGCGTCCGGCGAGCTCTGCCAGCTGCCCTTCCAGATTCTCAGAAACTATCCCCCGCCTTGCGCCGTAGGCCAATATCTGCTTCACAACGCCGTCAAATCCCGTCAAAAGAGCCGGTTCCGCATTTAAAAGCTGCATTGCTTCCAGATACATCACCGGACTTTTACAGCCCTTTTCAAACTGCTCCATCAAAAACTGCCACTTCCGGGACGCGCTGTGATTTAAGTTCCGGGACAAAAACAGCAACAGCCACGCTATCCGCCATTCCCGGGGATGCTGTGCAAATACTTCTTCAACCTTTGCGCATACCCTGCGCGTATATGTTTCATCTTTTTTATAGAGGGAAACAAGATACAGATAATAACATCCCGTCACGACGTCTGCTTCTTCTACAAAAGGCTTTGCCTGCTTTAAGACCCATCCTGCCTCCTCATTTTTTTGCTGTGTCAAAAGAAGCTGAGCAAAAAAAAGTTTAGATACAGCGCGTTGTCTGTCGCAGTGGGCCATCCGTTCCACGCATTCCTGTGTTTTTGCCTGCCAGGATGCCGCATCCGTCTTTTTCATCCGAAACTGCTGATACAACGTTACAAGTTTTAAGATACATGCCTTAAACTCCCGATCTCTCCGATCCTTTATCTTACGCTGCATCGTGCTGCGCCGTGCCTCCACCTCGACCGCAAAGCTGCCGCCCTTCCAGGAAAAGCATACCCTCCCGAAATTATTTCCGTCATGCATCCTTTCTTCATTCAAAAAAACCGGAATGCGGCACAAATTTCCCAGAAAATCATCCTCGCCTATCCTGCTTTTTTCCAGCGTTAAAAAATCGCCCTGTGCCTCTACGGTCAGATGCACCGGCCCCCATCCGTTTTTTAGTACCTGTATCTCCTCGCTCATTGTCTCCCGGATTTCAGGAATCTGTATCCGGCTTCTTACCGCAGAAAAACCGACAGGCTGCTTTTTGCCGAGCGCCGCCAGAAATTCCTCCACATTCGCTTCATTTCCAAAACTCACGGACAAACCTCTGTAGAGCAGGGCCGTTTCTTCCTCCCCCGCACACAGCCGCGCAAAGTTCTTCGTATAAAAGAGCTTTACCGCCTCCTGCCAGTTATTGCGGGCAAGTCCTGCAAATTCCGTCATGTCCCGTATCTCGCCCTGAGAGGAAATGACCGCCTCCTCCCGCACGATGACCTGCCATGGAACTTCATATTCCCCATAATTTGACAGCACAAAAAAACGCCCGCTGCGGCTCTCCCCCGGCTCCATACCGGAAGCATCGAACCGATAGACTATCTGCTCCTGCATCCCGTTAAACCGTGGAGACGGACACGTCATCCTCTCATCTCCTGTAGAAATAATCCCGACAGCCGGCTGCTCTGCCCCCGCTGCTGCCGCAAAGCTCCCCTCTGCAACCTGACCCGGACGCACAAAAAGCTCCGCCTGCTTCACCGAAAAATATAACTTTCCCTCTATCCTGCGATAACCCTCTGCCAAAATCTGTTCTTCCAGTTTCCTCACAGCGCGGAACTCTCCTTTCTCGTGCCACAAACGGCAGGCGTTTGAGGCTACAGTGAACAAGTAATACCATTTTGTTACTGTTCACCGGCAAGCCAGTAAGCAGTAACTTTCGCGGGCCCATTTAAAGTTTTTGCTGCGCAAAAGAGGCCCGCTCACTCCCGAATCACGTTCTTACGCCTCAAACGACGGGCGTTTGAGGCTGCAGCGAACAAGTAATATCATTTTACCCTATTTCACTTTATCGCGCAAGATGGCTTGACAGCATCAGCTTCTTGTAGTATTGTTGTATTAACTCAATAGTACAAATATATTGCCGCATCTGCGGAAGAAAGGAGAACGCTATGGCATGGGAACTGGACTCTGACCGTCCCATCTACGCCCAGCTCGTAGAACGTTTAAAGCTTGAAATCGTTTCAGGCCTTTATCCTCCGGGCGCAAGGCTTCCAAGCGTCCGGGAGCTCGCCGCTACAGCCGGGGTCAACCCAAATACGATGCAGAAGGCTTTTTCCGAACTGGAACGTACCGGGCTCATCATCACACAGCGCACCAGCGGAAGGATCGTCACGGAGGACAGACAGATGATACTCGATACGCGCATGGAGCTTGCCGAGGAGCAGCTCGTCCTGTTTTTAACAAAAATGCAGAGCCTCGGCTTTCAAAAAGACGATATCATACGGCTTTTATCCGAAAAAAAGGAGGAGGAACATCATGAATGAACTTTCTGCCGACAGCCTCGTGTCCGTCCGCGGGCTCACCAAACGATACGGTAAGAAGACGGCACTCGACCATCTGGACTTAGACATTCCTGCCGGGCGCATCATCGGCCTGTTAGGCCCCAACGGCAGTGGGAAATCCACGCTCATCAAGCTCTTATGCGGGCTCTTGGTACCTTCCTCCGGACAGATACGGATTGCGGGGAATGCTCCCGGCATCGCCACCAAGGCCTGCGTCTCCTACCTGCCGGAGCGCACTTATCTGCCCGACACTATCCGCATCCGGGAGCTGGTTTCCTTTTTTGCGGATTTTTATGAAGATTTTGACCGCCAGAAGGCGCTCGATATGCTGGATGTGCTCAGGCTTTCCCCGGACAGCCCTTTAAAGACACTTTCTAAGGGCTCCCGCGAGAAGGTCCAGCTCATCATGGTCATGAGCCGACGTGCAAAGCTCTATATTTTGGACGAGCCTATCGCCGGCGTTGATCCTGCCGCAAGAGATTTCATTTTAAAGACCATCATCCGGGATTATCAGGAGGACGCATCCATACTCATTTCCACGCATCTTATCTCCGATATCGAGCCTATACTTGACGACGTTATCTTTTTAAAAGAAGGCAGGCTCCTGCTGTCTTCCAGTGTAGAAGATATCCGCGACGCCGAACACAGGTCGGTGGACGCATATTTCCGGGAGGTGTTCTCATGTTAAACAAACTTATCCGTCATGAATGGAAAAATACATGGAAGATTCCCTGCATCATCTTCGGCGTTTTTCTCGCGCTCTCTGCGGCATGCTTTTCCTATTTCGGGCTCCGTCCGAACGCTCCTGAAGGTGTCGAGATCAACATGGGGGAAATGCTTATCTTCATCGGCTATATGCTGGCCATCAGCGCATTTTCCATTTTCATCCAGATTTATTTTGCAATACGCTTTTACAAAAACCTGTATACCGACGAAGGCTATCTGATGCACACGCTCCCGGTAAAACCCTGGATGCTCATCGCATCCAAAACAGTCGTGGCAACGTTCTGGTATTATCTTACCTCTATCCTTACCACGGCTCTGTGCTTCCCGGTCATTTTCCTTTCTCTCCCGAAAATGGTCTATCTTTCTCCGGAAGCCCTTGAACAATACCATCGTTTCGTTTCCCATATTCCCGGCATGATGCTGGAAGAACCGCTGAAGGTCTTTTTCGTAGCAGTCCCCTTCTCCCTGCTCTCCAGCGCTTTTTCCGTTTTGCTCATCTACGCCGCGGCTTCTTTAGGACAGCTGTTTTCGCGTCACAGGGTACTTGCGTCCATCATGTGCTACTTCGGTTTGAACGCCCTTGTTTCAGCCGTTTCCATGCTCGTCATGCTCCCTTCGATGGGAGGCCTTGTCATCACGCATGCCGATGACCTGACACAAAACCCTGCCGCTCTCTTCCCGCCCGCCATGTGGACTGCCTTTGGCTCAGCCCTTGTCGTTTCCATCATCTGCGGCGCGGCATCCTTTTTCCTGAGCGATTATATCATGCGTCACAGTCTGAATCTGGATTAGAGCCGGCACATACGCTGTTTTCTCAAACATACGAACACACTTTTTAATATCTCCCGCATATACTGGTATCACAGATGCCGCCAGCGCTTTTCTTTCCGGCGGCAAAATCCAGACTGCGGGAGGTTTTTTATGTCCGTTCCTTTTTACGCCGCCCAGAACGGCTCTCTTTCCTATACCGGTTCGCTGCAGGTAAACGTCACTTCTTCTGTCGGCTTTATTCCCATTCCTGATGCTTCCATCACAATTTCTGACAGCAGTATGCCGGAACAGACGCTCGAACAGCTCATGACCGATGAATCCGGACAGACTGTCCCGGTTTCTCTTCCTGCACCTGACCCGGAATATTCGCAGGAGCCCGACCGTCCCCGTCCCTATACGGATTACACCATCGAGGTAGAAGCGCCCGGCTATGAACCCGTGCGCGTGACAGGTTCCGAACTTTTACCCAACGAGCTGAGCATCCAGCCCATCTCTCTGAATCCCATTGAGGTTTCAGACGACCGTCCCGAGGAGGATATCGATATTCCCGACCATACCCTGTACGGAGAGTATCCGCCCAAAATACCGGAGGCAGAGATAAAGACCGATCCCGAGACCGGTGAAATCGTTTTAAGCCGCGTTGTCATCCCTGAATACCTCGTCGTCCATGACGGCGTCCCCGATGATACGTCCGCCCCCAATTATTATGTTCGCTATAAGGACTACATCAAAAACGTGGCTTCCTCTGAAATCTATGCGACCTGGCCGGAAAGTTCCATTTACGCAAACATCCTTGCGATACAGTCCTTTACGTTAAACCGGGTGTATACGGAATGGTACCGCGCCAAAGGATATCCCTTTACCATTACCTCTTCTACCGCCTATGACCAGAAATTCATTTATGGGCGCAATATTTACAGCAATATCAGCCGTCTTGTGGATTCTATCTTTGCAAATTACCTGTCCCGTCCCGGCGTCCGGCAGCCTATTTTTACAAGCTACTGCGACGGCGACCGAGTCACCTGTCAGGGGCTTTCCCAGTGGGGATCAAAATATCTCGGTGATCAGGGCTATTCCGCCATTGATATCATCCGCTACTACTATGGAAACGATATGTATATCAATTCTGCCTCTGCCATCAGCGGAGTCCCCTCTTCATGGCCCGGCTATGACCTTGGTATCGGCGCCTCCGGCGGAAAGGTCCGGCAGATGCAGGAACAGTTAAACCGTATTGCCCGGAATTACCCGGCCATACCGCGCATTACCCCCGACGGCATCTTCGGCCAGCGCACTTCGCAAGCCGTAAAAACCTTCCAGCGGATATTCGGATTAAATCCCACCGGGGTCGTGGATTATCCCACATGGTATCAGATTTCCAATATTTATGTGGCTGTATCCCGTATTGCTGAGCCGGGAACATAAGCCCTGTATGAAAAATTTTATATATCGTTTAGAAAAGGACGCAGTTGACATGCTGGCTGGTTATCTGTATAATTTCTCTCCGCTTTGTCTTTGACAATTATCTTCGAGCGTAAAGGAGAGATTTTTATGAACATTTATGATGAACTGCAGCTCAATCAGGCAGGTTCAAAGCAGCTTATCAAAAAAGCGCAGAGCCGGAAGGATAAGCTGCGCCATCTGCTTATCTACCTGTTCAAGATTTTTATCACCGTAGCCTTCTGTATGGTCTTTGTCATGGCGTACGGTGCAATTTTTCAAAATGACAACAGTATCGTAGGCGTTGTCGTCCTGCTCTGTCTTCTTGTTTTCCGGCAGGCTGACCTTGGCATAGACGCGAAACATTCTCTGCTGTCGCTTTCCGTTATCTTCGGCATTCTCGCATTTGCCCCGAAAGCCGCAAATATGGCAGGACCTGCCCTTTCCTTTTTCATCCATCTGGGAAGCATTTTTGCCCTCATGTTCCTGGGCTGTCACAATGTCGTCATGTTCAATCATGCGACCCTTGTGCTGTCCTATCTGCTACTGTTTGGCTATGATGTTTCCGGGACTGCCTACCTGTACCGGCTGGCAGGGCTTTTATCCGGTCTGGTTCTGACCTCGGCAGTTTTTTACCGCAATCACAAAAACCGGCCTTATAAAAGGAACATGCAGCATCTGTTTGAAGAATTTGACCTGACCTCTTCCCGGACTCGCTGGTATCTGACTCTGACCTTCGGAGTTTCCACACTGCTTTTTGTATCCCGCATCTTCGGCCTTCCCCGTCCCATGTGGGCAGGTATCGCCGCGATGTCGGTACTCGCCCCCTTCCGTCAGGACCAGAAAGCAAGGGCATTTGCCCGGATTCCCGGCAATCTGGCGGGCGGCGCGCTGTTTTTCCTTATCTACTCTGTCATGCCCGTTTCCCTGCATCCATTCATCGGGCTTTTGGGCGGCGTCGGAGTCGGATTATCCGCAACCTATGGCTGGCAGTCTGTCTTTAACTCCCTTGGAGCCATCTATGTGGCGACAGAGCTTCTGACGCTTCCCGGCGCTATCTTCTTCCGTATTTTCAACAATGTTCTGGGCGCCGTCTACGCCCTCGCTTTTGCGTGGTTCTTTGAAAAAGCGCTGGAAAAGATAGCTGACCGGGCTTCTTCCCAGACCGCTGTAAAATAAATCCATTACAATCATGCAAAAAGCTCCCCTCCGCAGTATAAATACGCGTCGGGGAGCTTTTTATGCGATAAGAACCTCTGTTATTTTGTTAAAAGCATCATGATGTCATTGGAGCGTGTCACAAATTTGGTCATCGCCTCGGGAGACAGCGGAGCATTCTGGAGCTTTGCCAGATCATAGAGCTGCTCGCATATCATCTTTGTGTTGTCATCCTCTTCATGCTCTGTAATGTAGCCTACGAGCGGATGGCTCGCATTCAGCACAAGCGTCTCGCCCTCTGCGCCGAACATATCCATACCGCCGCCGTACATCTTCATCATATCCTGCATTCTGCGGGTTTCCTCTGAGACTGTCAGGACGGAGGATACTTTTTTATTTTTCAGTTTCTCTATCTTTACTTTTATCTTGTCATTTTTCAGTGCCTTCTGAACGAGCTTTTCCACCTTCTCCGCCTGAGCGTTCATCTCTTCCTGCGCCTTCTTGCTCGTCTTTGCCTTGAACGCCTCGGTCAGGTCCGCATCAATGCGTGCAAAGTGGATGCCTTCATTTTTAGCCTCCAGCTGAGAGATGAAGGGCTGGTCGATACGCTCTGTCAGCATCACCGCATCCATCTTCGCAGATTTGAACATGTTGATGTACTGGCTCTGCTGATTTTCATCGGTCACATAATATATCGTCTTTTCCTTCTTTTCTTCTTCGGAATCCTCGCCGTCTTCCGCCTTGTCCTCTACAACCTCAGCTTCCACCTTTTCGCCGTTTTCATCCACAGCAGACTCGGAAACTTCGTCAGGATCGCTCTTGCCTACTTCCAGGCACTCGGGCAGTGTCATATATTTGCCGTCCAGATTCTTAAAGAGGATATAATCCGTCATCTTCTCGCAGAACTTCTCGTCCTTTAAGCAGCCGAACTTGATAAACGGAGCGATATCGTCCCAATACTTCTCGTACTCTTCCTTATCGGTCTTGCACATGCCGGACAGCTTATCCGCCACCTTCTTCGTGATATAATCGGAAATCTTCTTCACGAAACCATCGTTCTGCAGCGCGCTTCTGGAAACATTAAGCGGCAGGTCCGGACAATCTATCACACCCTTTAACAGCAGCAAAAATTCCGGAATAACTTCCTTGATATTGTCCGCTACGAACACCTGATTGTTATACAGCTTTATCTGGCCTTCGATGGACTCATATTCCATATTGATCTTCGGGAAATACAGGATACCTTTTAAGTTGAACGGATAATCCATATTCAGATGTATCCAGAACAGCGGCTCCTTATAATCCATAAATACTTTGCGGTAAAAGTCAACGTAATCCTCTTTTGAGCACTCGCTGGGATTTTTCATCCACAAAGGATGAGTATCGTTTATCAGCTCAGGACGTTTTACTATCTTTACCTTGTCCGGATCTTCTTCTTTCTCTTTCTTAATCTCTTCCACAACCTGGTCAGTATCCAGCTTCTCGCTCAACAGAATCGTCTCTGTATCTGTTGTATTCGCTCTGGAAAGATAGATTTCAACCGGCATGAAGGAACAGTATTTCTTTACGACCTCTCTGGCCTTGTATTCATTGCAGAACTGCAGGCAGTCCTCATTTAAAAACAGCGTAATGCAGGTGCCGACCTGATCCCATTCTCCGTCCTTCATATCGAATTCCGTACCGCCGTCGCACTCCCAGTGAACCGGCTTTGCATCCTTCTGCCAGGAAAGCGTATCGATATGTACTTCATCCGCGACCATGAACGCAGAATAAAAGCCCAGACCAAAGTGTCCGATTATCTGGTCATCGTTCGTCTTGTCCTTGTACTTTGCGATGAAATCGGTCGCGCCGGAAAACGCTATCTGATTGATGTACTCTTCTACCTCGTCAGCCGTCATGCCGACGCCGTTATCGATGAATCTTATTGTCTTTTCATCAGGGTCAACGATTACCTGTACCTTTGCCTGATAGCCTTCAGGCAGCTCGTATTCGCCCATCATATCCAGCTTTTTCAGCTTGGTGATAGCATCGCAGCCGTTAGATATCAGCTCTCTGTAAAAAATGTCGTGGTCAGAATACAGCCACTTCTTGATTATCGGAAAAATGTTTTCGCTGTTGATTGATAATGCTCCATGCTTATTTGCCATGAAAATCACGATCCTTTCTTTCTGTACATATGCCTGACCAATCAGGCTTTATCCTCAGTTTAGTCCCAGACTTCCAAAAAGTCAACAGAAAATTAGCACTCGTTTAAAACGAGTGCTAATAATCATCCTCAAGCCCGCATACTTACTGGCTTTCCGGTATTTATAAACTTTTTATGAACTGTTTACTGCTCTACCTGAAAATACGTATTATATACTTCAAAAAATGCGGATGTCGTCACATTTTCCTTGTGTATCATCGTCACGCTGTCCCACAGCTCCTCGTTCAGCTGACGTACGAGCGTCCCTTCAAACGTCTTATATTCGCTGTCGAACGCCTCACTTCGGCGCTGCTGGAGTATCTTTTCCTTATTTGCCTGCGTCTGCGCCTCGTCGAAGGTGCTGATACATTTCAGGACATAAAAGCTGCCTCCTTCTTCCACAACACCGCTGATCTCATCCTTTCCAAGATCGAATGCCGCTGCCTCGAGCGCCTCGCCTACCTCCCCTTTTCCAAAGGATATCGTCACAAAAGGATCTTCACTGTTTGCCTGTGCCAGCGCTTCAAAATCCGTTCCCTCTTCTTTCGCAATCCGACACAGCTCCTGTGCCTTTGTGCGGTCGCTGACCCGTATCGCCTCCACTGTGATAGTGCGGGCTTCGTCGTCGCTTATCTCGGGGTTTACATTTTCAACGATCTGCCGGTAGACCTTTGATGCAAGCGCATATTCCCCGTACATCTTCGCAAGCAGCTCCTCCGTTACATTCAGGGAAGAAATCTCCGTCTCACTCAGTGAAGAAAAATACTCCTTTGCCGCCGCTGCCGCGCGCTCCTGTTCCTTTTCATCCAGTTTAAGTTCTTTTTGCTTTGCCAAAAGGTTCATAACCTTTATCTGCGCCAGCTCCGTCAGAACCTGCTGCTTCGCCTCCTGCTCCAGCGACTTTCCGTTTTCCCTGGCCGCCCATATCTCACTTCCGTAAACGGCCTCATACTGATTCTGGAGGTTTGTCAGATAGACCATGGCTTCCGGAAGTGTGCAGGATGCCCCTTCAATGCGGAATACCTCGTTCTTTTTCAGTCCTGCTGTCAATACAACCTTCGTGCCTTCTCCGCACCCCGCCAAAAAAGATACCGCCATTACTGCCGCACACAGAAATGCCGCCATTTTTGCCGCTGCTTTTCCAAATCCTTTTTTTCTTCCTGCTTTTTTAATCATAATACCTCTTCATTTAATATGATTCAGGCCACGCCCACACCCTTTTCAATCGTGCGCAGCTCTTTATTACTCGTTTCATTCTTTCTTGCCCCATATAAATTTTTATTCAGAAACTGCATTTTGCATTTCCTCATCGCCTGCCGGGCACAGCCGCCCTTTATTATATCATTTCCGCCCAAAATGTCAATTTCACAGTCCTTGTCTCCGCCCGCAGTAATATCGTGCTTTTGCCTTGACATTCCCTCTTTCCGGTCGTATTCTTTTAGTACTTTAATCTAGTCACACAAAGTCAGCACCCGAAAGGAGTCCCCCCGTGAAAACCGCCTCACAGCATCTTTTCAGCAATAAGGATTTACGAAAGCTTCTAATCCCTGTCATGATGGAACAGCTGCTCTCCTCTCTGATGGGCACAATCGATACTATGATGGTCAGCAATGTAGGCTCTGCAGCCATTTCTGCCGTCTCTCTGGTAGATTCCATCAATATTTTAGTCATCCAGGCATTATCTGCCCTCGCTGCCGGAGGCGCGATCCTCTGTTCTCAATATCTGGGCAGTAAAAATGAGGAAGAAGCAAACCGCTCCGCCGGCCAGGTAATTCTTGTCATGACCATACTTTCTACTGTCCTGGCTGTCATCTGCCTTCTTCTTCGCGATCCTATGCTGCGTCTTATTTTTGGCAAGGTTGATCCGGATGTTATGAATAACTCCCGCACTTATTTTCTGTTCACCCTGCTGTCCTTCCCATTCATAGGGCTTTATGATGCAGGGGCCTCCATTTTCCGGGCAGAAAACAACACGCGGACTCCCATGATCATTTCTGTCATTTCCAATGTGATGAACATCGCCGGAAACGCAATCCTTATATTCGGCTTTGATCTGGGTGTCGCCGGTGCCGCGATTTCTACGCTGATTTCCCGCGTCTTCTGCGCCGTTGTCGTTCTCTGGCAGCTCAGAAGTCCCTTACAGCCCATCAGTGTGCGCCATTATGCGAACATACGCCCTGATTTTTCTCTTATCAAACGTGTGCTTTTGATCGGCATCCCATCCGGAATCGAAAACAGTATGTTTCAGTTTGGTAAACTGGCGATCCAATCCACAGTTTCCACCCTCGGAACAGCCGCAATCGCCGCACAGGCAATGACAAATATTCTGGAGGCTCTAAACGGTGTCGCAGCCATGGGGGTCGGAATCGGTCTGATGACGGTTGTCGGACAATGTATCGGAGCAGGCCGGAAGGACGAGGCGATTTACTATATCAAAAAACTGTCCTGGCTTGCAGAAATCGTCATCATCATCTGCTGTCTTACCGTTCTTGCTCTCACAAAGCCGATCACCGTTATCGGCGGCATGGAACCGGAAAGTGCGCGACTCTGCTTCCAGATGGTCGTTTTCATCACGATCACAAAACCCATCTCATGGGTTCTTTCCTTTATTCCTGCCTATGGGATGAGAGCCGCCGGAGATGTAAAATTTTCCATGATCACCTCCTGCCTGAGTATGTGGCTGTGCCGTGTAAGTCTCTGCGTTTTCTTATGCCGTGTCCTCGGCTTTGGTCCGATCGCAGTCTGGATCGGCATGTTTGCGGACTGGTCTGTACGCGCCGTCGTCTTTTCCTGGCGCTTCCATTCCCGCAAATGGCTGAACCACAATATAATCAGCAATCCGTAACACTTGATTCCATATATAGCAAAACTGATATCCTTCCTATACGAACTTTACCAATACTTCCTCACCCCGCAAGCTGTCCGACCCAGTATATCACCCCCAGCACCCAGCTGGTAAAAATCCCGTACAAAATCACCGGTCCTGCGATTGTGAATATTTTACATCCCACGCCAAATACCTGCCCTTCTTTTTTAAACTCAATCGCCGGAGCTGCCACCGAGTTTGCAAAACCGGTAATTGGCACGAGAGCCCCTGCACCGCCCCATTTTACTATGGACGGGTAAATATTAAGCCCCGTCAGAATTACGCTGATCAATACAAGCAAAAGAGAGCACAGGCTTCCCGCAGCATCCTTTTCCATTCCCATCGCAGCCGCCCGATTCAAAATCACCTGTCCGATCGTACAGATTGCTCCTCCCGTCAGAAATGCCCGCAGCAGCTGCTTTATCAAACTGTGCGCCGGCGTCACCTGCTTTACATACTCCCGATACTCTTTTTGAACATTTTCTTCCATTTTCCAATCCCTTCCTATAGATTATGATTTTCTTTTCCGTCCCTCTTGTACGCAAAAACACTCCTCTGACAGTCGCTGTCAGTCCTCATCCGCCCTTAAAAATCCGGCAGCCAAAATACAGCAGGCTTCCCGTCAGCTTTCCCAGCGCGACTGCCAGCACCATCAATCCCAGACCGCGACGATAACCTATCCTTCTTGTCAATATCGGGATAGAATCCAGCATCTCCGCCACCGCCAGCGCCAAACAGCCTACAAATACGCCTGCAAACAGCCCGAGCAAAATATATAAAACACCGACCGCACTCCCCCGGACGCCTTCTCCAAAAGCTCTGCCAAGCCACCTTCCGGCAAGCCAGAATCCCTTCCGTGATATTTCCGGATAAACGCTCCAGAAGCATCCCGTCAACGTTCCCAAAACAATCATTTCTTCATATAAAAATATTTTTTCGCCGGTATGTGTCTTTCCCGCAAACCTCGGTACAAGTCCCACAGAAAGCAGTACCGTAAACACCCCAGCCGAGACGAGTATCCCCGCTCCCAGCCCTGCAATGCATACAATTGTCTGCCGCCACAATCCAATGTCCGCCATATTTTTCAGCCTTTCCTGATATGTTCTTCTGCCCTTACCGGATATAGCCCTTTTTCTTCTCTCAGTATGCACCATGCCGCTTCCGATTATGCATGTGACAATTCCGCAAAAAATTTGACAAACTTTCTTCCCCACGTTATGATAACCCTTGCTTCTGCGCATAATTATCATAAAAAGATACGCATCATTATATTGTTTGTAGTGTTTGATATAGGAATGAATAATATGGATTTGATCCGAAAAAAATTTTTGCAGATTTCATCTTCACGCCCCGGATGCCTTATCCTCATCGCGTTGTCCTTTGCCCCGGCACTGGCGGTCATGGGGCTCATCTACTTCTTTTCAAGCCAGAACGCCGCCCTGTCCAGTGAACTGAGCTATCCGATCACGGAAGAGCTCGTACATGCCTTGGACAGACTCTTTTCACTGGAGCTGTCCGAAGCGGAGCTTATCGCCGCCTCCGGCATCTATCATTCGTTCGTGCGCAAGCTGGCTCATATGACGGAATATGCCGCCCTCGCTGTCACACTCTTCCTGCCGTTCCGGCTCTGGCATATCCCATGTCCGCGCATCAGCGCATGGTGTTTCTGCCTTGTCTATGCGGCGCTGGATGAATTCCATCAGCGCTTCTCTTTCGGCAGGAGTCCGTCTTTTGGAGATGTGTTCATCGACGTCTCCGGCGCGATCATCGGACTGCTGCTTGTCTCCGCCGTACTTGCTTTGTTAAAAAAACGGCAGCCACGAATCTCTTCGTAAGCTGCCGCTTTTTTTAATCCTTTATTCCCAGACCGCCGTCAGGACATGCTCTCCGGTCATCGTCACGACCGTATCCGCCGTAATCTTTTCACCGCTGTAATACCAGCCGGCAAATTCAGCTCCCTCTTTTTCAGGGACCGGCAGCTCCCCGTAGCTTTCCCCAAAAACCACCTCTGCCATTTCCACTGTTTCAGAGCCGTTTACCGTTCCGCCGTCCGTATCAAAACGCACCGGAATCTTTGCCGGAGTCCACACCGCGGTCAGCGTCATATCCCCCTGTACCTTATCCGCCCCAAAATCCCAGAAAAGGGGTTCTTCGCCGCCAACTGACCAGCCTCCGAAATCATATCCCGGGCGCATCGGTTCTTCCGGTTCTGTCACAAGCTCGCCGTGACGCAGCTTCTGCTGCGCAACCTCGCTCCCGCCGCCCGTTTCAAAGGTTACATAAAATCCGCCAGTAACCGTAAAAAAGATTATCATCCCCACTATTACAACGACCACGACTGCAATAAATCCGTCCAACAGTCTGATGGGGACATCCTTGCTCCCGTATATCCCACGTCCGAACCAGCGTTTTTTTATCATCGGATTTTCTTCCGGAACGCTTTGTACGTCAGATATTTCCTCTTTTTCTTCCAGTCCGTTTTCTTTCAAATCCATTTTCATCAAACTCCCAGCCGTTTCTCTTCTTGCATCAAACGCCGCCGCATTGTGCGGACCGGCTTATCGAATCAAACAGACTCCGGAGTCTGCATTCCTTGCGCTCCCCGGAGTCTGTTTGATTTTTACTTTCTTACCAGATATTTTCTCATATCGATTGCACAGGCAACCAGAATGATAAGACCCTTTATCACATACTGCATGTTCATGTTGATGGACAGGAAGTTCAGCGCAACGAAGATGATACGCAGCAGGAACACGCCCATCACGACGCCGCTTATCTTACCGGTACCGCCGACGAACGATACGCCGCCGATAACGCACGCCGCAATCGCGTCACACTCATAGTTTAATCCGGTAGCAGCCGTATTGGAACCGATACGCGCAGACTCGATAAAACCTGTGATACCGTACATCATACCAGCCAGCATATGTACAAGAATAGTCGTGCGCATTACATTTACGCCGGATACGTTTGCAGCTTCCGGATTGGAACCCACTGCAAACATGTTCTTACCAAAGGTCGTCTTGTTCCAGATAAACCACATCAGCACAACGACTGCAAGACCCATCCATACATAGTTCGGAATCGCAACTCCGCCCACTTTCAGAATACTTCCGTTTACGAACTGCTTAAAGGAATCATCCAGACCGGAAAGAGGCTGTCCGTTATTACCGTTGATCATGATATACATCAACAGGATACCATATACTATCAACTGTGTTGCCAGCGTTACAATGAATGGATGCAGCTGGAACTTTGCCACGAAAAATCCGTTAACCCATCCGACGATTGCACCGACTGCGATAACCGCCAGAATAACAAGCGGAATCGGCAGAGGCTTCATGTTCGGAAACATCTTTGACGCATAGTCCAGAGACTGCAGTAAAGATGCACTGATACATGCTGTCAGACCTACCACACGTCCTGCAGAAAGGTCTGTACCTGTCAGAACGATACATCCTGCAATACCACAGGCGATCGGCAGGTTTGCCGCAGAAAGGCTGATAATGTTTACAATAGAGTTCGTGGACAAAAACTTATGATTCTGTGTAAAGGTATAAATGATCGCAATGATCAGCAATACATACATTGCATTATTGATCGCGGTCTCTTTCCAGAAGGTCCTTTTGTCCTTAGCGTCAAGACTTTTATAATTGCTGTATTTCAGTTGCATATTTTTGATCGCATTCATCCTGAAAAACCCCCTTTATACATATTTCGCAGCAAGCGTCATGATTTCCTCCTGAGAGGTCGTTGCCGCGTTGACTTCACCGGCAAGCCTGCCGCCGGACATGACAAGGATTCTGTCGCAGATGCCCAGAAGCTCCGGCATTTCGGAGGATACCACCATCACGATCTTTCCTTTGTTCGCCAAATCAATGATCAACTGATAAATTTCGTATTTTGCGCCCACATCGATACCTCTTGTAGGCTCGTCCAACAGAAGCACCTCCGGCTCCGTCAAAAGCCAGCGTCCAAGGATGACCTTCTGCTGGTTACCTCCGGAAAGTGTCCGTATCTTGGTCTGCTGTGTCGGCGTCTTCGTATGCATCGCGTCGATAGACCACTGCGTATCTTTCGCCATCGACTTGTCGCTCAGGACAAATCCTCCCCGCAAATGCTTTTTCAGACTGGATATTACTGTATTTTCCCGAATATCCAGAATTCCGAAAATACCGGTCGCACGCCGTTCCTCCGTCAGCATCGCAAATCCATTCCTGATGGATTCCCGCGCATTACGGTTTTTCACCTCTTTGCCGTCCAGACGGATGGTTCCGCTCTTTCTCGTAGCAATACCGAAAATATTTTCCAGTGTCTCGGTTCTGCCGGAGCCATCCAGTCCTGCCAGACCGACAATCTCGCCTCTCTTTACTTTAAAGGACACATCGTTTAACAGCGAATACTGTGCTGTAAGATGCTCTACCTCCAACGCAACCTCTCCGGGCTTGTTTGTTTTGGGAGGGAACTGATTGTTCAGCTCGCGCCCTACCATAAGACGGATGATTTCTTCTGTCGTCAGCTCTGCCGCAGGCCTTGTTGCAACCCATGTTCCGTCTCTCATAACGGTCACATCGTCCGCTATCCGCAAAATCTCCGCCATTTTATGTGAAATATAAATGATACCGCAGCCTCTGTCCCTGAGCATGTTGATAATCTTGAACAGATGCTCTACCTCCTGCTCCGTCAGGGACGATGTAGGCTCATCAAATACGATAACCTTGGAATGGAAGGATACCGCTTTTGCAATTTCTGCCATCTGTCTCTGGGATACGGGCATCGTGCTCATGACCCTTTTCGGATCCACATCTATCTCCAGCTCCTTGAACACATCCTTGGTATCCTGATACATTTTTTTCTCATTTACCATCACGCCCGCCACTTTCGGATAGCGGCCGAGCCAGATGTTGTCCATAACATTTCTTTTCAGCGCCTGATTTAATTCCTGATGTACCATGGCAACGCCGCTCTCCAGCGCTTCCTTGGAATTTTTAAAGTTTACTTCTTTCCCCTCCAGCAAAATCTGTCCGCTGTCTTTCTGATAGATACCGAACAGACATTTCATCAGGGTGGATTTGCCGGCTCCATTTTCTCCCATCAGCGCATGTACAGTTCCCCGCCTCACTGTCAGGGATACATTATCCAGCGCCTTTACGCCCGGGAATTCTTTACAGATATCCTTCATTTCCAGCAAAATATCCTGTCCCATCAAAAATGCGCCTCCTTTCCGTATAAAATAGTGCGTATGGCTATATTCTTTTATACGCGAGAACCATTACACTTCCTCTCGTATAAAAGAACGGCTGCCGTCCCCGACAGCCGTTCTCCTTTTGACACTTCAATATTGGATTACGGTCATTCTCCCGTATAAGCTGCATAAGGGATGAAAATCTTGTTGCTTACTTTTTCAGAGATATTGAAATCTTCTGTTTCAGCCATCAGCTCTTTGCCTGCGCCTACATTGCCTACCAGGTGAGCGATGCCGTTTGCCATACCTTCTGCATCCTGTTTGATGGTACCTGTCATCTTGCCGTCAGCGATCAGCTGTTTTGCGGCATCAGTAGCATCTACACCAAATACAGGAATTGTTGTGCAGTCTTCTGTTCCAAGGTTATAGCCCTTATCATTTAATGCGGAGATTGCACCTTCTGCCATACCATCGTTATTGCAGATGATCAGCTCGATCATGTTGCCGTTCTCTTCATTGTACTGAGCCAGGTTTGTGTTCATGTAGTTGTTTGCAGCGGTAGCGCTCCAGTTACCATCCTGGTCAACCTGATAGCAGTCAGTATTGGAAGCATCGAAGTACTCCAGTTCAGGCTTGCCGTTCTCAACCAGCACTTTGTTTGCATCCTCTACGCCGTACTGGGTTCTGTAAATCGCCTCAACGTTGCCCAGCTGACCCATGAACATTGCATAGCTGATCTTGCCGTCGCCGTTTAAATCAACTGTATCAAAATTCTCAACCAGGTAGTTACCGATCATTTCGCCCTGCATATGACCTGCTTCAGGAGCATCTGTTCCAACGAATGCACACTTGTCATAGCTGCCAAGTACTTTGCCTTCGTCCTCATCACCTTCAACCGCACGGTTAAAGAAGATTACCGGAACGCCTGCTGCGCTTGCCTTGTCAACGATAGACTGAGAAGCGTCAACAGAACCGGAGGTTACAATATTAACTACCAGCAGATTGCAGCCCTGAACGATAGCGGTATCGATCTGCTCGTTCTGTGTTGTCTGGTTGGAGTTACCGTCAAAGTTCTGGAATGTGATGCCTGCATCTGTCAGAGCTTTATCCAGTGCGGTACGAACGCTTGTGATGTAAGTATCGCTGTATGTGTAGTAGAACACGCCTACATTTAAGTCTTCCACCTTCTCTGCAGCCTCAGAAACCGCTTCTGCTACAGACTCAGCCTCGCCTGCTGCTGTAGAAGCTGCTGCCTCTGTTTCAGCGGGAGCCGCGGAATTACCTGTGCTCTGTGCGTTGCCGCCGCAGGCTGCAAGTCCCATTACCATGGCTGCTGTCATAACCAGTGCCAAAACTTTCTTTTTCATATACTATGTCCTCCTTGATATTTTGCGGGGATTCCCCGCTGTTTTTAAAAAAGTGTGCGCCCTGGCGCACACCCGCGCCGAGCGCGGTCGCGTCAGCGATAATTTCGCTGCGCGCGAGTGCGCATAATCGTATTTTTTTATTCGACAAAGAATGAACTTTGCTGTCGAATAAAAAAACGACCTGTAAGATGCGTCTTTTGCGTTCTTGCATCTTACAAGTCATATTATAAAAATTGTATGAAAAAAAGTAAATTGAATAATCCACAACCTTTTTTATAAATTTCAATGATTTGTTCATATTTTTGAAATATTTTGTTTAAAATTCTCCTATGACCAGGTCGGGAGTGGTGTTTTTTACACCTCTCTCTCACTAATCGAACGCGAACAGTATTTTCTGACACTCCTCTGAAAACATATTATCCCTGTTTACCATCGTCGTGGCCGTGTCCAGCTTCTCACCTGAAAGCTTCTGACCCGTCAGAATCTGATATGCCTTTTCCACGCCAAGATATCCCATCGCGTAGGGATTCTGCACGATAAGCGCGTCCACCTCGCCGGTCTCCAGCATTCCGACGCTGACTACATTTGAATCAAACGCCACCACCGTCGTCTTGTCTTTTATCCCCAGATCCCGGATCGCCCATCCCACTCCGAGGCTCGTCCATTCGTTAAAGGTCGCGATAACGTTTATCTCCGGGCGCTCACGCCAAAGCTCCGATGTCTTTTGCCGCGCATCCTCCGTCGTGGAAAGTACGTTTTTGGTTTCGATATACGCTACTCTTTCATCCTTTTCCACCACATCGCGAAAGCCCGCCTCCCGTTCCTGCCCATTTGCAGTCTTTTCATCAAAATTGACGATTCCAACATACAGCTTTTCCTCCGGACACAAAAGCGCCGCCCTGCCTGCCATCTGTCCCGCCGCATAATTATCCGTACTGATGCGGCACGATACCGCATCAGAATTCACATCGCTGTCGATCACCACGATCTTTATCCCATTTTTTGCCGCTTCATCAATGGCCTTTGCATTTGCATTGTAATCCACCGCCGAAAAAACGATTGCCGAAACGCCGTCAGCAACAGCCTGCTCTATCATCCTGTTCTGCGTTTCATAATCCTCTTCCGTCTCCGGTCCCTGAAAGCTGAGTTCTACGTTATATTCCGTTCCTGCCGCATTTGCGCCTGCAAATACAGATTTCCAAAATGCCGATTCCGTAGATTTTGCAATGACTGCCACCTTATATTTCTGAGCCGCCTGTCCTGACTTTTTCCGGACATAACCGAACAGAACCAGAGCGCAGGCCATCAGCAGCACTATGATGAACAGCAGCTTTGCTGCCCTCTTTTTATTCATTCAACTGTATCCTCCCTTATCTTTGGCATATTGATGATTATTTTTGTCCCTTCGTCCAGCTCGCTCTCTATTGAAAGTCCGTACTGCTCCCCGAAATATATCCTTATCCTGTCATTCACATTTTTAATGCCGATGCCCGACTTATCTCCGGGTTCGTGATGCAATATCTGGCTGCACTGTTCCTCTGTCATCCCGACGCCGTTATCTTCCACTTCAAAGATGACTTCGCTGCCCCTCTCGTAAATGCGCACGATTATCTCCCCCTCATCTATCATGCGGTTTATCCCGTGATAGATCGCGTTTTCAATGAGCGGCTGCAATGTTATCTTATTGCAGTAATAGGATAAACAGTTTTCATCCACCTCAAATGAATAGGTAAATTGATTTTTGTAGCGGTAATTTTGTATTTTCAAATAACTGCGGGCATGCTCCAGTTCCTTCTCGATGGGGATCAGCTCATGACCTTTGCTGATGCTGATACGGAACAGGCGCGCCAGGGCATTGACCATTTCTACAGCCTCCCTGCTTCGCTCCTCTTCACACATCCATGCAATGGAGTCCAGCGTATTATATAAAAAGTGCGGATTTATCTGCGCCTGCAGCGCCTGCAGCTCCGTCTTGCGCAAAGTTATCTCTTCATTTCTTACCTGCTCCATCAGCTTTTGTATTCTCGTCACCATGTGCGCAAATGATACGGACAGCGTTTCTATCTCGCTCGCTCCCCGCACCGGCGCATAGGAAAAATCCTCCGCATTGGATTCAAACTGCTGCATCGCAGACGCAAGTCCCCTGATGGGATGGAATATCATCCCTGAAAATACGAGACTGCTCACAAATGCCGCCAATAAGACTGCCAGCAGAAGCGCTGCCACAAGAGCCGTCACTTCCCACAGCTTATCATTTACCATTTCACTGACAAAGCTGATTCCGACTACCTTCCATCCATTTCCCTGTGCATCGGATACTGTACATATCGTCCCGTTTTCCGTCAGTGTCTCCCCTTCATAATCCTCAAGGAGTGTCCACTGCTCTTCCTTAAGCCCCGCATAGATAAGCTGCTGCTGCGGATGATAAATAAGATTTCCGTCCCTGTCCATGATAAAGCAGTAGCCATGATATCCGATACCCACGTTGTCCACATATCCTGCAATAGCGGAAAATTGTGCATCCATCACTACAAGACGCTCCGTGCCGTCCGGATCCCTCATCCGTTTGCAAACCGAAACAACCCACGGATAATGATTGACCAGAAGGCTTTCCGCATGTGGTCTGGAAACATAAAGGCTGCCGTCTTCCGTCTTCTCCGCCATTTCCGGCCCCCAGGAAAGATTACTCAGCAGCACTTCTTTCTGCTTCTGCTTTCCTGTCCAGCTCTCCAAAAGCCTGCCTGTTTCCAGATCATAGCTCGTGACCGCCACCACATCCGTCCTTGACGAGACCAGATGGTTCAGCTCCTCCTTCCGGTTTTCGGACTGTGAAAAAATGCTTTCCGCCAGACCTATCCCATCCTCCAGCTCTTCCATATAGTTGTCAATGATGCCGGATACCTGCTTGACCGCCTGCTCTCCTGAAATTCTGGCGTTTTCCGTCACGCTCGTCCGGTATACTGCGAGAAATACGAGCATCCCGACCAAAAGCGATACGGATACCATCCCCATCACAAGAAGTATCATGACTGCCGAACTGGATATTTTTTTTCTTCCTTCTTTTTTCATATCTCCTCCCCAGCGCTCTCCGCCATCTGTCTGCGCAGCGCATTGGGAGACAGTCCCGCATATTTTTTAAAGCAATAACTGAAATAATGCTGATCGCTGTAGCCGCAGCTTTCCGAAATCTCCCGTATTTTTTTGTCCGTATGTAAAAGCTGCTGCCGCGCCTGTTCCATCCGCTGTCCGGTCAGATAATCCACAAAGCTCGAACCCGTCCGCTTTTTAATAAGGGCGCTCAGATAGTTCGGGCTCACCCCTATCTGCGAGCTCACGGAAACAAGGGAGATGTCCGGATCTGCAAACCCGTTCCGTATCATCAAAAGCGCCCGGTCGCAGGCATCCATACTGCTCTTTTGCTTTTCCTCGTCTATCTGTTCCATTGACATCAGACAAAACTTCTTAAATGCCTCTGCCGCCTCCGGAAACGGTCTGTCCAGAAGTGTCAGCTGACGTGCCAGCAGTTCGCCCGAAAGCCCTCTGCCTTCCGTTTCACTGGAAACCGCATACTGCACGCGGCACACTGCCGACAAAAGCTCCAAAAGCAGGTAGCTTCTTTTTTCCCGCGCCGCCTTTTCCGTGGAAAGCTTTGCAAATTCCCGGTCCAGAAGCTCTTCTAACGCTTCCCTGTTTCCCGCACGCAAAAGCTCCTCCGCCAGAGCCGCTATCCGCATGACCTCTTCCATATCCGTTCCGCCAAAAGGCTCCTCGTCCGCGATGTAACGTATTCCTCCGCCTGTACGTCCCGTATAGCGCATCGCATTGATCGCCTCACGATAGGCTTCGTTAAGCCCTCCCAGCTCCGCAGTCTCACGACTTACGCCCATGCAACACGACAGACCCAATATCCTCTTTACGCTCTGCAAAATATCGTCGCACAGAATATGCAGATACTTTTCAAAAGAAGCGGGTGTTGCGATCAGAAGCGCCACGATACGGTTTTCCGCAAAAAACACCTTATGCCGCGCATATTTTTCCAGTATCGTATCCATCGCATGCACATGCCCCGTCTCCGTACGGTTTGACCCGCTTTCATCCAAAAGCGTTACCGCCATGACAACGAAGCGGTTGACCCGCTCTCCCGCCTGTACAAGCCCCAGCTCCCGCGCTGTCTTATAAAGACGTTCTTCCCGTTCCTTATCCGAGCTGTCCTGAGACGAATCCATCAAAAGCGGCAGCAGGAATTCCTCTGCGCCCCCGGACTCTTTTTTACGCTGTGCAAACTCCGCAAATATCGTATCCAGCCGCCTCTTTATCTGCACGAGTTCCGCCGTCAGCTCTGCCATCGTGATAGGTTTTAACAGATAGCTGATGATGTTGTACTGTATCGCCTGCTGTGCATAGGTAAAATCATCATATCCGCTCAGAAAAGCAATCTGGGTCGCAGGACGCACTTCTCTTACCTGCCGTGCCAGCTCTATCCCTGAAATAAACGGCATCCTGATATCCGTCAGCAAAAGATCCGGCTCCAGCCTGTCCACCAGCTCCAGCGCCTCGATTCCGTTTTCCGCTTCCCCGACTACCGAAAATCCTATCTCTTCCCAGTTGATACGCCGCACGATCGCACTGCGCAGTTCCTCTTCATCATCTGCAACTACAATTGTATACATCTTCCCTCTCATTCCGCTGCCAACGCAGCTGTTCCTTTGTACTTTTATTCCACATCCAGCGTCTTTTTCTCTCTGTCTGCCGTTTCTGCCAGCGCATTATTTACATCGTCTTCATAATTGCGCATCTCCACCTCTATCGGCGTCGGGTCCTTTGTGATGCGCCTGCCTCCGATGTGATTAAAAAAGAGAATGATGCCCAACGCCAGCCCGACCGAATAGGAAATCTCCAAAGCCGTGATTTTCCCGGCTCTTTGCCCGGAAATAAGCTCATATACCTGTCCGAACACTTCCCGTATCCCGATATCATTATGAAACGCCATGATGGTAAATGCCGCTCCGAAAAAACAGATGCCGCACACGAATAATATCTTCCCGTATCTGAGCAGCCCGTTTTTCCTGTCCGTTCTGACCAGCTCTGCGATCACCTGAGCTTCCCCGATGCTCTCCATCTCCAGATTCGGAAATTCCCGCTGCAAGAGCCGTATCACATACAGCGCGCTGATGACCTTCCTTCCGCCGTCTTTTTCCCGAAACCGGCATACCTTCATTACTTTTATCCTCGCAAGTATCTTTTCATCCCGACAATAAAATTTCCCGAGATTTTTCATGCACACCTCTTCCGAGGGCAGCTTCACATTTCGTTCCAGCTTCAGATACAGCGTTTCCTTCTGCATTTTCACCTCCATGCCGGAGCTAAAACGCTCCGGCACAAAACTGTTGATTGAAAATAAGCCATCGGGCTTATTTTCAATCTTATATCCCTTCCATCCATTTCTTTCTGTCTCATAGTATGGACGGATGGGGTTATCAATATTCTTTCATCTTATCCTGCACGCCGTGTACCACAAACCTCTGCGTACCTCCCGCTTTCCCATAACAGGTAGATAATGTTACGACCGGCGCATCCTCAGGCAGAACCTCCCTGCATCGATACAGCGATGCTGCCATTGCCTTTTCCAGATACTTTTCAGCCTGCTCCGCACTTTCCGGCAGCATATAAGCGTCACTCCCGTCCTCCGTCACATAAAATGCCGCGATGCGGTAACGGTATGCAGCTTCTTTTGTAAACAGGTAAAAATAAGGGTCGCTGTCACACAGGCTGCCATCCCGTATCAATTGCTTTAATCTGCCGAACATGCTGCCGTTTTTCATATTATGTCCGTACAGAAACGTATTCCAGTCCGAAAAGTCATCAGCCGCACCCTTATTCATAAAAATAGCCCCTGAACTGTTCTCCTTTTTTTCAAAGGTATGAGTCAGATAATACGAATCATCCTTGCCCTGTACAACCGGATATCCCAGAGAAAGCACCGGAACCTCCAGCCATGCCCGAAAATCTCCGTTCACCGACTCCAGTGCGTCAAAATCTATCCCGACCGCCGGAAAATCTCCCGCCTGCTCTCCTGCGTCAGCCGTCTTTTTTTCTTCAAACTGCACGTACTCTTCCGCCAGTTTTTCGTACTCGGAACTTCCCTGTTTATATTCTCCAAATATCAGCAATAGCTGAACAGCGCTGAACACAAATATTCCCACAAAGATAAACATCAGGACAGCTTCTGCCGGACGTCTCCTTTTTCTTCGTCCTCTCTTTTTTTTGCCATATTTCAAATTCTTTTTATCTTTCCCGGAATCTGCCATCAGTCCCGCTCCTCTTCATCTCAAATAAGTGTCTGTATCGTTCCTTTGATAACAGCATCCGCCTATCCTTCTTTTTTTCTGCTTTCTTTCAGTATATCATACCGAAGCCACTGCCTGCAATCAAACTGAAACTGTCCTGTTAACAACTTATCAGAACAACTGCTCACTCCAATATAAAACAGCTTGCTTCGCAACGCTTTTTATACTGCGTCTCAATCTATCTCTAAAAATCAGAAAACGAATGGATACAAACCATATCCACTCGTTCCTAAACGCTTATATTACTTCCTGTTTTTCAAATACTCTATCACCACATCATAATTTCCCGGTTGATGCGGAAAACTACAATTCGTACATATTTTAATCTTTTTACCTTCTTTCTCTTTATAAACCGGATTGCCCGGGCAATTCTCCAAATGATATAACGGGCAATAACAAAACAGACAATTGAACTCATCCGCTCCCTCATGACAGGGGAAATATTTACATTCTCTATTTTCAAAAAAGCGATATGAATTTTCCATTTTACACTGCTTTCCTTTCTCTATATTCTCTGACCTTCTTTACAAATTTTTCTGCAAACACAGGATTAGAGGGATAATACAAATGCGGAAATCCGGCAAAGCAGTTTCCTTTTTCTATGATACAGGGGTAACTTTTTCCTGTCACCGGTTTTACCGCCAAACAATCCTCTCCATTATCTTCACTGTCATAATAATGAAATTCATGCCCCCGTATCATTTCGCCTTTCGGTAAAAAATCACCATTTACCCCTACCAATTCTATGTATCCGAAACGAACCAGCTTCCCGGTATTATAACATTTTGCAGGCAAAACTTCCGTCATTGTATACTCCCTGTTTTCTTTATCTGCAATGGCTGAATGAAGGTACATAAATCCGCCGCATTCTGCAACAATAGGCATATTATTTTCCGCTGCCTTTTTGATAGCATGGAGCATCGTTACATTTTGGCCCAGCTTATCTGCATACAGTTCCGGGTATCCCCCACCAAGCAGAATTCCGCAGCAGCCATCCGGCAAACCATTATCATGAAGCGGCGAAAAATACTCTATTTTTGCACCGCATTCTTTCAGCAAATCCAGATTATCCTCATAGTAAAAACAAAAAGCCTCATCCTTTGCCACCGCTATCACAGGGCTGTTTTCCCCCTCTGCCGCACCTGCCTGCGTATCTGTAATCACAGGGAAGCCTTCCAGCTCTTCCGCATTTTCTGCCAGTTGAAGCACTGCGTCTAAAGAAACAGTTTTTTGCAACTGTTCAGAACTCTCCTGCAACTGCTCTCTGATATCCGCTATCTCATCCGGCATCATCAATCCCAGATGTCTGCTTCCTACATGAAACTCTTTATGATCAGGAAAATATCCTAAAACAGCAATTGATAATTCCTGTTCTATCAAGGGCTTTATCATTTCATAATAGGACCTGGACATTCTGTTTAAAATAATACCTTTGATCAGCTTCTCCTTATCATAGGAAAGAAATCCTGCAATCAGAGAAACCACGGAGCGCCCCATTCCTTTGGCATCTACCACTAAAATAATCGGTGTTTTCGTAACCTTCGCCAAATGATACGATGAAGCTTCCTCCCTGATGCCCCCCAGTCCATCAAAAAGCCCCATAACCCCTTCCAGTATGACGAACTCATCTTCTTTTCTGTTTTTCAGAAATAATTTTCGCGTTGTTTCCTCATCCGTAAAAAACGTATCCAGATTTTTAGCCGGAACATCAATCACCTTTTGATGGAACATCGGATCAATATAATCCGGTCCGCATTTATAGGAGATCACTTTTCTCCCAGCATTCTTAAAAGCCTGCAACAGACCGCAGGTAATGGTTGTCTTTCCGCTCCCGCTCCCGGGTGCGGCAATCATAACCCGATCCAGTTTCATTTCAGATACTCCTCCTTTCCTATACCCGGCATCTGCAATATTCCTTCCGGTCTTTTATCCGCAAAAATCAAATGAACAAATCCACACGGGATTTTCCGCCTGCATCAAATGATACGTTCCAACACGCTTTGCCCTGCTTGCCTGTATTTGTACCACATCCTCATTTTGAATGGGAAACGCAGACAAAACCTCTTTAATCTCACAAATCGTTTCCATGCTGATCGCATTGATCACGACACGCATTTGAGAATTCTTCTGATATAATGCCGAAAGAATTTCTTTCATCCGCCCACTGCTGCCACCGATAAATGCATGCGTTGGCACCGGCAATTCTTCTAATCCATCCGGGGCTTTACCTGAAACAATTTCTATATTATCCAGCCCAAATTTTTCTTTATTTTGAGCGATCAGGGAAACCGCTTCCTCCTTATATTCCACGGCAAATACCTTGATTTCATCAGAAAGTCCGGCAATCTCTGCCGCAACGGAACCTGTTCCGCTTCCGATGTCATATACCACCGCGCCCTCATATAATTTTAACTTGCAAATACTTACTTCTCTTACCTCTTCTTTGGTCATAGGAACCTTATCCCGTATAAATTCCCCATCTTTCCTTCCATGAGTCAGCGTCTTTCTTTCCGGATCTGGATTTTTGATACAGCAGATATACAAACCATCCTCCTGTAATTGCATACATTCTTCCGGTCTAAGTTCCATGATCCGTTGTTCCGGATATGACAACTGATATCCCGCGGTCACCGTACACTCCGTCAATCCGGCATTCAGCAACAGCTTTCCCAGTTTATGAACGTCTTTCAGCCCCGACATTAACAAAAAGAGCCTCTTTCCCTTGCGGATTTTTTTTGCCAGATCAGGCAACTCTTTTCCATGCATGCTGCAAATCACCGCGTCCTGATAATTCTCCCCCATGCATGCCGCTAAGTAGGCAACAGAAGAGATTCCCGGCATAACCGTAACGTCCGCCTGCAGTCTGCCATCATTTACCGCCCTTAGCAATGCGTCATACAGCTTCTGACAGCCACTATAAAAACCGGTATCTCCGGAAAAAAGAATCACGGTTTTTATATCATCCCTGCCGACTGTTCCTTTTGACATTTTCTCCAAATAGGGAATGATCTGTTCTGAGGTATAATATGGCATCTTCTCTATTTTAGGCTGATACCCTGCAATCATTCTGTCTGCTCCAAGCAAAATATCTGCTTCTGCGATTGCCCTTTCAACCTCTTTGGTCAGACAATCCGGATTTCCCATCCCGATACCTGCAAGAGTTATCCGGAATCCGGTTTTTCTCCTGATCACCTGACCGCAAATCTTTTCCAGTTGCCCGCAGATTTCTTCAAACGTATGACATTCCTGTTCTGCCGGACACCCTATCACAAATACCGGAATATCCAGATTTTGTGCCGCATCCAGTTTTTCCTGATATCCTCCGGCATTTCCGCTTGCCTTTGTCACCAGCCATTTTATCTGATACTGCCTCAGCATCGCTTCATTCATCTGCGTAGAAAACGGTCCCTGCAACGCTAAAATCTGCCTGCCTGCAATTCCGCAATCCATACAAAGCTGCAAGCTCTCTATTCCAGGTAAAACCCGGGCATAGAGTCGTTCCTTTTTGTCGATAAACTTAACAAAAACAGAAAGTTCTTTGCTGCCTGTTGTAAGTAAAATATTTCCATCTGTTTTTTCCAAAGCCCTTGCACAGGAAACGCTATCTTTAAAATACTGTATTTTTTCATAAGAGCTGGTTACATTGCTTTCTCTCTTTAAACGCAAATAAGGAATATCCATATCCTGCATGGCATGTCTGATATTCTGTGTTACCACTTCCGCATAAGGATGAGTGGCATCTACTACAGCCCCGAAATTGCCGTTCTTAATATAGATTTCCATTTCCTCCCGGTCCATCCTGCCTTTATGGACTTTTACACAGGGATGCTCCTTTAACACAATTTTACCATATTCGGTAGCCACGCACAGGGTATGTGCGATTCCTGCCGCCGCCAAATACTCCGATAATTCTCTACCTTCCGTTGTTCCTGCAAAGATCAGTATTTCTTTCAAGTTGATAACCTCGTTTCGTAATCAGTTTTCCGTTTACGAGCTCTGAACCGGAATTGCCTATAAAAACCGTGGTAAACATATTCACCTGTGTTTCTCTTAATTCCTTCAAGGTACAGGTTACTGCCTTTGTCCCTTCCCTGCCAATATTTTCCACATATCCGCAGGGTCTGTCCTCCTCTATCACACGAAGCAGAATATCGCAGGCCCGCATTAAATAATCTTTTCTTTTATGACTGGACGGATTATAAATTGCCATGGCAAAATCACCCTCTGCCGCAGCTGTCAGCCGTTTCTCTATTTTCTCCCAGGGTGTCAGCAGATCGCTTAAACTGATCACACAAAAATCATGATTCAGCGGCGCCCCCAAAACTGCCGCTCCGCTGTTCGCTGCAGTAATACCGGGAATTACAATAAGCTCCGTTTCCGGATATTCTTTTCCCATCTCATACATCAAAGATGCCAGTCCATAAATTCCTGCATCGCCGCTGCAGATCAATGCTACCCTCTTCCCTTTCGCCGCTTCTTCAAAGCATAGCCTGCAACGCTCCGTTTCCTGCCGCATGGGCGTGACCAGCATTTCTTTTCCTGCAAAACGCTCCCCCAGTAACTTCACATAAACAGTATAGCCGATGATAACATCTGAATTCTCCAGACCCCAAATTGCTTCTCCGGTCATCATTTCTTCTTTTCCCGGGCCTATTCCTATGATATATATCTTACTTTTCATCAAATCTTACGCTCCATTCTCTTTTCGCAACGGCAATGGTCATGCCATCCTCGGCATGCTTTTTATATACAAGACTGCCGCCATCCTGACAGGCAAAAAGCGCCGCCCGCTCACACACATTATCCACTCCTACCTGCTCCATTACAAAGTCTGAAGCGCTAAAGTCACCATCCGTCTGCTGTAACTGCTCCGCAGTATAAGTCCAAAATGGAATTTGTTTTTTTCTGCACCATGCAGTCAATCCTGCCTCATCCTTTTTCTTATCTATGGACGCCACTGCCATAATCTGCTCTGTCAAAATCCCGCAATTGTCCAGATTCTTCAAAATGAACTGATTTATTTTCTCTTCTTCTTTTCCTCTTTTACATCCTATTCCAATGATATATTCTTTCGGCTTTAAGGTTAATAATGCTCCCTTTGTCTCCGTTTTTACAGAAATCACCACATCTGCCTTCCTGTCTTCCATAGTTTGAAACTCAGAAACAACGATTCCATCCGGTATTCTGATATTCTCAGCCAAATGTCCCTGCTCTACTGCCAAATGAATTTCTTTTCCGGACAACACTTTAGACGATACCTTTGCAATCCCGTCTCTATTCTCAATATGTAACCCGTTTCTTTTCGCAAATAAATCCACTGCAAATTTACAGTTTATATCCGTTGCCGTTGTAATTACAGGAATGGCGCCCATTTTTTCTGCAATCTTTATCGCTATTTCATTCGCTCCTCCCACATGCCCCGATAGAATCGGAATAATATAATTTCCGTCCTCATCCATTACCAGGACAGCGCTGTCATGCAATTTATCCACGACACCCGGCGCAATTGCTCTGACGGCAATCCCACAGGCTCCAACAAACAGCAACGTATGCTTTTCTGTCATCTGTTTTCCTGCCCACTCCACCACATTTTCTTCTACATATTGTGTCATGGGCAGATTTGTCCTTTCCTTTGCCGCAGAGCATTTTGTAAACAGTTCTACATTATCATCGTTCAAAACCTCTGCTACCTTTTGCGACAACCTTATTCCTTTTTCTGTAAAGCTGATGCATCTGATCTCCATAAAGCTATTCCTTTGCCTGTCTGAATTCTGTCGAAAAATCCGGAGCATACAATCTGGATTTTTCATATCCCCGATGCGCTATCACATCACCAACTAATATCAGCGCTGTTTTTGTGATCCCATGTGCCGCTGCCGTTTCTTCCAGACCCTCAATCGTACAAATATAGCTTTCTTCCTCAGGCCAGGTTGCCTTATACACAATTGCTGCCGGGGTATCCTTTCGGTAACCGCCTGCTATCAGCCTTTTGCTCAGTTCCCCCAGCATCCCCGTACTTAAATAAATCGCCATAGATGTCTGATGCGCGGCAAAGCTTTCGATACCTTCTTTATCCGGCACCCTGGTTTTTCCTTCCATACGGGTAATGATCAAAGACTGTGAAACCTCCGGCAGAGTATACTCCAAATTAAGAGAGGCTGCTGCTCCGAAGCAGGCGCTGACTCCCGGACAACTTTCATACGCAATCCCTAATCTGTCCAATTCATCCATTTGTTCCCGTACCGCTCCATAAATGCTTGGATCGCCGGTATGCAGCCGAACAATCTTTTTATTCTGTACCGCTGCTTTATGCATTATATCGATCACTTCATCCAGCGTCAGCCTGGCACTGTTATAAATCTCACAGTCCTCCCTGGCATATTTTAAAAGCTCCGGATTTACCAAGGAACCGGCATATATGATCACATCTGCCTGCTCAAGCAAGCGCATTCCTCTTACTGTAATCAGATCTGCTGCTCCTGTTCCTGCTCCAACAAAGAAAACCATTCTGATGCCTCCTCACTTTTCGCCAATTCTCCAAATTCATTGGCATACATAATACAATCTATCTTCATTTTTCCTTTTGACCGTTTATTCAAATAGTAACAAATACGCTCCATCGCATAATCCATTACTTCCCGCCGCTTTCCACACTCGGTTAAAATGCGCACCGCCTCTTCCGTAGTCACACATTCCAGTATCTGATTCAGACATTTTACTTCCACCCCGCATTTTACGGCTGATGACACAAGCAGTTCCATCCTGCAGTCCCCTTCTTTAGAATGGGTGTTCATGATACCTCCTGACAGCTTGATCAGTTTTCCGATATGGCCGGTAAGTAACATTTTTTGAAATCCCAATTCCACCGCCATGTCAATGGTATTTCCAATAAAGTTGCTGCACTTTACGCTTTTGTCCAAATCATATCCATAGGTTCTCTTCATAAAATCCAGCCCGTAATTTCCCGGAGAAACCACTACATGATCAAATCCCTGTGCCTTTCTCTGGTTTAACTCTACCCTGATCGTATCCAGAATTGCCTGATCACTCATAGGTTCTACAATTCCACTGGTTCCCAGTATGGATATACCGCCCACAATTCCAAGTCTCGGATTAAAAGTATGCTCTGCCAGATTTTCTCCCTCAGGGACGAAAATCTCTACCATAAGGCTTCCCGTATAATCCACCAGAGAACATACCTGTAATACTTCTTTTTCTATCATTTCTCTGGGCACATGATTGATCGCAGCATTTCCTACCGGCTGATCCAGTCCGGGTTTGGTAACTCTTCCTACCCCCATGCCTCCATCTATCACGATTTGAGACCTTTCCTGCTTTTCTTTCAAAGGCAAAGCGCCATAAGAAACTTTTGCATAAATCAATGCTCCTGTCGTAATATCAGGATCATCGCCCCCGTCTTTTTCCACCGCACAGCTTACTTCCTTCTCATTCCTGACAATATCAATGAGCTGCGCTGTATAGGGGATTCCTTTGGGTGTTTCTATTGTAATTTCTGTTTTTCTTTTTCCGGTTAATAACATATATGCCGCCGCTTTTGATGCCGCCGCCGCACAACTTCCCGTTGTAAAGCCATACCGCATAGCCTTCCTCCAACATCCTGCGCGCTCTAATCTCTGCCCAGTTCATACATCAAAGCATTACAGATTGCTGCCGCAACGTTACTGCCGCCTTTTCTTCCCCTGTTTACAATATGCGGCACATCTGTCCCTATAATCAATTCCTTTGCGGCTTCCACGTTCACAAAGCCCACCGGTACACCAATAATAAATGCCGGTTTCCATATTCCTTCTCTCATCATCTCATATAGCCGGATCAATGCGGTAGGTGCATTTCCAATAGCAAAAATTACCGGTTTTTTTATCATAGAAGCCATCTCCATGCTAATTGCCGCCCGGGTAGTCCCTCTCTCTTTTGCTATTTGCGCAACCTTCGCATCTGCCATAAAACAATGTGCTTCTCCGCCAAACCTTGCCAACGTTTTCTTATTGACCCCTGCTAATGCCATGTTCGTATCTGTCACTATATCGGCACCGCTTATCAGTAACTCCCTTGCGATCTGTACCGCATTTTCAGAAAATACAAGAGTCTTTGTATAGTCAAAATCCGCGCTGGTATGAATGACTCTTTTCGTCACCATTTCCTGCTCTTTTGGTATTTTTATTCCTTGTATCTCCAACTCCCTGGAGATAATCTCAAAACTTCTTTTTTCAATTTCTTCCGGCAATAAATGCTCTATATTATGCAAGACACTCACCTATCTCTCTCAGTAATATTTTATTTTCTTCTCTGCTTTTTACAGCGAGTCGATAATACCCCTTTTTCAATCCTTTAAAGTTCCGGCAATCCCTTATTAAAATCCCCCTTTTCAGTAATAACTCATACAAAGGTTTTTCTGTATACAGCAAAATAAAATTTCCCTCTCCATCAAATACTTCCAGCCCCATCTTTTGCAGTTGCTCTGTTAAAAATGCTCTCTCTTTTTGCACATACCATACCGTTTGCTCTACAAATTCTTTTTCCTTTGCACATGCTATCCCTGCCTCCTGTGCAAAAACGGATAAATTCCACTCCGGAAGCTGCCGTCCAATCTTCTGAACAAGCCCTTCATTACCGCTAACCAAAAATCCCAGTCTTACTCCGGGAATCGCATATAGTTTTGTAAAAGCCTGTACCAAAAGCAAATTAGGGTACTCCTCTATCTCTGATACAAAGGAGGCATCCCCTTCACAAAAGGAAATAAAACATTCATCCAAAACAACATAGATGCCCTTCTCTCTGCATACAGTGAGCACTTTTCCAAGATAATCGCGCTCCAGCCGTTTTCCTGTCGGATTATTCGGCTGCGCCAGGAAGAGAATATCGATATCTTCCGTCAACATCATAAATAAATCTTCGCCCGGCAAAAAGGAATTTTCTTTTTTCAGAAAATAATAGCTGATTTTACTTTCCACTGCTTCTGCAGCATATTGATACCCGTAAAAGCTGGGTACCGGAATCAGGACATTCTCCGGCTTAAGGGCATGCATGATTCCCATAAAAATTTCTGAAGCGCCGTTTCCAAATAGTAAATATTCCTTTGGAACCGCCAGCTGCTTTGCCACCGCTTCTGTCAATTCAAGAGCTCGTATATCCGGATATTCCTGACATCGCACCACCGCCCGATGCAGAGCCTCTTCTACCCCTTTGGGGATTCCGAGAGGATTCACATTGACCGAAAAATCCAGTTTTACTTTATTCGTATAAATATCTCCGCCGTGTATAACCTGCACCAGCCGCTCACTTCCCTTCTATAAACAAATCAAACCTGCCATCAATGTTAAACAAATCATTTCACACAACCACGCGGTTATATACATTAACTTGTTTACTCTCTTTATATCTTCATACTCTACACTTCTGCATGCATCGCCTATAAATGGTTTCTTTACTGTTTTTCCAAAATAACAGGCATCTCCTGCCAGGCGTATTCCCAACGCTCCGGCACATACCGATTCCGTCTGGGCAGAATTAGGACTGGCATGCTTTCGATTATCCCTTTTATATATTTTGTAAGCCTGTCTTCCGCTATAACTTTTTCCGCCTATAAAAGCTGCACATATCATAAGCCAGGCGCTGATTCTGGATGGTATGTAATTAACCAGGTCATCCAGTCTGGCGGCCGCTCTCCCAAAATACAGATACTTCTCATTTTTATATCCCACCATAGAATCCATGGTATTCACAGCCTTGTAGAAAAATCCTGCTATAGGGCCTCCTAATGCAGTATACAGCATGGGAGCTATGACTCCATCCGAGGTATTTTCCGCAACAGTTTCAATAGCGGCTTTCGCAACTCCCTCTTCATCTAAAACAGACGTATCTCTGCCCACAATCATAGAGACTGCTTTTCTTGCCGCTTCCAGCCCTTCTATTTGCAGACAATGACAGACTTTCATACTCTCCACCTTCAGGCATTTCGTTGCCAGAATCTGATACGTCATAATCGTTTCTGTCAGGACCCCAAAATATGGATGGATATGATACGCTGCAAATATAAGAATTGCAGTTACGCAGACAGTTATGGTAAGCACTGAGAAAACCAGCAGCGCTCCGCCTTTTAATTCATTTCTGCTGTTTCTCTCCGCCTTCCCGTTTCGCAGTTTCTTTTCCAAACCACTTATCAAACTGCCTATCAAACGTATAGGATGAGGCAGCCAATAAGGATCTCCCAAAAGTAAATCCAAAAGAAAACCAGAGAAAAAAGCTAATATATGATATTTCATTTATTTCCTCACACTCTATCTTGTCCTATTTTCTGAACATCCGCCATTCTGAGATATCCCTGTATCTCTTTTAGGGTACAGATATATCCCTGCCCGTTTTCTGCCTGATAATCAAAATATCCGCCACCACAAAAAGTACTCAGCAAAGCCATGATCGTTCCGCCATGCATCACTCCCCCTATTGTCATGGCGCTGTTGAGCCTGCTCTGACATTTCAGCTGCAATAACATTTTATAAAATCCCTGTTTGCAGCGTTCTGTAAAATCTTCCCTGCTCTCTCCATTTGGAAAAGGCAATGTACCATTACTGTCAATCCATTTCTGATAATATTCATTCCCTTTTAATTCCACATAATTTTTTCCTTCGAAATCTCCAAAATCCATTTCCGCCCACTCCGGTATCATAAAAATTTCCTGTTCAGGATAGAGTATCCGGGCAGTTTGCGCACAACGTCTCATTGGACTCGAAAAAAGATGATCAACATGCGGATAAGTATTCCTGGCTTTATATAATGCCTGCTCTCCCTCCTTGCTTAATCCTTCATCTGTTCTTCCAAGGTATCTATGCTCTTTATTGGAAGGAGTAGCTCCATGGCGAATCATTACTAATTTCACTTGATTCTCTGACCGATTCCACATATCACCCGCACCACCTCATCTGCCTGCTCCGCCAGTTTTATCAGAATCCTTCCTGTCCGCTCTCTGTATTCCCGTTCAAAACTGTCTATAGGCACAATTCCATTTCCAATCTCATCACTAATCACAATACAGCCGGGAGCATTGCTTATAAATTCCAGTACTTCCTGCTCTATATTTTCCCCCTGCCTGATACCTGCCTTCATCCACTCATGAAAGTGATTCAGAATGACGGTCTTTCCATTATCCTTTGATTCCTGTAATTGTTCTGCATCCGGAAATCCACCGTCTACAATACAAAAATCTGTTACTCTTTTTCCCTCAAGTACATAATCCAATTTTCCTTGAGCATATCCGCCAATTACCAACTTCATCTGATCCACCTCTTCCTTACATACAAACTACGTTTATTACCGCTGCTGCAGCCAGCATGCCGCACTCACAAAGCAATACAAAATATCCTGCCGTATCACCGGTAATTCCGCCCAATTCTTTTTTACTGCGATAACCGTAATACACAAACACACCAAGTGCCGCTGCTGCCACGATCATCCCTCCGGTCAAGGAACGCCATAACATAAACAACACACACAATGCTCCCTGCAGACAAAGGACTATCTTCACAGTATTCTTCCCCGCCTTACTGGCAAAAGAATAAAGCAAGCCTTCCTTTTTTGCAGACGGGAATGATACTACACTGATTCCGCTCAGACATCTGGATAAGAAAAAGCCGGCACAAACAATCTGTAATAAATTTTTGTCCTGTATTTCGGAAAAAGCAGCCATATACAATAGTCCATAGACAATAAGCTCGATAACTGCAAATGCACCAATATGGGAATCTTTTAATATTTCCAGCTTCTTTTCCCGCAGCTGATAAGAACAAAAGGCATCCATGGTATCCATAAATCCATCTGCATGAAATCCCCCTGTAATCAATAAAGGAATTGCTGTTCCTATCAATGTATAGCACAACAGACTAATTTCATATTTTTCACAAATCATTCCCCAAAGATAAATACAGCCGCCGATCACTGCCCCTATCCATGGAAAAAAACAAAGCATATATTTCATATCCTCATCCTTCCACTCAAACTGTGGCATAGGAATTTTGGAATACATTGAAAATGCGATTATCATTGCTTTTACAATCCGCATATGAATCTCCATTCCGGAGCGCAGGAGGCAACGAGCCGTTTGTGACGCTCCGGCACAAACAGCTGTGTGAAAAATAAGCTGTCAGGCTTATTTTTCTTCTTTCACTATGATTGGAATCCCGACAACCACCTCAATCACCCTGTCCGCCATCTTGGCCAGTTCCTGATTGATACATCCCATCGTCCTGATATAATTCATGGTTGTTTCATCATAAATAATTCCGTCTTCAAACACATTATTTGTAACAATAATAAAATCTTTTACCGTTTTTAATACCTCTTTTATTCCGCCGATAATACTTTTCTGTACCAATTTGCCGTCTCTTATCTCATCCTCACGGAACATCTCATTTGCCACCAGATTGGACATACACTCCAGTAATCCGGCATTCTCTATGGCAGTTTTCTTTTCCATTTTATGCGCAGCCTGCTGAATATCCGTTGACTGTTCAATGGTTAAAAACCCTTTTCCTTCCCTCATTTTCCGATGCCTGAAAACCTTTTCCCGTCCTTCCGCATCATACACCTGCATGGTGGCAATATAATATTTTCTGCAATCTCCGGAAAGTTTCGTAATATAATCTTCTGCATAAGACGATTTACCGCTTCCACTTCCCCCCATGATCAATACCAACATTTAACTCAACCTTTCATACTGTCCTATTTTTACATCATCAAAGGTTATTTTTCCCTGATAGATACTCAGCGCTGCATCCAGTAAAGCAAACATCATTACCGCACCGGTTCCTTCCCCTAACGCCATATTCCCATCAATCACCGGCTCCAGATCCAATTCTTTTGTAAGCATTGCAATCGCCGGCTCCTTCCCCTTATGAGAAGGAATATAATACTCTTTTGTCCCCGGCACCAGTCGCTCTGCCAACAAAGCAGCTACCATACTAATGACTCCATCCAAAACAACAGGAATACGGCACATCGCTCCGCCCACACAGAGCCCTGCAAGACCTGCAATATCCAAACCTCCTACTGCACAGAGTATCGTTAAGGCATCTGCATGGTACAAGCCGTATTTCTGAATTGCTTCTTCAATTACTTTCTGCTTTCTGATCAGACCGGTATCATTTAATCCCGCCCCTCTTCCTGTCACTTTTGATACTTCACATTTTAACAAAGCTGCAGCAGCCGCACTGCTGGTTGTCGTATTTCCAATCCCCAGCTCTCCCACGGCAAGGATTTTATATCCTGCTTTTTTGCACCAAAATGCCATATCTATTCCCGTTGCCATAGCCCGGATTGCTTCTGATTCCAGCATGGCAGGCTCTTTACTGAAATTTCTTGTACCACATCTTATTTTTCTGGAAACCACTCCAGGAATCGTATCCTTTATGTTAATACCAATATCTACCGGAATCGTATCTGCTCCTACCGCCTTTGCCATCTGCCCTACGCAGGACTGTCCTTTTCCCATGGATTTTGCTACCGCTGCTGTAATCTCCTGCCCGGACTGACTGATATTTTCCTCTACAATCCCGTTATCGGCACACATAATAACGACAGCCTTTTTGGTAATATCAATCTCTTCCGTTCCTGTAACGGCACCTATCCTTGCAATAAGCGTTTCAAATTTTCCCATTCCATCCAAAGGTTTTGCAATGGTATCCCAATTCTTCAGTACCTTTTTCCTGTATATTTCATCCGGTTTGTCAACCTTCAGCTTTTTCAGTTCTTCCCGTGTATAATCATTCCAGATGGGCTTCTCCAAGCATTCCATAGATTTCCTCCATATTCAGATACATACGCAGAGTATCCGCCAACTTGTCATACTGTTTATCTTTAAAAGTCCGGTAATCTTCGAACTCTCCATTTTCCATCTCAATCCCTTTTTTCTCTGCAAGCGCCTGTACCATTGCATTGGCAATCATTCCCTCATCAAATAATCCATGCACATAGGAACCATAAATGTTTTCATTCTTATCTGATGTCACCACAATTTTTTCTTCTGTACCCGTCCTTCCCATATGTATTTCATAGCCTTTAAAAGTACAATCGGAAAGTACATGGAACAGTCCGCTTAATCTTTCAATCCTGCCCTCAATCTGACAACGTTTTTTTTCCGGCATCAGTACCGTTGACACAGGGAGCAATTCCATTCCGCGCATTTGTCCACCCTCTTCCACACCTTCCGGGTCGAAAATCTCCTGCCCTAACATTTGATAGCCACCACAAATCCCAAATACCGGAATCTCTTCTGCCAGCTTCTTAACAGCAGCTTCCAGACCATTCTGACGCATCCACTTCAAATCACCCATGGTATTTTTACTTCCGGGCAAAAAAATCATATCCGGATGGCGCAATTCACTAATGGATGTCACATATCGCACTGCTGTTTCAGGCATTTGTTCAAATACATTAAAATCCGTAAAATTAGAAATTCTGGGATATCGTATCACCGCAATATCGATCAACCCTTCGCTTTTTCTATCAAATCTCTCCGTCAGACTGTCCTCATCCTCTAAAGACAGCTCCATGTATGGGACAACTCCTACTACCGGAACATTTCCCTTTTCTTCCAGCATTTCAATTCCCGGATCAAGAATGGATTTATCCCCGCGAAACTTATTAATGATCAGTCCCCTTACTCTCCTTTTTTCTTTTTCCTCAAGCAACATCAAAGTTCCCAAGAGCTGTGCAAACACGCCTCCTCTGTCAATGTCTCCCACCAAAAGGACCGGCGCATCCACCATTTCAGCCATTCCCATATTTACAATATCATTCTGTTTTAAGTTAATTTCCGCCGGACTTCCCGCGCCCTCTATCACGATAATATCGGCATATTCTTCCAGCTTTTTGAAAGACTTTTTAATATCCGGAATCAATGTCTTCTTAAAGGCAAAGTAATCTCTGGCACTCATATTTCCAAGTACCTCACCATTTACAATTACCTGTGAGCCTGTATGATTGGTAGGTTTTAACAAAACAGGATTCATGCACACCATCGGCGGGATTCCCGCTGCTTCCGCCTGCATCACCTGCGCTCTGCCCATTTCCAGTCCTTCTGATGTAATAAAGGAATTTAACGCCATATTCTGAGATTTAAAAGGAGCCACCCTAAATCCGTCCTGCTTAAAGATCCTGCATAAGCCAGCTACCAAAAGGCTTTTGCCTGCATTAGACATGGTTCCCTGTACCATGATCACTTTTGACATAGATTCTTCATGCCTTTCTTCATCATTTACAATTCATTTCTATTTCCTTGCCGGATTCTTTTGCAAGTTCCAACAATTTGCAATTCACCTGCTCCAATGTGCCAAAATTTTCTTTACAGCAAATAATCTTTTCACAAACAGCCAGTTTTTTTCCTGCTTTCTGCATATGTTCTTCCGTAATCGGTTCAAAAGCCTCTGCTGCGATCACGTCTGACGCCAATGCCCTTGCTGCCGGATAGTCCAGATCATTTTTCGGTAAAACCCCGGTAATAAAAGGAATCCCCTGTCTTTGCAATCTGCGGTATACATTTCTTCCGGTTCCTCCCCCGGCTATCACAAAAACTTTTGCCTCCCCTTTTGCAGGCTCCAGCTCCATACTTCCGTTTTCTTCATCAAAACTGCCTGATTCTATAGAAAACAGCCTTGATATGTATCCCTGTTCAAAAACTTCCTCCGGCTTTCCAAAACGGTCTACGCACTTTCCGTCAATACACAAAATTTTATCAGAAACTCTGGCCGCCAATTCCAGTTCATGAAGAGACATAATTACTGTCAGTCCTTTTTTCTTCCTCATTTCCTGTAAAATAGAAAGAAATTCCAGCTTATACTTTACATCCAGATAAGAGGTCGGCTCATCCAAAATAATAATTTCCGGCTCCTGGCAAATTGCTCTGGCAAGCATTACACGCTGTCTCTGCCCGTCGCTGATACGAGTAAAATCCTGATCTTTAACGGCTGTCACATGCACCAGCTCCATTGCTTCTTTTACCACCCGACGATCCGCCTCAGACAAAATGCCAAAATGCCCGGTATAAGGATATCTGCCCGTTGCTACTACATCTTCACATGTCATCATTTCCGTTCGCAGTTTCTCGGTCAGTACCACTGCCATATTCTGTGACAGTTCTGTCCCCGACATATTTTCCACACTCTGTTCATTCAGATAAACTGTTCCTGCAATAACTGCAAGCTGTTTTGCTATACTTTTTAAAACCGTGGACTTTCCCGCACCATTAGGGCCTATCAGGGTCAGTATCTCGCCTTTCTCCAAACCAATTTCAATATCCTTTATAATGGGCTTTTTATGATAGCCTACGCTTAAATGCTCTGTCTTGAAATAATATTTCATCATGCCCGCTTCTCCCTGCTTCGCCTTATCATAACCCACAGTACTACCGGAGCTCCAAACACTGCTGTAACCGTACTGATACTAAGCTCTGTAGGTGCAAACAAAATTCTTGCCAACAGATCACAGAGCAGGCAAAATACACTTCCTCCAAGAAAGCAGGCCGGGATCATCAGAATCGGCTTTACGCTTCCCAAAAGGCTTTTTACCAAATGAGGTACTGCAACACCCACAAAAGAAACGGGACCTGCAAACGCTACAATACATGCCGACAAAATACTGGATAAAATGACCAACGCTGCTCTTAACAGTCTGATATTTACTCCCATATTCTGCGCGTATGATTCTCCCAACTGATATGCATCAAGCGGCTTTGACATAAAAAAAACGATAACAAATGTTACTGCTATGACTACTGCCATAACAAACACGTTGTCCCATGTCATTCCGGAAAAACTGCCCCTTGACCAATTATGCAGATTTACAATTTCCGCATCATTTGCAAAGGTCACCACCAGCTCTGTAACAGCCGAACAAATATAACCGATCATTACACCGCTTACCACCAGCATGGACATATTATCCACCTTACGGGACATCAGAAGAACAAATCCCATGGATATCATCGCTCCCAAAAAAGCAGCGGCGATCAATATCACTGAACTTACCCGGATAGCCTGTCCCATCAAAAACACCATCACAAGCGCTACAACCATTTTGGCTCCAGAAGAAATTCCCAATACAAAAGGACCCGCTATAGGATTGTGAAAAAAAGTCTGCAATAAATATCCAGCCAAACCCAATGCTCCCCCCAAAATCATTGCGGCCATGGTTCTGGGCATTCGAATATCCCACAGGATTCTGCCATTGTTAATTTGCTGACCGCTTATCGACGCCTTGATATCTTCCAGCGAAATTTTTACAGTTCCAATACATACGTTTATGGCTGCAAAAACAAGCACACCAATGCCAAGCAAAAGAAATGCAATAATATACCTCTTTTTTCTGCTATGCTGCATATAATTCCTCCTCTACTCTAAGCGGAACAGGTATTCCATTTCTCCTTCCTCGTCCCCTTGAAGCATAGTATGTATATCTTCAATCAAATAGCCAATCGACATGGATTGTTGATACATATCATTGGTGGTGCACCATACGTTACCATTCTGCACTGCCTTAAAATCTTCCAATACTGCACATTTATCCAACAATTCTTCTATCGAATTCACCCCGCCGTCAATAGAACTGTTATAAATGATAAAATCAACATCTTTTGCACTATTATAGAACTCTTCTACCTGCATATTCATAGTAGAACGACTTGACTCCGGATCGCCTAAATTTTCAAATATATACTTTCCGCCTGCCAGTTCGATCATTTTAGGTACATAATCTGAACTCTGTCTTACCTGCACCAAACCGTTGGAAGTAATAAAGAAAAACGCAACTGTCTGATCTGTTTTTTCATCCGCGGTTACTTTTTCCAAAATGGCAACCTGTTTTTCGAATGCTTCCTCCGCCTCTGCTTCTTTTCCCAGCAATGCTCCAAAAAATTTAATCCATTCCACTCTTCCGAGCGGATGAGATTCATAACTGGAATACTCTATCATGACGGGGATTCCAAAATCCTCCATCATTTCAATTACCTCCGGTGAATGAGAAATCATCATATTCTCGATGGCAAGAGAACAGTTTTCGGAAACGATCAGCTCATAATCCGGTTTGTTATATTTTCCGGCGTACAACATCTTGCCATCAGCCATTGCTTCATTTGCAGATTCAATATACCAATTACCTTCTTTTTGTCCGGAAAGTCTGATGGTATCAACTGCATCCAGGGAATCAAACATATCCATTGCCGCAGTTGCCACCAAATACAGGTTTTCTACAGGCTGCCGCATTATGTACATATCTTCTTCCAGATTTTCCGGAACCGCTTTCCCTTCCGGGACAACCAGAAGTTTTGTCCCATCCATTACCGTCAGAAGCTTATAACCGCCTGTATAATAATCAACAGAGAAATTCTCTGCATATTTCAGTTCCATGCTGCTTTCATATACAAACTCTGCACTATTTTCATCAATACTTTCTGTTGATCCCGATACTGCGGAATCCTCACTTATATCGGATGAAATATTTTCCACAGAATCGGAAGAAGGACTGCCACAGCTACATAGCCCAAGCAGTCCCATCAAAAGTAAACAGCATATTGTTGTTATCCTTTTTCTTCCTGTCATTGATCCATCCTCTTATTGAACCGCCTCTATTGTATCTGAGCAGAATGTAATTGAATACTCTATCTCATGCGGTCTGCTCATTGCTACCGTATCACCTATAACACTTATCGCTTCATCAAAAACTGTAACAGGGATTTCAAATACCGAATCTCCTTCTTTATTAACAGGCAGATATTTTTCATCTCCGACGAGCATATAATCATAATTCGGACTGTTCCACTTCAAAACAGCAATTACCTCATCACCTGATACCGTAATAATAGCCGGTGATAAAATCTCAGCCTTTCCGCTTCCGCCTTCAAAAATAATATCAATCGCATAACTGCCGTCTTCTAAATCTATCTGTGTTTCGTTACCACTTACTTCAGATGTATCTGCGGAGTCTAAAGGCTGCGGATCAGAAACTACTACTTTATGGTCATACCATTTTCCCTTTTTTCCAATTAAGGCAACATCAAATTCTTCTCCAATCATCGGAACAGGAACATCAAAACCATATACCTCATCTGTCAGGCCATCGCTATAAGTAACGCTGTCCACCGACGGTTCTAAAAGTACGGCATTTTCTTTTTCGGCATCCTCCGCAAGTCCCGGATAAAGGTTTACGATATTCTTAGAACCAAGTGAAATATGGATCGTCATTTTCCCATCTTCCACCGTTAACGTTCCTTTGCCATCATGGGCTTCATTCACCCGAAACATGGAACTGTCGGTATCAAATGCCGCCAGATAAATTCCATCCGGCAGTGCATTTTCTTCTGCTTCTGTTACCGCCTCTGTTGCTGCTTCTGTTACCGCCTCTGTGTAAACGGCAGAGTCTGTTTCAAGCGCAGACTCCATTTCACTGTCCTTATCGGAACATCCTCCGAATATAGTACTTGCTAATACCAGTGTCCCTATGATTAAAATGTGTTTTTTCTTCATAATGATATCCTTATTATTTTAATACTGCGCCTGTATGATCTACATATATCTGCTGAATCGCTTCAATCTGGCCAAGACCTTTAATCTGTGTGTCCACATTTTCAAATTTTCCTGATGCTGTAAACATCGCATACCAGGAATCTTCCTCTGTACCTGCCATGTCATTATTCGCATGGTCACCTGCTACTACCATTAAAGGACGCAGCACCACTTTGGTATAACCTGCTGCCGCAACTTTCTCAATAATCGCATCTGCCGAAAATGCCTCGTCGCCTTCCACGGTTCCGATAAATACGTTATCATAACCAAGCTCATTCATCTGCGTCTGCATCTGGGCATATGTAACCATTGCCGTATGATGCGTGCCATGTCCCATAAATACAAAGGCTGTCTTATCTTCGTTTGCCGCTTCTATATTGTCGTAACCGGCATCTTTTACAACTTCAGCAGTAACAATTTCAGCAACCGCTTTCTTATCTTCGTTAATTACAGTTGCATCATTTCCCACTTCACCAAGCAAAGGTTCTGCTACGCTTACAGTTTCAAACTTGTCTCTATAGGCATCTACTGTTTCCATTACTTCATCATATTCTGCCCCATGCATTAAATGGGTTGGCTGAATCACAAGATTTTTCACGCCGTTAGCAGCCGCACGTTCTAATGCCTGCTCTACATTATCAATGCATGCGCCTTCACGTGCCTGGATATGATTGATAATGATCTGCGCTGTAAATGCTCTTCTTACCGACCAGTCCGGATATGCTTCCTGTAATGCATCTTCTATTCCTTTGATATCCGCAACACGGCTGTCATTAAACGACGTACCAAAGCTGACTACTAAAATTTCATTTTCGCCGATTTCATCCTGATTACGTACGTCATCCTTAGAAGCGTCGCCCGTATATCTTCCAAAATAATCCGGATCTGCATTTTCGCCTGCTACAAGCTCTTTCTGTGCATCTGTCAATGCATCCCAGGCCGCTTTTGCATCTGCACACTGCTTATCTGTTTCATCAGTTCTTTCCTGTACATAAATTGCGTCAATAAGAGCTGCAACCTTGTCTGCTTCCGCCTGATCATTATTTTCTGCTTTTGTTTCTTCTATTTCTACATCTGTCTGCGTACTCTGCTCCGTCGCCGTTCCCGCCGTTTCCTCTGCGTTGCTTCCGCAGCCGGTTACACAGGCGGCTGTCATAAGTCCTGCCATTAACACTGCCACTAATCTTTTTTTCATACACTCCTCGTTTCTGCTGTTCTCAGCTTCTTATTTATCAAATATGTATCACTGACAAAAACGGGGACTTGCCTGACAAGTTAATATGATTTCATTCACACATAAAAAAGTGTGTGTATAAAAAAGTGTACGCCATTGCGCACACTCCGCGTCGAGCGCGGTCGCGTCAGCGACAATTTCGCCGTGCGCGAGTACACATAAAAAAACCCTTTACTGCATTACAGGTAAAGGGTTTTCACACAAAATAAATCTATCGGATCTTTCTTATAACAAATCAAATCCGACAAATCATAACGTACAACCTTTTTACTCGTGGCTTGAAACAATCGTTTCTGTACAGCATTCAGGCAGGTCTCCCGGCTTAAAGATCATCACATTGGCCATCTTCCCAGTTTCCCAGTGATATAGCGGCTTCTGCTCCCTAATTACGGTGACGAGTTCGTACAGGATTTGCACCTGTTTCCCTTTTCACCGGAGCCAGTCTTTTACAAAACTGCTCCGACACCTGATTACTACATATTTAATTTTGTTTAATATATCATATTCATACAAAATATTCAATCATTTTTACACCGGCGTATATTTGCTCTGAGGCTGATTTATTCATGGCGGTATGGTAAGCTGTGCACTTTCCAACACCAATGACATTCCGGTTACTTCCAAAAAGGCATGGCTGTCGGAACGTTTTGAAGATGCCAATTCCGTAAGTTTTCCTGCCGGGATTGACGGGAAGCTGATTTTAAAATAAACTGAGGATAAGGGGGAAAACTATCATTAAAGGAGGATTTTGTCTATGAACAAAAATGCGTTCAGAAAACTGTCTTACGGGGTCTATATCGTTTCAACCTGGGATAACGGCCGCCCTACCGGATGCACCGCCAATTCCGCAATGCAGATAACTTCCGATCCCGCGACTGTTGCCATCAGTATCAACCATAACAATTACACGAATAAATGCATTATGGAAAGCGGACATTTCGCAGTCTCCATCCTTTCCGAGCAATCCGACCCGTCCATCATCGGTACCTTTGGATTCCAGTCCGGAAAAGATGTGAACAAATTCGATTCCGTCCCTTTTGAGATACGCGGAAATCTGCCTATCGTCAAGGATGCCTGCGCTTTCCTTTCCTGTGAAGTCATCGATAAAATGGAAACCGACACGCATACCATATTTCTCGGCAAGGTGCTGGACGCAGACCAGCTGAGCGGCCAGGAGCCAATGACCTACGCCTACTATCACAAGGTAGTCAAAGGCAAGAGCCCCAAAAACGCCCCCACCTACCTTCCCGAAGAGGATACTTCCGCAAAATCCGCATGGGTATGTAGCGTCTGCGGATATATTTATGATGGAGAGACGCCTTTTGAAGAACTGCCGGAAGACTATACCTGTCCGATATGCAGACAGCCCAAGTCCGTATTTATCAGGAAATAACAAAAAGAGGGGGGTGCTTTACCGCACCCCCGACCGCTCCCGCATCCGGATGAGTATCCTTTTTTCCATCCTGCTCACCTGCACCTGGCTTATCCCCATCTGCTGCGCTATCTGCGTCTGCGTCTTGTCCTCATAATAACGCATCCGTATCAGAAGCCGGTCCTTTTCGGGCAGCTCCTCCAAAAGCTGCCTCAAAAGCATTCTGTCCAGAAGCTTATTCTTTTCCGTATCCTCCCATTGCCCGTCCCCGGCCTTTGCCGCCACCTGGTCCAACAGCTGAATCTGTTTTCCATCCCCTTCATATACCGGCTTATAAAGTGATTCCACTTCTGCCGCGGCATCCAGAGCCATGACCGCATCCTCTCTTGAAATACCTGTCGCACGGCACAATTCATCCAGCGACGGCTCCCTTCCTTCTTTTGTCCGTATCTCATTTTCCGCCTGTTTGAGTTTATAACCCGCATCTTTTAAAGACCGACTTACCTTGACCATTCCATCATCCCGCAGAAAACGCCGTATCTCCCCTGCGATCAGCGGTACCGCATACGTTGAAAATTTTACGTCATAGCTCAGATCAAAATGGTCTATCGCTTTCATCAGGCCTATCGTTCCTGTCTGAAACAGGTCTTCCGCATCGTATCCCCTTCCTGTAAACCGCTTCACGATATGGCGGACCAGTCCGAGGTTTTCCTCAATCAGTGTCTGTCTTGCGCCGTCATCCCCCGACTGCGCCCTTTGAATCAATGCGGATATTTCCATGGACTATTCCTCATTTGCCCACGGCATGCTTCCTATTTTTTTCTCCATTATAACCCGCGTTCCCCTGTCCGGTTCGGATTCCACCTCGAGCCCATCCATAAACGCCTCCATAAATGCAAATCCCATCCCCGACCGTTCCAAATCCGGACGTGTTGTAAACAGCGGCTCCATCGCCTGTTCCACATTTTCTATCCCTTTTCCAAAATCCTCGATCTCCATATGTAAAATATCATCCTCCAACACACAGGTTATCGATATGATTCCCCCTTTTTCCTCATATCCGTGTATCACTGCATTTGTTACCGCCTCTGAAACCGCCGTTTTAATGTCTGAAATCTCCTCCACCGTAGGGTTTACGGGCGTAATAAAAGACGCCACCGTCACCCTCGCAAAGCCTTCATTTTCCGGCAGAGCCTCAAATTCCACCTTCATCCTGTTTCTCATCCCGCTCCTCCTACTCCATAATCTCCACTATTTTTTCAAGCCCTGACATTTTCAGTATTCTTAATATCCGATTATCCGCATGTATCACATAGACTTTTCCGCCAAAGCACGATATCTTTCTGTAACGTCCCGCAAGTACCCCGACGCCTGAGCTGTCCATAAATTTTGTATCTGAAAAATCAAATACAACATGGTTTACCTCATTGTCCAAAATCATGTGATCCGCCCGTCGTGAAATATTTTTACAGCTGTTGTGGTCTATCTCCTCCGGCAGCCGTATCATCAGGTAATGGTCGATGACCTTATATTCTTCCATATCCTTCCTCCCTTGAGCTTTTATTGAAAAAGTGTGCGCCTTGGCACACACCTGCGCCGAGCGCGGTCGCGTCAGCGATAATTTCCCCGCGCGCGAGTTCGCATAATCGTGTTTTTTTATCCGATAGGAAATGAACTTTCCTATCGGATAAAAAAAGAGGACACGGAAACATTCCATCTGTTTCCTGTCCTCTTTTGTAACCGTGATCTTATTCTGTTTTATTCTTCCAACTGGTCTATCGCACGCTGGGACTGCTTTGCTTTTTCCGTATCCGGAAAAAGTTCTATTACCTTCTCATAAGTCTCCTGCGCCTGACGCTTATTGCCGTTGTCCCGATATGCATTCGCAAGAGCATACAGTGCTTCGCTGTTTTCCTCATCATAGGAAACCGCCTTCGTCAGATTCTCGATGGCAGTCTCATAATCCCGCGCCTTGTATGCTTTATAACCTGTTTCATAATAAGAAGATGCCAGGTCGGTCCCCGTCTCCTCCAACAGCTGCATATAAAGCTTCTTTGCCGCTTCTGCAGTATCCGTGCTCTCCATCGTATCCCGGTCTATCTTGTCCACCGCCTCTGAAAGAGCAGCCGTATCGTTAGGTTTTGTCATATAAAGATATGCTGCATTCAGAAGTGCCTCCATCATTCCAATACCGCCGTCTACTCCGGTCAGTTTTTCATTCTGGGTCTTCAGTTCTTTATTCTGAGCTGTCAGAGTCTCTACCTGCTGCGTCAGGCTCACGATATCGGCGCTCTTTTTATCGGATTCTTCGCCTACTGCCGTCAGTTTACTATTCAGCTCCTTCTGTGCCAGAGATACCCTGCCCGGTAAGATAAGGAACCACGAAACAGCTACTCCTACGGCCAGACCGCCCAATATTCCCCAAAGCCATCCGATGTTTTTCTTCGGCTCCATCATATGCCCGACCGGCTGAATGATAGTCTCATTTCCGCTCTGATATTTTATCACATCGTCCGCACGGGAAGCTCTGCGCGCCTTTCCTCCATCGTCTTCAGCCTTCTGAGCTGTCTCGACTTCTTTCATATACCGAAGAGCTGTCGTATTCGCACGGTCAATACGCAGACAGCGGTTTAACTCCTTGCGGGCCTTTTCCCACTCTTTCATGTCCATATATAAAAGAGCCAGCAGCAAATGCCCCTGCACAAAGTTCGGATGATCTGAAAGTACCTTTTTTAACTGGATGCGCGCCAGATCCTTACTATCCTGATAGCAATAAGAGAGCGCCTGATTGTATTTCCTGCTCATCTGGGTAAAGGACTCCAGCTGCGACGGGCTCTTTTGAACAGCATCTATGTAGTCGTCCGCAATATTTTTTTCCGGACGAAGGTTTTTACTGATTACCCATTCAGAAAGCGCCGGAACGACTTCTCCCATTTCAAAATACACAAGCCCTAAAAGGTTTCTTGCATCAATATGGTATTTATTTACCTTGAGCGCCAGCTTCAGACTGTCCAGCGCCCCGGAAAGATCACGCACGCATGCTCTCTCCAGTCCTTCATTATAATAATAATTTGAAAAGCTCATCAGCTTTTTGTATCGTTCAACATCTGTCCCACAGTTCGTGCAGAAGTTTTTCTCCGTCAGATCTGCGCCACAATTATAGCACTGCATAACTTCACCCCTTTATTCTTCGTGTTCGGTCTTGTCGCTGTTTTTTAATTCTTCTTCCTGCTCCTTGACCATTTCCACCAGAATATCCGTGAAATCCGTTAAATTGTGGTTTATGATAACGTCCTCTGCCTCATCTATCTCAAGGCTGGGATGAAACTTTTTGAGTTCTTCTTCAAAATTGATCATGCGTATCCTCCATATCGCTCACAGCCTTGCGGCTGATGTTTCTTTCCTGTAACTTTTCATGCGGATTTTTCTTAATATCACTATCATACGCAGACTGCGGCAAAAAATCAATCGAATTTTTCCCTGAATTCAAAAAGTGGACTGTATTTTTCGACTTTTTATACCGGAAAAATATTCAAACAGCCCGGAAGCGCTGTCAAAATGCGCCTCCGGGCTGTCCGTTTTCTCTACAGGAACTTTTCCTGTTCTTATTTCTTAAGCTGTCCCAGACGCTCCCGCACCTGTTCCATCATCTGCGTATATTTCTCAAGCTTTGCGCGCTCCTCTGCAACCTTGCTCTCCGGCGCCTTGCTCATAAACTTCTCGTTATGCAGCATGCCGTTGACACGGGCAAGCTCGCCCTGCAGACGCTTCTCCTCTTTTTCCAGACGCTCGATTTCCTTATTTAGATCGACCAGCTCTGCAAAAGGGATGTACAGCGTTGCGTTCGGGATAACAACGGAAACCGCATCGTCTGCAATGCCGTTTTTATCCGCCTGACAGGTCACTTCGGAAGCTCCCGCCAGAGACGCAAAGAACAGGGTTCCTCTTTCAAAGGTATCCAGAATCTCCTGTCTGTCGCTGACTACAAATACATGGGCTTTTTTGGACGGCGGAACGTTCATATCGCTGCGCACATTACGGATACCGCGCACTGCTTCCTTGATGATTTCCGTTTCATGCTCTTCCTGCTCAAAGCAGCGGCTTTCCTGATATACCGGCCAGGAGGATATCATGATGGATTCCTCTTCAGACTGCAGCGTGCAGAAAATCTCTTCCGTAATGAAAGGCATATACGGATGAAGCAGCTTTAATGCATCGATCAGAACTGTCTTTAACGTCCACAGAGCCGCATTCTGGCTGTCCGCATCGTCTGTCGCATACAGGCGGGGCTTCACCATCTCAATGTACCAGTCGCAGAACTCATCCCAGATAAAGTCGTAAACCTTCTGTACTGCAACGCCCAGCTCGAAGTTTTCCATATTATCAGTCACTTCGCGCACCACGTTGTTTAACTTGGACAAAATCCACTTATCCGCAGGCTCCAGATGCTTATCCGCATCTGCCGGTATTTCCTTACCATCCATATTCATCATAATGAAACGGGATGCGTTCCATACCTTATTTGCAAAGTTTCTGTTCGCCTCCACGCGCTCGATATAAAAACGCATATCGTTACCCGGAGCATTTCCTGTTATCAGCGTCAGGCGCAGCGCATCCGCACCGTACTTGTCGATGATTTCCAGCGGATCAATACCGTTTCCTAAGGATTTACTCATCTTACGTCCCTGGGAATCGCGCACAAGTCCGTGGAATAAAACGGTCTTAAACGGCTTTTCTCCCATCTGCTCATATCCGGAGAATATCATACGGATAACCCAGAAGAAAATAATGTCATAACCGGTTACCAGCACATCCGTAGGATAGAAATATTCCAGCTCCTTTGTCTTTTCCGGCCATCCCAGCGTGGAAAAGGGCCACAGCGCAGAAGAAAACCATGTATCCAGAGTATCCGGATCCTGTGTAAAATGCGTGCATCCGCACTTGGGGCATACGCCCGGCGTCTCACGGGCAACGACGGTCTCTCCGCACTCATCACAGTAATAAGCCGGAATCCGGTGTCCCCACCAGAGCTGTCTGGAAATACACCAGTCTTTGATATTATCCGTCCAGTTATAATAAATCTTCTCCATCCTTTCAGGGATAAGCTGGACTTCCTTATTCTGAACCGCTTCTACCGCAGGCTTTATGAGCTCGTCCATCTTCACAAACCACTGCTTCTTTATCATCGGCTCTATCGTCGTGCGGCAGCGGTCATGAATGCCTACATTATGGCTGTAATCCTCGATATAAACGAGAAGTCCCATCTCATCCAGCTCTTTTACGATAGCCTTTCTCGCCTCATAGCGGTCCATGCCCGCAAACTTGCCGCCGTTCTCATTGATGGTCGCATCATCGTTTAAGATATTTATCTGCTCTAAGTTATGGCGTTTTCCTACCTCAAAGTCATTCGGGTCATGGGCGGGTGTTATCTTTACCACACCTGTACCAAACTCCATATCCACATAGGAATCCGCAACCACAGGAATTTCCCTGTTTACAATAGGAAGCAGCAGCTTTTTGCCTATCAGGTCCTGATATCTTTCATCTTCAGGATTTACGGCAACTGCGGTATCGCCCAGCATCGTTTCCGGCCTGGTCGTTGCAAATTCTACAAAACGGGTCGTGCTCACGCTGCCGTCCTCTTCTATCAGAGGATATTTAATGTGCCAGAAATGACCTGCCTGCTCCTCATATATGACCTCTGCATCAGAAATAGAAGTTTTACATACCGGACACCAGTTACCGATCCGGTTTCCTTTATAAATCCATCCTTTCTCATGCATCCGGCAAAATACTTCCGTAACCGCCTTGTTGCTGCCCTCGTCCATCGTAAAACGGGTACGGTCCCAGTCACAGGAGGAACCCAGCTTCTTTAACTGATTGATGATACGGCCGCCGTACTCGTCCTTCCACTCCCATGCGCGCTTTAAAAATCCATCCCGTCCCAGGTCATGCTTATCGATACCTTCTTTTTTCATCGCCTCGATTATCTTAACTTCGGTCGCGATGCTTGCGTGGTCCGTTCCCGGCTGCCAGAGTGCATTGTAGCCCTGCATCCGTTTGAAACGGATGAGGATATCCTGCATCGTATTATCCAGGGCATGACCCATGTGGAGCTGTCCTGTGATATTCGGAGGCGGTATCACGATCGTAAACGGTTTTTTGGATTCGTCTACCTCCGCGTGAAAATATTTTTTGTCCAGCCACTTCTGATACAGGCGGTCTTCGATCCCATGAGGATCGTATGTTTTTGCCAGTTCCTTGCTCATCTGTTCTCCTTCCTTTCTGTCTGAAAATCTGCCCGCTCAAGCATATTTTGTCTGATAAAGGGTGTTTCATCATACAAAAAAACCCTCTGACAAGCCAAAAACTCATCAAAGGGCGTCTGTTTTAAACGCGGTACCACCTTTGTTTCCCGGCAAAAAATCCGGGCTCTTTCATTGTCCTGTAACGGGGACTTACCGGGAAAACTTATAAAAGAACGCTCAAACGCTCCTGTTAGGCTCTCCGATTCCGAAGCCACTTTCCGCACGCTGTATCTGAAACGCCCTTTCAGCCAACGGGACGTCCTCTCTGTCAGTCAGTGGATGCGTACTCCTCTTCTTCTGCATCATTTGCTATTTTCATGACATAACTATATGGAAAAAAACAAACTTTGTCAAGGAATTTTTCATTCATTGACATCCTTTTTATCCGGGAGTTTCAGGAACAGATAAACGGGCGCAGCTTTCTCCTTCCAGCCCGTTTTGTTCACTTCCTGCGCCCCGGTGACTCCCACAGGCTTCTCTCCTCCGCCCCTGACTGGCTCCAGAATGCCTGCCGCCAGATATCCTGCGGACAAAATTACAAAAAGGGGCTTCCCTGTTTTATTGAGCTTTCCAGCGGAGAAGCACTGGCACATCTGGACTTTTGCTCTTTTTCAGGCATTAATAAAAAATTAAATTTTTTACGTTTTCATAAAGGGTTTATTAAGATTTGAATTGAAATAAATTTCTTCTATGTTATAATAATCGTGATATGTCGGATTTTGCCGCTGCATGGCAAAATCCGGCTTATACTTTTTTATTATAGAAAGAGGACAACATGAATATCATCATTATAGGCTGCGGAAAGGTCGGCCTTACACTGGCGGAGCTGCTTGCCGCAGAAAAGCATGATGTGGTACTGGTAGACGAATCCTCCCAGAAACTTTCCTCCGTCCCGGAAGAAATAGACGCCCTTAGAATACTCGGAAACGGCGCCAGCATCAACACCCAGATAGAGGCAGGCATCGAAACCGCCGACATTCTGATAGCAGTCACAGGCTCCGACGAATTAAATCTGCTCTGCTGCCTTATTGCCAAAAAGGCCGGGCACTGCCATACCATTGCCAGAGTCCGCAATCCGATCTACAACAAGGAGCTTGATTTTATCAAGGTTAAGCTGGGTATTTCCATGATAATCAATCCCGAGCTGACTGCAGCCATTGAAATCTCCCGTCTGCTGCGCTTTCCTTCCGCGATCAAGATAGACACCTTCGCAAAGGGACGGGTGGAGCTGCTCAAATTCCGCATCCGCTCCGAATTCGGTCTGGACGGGATGCCCATCAATCAGATAGCCGGACATTCCAACAGCAACATCCTTATATGCGCGGTAGAACGCGGTGATGATATTTTTATCCCGGGCGGCGATTTTATCCTCCGCAATAACGACCTTCTTTCCATCATGGCTTCGCCCCAGAATTCGGTCGCATTTTTCCACCGCATCGGCTTTAAGACCAATCAGGTAAAAAATGCCATGATCGTCGGCGGCGGCAAGATCGGCTACTACACTGCCAAGCTCCTTCTGGATATGAACATTGATGTCCGCATCGTGGAAAACGACCGCGACCGCTGTGAGGAATTGAGCCTCCTTCTGCCGGATGCCACCATTATATGCGGCGACGGTACAGATAAGCAGCTTTTGATGGAAGAGGGTCTTCCCCAAGCGGAATCCTTTGTCACGCTGACGGGGCTGGACGAGGAAAACATCCTGCTTTCCCTGTTCGCCCAGGCAAACTCCCACGCAAAGCTCGTTACCAAAGTGACCAAGATAGCCTTTACGGAAATCATCAACAACCTGGATATCGGCAGTGTCATCTATCCGAAGCATCTGACCGCCGATTATATCCTGCAGTACGTCCGCGCCATGTCCAACTCCATCGGAAGCAACGTGGAAACGCTGTATCAGATTTTGGACAACCGCGCCGAGGCGCTGGAATTTGCCATCCATGAAACATCCGACGTTACGGACATCCCTCTCTCCGACCTGACGCTGAAATCCAACCTGCTTATCGGCAGCATCAACCGCGGCGGAAAGACCTGGATTCCCCGGGGACAGGATACGATCCAGGTAGGCGATACCGTAATCATCGTAACGACCCAGAAGGGTCTCGGCGACATCCGGGATATCCTGAAAAGATAAGGGGCGCCGGGATGAACTATTCTATCATTTTTTATATCATCGGCTGGATACTCAATCTGGAGGCGGCATTTATGTTCCCCTCCTGCATCGTGGCGGTCATTTACGGAGAAAAGGATGGATGGTCTATCTTTGCAACTATCCTCCTGTGCCTTCTTATCGGACTTCCCCTGATCCGCAAAAAACCGCAGAGACGCGTTTTTTATCTGAAAGAGGGCTTTGCGACCACTGCGCTGTCCTGGATCGTCATGAGCTGCTTCGGCGCGATACCGTTCGTCATTTCAGGATGGATTCCCAACCCTATCGACGCTTTATTTGAAGTCGTATCCGGTTTTACTACAACGGGAGCCAGCATCCTTACCGACGTTGAGGTTTTGCCCAAATGCCTGCTGTTCTGGCGCAGCTTTACCCACTGGATCGGCGGTATGGGCGTACTTGTCTTTCTGCTTACCCTCATCCCCCTGGCAGGAGGCAGCCATATGAACCTGATGAAAGCAGAAAGCCCGGGACCTTCTGTCAGCCGTCTTGTCCCGAAGGTAAAATCCACGGCAAAAATACTTTACCTGATTTATATCGTCATGACTATCACAGAGATAATCCTGCTGCTGATTGGAAAAATGCCTCTCTTCGATGCGCTTACAACAGCCTTCGGTACAGCCGGCACCGGAGGCTTTGGTATACGCAATGACAGCATCGCCGGATATTCCACCTACAATCAGGTCATCATCACGATATTTATGATTTTGTTCGGCGTAAACTTTAACGTATATTTCCTGTTCCTGCTTCGTAAATTCAAGCAGGCTTCCGTCAGTGAAGAGGTGCGCGCATATTTCCTGATAATCTTTACCGCAATCCTCATCATCACCTGGAATGTGCGCGGAATGTTCGACAATATCGGCCAGGCACTGCAGCAGGCTTCCTTTCAGGTGGCGTCCATTATCACCACAACGGGATATGCTACGACAAACTTTAACCTCTGGCCGCAGGTTTCCCGCACCATTCTGGTCATGCTGATGTTCGTCGGGGCATGCGCAGGCAGTACAGGAGGCGGAATCAAGGTATCCAGATTTCTTATCCTGCTGAAAGCCGCCAAAAAAGAACTGATACAGCTTCTTCACCCCAGAAGTGTCCGCAAAATAAAAATTGACGGAAAAGCAGTAGAGCATGAGGTCGTCCGTTCCACCAATGTTTTCATGGGTATTTATATCCTTGTGTTTGCATTTTCCATTTTACTGATTGCCTTTGACAATCTGGATCTTGCGACAAACTTTACAGCTGTGACCGCCACGCTAAACAACATTGGTCCCGGACTCGAGCTGGTAGGACCTACCGGGAACTTTTCCGTATTTTCCAATTTTTCCAAGCTGGTGCTGACCTTTGATATGCTGGCGGGACGTCTTGAGCTGTTCCCCCTGCTTTTGCTGTTCGTACCGGATACATGGAAAAAATTCTAAAAAACGCCATAAAACATTTCTATATCAGACAATGAAAAAACTCCTTTCAAAAACGGCATTTTGAACTGCCGCTCCGAAAGGAGTTTTTTATACGTACTCGCACGCGGTGAAATTGTCACTGACGCAACCGCGCTCGATGCAGGTATGCGCCATGGCCACACTTTTTAATATGCTATCATCGGAATAAACCGCGCTCTGTGCGAAAACGGCTCTCTGTTCCCAGCCGCCACTTCATAAATATTCCGGCTGCATTCCGTTACGCTTTTTATCATTTCAGGATATGGCTGTAAACAAATGTCAAATATCCCGATATTATAGTTTTCACCATCAAAACGGCCCAGCATAAACTGGTCATAGCACTGGAACCAGTGACAGCCCACGCCGTTTGGATGCACTGCAGCCTGTTCGCAGTAAAAGCGATAAGCTATCCCCCTGTCCTTCTGCGTCAGAACGCCTTCCAGTCCCGTAGCTGTCGGCCCTGCATCCAGCGCCCCGAAATGAAACTCGCCTATCATCACCGGAAGATCTACGCCCAGCTTCACAATATTGTCTATTGCCTCCGTCGGGTTCTCCGCATAACAGTTAATCGAAAAGACATCAAAATTCTCCCAGCCGGTCACAAGATCCGGGTCTGAAATCCACGCCCAGCGCATTCCCAAAATCATATGATTGGGATCTGCTCTTCTGCATGCGTTGGACGGAATTTCCACATAAGCCCGGAGCATTCGTCTGGAAAACTCCCTTAAATCTTCCCTCGCGCCCGGAAAATGTTCCGACATCTTTTCCATAGGACGCCTCAATGCATCCCAGCCATCCAGATCAGTTCCCCATGCAGCATTCAGCGCGTCGCAAGCTCTATACTTTTCCTGTAAAAATGTGATCAGCTCCCTCCTGCATGCTGTCTGCTCCGGATTGTGCAGCACTTCGTCTGCCAGTACCAGATTATCAACAAACGCCCATGAAGGCTCGTTTCTCAGAAAATATCCTATCATCCACGGGTCGCTGCTGCGCATGCGCAGCGACTGTGCACAACGTTCCGCATTTTGTGCGTATTCTTCTGAAAATACATCAGGAAAATCCCTGAATATCATTTTTTCCGTTCCGGGAAACTCCGCAAGGCTTGTTACATACGGAATTTCCTGCGTTCCGAACAGCTCCTGGTCGCTCCAGTTCCCGAGCGTGTTAAAGCCGCATCGCTTCAGCTCTCCCGCCGTCATTTTCTGCCATTTTTCATACCAGTCCTTTCCGAATGCCCGGTATAAATTTGCCTGTCCGAAGGAAAACAGCGTGCAGTCTCTCCGTGCTCTGTCGCTGGGCGGCCAGTTTTTATTGTGCCGATAGCAGCTTCCGTATTCCGGGTCGTCTTCCTCTGGCAGCCATTCCAGCCATTTTTCCACCCCGTCTACACGACAGTCTCCATTGACGTTCACGCAGTCCGGCCCCAGCGAAAAAAACGCATACCCGTCCGGGTCAGCCAACCACCACCTGCCGTCCTTTTTCACGGAAGAAAAAAATCCCGTCCCTTCCGTCAGCTTTTTCTCCTTCCATCCGCCGTATCTGTCCCATGTTTCAAAAGGATATCCTGCCAGAGAAGCTTCCAGCGAAGCGTTCAGCCTGCTCTTTAACTCATCCTCGTCTTTTGTCTTTCCTTCCCATTGCCTGAGGCAGTTCTGTCCCAGACTGTCCACACGCTTCTTCTCATCCGTCAAAAATCCGTCCGGATACTGCTCCGTCAATTCCAGCTCTTCAAAAACCGCATGCACCTCATGGAAGCACGGGAGCCCCACAAGCTCCACCCGTTCGATTTCAGACCTGTCTACCCTGCAGCCGTGGCAGACGACCTTCTGCTGCCCTGCGCTCGCCTCAGGAAACAGCGCATGAGCGTCCGTCCAGCCAAGGTCCAGACATATCCTGGAGCGCACGCCGCCCAATATCCCGAACCGCGTGGTAAATGCCGGTTCTGTCTCTCCCTTCCTATAAAAATTCCAGTTAAACGCCATGCTGTGCTCTTCCTGCACTGTCAGAAAAAAGGTCAGGTAACGCTCCCCGGACTGTATGCATTCCGGCAGCAGGATACCTCCCCCGTCCGCAGGAAGGAGCAGACTTGCGCCCGCTCCGGTTTTTTCCAGCAGCTCCGTTCCTTTTGTCAGCCGTTCTAATGTTATTTCTATCTGTTTCATGCCGTCACCTCTTTTACAGCTCCATTCTGCCTTCCATTCCTGAAAAATCCACTGTCCGCACCGTACCGTCTTTTAATTCTATCGTAAACGGCCCATAGCTTCCCTGTCCCTCCGGATCAGTATACGTTATTTTTTTCACAGGGAACAGCTCCTCTGCCGTAAAGTCCTCCAGGCTTTCCTTCGTAATGACCTGGGATATCAGCGCATACGGCCCGAAATGATATTGCCTGCGCCGAGCGGTCTTCGCATAAAGTACGATAGACTTTGCGGAATCCGGATTCGTCCCTTCGCTGCAGGTCCATGCAAGCTCATCCCAGCCATCGTAGACTGTCATTGCGAGCTGCTTTTCCCTTCCGCAAAAATCCCGCCCTTTCAGCACGACCGCCTTTGCGCCCTGCTCCTCTAAGCAGAGCACCTCCGTACCGTTATCGGGAAAACCGTAAGCCCCCAGAGTCAGGGAAACGGGATGCCCGTACAGCCGCAGCCTGTCCGCGCGCATCATTCCATAAGGGACCGGGAAATCCGCCAGGTCCAGCGCGTTCATCCAGTGACATTCTTTTCCTGTTTCATAGTTAAAAAACTGACGCCGATACAATACGCCTTCCTTTTGACCATGCCACAGAGTCACATTTGCCCGTTCCAAAATATCCTCTGCGCCGTCCGCGCGGGTCAGGTCGCGCAGTACATACTGCTGTGCCTCTACTTCGCCCTTTGCCATGGAAGCATCTTCCAGAACAGGGGCTGACTCCCACGGATATTTTGTGTTGAAGCACAGCTTGGAATAATTCCACATGCCGTGAATATCGTTTTTCCCTTTAACTATCTTTCCGCTCCGCAGTATCGTCTCTCCGTTCGCCTGATGGTTCGATACGCAAAGCGCCGGGCCATCCAGACAGGTCACATTTGTTTCCTTTCCGGAAAGCTTCTCCCACACGCCGTTATTTTCCTTTGCCGTCCAGAACGGATGCTCCGCAGGAAGGTGCAGGCACAAAAATGCCTTTCCCAGCCAAAACGGGGATTCAGCGCAGGAATACCCCTGTACGAGCGGCATGAACTGCCCGTAAAATCCCAGCGTCGGCACACCCTTGAACCGGAAATCCTCCCTCGTCAGAAACTGCATCAAAGAGCCCGAGGAAATCCGCCTTGCAAGCCCCGGGTCCGCCTTGCTGTGTTTCAAAAACAGATTCCCGTCAAAAGCGCTGGTCGCCGCATTCCGGTAAATGTTGCTGCGCCCCCACATATTCGTAAAGCCGTCCCGGTCAAAAAACTCCGCATAGGTATCCATCAGCTCATTGGAATTATCTTCAAACTTCTGTGCGATATAGGGCATATGCTCATAGCCGTACCACAGGTTCCATATCGGCGCATACACGTTAAACGCCCAGCAGGAATAATAATCAAAGCAATGTCCGTCACGATACCAGCCGCCGCCCGCATAATAATCCAGAACCGATTTGGCGTGCTCCAGCATCATCTCCTCGTCCACCGGATACCCTTCCATATGTAAAAATGCCATATCCAGCATATTGAACAGCCGCCAGTTCTGAGGCACCGTATTACCGTGCGCATATCCGGTCAGAAATCCCGCAATGATATCCTTTTCCTCTTTTGTGTAGGTATCCCATATCTGCTCTTTGCAGACCCACAGGCATATTACCAGCGCGCACGTCTCTACCGTCTGCTGGAACGAACGCAGCGGGTCGCCCGTCATCTCCTGCAGCTCCTCATAGCTTCCCACTGACTGCGGGTCGCCCGGTATACAGGAACGCAGGATATGCGACTTATAATAATCCCGCAGCCTGTACCCGGCAACTGTAAGCTCCGGGTCGTCATGTATCAGCGGTGCGGCGATGAACAGCGTCCGCGTCAGCCCTTCAAAATATTCCGCCTTAAATTCCCATACCGCATCCGCGCTGTGCGGGTACGTTACCGCCGTTTCCTTTCGCGGCATCACCACCGGATCGTCAAACGATGCGATGTTTTCAAAAATCCCCTCCAGAAGATATTTTCCGGCCTCGACCCAGCTTTCCCGCGTCAGCCCTGTGTACGGGCTCAGCTCAAAATCCAGTTTTTTCGGTGTAAATACCATATTACTATCCTCCCGTTTCAATGTATCATACCGGATAATATGCCTCCGCATCCCCGGTTTTCTTCCCTTTTAAGTATACCAGAAAAGTGCCTGTACAAAGTGGAAAATAGTGACATTTTTATGGTTTTACAAACCAACTGCAGGGCGGGAGGTCAGCGCCCTTCCTTTTCTCCCAGCGCCTCCTCCAGCGCACGCACGATCATGGAAACCCTGTCCCGCTGCAGCTCATAAAAATAGCAGTTGTCCTGCGCCACAGCCCGGATTGATTCCCGCAAACACAAATACGGTGTAACCCGTTTTACCAAGTTACACCGTATCCTTTACAAAAGTATCCTCATCTGACCCGTCATTATTTAAATTTATCCAAGATCCGGCTCATCGCACAGTTCGATCGTCCCCGGCGCTTTTCCTTCCGTCTCGAATATCAATATCGTATTTTCTCCCTTTTTCAAAAGCGGCGCTGGAATATACAGGCGCTTCTGCGGTCCGATCTCCCAGAACCGCCCGAGATTGAATCCGTTGATAAATGCGCAGCCCTTGCCCCAGCCTTCAAAATCAAGGAACGTATCTCCCGCTTCCTCTGCATCAAAGGTAAATTCATAAAATCCCGGAGCGCCCCCCTTTGGCTGCTTTGAAAAATCCAGCCCGGTCAGGTCTTCCATCGGCAGACAGTATGCCTTCCAGTGATAATGCTGATGGTCGTTTATAGTCACGCACTGGTCGATGCCCTTCCGCTGCTTTTCCAGCGCGGGGCCGAAGTTGACGCGCCCCATATTTTCCACGAGGATCGAAAGCTTCTCTCCTTTTTTGACCGGAGGCTCAAAGGTGTGAGCGTCCAGAAGCTCCCTGTCATAAAGAGTTGCAACGGGCTTTTCATCCACAAACACGTTTGCCCGGTCGTTTGCCCCGTAAAGCCGAAGCTTTTCCATATCGCCGCCGTTCTTCCATTCGCTCTCATACATGATATAGCCGTAGCCCTGTCCCAGGCGCTCCATCGATTTGGGTGCGATCATCTCAACAGGCTTTGCCAGATTGTCCAGATTTTCAAACAGTCCCGCGCTCCGCACTGCCTCCAGCCTTCCATAGGACTTCCGCACTGTCTTTGTGGAAAGCTCTATCTCCGGTATCGGGGCATGCTTTGCGATAACAGCTTTAAACGCCTCATATTTCTGCGTAAGCTGTCCGTCCTCCGTCAATACCGCATCATAATCATAGGAGGTCACATCCGGCGTCAGCACGTCATAATAGTTTGAGCCGTTCATAAAACCGAAATTCGTCCCGCCGATAAACATGTACAGGTTCACGCTTCCCTCGGACAAAATCTCATCCAAATCCTTCGCATGCTCCGCCGTATCGCCGGTCTGATGGCATTCCACGCCCCAGTTGTCAAACCAGCCCACCCAGAACTCCATGCACATCAGAGGCTTGCCGTCTCCCATCTTCTGCCGCATCACCGCAAACTGCTGTTTCCCTTTTGAGCCGAAATTTCCCGTCTGCAAAACGCCATCGACTTTTCCACAGTCAAAAGCATCTCCCCACGGTCCGTCGGAAGTCACGAGCGGGACGCTGCATCCGCATTCTATCATCAGGTTTTTCATATATTCCAGATATTCGCTGTCATCACCGTAATAGCCATATTCGTTTTCAATCTGCATGAAAATGACCGGACCGCCCTCCGTTACCTGCAGGGGCGCGATTACTTCAAACAGCTTTTCATAATATTCCTTCACATGCTTTAAATAGGGCTCGTACATACAGCGCAGCTTCATGCCGTCCTCTTTTAACAGCCACCAGGGCAGACCGCCGAACTCCCATTCTGCGCAGATATAAGGCGACGGACGCAGTATCACCCATAAGCCCAGTTCCTGGGCGGTCCTTACAAAGCGGGTAATATCCAGCATCCCCGAAAAATCAAATACGCCCTTTTCCTTTTCATGCAAATTCCACGGAATGTAGGTCTCCACCGTATTGCAGCCCAGCGCCTTTAATTTTTCCAGACGGTCCCTCCAGTATTCCGGAAGCACCCTGAAATAATGCATGCCGCCGGAAATAACCTTCATTTTTTCCCCGTCCAGATAAAACTCGTCCTTTATTTCAAATGTATGTCCCATACACACGTTACCCGTACAGACTAAACAAGCCTGCCTTTCCTCATATTTCTGCGCTCATCCGCACAATTCCTCCCTGCCAAGATTCTCCATTTGTCTTTTCAGGGTAAATGAGGGATGGACTTTTGACGGCCCATCCCCCTGCTTGCGGCCGATATCATATCTGCCGCCTCTTCGGCTTATTCGCCGTAAACTTCATCGATCTGTCTCTGGATTTCTTCTGTCACGATATCGATGCCCGCATCCTTTAATGCCTGCTGGAATTCTGCAACGATTTCTTCTGCAGTACCGGAGTATTTACCAAAGGAAATCTGCTTCATGTAGTTGGTGTAGATTTCGTTGATATTGGCAATATAGGACTGGATGTTGTCATTGTTTAAGATAAACTGTCCATAAGGATAGTCGATCTTCTTGCTGTCATATTCCGCATACAGAGCGTCAATCTTCTCCCAGTCTCTGGAAGCGTCCCTGATCTCCAGGTCGTCGTTTCTGCCCCACCAGAAGTTTGTAACACCGTTTACGTTCTGGGTATCCGCATTGTAGCCTTCCGGAGTTGTCTTCATTCCGTCGTCTGTCTTCTCCCAGGATACGCCTTCCTGACCGTAGCACAGAAGCTGATAGCATTCCGGATCGTTGCGGATCATATCGTAAACCATCAGGGCTCTCTCCGGATTCTCGGAGCCTGCGGAAACCGCCATCGCGCCGTGTGTGATATTTAATGCCACTACGTTGCCTGTTTCCTGACCAAAGTAGAAGAAGCCTGTTTCTGCATCTTCGTCAGTATCGTAGATTGTGTTCTGAGTCGTATGGCTTACAAGGTCTGTCCATGTCTGGGTATGATGCTGCTCTGCCGCAACTTTACCTACTCTGTAATCGTCACGGTTTGTAGATGCGGTGTTATTCAGAACATCTGTCTGCCATACACCGATCTCATCCCATTCTTTCATCATCTTCGCATATTCTACCAAAGAATCTGTCTCTGTCATGTAAGGAGAGTAAATGGTATACAGATCATCCTTTGTACCGCCCCACATTGCATTTGCACTGATACCGTCAATGGAAACATAATCAGAGTGAGAAGTAATCCAGCCGCCGGCCATCTGACCATACTGGGTACCATCGGAATCCCACGGGGTAATATCAGGATAAGTTTCTTTTACATATTTAAAATAGGTTGTCAGATCTTCCCAGCTCTGAACGCCGTCTGCAAGTCCTGCCTCCTTCGCCCAGTCCATACGGTAGATAAAGCCGTGGTTGGTCCACTGCGCGTAGTTGTCTTCAGGCATCAGATAAATCTCGCCGTCATATTTACACAGCTCCCAGTGCTCGGGAGATACGCTCGCCCATGTCTTGGGCGCATAGGTCTGCAGCATTTCCTCAGACAGCTCAAGGAACGCGCCGTTTTTCGCATTCGGCCACGCATCCAGCCAGTCGGAAGCCGTGCCGACCAAATCTACAGAACCGTCCATCTGAGCCAATGTCAGGTTGTAATTGGAAAGATAATCTGTCCAGGAAATATAGTAGATCTGCAGCTCTGCATTGATCTTTTCTGTCAGAATATCGTTCAGCTCAGCCAGCGCCGCATCTACGGTTGCTGCCAGCTCGCCTGAGGGCTTATCGCCCGTTGTCATGTAATTGATCACCACATGCTCGGATGTGTCCACCTCGGACCATGCATCCCACGCATCGCCTGTTGCCGCAGCCTCTCCGCCTTCTTCTGCAGCATCCGTCTCTGCGCCTGCTTCCGCAGCAGGCTCTTTTGCGACCGTTGCCGCAGTGTCAGAAGAACCGCCGCATGCGGTCAGTCCTGCTGCCATCGTTGTTGCCAGAAACAGTGCAAGAACTCTCTTTTTCATAAAAAACCTCCGTTCATGAAATATAATTTATTATTTTTTCCCTTGCGGGTAAATAATCCTATGAAACTGCTTTCAAAATCAATCTTTCTCATCCCTTTACCGCACCTACGGTAATGCCGCTGATGAAATATTTCTGTACAAAAGGATACAAAAGAACGATCGGACCGGTCGCCAGCACCGCGTTCGCCATCTTTACGGACTCCTGAGGGATATCCGCCAGATTGACATACTGCCCTGCCACCGAGTTTTTCAGCGCCTGTGTCTTATTGACGATTTCATACAGCGTATACTGCAGCGGCTTGATATCCACCTTGGAGCTTAAAAACAGGGAGGACTGATACCATTCATTCCAGTAACCCAGCGCAAGGAACAAACCTATCGTTGCCAGCGCCGGTTTCAGCATCGGAAGAATGAGCGCCGTAAATATCTTCATGTCTCCCGCACCGTCTATTTTCCCGGATTCCGTAATCTCATGCGGTATCGCCTTGACAAAGTTTTTCATCAGAATGATCAGCCATGGCGACATCAGAAGCGGCAGGAGCACTGCCAGATAGTTGTCCTTCAAGTGATACCACTGCACCATTACCAGATAGTAGGGTGCAAGTCCTGCGGAAAACAGGCTCGTAAAGTAAATATAGAAGGAAATCGCATTACGGAAATGAAAATCCTTTCTCTGCAGCGCATAACCCGTCATCGCAATGATTGCAAGGCCTGCCAGCGTGCCCACTATCGTCATCACGATCGTAAGCGCATAGGACCACCAAATTGCGCCGCTCTTGCATACCATTTCATATGCTTTTAATGTGAAATCCTTCGGGATAAGCTGAACGCCTTCCGCCCGGATCGTCAGCTCACTCGTAAACGACGTGCTGATGATAATGATAAACGGAATGATGCAGCAGACCGCATAGATCGTCATAAATGCATATCCGAAGCCCCGTATCACCCTGTCCGATGCGCCAAGCTTTACCTTCGCCCCGGAATCGACCATATCTTTATCCTGTTTTTTTGCCATGATTCATAACCTCCGATTCAGATCAGAACAGGGAATAATCCGGTTCTATCTTCTTTACTATATAGTTGACCGTCATTACGATAACAAAGCCAACCACCGACTGATACAGGCCGACTGCCGACGCCGTCGAGAAATTGAAGTCCGTCATTGTCGCACGGTATACATATGTTTCTATGATGTCCGTCGTATTGTACAGAATCGGGTTCGTTCCTACGATATTATAGAACAATCCGAAGTTTCCTTTTACGATACCGCCCAGCGCAAACAGCAGCAGGATGACCATCGTCGGCTTCAGGGAAGGAAGGATGATATAACGTATCCTTTGGAAACCGTTCGCGCCGTCCACTTTCGCTGCCTCCATCATCTCTCCGTCGATACCCATGATTGCCGCAAAATAAACAACCGATTGATATCCTGTCTGCTGCCACAGATAAATGATCACCATCAGTATCGGCCATACCGTCGGATCGGAATAGGGCTGCCACTTTTCCAGTCCCATATTCGCCAGTATCGTGTTCACGAAACCGGTATCAAAGTTCAGTAGGTTAAATACCAGAAGACCTATCAGTACCTGTGAAATAAAGTAGGGAAGGAACATGATCGTCTGGGATACCTTCTTAAACCATTTGCAGCGCATCTCATTTAAGAGTATCGCCACAAATATCGCAAGCAAATTGCCGAGCAGGATAAACGCCAGATTATATAATATCGTATTCTTCGTCAGATCCCACAGCTTCCCGGAGCTCAGCAGGAACTCAAAATTATCGAGTCCGATAAACTTGCTCCCGAAGATCCCCTTCCGGTAATTGAACTTGACAAACGCTACATAAATGCCCGGCAGGGGCACATAGTTAAAAGCAAAGAAGAACAGCACTGCCGGAGCACACATCAGAAGAAGGGTCCTGTGCCGCTTCACTTTCTGGAAAAAGGTCAGTTCGCTTTTTGACTTTTTCATGATTCAACCTCGCTCTCTCTTTGTATCCGGTTGCACCAGTTTTGCAACCGATTTCATATTCATATAATAGCACTGTGTCATAATATTTTCAATATCTATTTATATAGATTTTACATTTTTGCACTTTTTTACAATTTTGAATTGCTCATTTTGTATATTTTTCACTGTCTACTGTAAAAGAAAAAGGCTGCACCCGTTTGGATACAGCCTCTCAGGTCATTTTTTATGAATTCGGTATCAATCCTTTTGTACCGCTCTGGCTCTTCCGCTGCTCTCCCGTTCTATCAGAACCGGAGTTACCGTTACAAATCTTCTCCCTTCTCCTCCCTCTATCTCATCAACCGCCGTTTTAACCAGCTTCCTCCCAAACTCCGCATAATCGTAATCAATGCTCGTCAACCGCGGTATCATCAGCTCTGCAATATAGGTATTATCAAAGCTGACCAGCGAAATATCCTCCGGTATCCGGTATCCGTGCTCCATGATGCTCCGCACGATTCCGGCTGCCGCAAAGTCATTGACAGCCACAACCGCCGTTACCGGAATATTTTTTTCAAACAGACGGTTCATCTGCTCATACCCGCTCTTTTCATTATAAGAGCCTTCCAATATCAGCTCCCGATCATACGGGATGTTGTTTTCCTTGAGTACCTGTTTATATCTGAGGAGCTTTTCATACGTTGAAAGCACCGCCATGTTTCCACCCACAAAGGCGATTCGTTCATGTCCCAGTCCGATCAGATGATCCATCAAAAGATCCATCGCCCCCATACTGTCTATCCTGACCATACTGCACGCCGTCCCTTCCAGTTTTCCTGTTACGACGACCGGAACACTCGCCATCACCTGATTGACAAGCTCCACATATTCCAGATTGGAAACAAGATCGTCCACTCTTCCCCCCATCTGGATGATAGCATCTACCCTCTGCGCCTGGAGCTTTTCCAGCATACGCTCCTCCAGATCTATCTCCCCAAGCGTATTAAACAGCAAAACAGAATATCCTGCCTCCCGTGCCGCCTGCTCGCATGAGACAAAAAGCTCAGCGTAATACGGGTTCCTGACATCGGCAGACAGGATGCCTATTACCTTGCTCTTCGTATCCGCCAGTCCTTTCGCAAGCGCATTCGGCCTGAAATTATACTTCTCTATCAGAGCCTGAACCTTTTCCTTCTTCTCCGGACGCACGTTCGCACTCTTGGTCAGCACCCTCGAAACCGTTGCTGCGGAAACTCCCGCTTCCCTTGCAATATCATATATCGTTATGGCTTTGCTCCCCTCATTCCCTCTTGACGCCTGCATCATAAATGATCTCCATTCTGAAATCGCTTTCAATTTCTTTCATTATAGTTTAGCATCCCTTCCACGTCAATATGGATAAATTACCAAAAATTCGCAAATTATTTTTCCATAGCTCTTCTGTTTCCTTTATACTGGCATGGTAAAAAAAATATAAAATGGCACTTTCAATCAGTCCATTTCTTGCGTATGATATGGAAAAACCTACAGCAAAGGAGCACCGACATGAAAAATGAAAAGCTTCAGAAAATCGCCCTTACCGGCGTATTCGCAGCTCTGTCCTACGTTGTTTTTACCTTTTTGCAGTTTAAGATACCTCTCCCCGGCGGAGATGCGACCTCCATCCATCTGGGTAATGCGGTCTGTGTTTTAGGCGCGCTCATCCTCGGAGGTCCTTTGGGAGGGCTTGGCGGCGCCATCGGTATGACTATCGGCGATCTGTTCGACCCTATCTATGTAATATATGCTCCCAAGACCTTTATTTTAAAGCTCTGCATCGGGCTTATCACCGGTATCGTTGCCCATCGCTTCGGTCATATCACCCATCTGACCGATAAAAAAAAGATAGCCCGCCGGGTGACGCTTGCCTCCCTAAGCGGACTCTTGTTCAATACCGTATTTGACCCTCTGGTCGGCTATATCTACAAAATCTTCATCCTTGGAAAACCTGCGGCAGAGGTGACGCTCGCATGGAATATTGCTTCCACCTCCATCAACACCGTACTGTCCGCTATCGTTGCAGTAACCATCTATATGGCGCTGCTGCCCTCTTTAAAAAAAGCAGGGCTGTTTTTCAGAATTGGAAAAGAAGGTGAAAACGCATGAACTGCAAAATTCCCCCAAAAGTCGCTGCCATCAACAGCTTTGCGGGCTACGGACGCTGTTCTACTACTGAGGTCATTCCTATTTTGAGCGTGATGGGAGTACAGGCATGTCCTGTCCCCACCTCCGTCTTTTCAAATCACACCGGCTTTCCATCCTTTTTCTGTCAGGACTTTACAACGCAAATGCCGGGATATCTGGAACAGTGGAAGCACCTAAACCTCGTTTTCGACGGCATTTTTTGCGGCTTTCTTGGAAAAAAAGAGCAGATTCCCATCGTTTCCTCTTTCATAAAAGACCAGAAGAATGCCGGCTCTCCGACCGTCCTTATCGACCCCGTCATGGGAGACCGCGGTAAAGCCTACCGCACCATCACAAAAGAGCACTGCCTTAACCTAAAGGAGCTTGTAAAACTGGCAGACATCATCACGCCCAACATCACCGAAGCCTGTCTCCTGACAGATACGCCGTGGAAGATGCAGGGCTGGAACGATGCCGAACTGCAGGACATCTGCCAAAAGCTCCATGCTCTCGGTCCCGACCGAGTTGTTATCACCGGTCTTCCCCTTTCTTCTGAAAAGGAAGAAGGATTTTTAAATTTCCTCTCTTGCGCAGAAGACGGCAAACTCCATTTTTCACGCTGCGAAATGCCATCCGCCGGTCAGTCCCGTCACGGGACAGGCGATATCTTTGCAGCCATCCTTGCGGCAGATGCGGTAAAGGGTACAGATTTTAATGCCTCTGTCCAAAAAGCCGCCCGTTTTGTTGCCGACTGTATCCGCCTTTCCGATAGACTCGGCATCCCCGAGCAGGAAGGTGTCTGCTTTGAAAATCTGCTGGGGCAGCTTCTGCCCTAAGCATTCTCCTCTTCCGCCATCCGGTATCCTACACCGATTTCGGTAAACAGATATGCCGGTTCGGCGGGATTTTTTTCGAGTTTTCTGCGGATGTTCGCCATATTGACCCGCAATATACGGTTATTATCATCCATGTACGGTCCCCATACATGAGAGATTATCGCATCATAGGTCATCACCCGCCCCGCATTCCGTGCCAGAAATGCCACTATCTTATATTCCACCTGCGTCAAATGCACCTCGGTCCCTTCCACCTTTAAAAGTCGCTTTCCAAAATCCAGCTCCAGCGCCCCAACCTTAAATATCTCTGACGGCTGCCGCGCACCAGCCGCCACCGCACCGTGCCGGAGCGCCGTCCGCACACGGGCCAGAAGCTCAGAGGAACCGACCGGCTTTGTCACATAGTCGTCCGCCCCCAGATCCAGCGCCTCCACCTTATCCTTTTCCTGGCTCCGCGCCGATATCACGATAATAGGCAGCATCGACCAGCTCCGCACGCTTTTTATCACATCCATGCCGTCCCTGTCAGGAAGGCCCAAATCCAGCAATATCAGATCCGGGCATAAAGAAGAGGAGAGCGCGATTCCTTCCGCAGCCGTTTTGGCACATACCGCCTTATAGCCCTGTGCACGCAGGCTCGTTGCCATAAAATCACTGATATTTTCCTCGTCCTCAATCAAAAGTACTGTTTCCCTCGTCTGCACCTATTCCTGCTCCTCTCCTATCGGCAGCGCAAAACATAAAAGCGCCCCGTTTTCATGATTCTGTGCCCAGATACGTCCTCCGTGGGCTGTGATTATCGTCTTGCATATGGAAAGTCCAATCCCCATCCCTCTGTGACTGTCCGACTCTCTGCTCCCGTTCTGTCCTTCCCCGTCAAAAATTGTTTCCAGACGCTCCTTTGAAATCCCCGGTCCATAGTCCTTTACAAAAAAGAGCACCTCATCTTCCTCTTTCCGCGTTGATAGCTCGATACTCTTATCGCTATGTCCGTGGTAAAATGCGTTTTCCATCAGATTGATGAGTACCTGCTCTATCAAAAGAGGATCCATGGGGATCATCACAAATTCCTCCGGAAGTCTCACGTTCACCCTTATCTCCGGCAAACGCTTGCGGATGCGCTGCATCGCCTCCAGCATCACCTCTTCCACAGGCTCCAGCGATTTATTCACGCTCGCCGCACCGTTCTGTATCCTCGTTACGGTCAACAGATTTTCCACCATATTTAAGAGCCAGTCCGCATCTTCTCCGATGTGACGCACCATCTCCCTCTTTTTTTCGGGAGACAAAACCGCCTCGTTTTCCAGATAGGAGCTGCTCGCCCCGATAATCCCCGTCAGAGGCGTCCGCAGGTCATGGGATACTGCCCGCAAAAGATTGGCGCGCATCGTTTCTTTTTCCGCCTCCATAAGCTGCTTTTCCTGCGCCGCCACTATCCTTGACTGGCTCTTTGTATAGGATGTTGCCGCGCTTATCACCACCGCAATGACGAGCATACAAAAAAATGTTATCTTATAGCCCGTCGAGGACAGGTCCATCTCATAATACGGCTCTGTGAAAAAATAGTTGGTCAAAAGCACGCTGCTCATGGCCGCCGCTATCCCGGGCACATATCCTTCTGTAAAACGCGGGATGAATATCATCGCAATCGTATAAAACATAATGATATTCAGCGTGCCATCCGAAATAAAATGGTATGCCGCGCATACTGCCGTTGCCGCCGTCAATATCGCAGCCGTCACAAGCGTGTTTTTCCATGTTACTTCCCATTTCCGCAGCCAATACGCCTTCTGATGGATCTCCTCCGTCAGTCTTCTTTTTATCTTGTCATATAAATCCTGAAGCTTCCTTATCATTTCATATCCTGTCGAATCAAAACAGCCGGATGCATTTCTTTTCCTGCATCCGGCTCTGCTTTGCTTTATCCTTCTTTCTTTACAAGCACCTTTTCAATCTCTGCGATATAGAGCGTGTGGAAATCCTTCTCAGGATACCAGCGTCCCACCACGTCTTTGTCCAGAAATGCCGACTCTTCCATCGGCTGTGCGAACAGCTTGCGGCAAACAAGCGCCAGACGGCTCTCCTCAAATACCGGCGCACCATCCTCTTTTCTCTCTGTCAGACCGCTTTTTGCTATCTTATCCTCATCCCTGCCGGATACCGTCCCCATGTAGTTCATCATCCCCCGCAGTTCTTCCGGGAATACGCTCAGCGAGAACGTCTCCGCCCGATCTATAAATGTCTTTGTATAGCGCTGCGGACGGATCACCACATATACCACGGGCTTCCCCCACATTACTCCGATACCTCCCCAGCTTGCGGTCATGGCATTACTTTTTCCGTCCTGGTGTGCGGCCACCAAAAGCCACTCTTTTCCTATCATCGTAAACGCATTATCTTTTAATTCATAGGGTGAAATTTCCTGAAACATCTTCTTCTCCTTTTACTGTCAGTCTACGATACCGTCATCCTCCGGAATGATGACCGCAAGGATAAAATAGAGCACCAGTCCTAAAAATCCGGCTCCTGCCAAAAGGCTGATAACCGCATATAAAACACGTACCACCGTCGCATCGACCCCGAGAAAGGTTCCGAGGCCGCCGCAAACGCCGCATATCATCCGGTTCGACCTGGAACGGTATAATTTTTTATTATTCATATCGCTCATCCCTCGCTTTCTTTCCCTGTTATCTTACCCCTATTCAAACAAAATTTCAATACTGCCCATGGAAGTTTCCAGGTCCATCTGCCAGTCCGCGCCGTTATCGACTGTCTTTTCCCTGCCGTCTGCAAGACCGTATTTTACGCCGTCGATCTTCACTTCTCCCATTTCCGAGCTTACCCTGTAATCAAATTCCTCCTGCTCCTGACGAAGGCGCAGCGTTATGCTCCCCATTTCCGAATCCGCTTCCACAGGACCTTTGACGGTTCCCGCAAACACGATATTCCCCATTTCAGCTTCCGCTTTCAGCCCTTTTATCTCCGCTTCTTCGACCTCCACGTTTCCCATCTCGCCGGATGCCTCTGCATAATCGGCTTTCAGCTTTCCAAGCTCTATCGAACCCATTTCCGTTTTCAGGACCGCAGTTTTTGCCGACAGCGTTTCCGCCTGCACATATCCCATATCCGCATCCAGGACCGCAGTTTTCCATTCCGTGCCTACAGGCACCGTAAGCGTCAGCTCCCTGCCGTTTGTCTTTTTATATTTCTTATGCGTTCCCACATCCTTTAAATACAGCGTTCCGTTTTCCACATAACACTGTATCCGGTCTGCGTTCCTTCCCTCCAGACGTATCTTTCCGGCGTCCCCTTCCACGAGCGTTAAGCCGTGGACGCCTATCTCGACTTCTATCGCCTCCGGCATTCCTGTAAAAGCGATATCCGTTTCAAAATCCCCGTCAAAGACCTCCTGTCCCATATTCTGCTCCGCACCGTTGTAATAGCCATTGTCCATTATGCCATCAACTCTGTTTTCCACACCGTCAGACCAGCCTTCCATGCGGTTCTCCAAACTGTCTGTCCAGTTTTCCACGCCGTCCTCAAATCCGTCGGCCCATTCCTCCGCACTGTCCTCAAGCCCGTCGGCCCAGTTCTCCATCGCATCCTCCTGAGCCTCTGACAGCGCGATATCATCCAGCTCTGCCAACAGGCTTCCAACTCCCGGCAGTCTGTATATACTGTAACGCAACGGCGTCATTACCCGTTCAAATCCGCGCCATCCCTGCTCCATATTAATTTTTCCCAGCTCGTCATAACCGCCCATCGCAGAGCCGACGCCCATCAGAATACATCCTGCGCCCACACATCCCGCCGCTGCAATAATCACTGTCTTTATCTTTTTATTCATCCTTTTCATTCCCCTTTCTGTGCAAAAGTCTGCTGCACATATTGACCGCGCTCCGGAATACTCTGGGGCATATCTTCACGATCAGCCAGCCGAACAGCAGGACGCATAAAATGCCGCCTCCGATGGTCACAAGACTCATCCCTATGCCAAGCACCGCGCCCGCCGGAAATGTTACAGCGTCCAGCACAGAACCTATCAGCGCGCATACTCCGGCCGCCACGCATACGACTCCCACAAAAAACATCACGCACAAAAGTATTACGGCTGTCAACGTCAGCGCAAAGATTACTGCCAGAAGGGATATCACCACCGGAACAACGATCGGAGCCGCAAAAATGCATAAGATAACGAATAGCGCTATCGTCCCTCCTGAGGTTTTGGACTTTTTACCGCTGCGGTAACGGTCATTTAACGTTTCCTTTTTCTCTTCTGCCGCTTCCCTGCCCGATGGTCTTTCCCGCTGAGGCTCCTTTTCATAAAAACCATTTTCTGAAAAATATCCGTTTCCGATGCCATCCTCTTTCAGCCCCTGACGTATGGATGCCGCCAAAGCCTCCGGCGTTCCAAGCTCCTGCAATACTTCTTCTTCATTCTCGCTCCCGGCATCGTCCAGATAACCGTTATAATACTGCAGCGCCTCTTCCCTTTCATTTTCTGATAAATCTGAAAGCAGCGCTTCCAGCCGCTGCATAAATTCTTTTCTGCTCATCAATAAATTCCTCCATCAAACAGCGCCGTTATCTTTTCAGAATATTTTTTCCATTCCTCCCGATACAGCCCGAGCTGCGCGCTGCCTCTCTCCGTAATCTGATAATATCTGCGGTTTCTTCCGCCGCACTCCATGTCATACACTTCCAGACAGCCGTCTTTCTGCAGCCTGCGAAGCACCGGATACAGAGTGGATTCCGAAAGCTCTATCGCCTGCCGCACTTCCTGCGTTATCTTATAGCCATATGTTCCCCGTTCCTCCCGTGAAACAACAGCCAGCACGATTGCATCCAGAAGAGCCGCTCCCGTGTTAAAAACCATCTGACCACTTCCTTTCCGATATAATATCTTCCTTTCAGAAGCTATATCTCATATAATATTGTTTATACCAATAATATATTCTGTATAATATTGTTTGTCAACGACAGTTCATGGAAAAACGGCGGAAGAAAGGGCAAAAAATTTCTGAAGATTTTCTAAAGAACAAAGAAAACTTCCCTGTTTCAGAGAGCGGTCAGACTTTTGCCACCGGAATAAAAACGGCTTCCCTCAAGCAACATCTCACAATCGTGTTTTTGTTCGATACGCATTTTTATGAGATACCAAATTACACTTCCTGTCACGAAAAAAGTCCTTCATGTTTCCACGAACAGGAGCTTGGGAAACATGAAGGACTTGTGTTTTTCAGTTTTTATTTTGCGTCCGCTTTGCGGGACGGAAGATTTTGAGCATCCTGAACACGCCGGAGCGTTCCAGCACGCTCATCACGGTATAGAGTATCAGCGAATCTATCGGCGTTTTTATGATGTTTTTGACCAGACGGGCCGGAAGCATCGCAAGGTAGCCCTTGCCGTATACCTGAGACAGCCAGAACGTACCGAGCAGCACGTTTACAAACAGCGCTACCGTCAGCTCCGCTGCAAATATCCTCCAGTAGCTGGTCGGCTTATGATAGAGAAAACACCCGTATATCGTTCCCGCCAACAGGCAGTTCAGGGTCAGTCCCGGAATCCATGCGCCGTCAGGATACAGAAAAAGCTTTACGATATCCATCATCGCCGCAAAAAGGCTTCCTACCACCGGACCGAACAGCACGTCTACGATCTCATTCGGCAGACCCGCCACCCCGACCTTTAAATAAGGCCCCAGCCGGATCGTAAACGAGTTCAGGATCAGCGCAAGAGCCGCAAAAAGCCCGCACGCCGTAAGCGTGCGAACATTCTTGAACTCTCGCGCGGAATCCGTAAAAAGGGCTGCAAATTTCTTCATCGCAATTCCTCCTTCTACAGACCTCACGCTGCAAAAGGAGATATTTTCCGCAGTTTTATAGAATCCAAAGGCCTTCAGCCCCGGACGCTCCCATTCCCTGCGTTCCATCTTCTGCTGCAGCGAGATGCGGCCCGCATACCGCAAGCGCCCGCCTGACGCGGCGCTTTTCGTCCCGTGAGCAACTCTCTGTCCCATGGGCACTTAACGCATACGAACCTACTCTGCAATCTAAATCAATATTTCGGGCAAAATGCCCTGCTACAATTCTGTATTATAGCAGGGCAAAAGTGAAAACACAAGATACTATTGCCAGGTTGGCTGTAAACAGCAACCTACACCCTAATCCATTTTTTTCAGTACTCTCTCAAAGGCGTCTTCCGACATATTGGCGTGTGCTGCGGCATCCCGGACGGTCAGTAGCCCTTCCCTGACAAGCCCGGTCAGAGTCCGCAGTATGCCCTGTTCTATCCCTTCCCCTATGCCTTGTTTTATGCCTTGTTTTATGCCTTCCTCCCTGCCATACTCGAACTCGGCTTCCCGCAGCTTTCTCTTTTCCTCTTCCTCGTCATATTCAAAAATCGACATCGCCACTACCTCCGCTCTCTGCTCCTGCAAAAAATCCCGCAGGATTCCCTTACGAATGCACTCCGCTACCGCATGGTCCACCGCGTCCTCAAGCGTTTCTGACTCTTTATGTTTCCGCACGCATGCCACATACTGGCTGTATTCCTTTAATGT